>Ga0247832_1000491_pt1 | contig 79480 bp, 85 predicted proteins | sample LaCruzMarch2015__10_FD_192407 | JGI IMG/M metagenome (GOLD analysis project Ga0247832, IMG submission 192407) | Freshwater microbial communities from meromictic Lake La Cruz, Castile-La Mancha, Spain - LaCruzMarch2015_4m | ecosystem: Environmental > Aquatic > Freshwater > Lake | place: Spain... | reverse complement strand
AAAGGCGAGCCACGAACCTTAATCTTTCTTCCATCACCGAACACTCTCTCCAAGGCATCACTCCCTCCCCTTAGAAAGAAAGTGTTACCTATGTGTCCGGAATAATCTGTAACCCATGTGTCGGCATTTACACATTTCCGAAACCACCAAAGGATGATTTGGTCCGCACGTCGAGCTGAAGTCGATTTGAAACCTTGCCTCGGCCTACACGTTAGCAGAGTTCGATGAAGCCTTTTCCCACCCTTGCGACGGTCGCGAGTGCCTTTTTCATCGGTGTGCAGTCCAATGCAAAGGCACCTGACGACCGGACCAATATCCAAGGAGTCTGGCTGGCGCAAAAAGAGAGTCTCAACGGCAAGTCCAAGCAAGTCAACTTTCGGTACGTTTTCAAGGGCGACAAAGTGACTTTCACCGACGAAACCGGTCGAGAGGAAAAGTACACATTCAAGTTAGATCCGATGAGCAAGCCCAAGCTTTGCCTGATTTGGCCAATTGGAAGTGACAAGAAATCGAAGCCCGTGGCAGTGGGTTATCGGCTCAACGGAAATTCTTTGACCCTGATTGTTGCTCCGGAGGGAAAGAGGCCACGAGATATCTCCGATAATTACGACCAAGAACTGATCGTTTGCGCACGAAGCCGGTCTTGAATCCGTCAACGGAACTCGACTCCGCTAATGCGCGCGTTGGGTAAAGAAACTCGAGGTGCACGAGAGCCCTATATCGGCTCTCAATCAGCGGAAGATAAGTTCCCTCATGGTGGCCATTCTGCTGCGGTTTGCCGGGCTTAATTCGATCGATGGCAATGCCGAGCCGGCGCCACAGGGAATGAATCGTTCCGGGCTCATCGGTTACCCCTTCAACCTCGTATGGTTTTTTTCCAGTCGGGATACATTTGAAACCCGCAGCGCCTGAACCCAACGATGACCCGCATTTTGGGCCGCATTGACTTCACAAAACTCTTGCACGCTCAGCGGTTCATGGGTGAACTTTACGGGGCAGAAGTGCTGACCGCACGCCGGGGCTTTACTTGGCGCACGTAACAACCGCTCTTAACGGGGCTGCCGAAATTTATCCCAACGGCTACTGAAAGGGTGAAGGCGTTTGGAACTTGAAGTCTTGGAGCGAAACATTTCCGCCCCAAGAGTCAAGAGAACCCGCGCACGCACCTCGTCGTCCGTGCGGTTGTCTGAGTACGCCGCCGTCGAGCTACAACCCCAATCGCAAACTACTCTTGCGTGATTACGGTGTTCGACCCCAAGGGCGCGACTCGACATCCACGCTAAAGGCAGGCAACGTACCTTCGCCCACACGATAGGTAGAACTTGGCTCGGCCTCTAATTGACCAAATTTGATCAAACCAGTTCGGCCCTGATCGTTCTGGCTCCAGCCTGAGTAAACACCAGAACCAGCCGTCGACTTCGCTTCGATCCAGTATTTACGCCCACCGATGAGCCGGACTCTTCGGTCATTGTTCATAAAGGTCTTCACACCGGCTGTTCTCAGGTCTGCGGTAAAGGTGGCCTTCAAAGTGCCAATATCGTTGCCGTTATCTTCGAACAGGGAAATGGTTGCAAAATGCCTCTTGCCGTCACCGCTTCTTAGCAATTTCATTTTGATGAAGTTCAAGACTCCAGTTTTGCTTGCAGTGAATTGGGCGGCAGCCCGCGTATCTTTAATGTCGCCGAAGCCCCAGCCAAAAACTTTAGCGGATTCCCCAGCGCCGAACGTGTTGAATACTAAAAACGCTTGACTGGAGGCAACAACGAGACACAGGCAAAGAAGAGAAATGGGTTTCTTCATGTTTATTCTTCCAATGGGTGACAGATCTCAAGAATTTGGATCCCGCTGATGTCATACGACTTGTACCGGCAATCAATTGTTCCACTCCGCTTCGGCACATCTTCAATATGTCTACAATCCACAAACAGAGCGCTGGATTGAGCCGAACGGGTTCGGAGAGTCGTACCCGGACAGAGACGACGGCCGGTTGTAGATCGAGTCGCCCGCAAGGTGCGGCTACCGTACGAGATGCAGGATTTTTTCGGCTCCACCCGAAGCCGCCAGTGTTTAATTTGTACCGATCTCCCCCTGGTGATAGCGCCCCGAGCCTCCTCTGGCATCACATGACTCTTGATTTAGACTTGTATATCAAGTTGAGTACAAGTATGTTTGCGGGGATAGAGCGGGTCTTTACCTAAATTCCAAGCCAAAGACTTGTAAATTTTCGACTTTTTCTTTTGAATTCTGAAAGTTTCGCCGTATGATGTTGCCCAACCAGAAATGGCTCTGGTGATACATCCATGAAAACTTCATACCGGTCCACCTTTGCGCGATCAACGATGCTCGCCGTTCTCTCCACTCTAAGCATCGCCGCTCACGCCGAGGAACCGAAGATTAGCTTCTCCGGTTTGATCGATATGTTCTACCAGTCGAACTTCAAGAAGTCGGCTACTGGCAGTTCGGTGAACTTCCGCCAGTTCGACGTCACGAACAATAGCTTCACCATCGCATCGGTGCAGGGCACCGCTGTCATGAAGCCAACGGCTGAGAATCCATGGGGTTTCACCCTTCAGTTCTCGTTCGGTAAGAACGCGGACATCCTCGCCGCCACCGAGCCAGCCGGTCCAAACTCGGCCCTGAAGTACGTTCAGCAAGGCTACGTCACGTACCAGGGCAAAAACTACACCCTCGACTTCGGTAAGTTTCCAGCTTGGGTGGGCTACGAGGGCATCGTCGCTGCCGATTGCGACCACTACTCGCGACCATTCCTCTACACCTTGGCCCAGCCGATCTACCACCTTGGTGGTCGTGCAAGCTCCACGGTCGGTCCCGTTGCCGTTTCGCTCTACCTTGTTAACGGTTGGAACGAAACCGAAGACAGCAACGCTGGAAAGACCTATGGCGCATCTGGTAGCGTCCCGGTCGGAAAGGGCACCCTTACGCTCAACTACATCGGCGGCAACGAAGGTTCGTCCCGCGTCAACGGGTTTGGCGCTGGCGGTAACACCAGCGTTCACCAAGGCGACGTTATCTTCCAGTACCCAATCAGCGACAAGCTGAAGTTCACCGTGAACGCGGACTACGCCAGCGCGACCGGACTGGATGCCGGCGACCCAGGCGGAAAGTTCTACGGCGCCGCTGGCTACCTCAAGTACACCGCTTCGTCAAATTCGTCGATCGGGCTGCGCGTTGAGTCCGTGAACGATCCAAACGGCTTCCGAACCGGATTCGCCGCTCGCTACCAGTCGATCACCGCTGGATACGATATGGGTCTCAGCTCGAACTCGACGCTCCGCGCCGAACTTCGGTACGACAAGTCGAACCTCAACGTGTTCAACAGTTCCAACGGCGGACTTTCGAACAACCGAACGACCCTCACCATCGCCCACATCCTGCGCTTCTAGTGTCGGCCGGCTGCCTTGACGATTGTTAAGGTAGCCATCCTGGTACTAGATACGTGTCAAACTCAATTCCGCCCGGTAGTGGACGCCGGGCGATTGAACCATGCGAATCGCTTTTGTTTGCACCCACGCCAGCATCATCGGTGGCTCCTACGTTCATGTCCGTGACGTCAGCACCTACCTGATCAAGCAGGGGCACGAAGTAAAAGTGTTCGTTGGCGGAACCGGCGCATTCACCGAACAATTGATCGAACGTCAAGTTCCGTTCCACTCGCTGACCCATCTCGATCGCCCTATCAGCCCCGGCGCTGATATGAAGGCGATGAAAGAGCTTCAAGCGGCCCTCAGCGCCTACGCTCCAGACCTCGTGTCCTGCCACTCCACAAAGGCTGGCATGGTCGGTCGAATCGTAGGGAAGCGGATCAAGGTTCCGACCCTTTACACTGCGCACGGTTGGACCTTTGTTGATGGCATCTCGAAAGTCCAGCGCATTATCGTTCGCGCTATCGAGCGATTCTGCCGACCGATGGGCCCGAAGATCATCTGCGTGTGCGAAGCGGACAAACAAGTGGCCCTCGACGAAAAGATCGGTCCGGCCAGCCACTTCACCGTCGTGCACAACGGCATGCCCGACGCTCCGGAACGCGCCGAACCCGGCACATCAAACCGCATTGTCGTTGTTGCGCGGATGGACCTTCAGAAAGACCACGAGACTTTATTCAAAGGGCTTTCAAGAATCAAGGACATCCCCTGGGATCTGGACCTCGTTGGAGACGGCCCGAAGCGAGCCGAATACGAGCAATTGGTGATCGATCTTGGAATCGGATCGCAGGTCCACTTCCACGGATCGCAGAAGAACGTCAAGCCGTTCCTGCAAAGTGCTGCCCTGTTCGCCCTGATCACCAACTACGAAGGCTTTCCGCGTTCCACCCTCGAAGCCATGCGCACTGGCCTGCCGATTCTCGTGACCGACGTGAACGGTTGTAAAGAGGCGATTGAAGAAGGGAAGAGCGGATTCTCCGTGCCGGTGAAGGACGACGCAGCGGTTGAGGCAAAACTCCGGATCATGTTGTCTGACCCTGAGCTTCGAACTCGCATGGGTCAGGTGAGTCGGCAACGGTACGAAGCCGAGTTCACCTTTGACCACATGATTGCAAAGACGAAGAAGGTCTATTCCGAAGTTCTCGGTCGTCAGATCGATTAGTCGAACGCGACCGAGAGCATTTTGCGGCCCGCGTTGCCAATCAACACGGCCCGTTCTGCATCGCTTGCAAGGTTCGAAAGGTCGAGGAACGGCTCGGCTACAAGTGGACCATCGTAGCCAATCGACTTCAAAGTGCCAAGGAAAGCCTTCGCGTCGATCACGCCGGTCTCGGCCGGCAGGGCGCGCTGGTTATCTACTTGCTCTTCCGGAGTTTTGCCGGGCTGAGCATCATTGATGTGGACGTAAACGACCTTTGAAAGCGGTACCGCCGCCAGGTCCTCTACGTTCGATCCGGTGCAATACCAATGGAAGCTGTCAACGAGGAAGCCGACTTCTGGCCCGACCGCCTCAGCGAGCTTTGTCATTCCTGGAATGTCGTACACGAACGGATAGGTTTGGCTGTCTCGTAGGGTCTTTGGACCAACAAACTCAAGCCCAAAGCCCACGCCATTGTCCTGGAGGATCTTTGCGAGTGGCTGGAGTCGCTCAACGTGAAACTCAAAGTTAGCATCGAAGGAGCGCTCGTTGGAGCACGGCATGATCCAGGTCATGCATCGGGTCAGTCCAACTGCAGCGGCGAGCTCAACGCCCTCGGCAAATTCCTGCATCTGAGCATCGGTTGGAGCGACTTCTTGGCGAAAGTCGACCGACAGCCCAAATCCTGCAGGAGCCAGATTTGCTTCGGCAAGGAGACCTTTGACAACATCAACTCCACGCTCCTTTATGGTCTGCGGGCTCAGTTCTAGCCCACCAAATCCGCCTGCGACGGCAGCGGAAATCGCGTCTTCGAGAGTTGCGGGGTGAATTCCCACGGCGCCGGGAGAAAGTGCAAGATACATCGCCCGGACGATACCGCAAACTTCAGCGAATCCAGTGCACGTCGACAATCTGGCTGCCTTGGAACAACAAAAGGCAGGACAAAATTGGCTTCGACACCGCGATCTCGCGGGCTTCTTCAAAAGGCTTGGCTACGATGTCGCCGCTTAGACCTGCGAGCAGTCCCATATAGGTCGTCGCATCATCCGGAGTAGGGAAGCATGCGAGCCCGTTCACGTTCTGCTGGTCTGGCAGGGTGACGTTGTTCGAAGCAAACTTGTTTTCGCCCACGCTGATCAGATAAACGCGGTCGGGAAAGCCGCCAAAGCCGCCCATCATGGCTTCGTCAAGCTGTAAGGGGGCTGGTCTTTCGATGGTTTCGCGCATAGGCAGGAATAGTGTGACAAAAAAAGCCGCCCGACCGAAACGGTCGGGCGGCTGTAGAAAGGACTAGTTGTCGTCTTTAGCGACGAATGGCTTTCCGGACCATTCCTTGATCTTGTCTTTCTGGGCCTGGGTCAGAATTTTGCCAATTTCGGCGTCAAGCGCCTTCGAGTTCTTTTCGTTGATCGTTCGAACTTCCGTCCATTCGATCTCCTGATTTCGGGCCTTTTCCATCACGGCCTGGTTAGCCTGCTGGGCCGTTTCGCCGAGCTTCTTGACCTTGGCAATCTGGTCTGGCGTAAGTTCGAGAAGCTTCTGGTACTTCTCGCGCTGGGCAATTCGGTTTCCGGAGAGCTGAACGTCGATCTCATCCAGTCGCTTCTTCTGCTCTGGCTTGAGAACCTTCTCCATTTCGGTTTCGATTTCCTTCATCACCGGAGCCATGACTTTCTGCATCTCAGCCATGTCGGGCCGCTGACCGCCGCCGAAGGTGATGCCGGCTTCTTGCATTTTGGCCATCATCTTGTCTCGGATTCCATCTTGGATGGCCTTCAACTGGCTGTTCTGCTCGCTGGTGATTCCGAGATCGTCCTTAACGTCTTCTCGTCCAAGAAGGGCGAGAGCTCCGCCTTGACCGCCTCCACGCATCATGCCCATCATGCCGCCGCGACCTTGACCGCGACCTTGACCACCGCCTCCTGGCTGTGCACTAGCAATGGCGAGACTGGCGATCGCAGCTGCGACCACCATAATTTTCAGTAGAGTTTTCATGGTTTTCCTGTGAGTTACTGACCGCCTTTGCCGGTCTTGTTCGGATCAGAAGTCGTGCCGCCGGGCTTTGCTTCGCCCTTCGTTTTCTCAACCGGCTTGCCACCATTTGGTGGAATCTTGCCAAGCTCTCGGTCGATCTGCTTTTGTTGTCCCGGTGAAAGCTGTCCTTTCACTCGGTCGCGGAGAAGTCGTGCATCATCGGCGTCCTTAACCACTCGCGGGGTCAGGAAGACGATCAACTCGGTCTTCTGCTTGCCCTTCGTCGTGGATCGGAACAGTTCGCCGAGGAGCGGAATGTCGCCGAGGAGCGGAACCTTTCGAACGTTGGAGGTGACCGTGCTTCGGATGATTCCACCGAGCACAATCGTCTCACTGTCCTTAACCGAAACGGTCGTATCGGCTTGGCGCTGGTTAATGATCGGCGCGTTGAAGTCGGTGTAGCCCTGAAGGTCGTTGGCCGTTTGGCTCACAACCATCGTCACGTAGCCATTGCTCGTGATTCGCGGGGTAACCGTGAGAACGATTCCAACATCCTCAAACGCATAGTTGAAGGTGAAGTTGCCGTTCGCGTCCTGTCGACTGTTCGTAACGTACGGAACGCTTTGGCTAATGTTGATCTGCGCCTCAACGTTGTTCGAAGTGAAGATTCTCGGTGTCGAGAGAACCTGGAAACGGTCGTCCGTCTTCAGCGCGTTCAAGACAAGGTCCAGGTTTCCGCCGACTACCGTGTATCGGAAGCCATTCTGCTGAGTAGCATTCGTTCCTGTCTCTGGGAATCGGGTCGAGCCGTTTCCGGTAACGCCGGTCTGACCAAAGGCCTTCACCTGAGAGAACGTCCAATCGAAACCAAGCTTTGTGGATTCGTCAAGGCTCGCTTCCACGATCATCGTCTCGATCATCACCTGTTCCGGAATTCGGTCTAGCTGGCTGATGATGTTCTTGATGAGGTCGGCACCCTGCGGCGTGGTGACCACGATGATCGAGTTCGTGTTCGGATCCGCGATCGTCGTGACCTGACCCGTAAGGTCCTGCACGTTCACGATTCGGCCCGTTGAGTCTCGCGCCGTCTGGGCGTTTCGATTCTGGTTGTTCTGGTTCTGCTGCTGGCCGCCACCAAAGAAGCCGAACTGTCCGGCAACGCCAACCGTGGTGAGCAATTCACCTTCGTCCGCGTTCGGATCCTGGAATTCCAGCATCAAGTCGTTCGGGTTAGCGTTGTTGCCGCCAAGTCCTCCGCCGCCTTGGTTGCGGTTCTGGTTGTTTCGGTTCTGCGTTCCCGTATTACGGTTCTGCGTCCCGCCGCGGTTCTGGCCGGTCCCTTGTCGCTGACCGAAGGCTTGATTGAGCAGTCCGGCAACATCGTCTGCTCGAGCGTTTTCAAGCGGAATAACGACAGTTGAAGCCTGGATTGGAATCTCTTTATCCAGTTCCGCCACGATGTTCTTGACCAGTGCGTGATTCTCATCGGTGGCGGTCACGATGATCGTGTTACTGCGCGTATCCGCCGTGACGTTCTGGTTCTGTCGGTTTCCACCACCAAACAACGCGGCAAAGCCGGTTGGCTGTTGCTGCGTGGTCTGACCGCGGCCCTTTGGTGCGTTTGCGGTGAGAACCGTTTGCACCGAAGTCGCGACATCACTGGCCGAAGCGAACTCGAGCTTATAAACAACGGGTCGCTGTGGCGCGTCGGTCTGCTTGTCGAGCTGCTTGATCAGGTCTGCCACTTCACGATGCTGGTCGCGGGGAGCGTTGACCACCAAGGAGTTGCTGAAGTCGTCGGCGCTGGCCCGAACGCTCGGGGCCGAGTTACCTCGTCCAAACGGAGAAGCGCCGCCAAAGCCACCAAAGCGGTTTGCCTGACCTCCACGTCCGCCTCCGCCACCAAAAGTGATGGCACCAGGGAAGGAGAAACCACCCAGTCCGCCACCACCCGACTGATAGATGTCATTGAGCACGCGAGCAAGGGCAGATGCCGATGCGAATTGAACGGGATAAACGCGTAACTCAGACTGGGGAGTTTGCATTCCGGCAAACATGCTCGGGTCAAAGGCTGGCATTTGTGGCTGCTGCTGCTTGGGATCTCGCTTCTTGATCACGAGCAGGTTGCCTTCCTTCGACATGTCGTAACCCTTCAACGACAATGTGGTCGAAAGAATCTGGAATGCATCGGCGATTGGGACGGCCTTTGCGCTGGTGATCGTCATGCGATCAACCAGGCTTGGGTCTTTGACGATGGTCACGCCCGAGGTCGTCTGGAACAGCGACAGGACCATGTCCACATTCGCATTGCGGAAGTCCAGCTTAATGCTCTTCTTAGGCAACTTGAAGCTAGCCCAAGGTTTGTTGTTCTGGGGAGGAGCCGCGGCGCCGCCACCAAAATCGAATTGGGCGAATGCCGCCATGGGCAGCATCGCGAGGGCAGCAATCAGTAACTTCCTAGTTTCCACGTCTTCTTCTCCGTTGGTTGTTGTTCAAATTGGGGTCCGCAAGGGTCTGCGGTACCGCGGCGGGTGCCGAAAGCGCGTTACCAGGGACTCCAGGAAATGCTCCCGGTTGTCCGAAGGTCATTTGACCCCCTGGGTTTCCGCCTTGGGCCATCGGTTGCGCGTTTAGCTGGCCAGGCATCGGCAATGGTAGTGGGGTCACCGAAGCGGTTCTCGTATCGGAGCTTGCTTCTTCGGTTTCCATCTTGATCGTTCGTGCATCACCCTCGGGGCCTTGCATCACAATTTCGTCCTTTGTAATGGTTAGTACGCGCGAAGTCTTCCAGCGCTCTCCCGATACAAGAAAAACTCCTTCTCCCGTCGACGTGTTTTCCAACAGGCCGTTGGGCGTTCCATCCACGGTAGCAGAACCGGTGAAAATCCAATTCGGCTCTCCGCCGGTAAAGGCGATGGGAATTCCATTGTCTTTCGTTGGGACCGTTTCTCTTATGTCGGTCTTCATGACCAGCGGCTTAAAGGCGTTCTTGGCTGGACTCGTAACGGAATCGAACTTCGCCGTGTAGTCGATCGGCAAGAAGCCACCCTTTGAGACCGTTGACGCTCGGCTTACCGGACGGCCGGATTTCTTGGCCACCACCGGGGTTTCTTCGGTCGCGTAAACGTAAATCACGACGACCGCAGCAACAATGCCCGCCCAAACAACGATGCTTGGCTTTTTACGTTCAGCTGTTGCCATTACGGGTCTCCTTCTTTGGAACGGTCAGTGCGGGCGGCGAGTCGGGAAGAGGCGGCTTAATGAATGCCGATAACCCGATAGTACCGGTGACGGCATCACTGTTCGGATCGGCAGATGCGATCTGAACCAGGTTCACCACAAACTTATTCTCGGGCTTCTCGAGTGATTCGGTCAATTTAAGCGTGTCCAGGTACGACCCTTCCACGGTAAGGACGAACGGAACCTGATTCAGTTCACCCGCCGCCGCGGTTTTTTGGGGCTGGAATCGAATCATCTTCAGCTTTGATTCAGAAACGAGACGGTTCACGACCGCAAGTGCAGCCGGAGCGAGATTTTGTTCATCGCCCTTCCATAGTTTGTCGTCCGCAAAGGTCGAGGCTTCCTTAATGCGGTCTCTCGCTTCATTTGTCTCCGAGAGGATGCCAACTTCCTTCTGTCGTTGTCGGCTCGCAACGCCTCGCTTACTCGGCTTTGGCGCAAGCAGTACAAATCCGAGGAGGCCAATAAGAAGGATAAGGCATAGGGCAGATACGATCTTTGGCACCAAATGCTGCTGATTTCGAAAGTTCATTACTTCTTTACTCCTCGGCCCTTCGGCGGTTCGACAACCGGCAGATTTCCAACCGGGAAGGCGGAAATGCTGAACTGCACCACCGGCTTCTTGTCAATCTCTGCATTGTTTGCAAACACTAACTTGACGTCTCGGAATCTTCGCTGACCCGTAAGGCGTCGGACGTAGTCGGCAACGGCCGCGCCGTCCATCGCCGTGCCGCGAAGCTGCAGTTGCTTGCCTCGCTCGACGGTGATTCCGGAAAGCCAAACCTTTGCCGGGACTTCCGAAGTAATCACCTTGATCACGTCGCTAAACTTCTGCGCCGGCTGGAATGCCCGCTGGAGTGCGGACTCGAGGGTCGTTGCTTTCGTCAGATCGGCCTCGACCACCTTCTTAGCTGCCTCTAGTTTTTTGATTCGGCTGGCGTAACGAGATTTCTCCTTGTTCTCCGCAACCTGCTTCTCGTCCCAATCGGAATAGGCGTAAACACCGAGCGCAAGCGTCGCTGCACCAAGCAACAGGGCTTGACGCGTAACCGACTGCTTGGCTTCCTTTTCCCGTTTTTCGCGCGCTTCTGGGAGCTCAATAACCAGAGAGGGCCAGGCGGCGTTAGCGAGAGATTCGAGCGAATGATTTGAAATGGCGCGGTCTGCGTCGGGGTAAGGCAAACCGCCCGCCGCGATCACCGATCCGCATGGTTGTCCAGCAACGGTGAAGGTTCGACAAATTTCACCCTCTAGGTCTGAACCTGGGCTCACCACGCGTGAGTACCTAAGTGTCCCTTCGGCGATGATGTCCACCGCGATCCCATCGGAGGTCTGCTGAACCACGGCAACGTTAGAGAATCCGTTTGTCGCGGCGAGCTTTTCTGACCCGACTGCCGCGATGGTGATCAGCTTTACCTTGATGCCTGCGGTTGCTAGTTGACTCATCGCCGCGCGGAGCTCATTAATGGCCACCGCACCAATCTGGCTGAGCCGACCACCCTCCGCTAACTGAGCAGTGGGGTTGACCGAGAAAGCGATTTGGTCTCCGGGCAGCGGAAGAAACTCGGCGGCTCGCATTTGAACGATGAGCCGCAAATCGGCTTCCGATGTAGAAGGCAGAAAGGCGGTCTTGAGAAACGCCGTCCGCCGTCCCAAAGCCAGCACAGCCTCGCGTCCGCTGAGTCCATCCAAGGTTTGCCCGGAGGTCCCGTTTAGGGCATCGTAGGTTCGCAAGCCGCGCGAGGACCATTCAATGACCAGAGATGGCGTGGTTTGTTGTTTACTCATTGAGCCTCTTTCAGCACGACTTCGGTCGTGGTTTCGTCCTGCCAATACCATCGCGATCGCATGTCCGTAAAGGGCGGACTTTGAATGGCAACGACGGTGGGGATGTTGTTTCGTATTTCGATGATGGCCTCGACTCCGTAACGCTGAGATCCGTGTCGACCGATGACGCGGACCAAGAACGTTTGGGACTGAACGGTGAAAACGTTGGCGGCGGACTGCAAAGCCTGCCCCGTCATGCCTGGAATGGAAGTCAGTTCGCTCAAAGTGGTGAACGTCTGAGATTGCCGTTGAAGAATGGCCTGCACCATGTCCGGCGTCAGGTCTGGAACCGAGCTCAGAACACTCTCACTAGCGGTGTTGAGGTTGATCTTTCCGGTAAGGCGAGTCGCGCCGTTTGTCGTGAGATAGTCAAGCACGGATCGCTGCACGTCATCCGTTTGCGCGCCCGGTAAGGCAAGTACCTCACCGATGCCGCCCCAATTTTTCCTCGCCGCGATTTGAATCGCAATGTTCACGGGAATGCTGATCGGTGGCTGCTGGAGCGTCTGGGCCGTCGTTCCCTGAGCGTTGATGTTTACACGTGCCGTGCCGTCTGGCCGAGTGTTCGGCGAGTAGGCATTTGCGGTTAGCAGATCGTAGAGCACCGGCAACTCGCCATTTCGTCCAGGTACCAAGTCCGAGCCCGATGTATTCTCACTCGGTTCGTAAAGCAGTTTGGCCGTGAACCCTTTAACGTGAAGGAGTTCGTCGAACGTATCAAACCGGGCCAGCTTGGTGTTGTAAGGCGTCTCTAGGTTGTTGTAATACGTGTCCTTTGCACCGAGGGCTCGAGGGTCCAAGCTTCCTTCCCGGAAGTCCAATAGGGATTCGATCTGGTCTTGCGCCAGCGGCAGTTTCTGAAGCTGAGCTTCCGTCGCAGAATTGATATCGATCAATCCGCAAGCGTCGAGCACTTGAATTCGGAAAGTGGATCCGCCAAGGACAAAATTCTCGTCGCCATTGTTGCCCAGCGTGTACCAAGTGTCGTTGAGGGTGGTTGCCGTGCTGGTCTGACCGGTCGTTCCGGTTCCAGAATCCGAGGTGAGGTCCGCAACTTCTTGCAGCGTCTGTCGAGCTCGCTCGATTCCCGCGTAGGCGGCGATCCGAGCCTCAATCAATTCGCTCTCTTGGGTCACCTGTTGGGCAAAGGCGCGTTGTGTCGCTACCGTGCTCGCGAGCACCCCGATAAGAACAACCATCACGCCGAGGGCAAAGATAAAGATCGAACCGCGATTTCGTCTCATCCGATTTGCTCCTGTTCCACTGGGTTGTCCTGCGTCACATCGCTGTTACGGAGTCGAAGGGTGACAATTCGATCGGTTTCGCTGTTTGAAAGCCGGTACGTAATGCGGACGGCGGCCGGAAGTCGAGCGGTGCCCTGGCTTCGCGTATCCCAAACCGTTTGCCAAGTCGCGCCATCCCAAAATTCGTAGCTAATGCTGGTGACGTTCGCGTTCAAAACTCGCTCGGTTCCGCCTTGCGACGGGTCACCGTCGGCCGGGTTCTGCTGGCGAACAAACAAGCCGGTCTTTCCGCTCGCTGAGCCGGTTGGCGAGAGCGATAGGGTCACTTCTTCCGTGCCGCCAACGGTGCCGATCTCCTCATTTGCGAGTTCGAAGTCATCGTAATCCAGCGCATCGGAAGAGAGGCGAGTCCCGACCCGGGTGAAAGTGAGCGTGTCGGCATTACTTCCGCCTTCGCCTTGGTTTAACAGACCTTCCGATCCCACAAAGAATGTCGTTTGAGTGTTTTCGAGGGAGAGAAACGCGGATTCGATGAAGATTCGAAGATCGTTCTCCAACTCGACATCTGATCGCTGTCGCGAACTGGCTTCACGGATACGTCGCTCGTAATCCGCACCAGAAATGAGAGCCTGGGCGGCATAGACCGTAAGCAGCCCGGTAATTGCAACAACCACCAAGACTTCAATCAAGGTCAACCCCTGAATCCTGCGGTTTCTCAAGCTTCCTCCTCCACCGGCGGCACAAACACGAGAGTTGTAATTTGCTTTCCGGTTTCGTCGTTCGCTTCTTTCGAGACCGTTATCGTGATTGTAATGAGGTTTTCAACCCCGGATGGCTCCGAAGTGATGGCCCAGTTCACGTTTGGAAATCCTTCTTCTTCAAATGTTCCAGAAGCGTTTCCATTGGTCGCTTCGCCTGTCGCCACCAACTCATCCAGCTTTCGCGCCGCAAGTCGGTTAAGGGAAGCGCTCTCTTCTATCCGAGCTGCGTTTCGCGCCACATTGCCAAGGGCAAGACTCACGGCAGCGATCCCGGTGCCCAGCAAAATGATGGCCACCAGCACCTCGATCAGCGTGAATCCGCGTTTCTTAACCACGAGTTTCAATTTCTCCAGCGGACCATGACTCATCTTCAAACGGCGGAAGTTCAGTGTCACCCGTCGTCACATCGCCGTTCTTGCTGACCGAAATGAAGAACGTGCGTCCGTCAATCGAAAGCTGCAAACCGCCCGGCTTACACGTTCCATCAGGGAAGCAAGTTAGCTCCCAGTCGCTCTCCGACACGTCACCGTTGCCATCCTTAAGCACCGTGATGGTCACGGTGTCATTCGGAATCTCCGCAACGAATTGCTCGCCTTGCACTTCGAATTTTCGAGTTGCGGCGTCGTACCGGATCGACCGTTCTTCGCTGGCGTTAACGGCGGCCGTTTTAGTCTCTCGGGGCAACCGAACGAGGTCCCCAATGAACTTGCGTTCGATTCGACCTCGTTCCCACGCCATCACCTGCGGTGCGACGGTGGATACCAAAACGAGGAGGATGAGGACAACGGTGGATAGCTCGAGAAGAGTGAAGGCTCTTCGGCTTATAGCTCTTCCTCGCTCACATCCGCGGCTTCGCCTTCACCACCTGGCTGGCCATCGGCTCCGTAGGTGATGATGTTAAAGGACTCAGCGCCGAACGGACCTGGGTACTCGTAGATGTACGGATTGCCCCAAGGGTCGTTTGAAATGTCCTTGCTCGTATAAGGTCCCTTCCAGTTCTGAACGTCGTTCGGTGGAATTCGAAGAACCGACAAGCCCTCTTCCGTGGTTGGGTAGCGGCCCGTATCCAAGCGGAACGCATTGATCGAGCTACTGAGCGTGGAAATGTTGGCCTTTGCCGCCGAGATCTTTGCATCGCCGCCTCGACCCACGATTTTCGGCACAACCAAGGCCGCCAAAATCGCGATGATCAAGATGACGACCATCAATTCGATGAGCGTAAAACCGCGGAGTTTGTGAGTTCGGTTGATCTTCATGTCGTTCTGTGTAGTGGGTAGTCGTCGAGAAAGTTTCATTGTTCAGTTGGGTTACTTAGCCAGGTCTTGGGCGGCGAAAATGGGCAGGAGGACGGACAAAACCACGAACCCTACAAACACGCCCATGATGAGAACGATGGCTGGTTCAACCAACGCTGTGAGTCGGCGCATGCCGTTATCCACTTCAAAATCGAGGGAGTCGGACACTCGGCCAAGCATATTCGGAAGATCGCCCGTTTCTTCGCCGACCGCTACCATATTGGTGAGGACGGGCGGGAAAGCTCCGGTGTCTCGCATGGCGTCCGCAATCGGTCGGCCATCTCGCACATCGTCTTGCACGGCCTGGGCCGATTTCAAGAAAACTCGGTTGCCAGCAGCCAATCCGGCAAGGTCCAGAGCCTGAAGAATTGGTACGCCGCCGTAAACCAGGGTGCCAAGGACGCGGGCAAATCGAGAGACCGTTGCCTTCTTTACAACTGGGCCAATGACGGGAGCGTTCAAGAAGAACTTATCTCGGGTCAGCGCGCCCTGGTCGGTTTGAACCCAGGCTCGGTAGGCGAAGTACGTCACGCCGATGCCGATAAAAATGGCGATGTAGTTGTTGGTGAGAAATCCCGTGGTGGCCAGCAGGATCTTCGTCGTCGCCGGCAGGTTATCGCCCAGATCCTTAAAGATGCCTGCGAGTCGCGGCACAACGAAGGTGAGCATGAAGATGATCACGCCGAGGGCGACAAAAGCCAAGATGCTCGGATAAACCAATGCACTTGTTACCTGGCTCCGCCGGGCAACTTCGGTTTCTTGAAACTCCGCAAGTCGGGTGGCAACTTCAGGGAACTGACCGCTGGCTTCACCGGATTTCAGAGTCTGGGTGTAAATGACGGGGAACAGCTTAGGATGCTTGGCCAGGGCGTCTGAAACCGGCAAACCACCTCGGACGTCATCGAGCGCCTGCTGGGCTACTTCGGACAGTGTGGAACTCTCCGACTGCTCTGAGACAACCTGCAGCACTCGGTCCAGCGGCAATCCGGCCGAAGCCAAGTCCGCCATTCGGCGCGTGAACAAAGCCAGGTCGGACTTGCTGACCTTCTTCTTTTGTCCCGAATTAGCCGGTGCGGCAACTCGCTTCTCCTGGATGTCGACGACAAATCGACCCTCTGCGGCGATCTGCGCCTTTGCAGCTTCGAGATTGGCCGCATCGACAAAGCCCGACTTGCGTTTGCCGGTCGGCTCCAGGGCGGTGTAGGCAAAAGTCGACATCTTAGAACTCGTCTCGGTGGCAGACGCGCATCACTTCTTCCGGCGTCGTCTTTCCGGCTAACACGGCCAGACTTCCTTCGCCCAGCAAGGTCCGCATGTTTTGGGTCTTGATGGCGTACGACTTGATCGCGTTCGAGGATTGTCGGGCGACCGTCATTCGGCGAATCTCTTCGTCGATAAGAAGCAATTCGTACAAACCTTGTCGACCCTTGTATCCGGTCTGGTTGCACTTATCGCAACCCACACCGCGACGGAAAACGGAACCAGCCGGGATGTTGCTTGGGTCGATATTCACCGCTTCAAGCGATTCCTGGCGGGGCATGTACTCCTCGGCGCAATTGGAACAAACCCGGCGCAAAAGTCGCTGGGCGATTACACCCATCAGCGACGAGGCAACAAGGTAGGGCTCAACGCCCATATCAAGCAATCGCGTGGTCGCACCGGCGGCGTCGTTGGTGTGCAAGGTGCTGAAGACCAAGTGACCGGTAAGTGCCGCGTTGATCGCGATGTCGGCCGTTTCTTGGTCGCGGATTTCACCAACCATGATGACGTCAGGGTCCTGACGAACAATGGATCGGAGTCCTGAGGCGAAAGTGAGTCCAATCGCCGACCGAACTTGAATCTGGCTGATGCCCGGAACCTGGTACTCGACCGGGTCCTCAATGGTAAGGATGTTCGTGGTCGGGCTCCAGATTTCCTGAAGCGAAGCGTAAAGGGAAGTCGACTTACCAGAACCGGTTGGACCCGTCGCGAGGATGATTCCGTAAGGAATATCGATCAGCTTTCGGTATTTGGTAAGAACGTCGGTCTGCATTCCGAGTTCTTCCAGACCGAGCATCGCCGTGCCCTTGTCCAGGATTCGCATGACCGCGCGCTCGCCGTAGACGGTCGGAACAATGCTCACGCGAACGTCAATCTGGCGTCCGGCGATCGTAACCTTAATTCGTCCGTCCTGCGGAAGTCGGCGCTCAGCGATGTTCATCTCGCCAAGAATCTTCAGTCGCGAAACCAAGGCGGCATGCATCCGCTTTGGCGGCCGCATCATGTCCATCAGCATGCCGTCCACGCGGTATCGAACCTTTACTTCGCGCTCGTACGGCTCGATGTGAATGTCCGAAGCCCCGTCGCGAACCGCTTGCGCAAAGATCAGGTTGGCCATCTGGACGACGGCCGTTTCGCCGGCCATCTTGGTGAGGTCAGCAAGGTCCGTGCTGTCGTCAAGCTCGGCAATGCCGGATTCTTCTCCGGGCAACTGGCTCAGAATCCGCTCTAGGAAGAACTCCTCGATCTTGAGCTTGATGAGGTTCGGATCGGCGAGTACCGCTTGAACTGGGCGCTGCACCAAAATGCTGAGATCGTCAACTGCTGGCAGCGAAAGCAGGCTCGGCATGGCCACCACCAGCGTTTCTCCATCCAAGGCCAAGGGGAGAAGCTGATTCTTGAGCGCGAAATCTCCCGGGGCCAAAGCCATTGCGTCGTGTTCTGGCTTGACGAGATTCAGGTCAACAAACTCGAGTCCGTTGCTCGCAATCTCAGGCGATTCGGGTTGGGAACGCAAGGGAAGGTTCAGGCTCATGAGTCAAGAGATGCGGAATTGGAGCGATTAGATCGTGACAGATCGAAGCTGGCTTTGACGAAGAAGCGGGTGATTTGTTCACCGAATAATCAGGAGACGCAAATTATCTAGCCCGTAGTACGAACAAGACGGCTGGGATGTTCCGAAAAGCTCGGCCTTCAGGAACAATTGAGGTTCACGATAACCTCCCCTTAACGAAAGGGAGGGCGGGAGGCTGACCTAGATCGAAATGACCCTCGATGCGGAGTACGTCGCCCGGATGGCATCTTCCGAGTTTGCCTTCAGCGTCAAGTTGTCCCAGCCCATGAAATAGGCCCAAGGTTGACGTTCGAGATCGGCCGCGGTTGGTAGCTCTGAGTTTTCCGAAAGCGCAAGGGGATGACCTTCCGCGAGACCTTTCATCCTCTCGAACCACTCCTGTGGATACGTCTCATCTCGATCTTGCCCCGGATAAATGTCGGTCCCAAGCAGGTCCACCGTGTCGTGCCCAGGATAAAACTCTTCGACACCTGGCCATGGCTTATCCGGGTTCCAAGCCCAAAGCAAGTTCGTCAGCCCGTGATGACCGACGTATCGGTCAAAGATCATTTTCCAGAGAAGCAAGAATCTGGGAGCATCGCCGCCCCACCAGAACCAACCGCCGTTCATCTCATGGTACGGCCGAAAAATGATCGGGATCCCTTCGGCCTGCAGCTCTGTGAATGCTTCGGCCAAGCGGTCCACGTGCTCTAGCCAAACGGCGTGAAGCTTCGAGCCGGAGTCGAAAAGCTCGTCCCACTCCGGGTCCGTCAGGTTGCCAATGACGCCCGGATCGAAGTCGCAGGGTTCTCCAACGCGCGGATCAGCCTGGTGGTAGGTGATCACGACAATGCCGCCCATTGCATGGTGCCGCCGAATCTCGCTCATCAACTTCGGGCGGTACGCAATGTTGTCAATGTCATGTCGTTCGTCCGAAAATCCCCATTCGCCGCCCCAAACCTTTGGATACTTTCCGGTCAGGGTCTGGATCGCCGCCGACTCGTTCGACATGTTGTACAGCTGGTTATGTTGGCCAGACAACGTTACCTTTCCGTTGATCTCATATAGATAGCTGAGTAACTCCACCGCTCCGACGGACGGATTCGGTGATACAGGAAGGCGCGCGCTCATGGTTGCAGTATTCCCGTGATTGGCTATTGGGGCAACGCTACGGAGTAACTGGCGGTATGTAAGGTTATGTTCGATCGCAACGCCGACGCCTTAACCGAGCTCTGCGTCGACGATCTCCTGCGAGCGTTCAAACTATCCAGCACCGTGGGACCTTGGCGTGGCCTTGCGGAACTGCCAGCAAGGCGATTTGCGCGCCTTCTGCGCGAGTTCGATGCTTGCGTTCTCGAACACGGCTTAGTCGCGTCTGGACAGTTCATTCTCGATCGGTTCACTCGATCCGTGACAATCACCGGCGCCAAGGAACTACAGAAGTCTGGGCCCCTGATCGTAGCCTGCAACCATCCCGGAATGACGGATGCGATGGCGGTCTGGACGGCCATTGGTCGGGAAGACCTGAAGATCATTGCCGCAGAACGTGAGCTCCTTCGGCACTTGCCGAATATACAGAAGCACTTGATCCTCGTTCAGCCTCACTCAACCGAAGCCATTCGGGAAGCTATATCGCATCTCAAGACAGGGGGAAGTTTGTTAACCTTCCCCGCGGGAAGAATTGAACCGGACATGCGCCTACGAAAAGACGGCATCTGTAGCTTGGACACGTGGTCTCCGAGCGTTGCGAAACTGGCCGCTCGACTTCCGGGCGTGACCCTCGTGACCGGATTCGTGGAAGGCGTGATTTCCGAGAGGGCCAATCGAGCGGTCATGCTCAAATACCTTCGAGAACCCGCCGACCGTGATTGGGCCGCCGCGACGCTGCAAATCCTGTTGCCCTACTATCGAAAAGTCGATGTGAAAGTACGATTCCGAAAAGTGGAAGCCGCAACCCCGGAGGCGATCTACGCCAGTATGGTGCAGTCAATCAAGGAAGGCGCCAGTGAGCGATTCTGGGACTCCTCGTCTCAAAAATTGGCTCCATCGAAGAAAATGCTCTAGAATCTGGTTGTGAAATTTGCCCGCTTTGCCCCGCTCGCACTCCTAGTTGTCCTCGGCTGTGGTGGGCCAAGCCCGGTAGGAAAGTACAGCGTCGATATCAAAGACCCTAAAGCCCGGGCTCTGCTCCCCGGTGCCGACCAGGTCGTGCTTGAACTTAAAGAAGACGGAAAGGTCAGCCTCGACGCAGGTCCGATGAACCTACTATCGACCGACTGGAAAATGGAAGGTTCGAAGGTGACCTTCGGCAAGAGCCAGGGACTAGTTGGGGCGAATTACGAGCTCTTCGAAGGAAATCTTGTTCCACTCGAGAACGGCAGCCGTAGCGACAAGTGGCAGTTTAAGAAGAAGTAAGTGGTGGGCGAGGAGAGACTCGAACTCTCACGCTGTTTAGGCGCTGGAACCTAAATCCAGTGCGTCTACCAATTTCGCCACTCGCCCGAGCGGATTCATAAGGTACCCGCTCAGGCGTTTGGAGGTCCAACTTCCAACCGGATCACAATCTGATCGGTCCCAACTTCCGCGTGGGTGAGTCGCGCCACGATCGGCAGTTCCGCGACCGAGAACAGGGGATTGAGATTCGCAAGCTGACTCTGCACGAGGTTCGTCACCGAAGCCCCACCCATGACCTCCACACTCGCCAGGTCCACCCAAAGCTCCTTCTGATCGCGAATGCTCACGCGGCACTTTGCCTTGACCGCCAATTCAAAAATGACCTTCTTGGTTGCGTTTACGTAGAGCCAACCGTCCTCGCCTTCGCAGTGAAAATTCTTGAGCCCTCCTGGGGCGTCGGTCTCTAGGTATCGATCAAGCGACGTGAGCTTTACCGTTGCAACAACCGTGGCGGGATGCGGCGCGCGAATATCCAGCGGGTTCATCTGCACGGTGATCGCGTTGCCCGAGAACGTGACCTCATCGATAACCAGGCCCATCGGGAGCACCACCTGCGTCAGCGTGGCGGTCACGCTGCTCGCGGTCAGTTCGTTTTTGGCGTTTGTCTCCAATTCTTCGGGCATGGCAAGAGATACCGCGTTTCCGCTAGGTTCGATGCGGTCCACGGGACAAACGCCCAAAGATTCATCGGGATAGACTCAACCATGGCCCTCCTTCCGCTGCTCGTGATCGCAACTCAAAAGCCGGAGTTGCCGCCGTTCCAACGCGAGTTTCGGGGTGTTTGGGTCGCCACGGTGGACAACATCGACTGGCCATCGAAGCGAGATCTCACCACCGCGCAACAGAAGCGAGAACTCGTCGCAATCATGGACCGGTCGCACGAATTGCGCCTCAATGCCGTGATCTTCCAAGTTCGGCCGTCGGCCGATGCGCTTTACACTTCGAAGCTGGAACCATGGTCGGAGTACCTCACCGGTCGGCAAGGGAAGGCCCCGAGTCCCGCCTACGACCCGCTTGAGTTCGCCATTCAGGAAGCGAGGAAGCGAGGGCTGGAGCTTCACGTTTGGCTCAATCCGTACCGAGCGTTGCACCCGGCGCAGAAAGGACCCGCACACTCGAGCCACCTCTCGAAAACCCGGCCCGAGCTGGTGAAACGTTACGGAAAGTATCAGTGGATGGATCCCGGCGAGCCAGACGTCCAAAAGCGATCTCTTGCCGTCGTCGCGGACATCCTCAAGCGGTACGACGTGGACGGAATCCACATTGATGACTACTTCTATCCGTATCCCGAGAAAGGAGTCGACTTCCCGGATGGACCGAGCTATGCCAGGTATCAGACCCGTGGCGGAAAGCTGGATCGTGGGGACTGGCGAAGAAAGAACGTTGACGACTTCGTGCAAAACCTCTACAAGCTGATCAAGCGCGAGAAGCCGCTGGTCAAATTTGGCATAAGTCCGTTCGGCATCTATCGCCCGGGGATTCCAGAAGGTATCAAAGCCGGGGTCGATCAGTACGCCCAGCTTTATGCCGACGCTGAAAAGTGGCTCCGAGAAGGCTGGTGTGACTACTTCACACCCCAGTTGTACTGGCCAATAGCGCAAACCCCGCAGAGCTATCCCGTGCTCCTGAACTACTGGCTGGAGCAAAACATCCAGGGCCGCCACATCTGGCCCGGAAACTTCACTTCCAGAACCAACCCGGCAGAAGGGAACTGGAAACCCGCCGAGGTTCAGCAGCAAATTGCCATCACCCGTGGCGCTGGCGCGACCGGCAACGTGCACTTCAGCATGAAGGCGTTCTCGCGAAACTGGAACAACATCACGAGCTCACTTCGAGGATCGGTCTACCGGGAATATGCGATCCCACCGGCAACTCCATGGCTCGATGCGCAAGCACCGCCTGCGCCAAAGATTAAGGAAGCAAGAAAAGACGGGGAAGTGAAATGGACCGCTGGAGACGGAGAGGCACCGATTCTTTGGGCGCTTTGGCAGCGGATTAATGGCAACTGGACAAAGACCGTCGTTCCGTACTCTGGAACCACGGGCGAACATCGGTTCGATCTCCCAGCCGGCCAGGATCTCAAAGTGGACGCGGTTGCCGTCGCCGCGGTAGATCGAAGCGGAAACATGTCCGAGCCCGCCTACCTCGCCATCGAAAACTAGGAAACGCTTGGGTGTCCAATTGGCAAGACAACAATGAAGGTTGACCCTTCGTTCTGCGCGCTTTGGACGCTCAGCTTTCCGCCGTGCGCTTCAATGATGTGCTTCACGATGCTGAGGCCAAGCCCGGTACCCCCACTAGCGCGACTTCGCGCTTTATCCACCCGATAGAACCGCTCAAAGATCCTCGGCAAGTGCTCGCTGGGGATGCCCATTCCGGTGTCTTGAACCGAGATTTCGATGGTTTCCGTATTCTCCTTCACGTTGATCGAAATGTGCCCCTCACTCGTGTAATTGATCGCGTTATCGATCAGGTTCAGCGCTACCTGGATCATCTGCGCCGGGTTCGCTTCGATCATGAACGCCTCTGGTCCTCGATAGCCAATCTTGAGTCCCTTATCAGCCGCTTTGGGGGTGAGCTGCCAAATGACGTTGGTGAGCACATCCACGATGTCGCAGTCCTGCTTTCGAACCGGGTTCGATTCGGCAGCACTTAGGATCAACAGGTCTTGCGAGATGGTTGAGAGGCGATCAACTTCGCTGATGATCTTCGGGAGGTACTTATCCCGAAGCACAGCATCGTCTCCGTCTAGCATCGTCTCGGCCATGTTGCGAATCACGGTCATCGGCGTTCGCATCTCGTGTGAAACGTTCGCAACGAAGTCTTGGCGGATGCGTTCAAGTCGTCGAAGTTCCGTGATTTCGTAAACGCTCACAAAGACCTGATCGCCAGGGGCTCGCCACGCCTTTGCTTGGCCGATCCGCTCGACCGGGTGCCGGAAGGAGAGTTCGGCGGATTGCGGCAACTCGTTGATCACGGCTGACTTCACCAGTTGCTCCAGCTCCGGGTTAAGGCTCACCGCGAGCAAGCTTTTCCCTCGACAGCTCTCCGCTTGGAAAAACGCAATCGCCCGCCGATTGGCGTATTCGATGTTCGCCTTTGAATCGCAAACGAACAACGCCACATCAAGTCCATCGGCAAGGGCATCCACCGTGGAGCGATATCGATCGTTTTGCTCGACGAGCGTGGCAAGCTGCGAAGTAAGTCGGCCTTGGTCGGTTTCAGCGGACCTCTCTAGAGCTCGAATACGTAGGGCAGCCACGAGAGCCATCGAAACCGCCGCTACGGCAATCCATCGGCCGCTTAGATTTCCGGGGCCAAAGACGAAAAGAAACCCTGCGAGGATCATGAGCCCAGCCGACGAGATTGCAACAAGAAACGGGCTGGTCCAAAGTCGGCGCATGAAGTCGAATCTCTCCGGCATCATTGTGCGGTACGAATCGACAAAAACAACACGGGATCGTGATATGCGGCAAGAAACTTCGGAATCTGGTACTTCTACACCGTGAAGCGCATCGAAGCGTTTGTGCGAATGAACCGACTTGAGGAAGTGAAAGCTTCACTCGAAGAAGTTGGAATTCGTGGAATGAGTTGTGAACAGGTTCGTGGCTATGGTCGACAACAGGGTCGAACCGACAAATATCGAGGAAGCACCTACGCCCTGAACCTCTTGCCGAAAATGAGGATCGAAGTCGTGGTTCCAGACGATCAGCTTGATGACGCCATCGACGCGATCATCAAAGCGACTCACACCGGCGAAATCGGAGACGGGAAGATCTTCGTCACCGAAGTGCTAGACGCCATCCGTATCCGCACCGGCGAGCGTGGCGACACCGCCCTCACCTAAGGACGCAAATGGAAAGGTGGGAGAACTTCACGATCTGGCGTGGCCGATTGCCGCACTGGCGCGCGGAGAACGTCACCTACTACGCCACCTTCAAACACCGTCGCGCTCTCTCCGGTCCAGAAGCCGAAACGCTGCTGGCCGAATTGCGCAAACCTGACGACAAGAAGCTCGAGATCGACATCATCTGCGTCTTGCCGGAACAAACGGAGCTGATCTTCCGCGTCAAGTTCGGCCCGAACGATGAACCGTACGAACTCTCTGACGTTCTGGAGAAAGCCAAAAACCGCGCTAACAAGCAGATCACGAAACGGTCTGGTGAAGAGCGTCCCGTGTTCTACCGAGAGAGCTACGACCGGATACTGCGCGATGAAGCGGAGTATGAAGAGTTCTGGACGAACATTTTGGAGAGTCCAATCAAGTCAGAACTCTGCGAAGAGCCCGATGAATACTCCGGACTTTACGTTCGAGACGCCGGCTAAACAAACAAAAGTCAGCCGATAGTCCCAGCCTGCCGTCAGACAGAACGCTCGCGGTGTTGAACAATACATGAGCGAGCTGAGGAGAGAGCAGAAAGTAATCGAAGTGACCGGAACGACCCGTTGGAGTGTTCCCAAGACGTTCTTCAAGCGAGGAGTCGCAATGGTTCGAGTATTGGCCGGAGAGGCCCTCGTAAGCATCGGCGAGTACTCATTCTTGGTCCGCCGAGGCGACGTAGTAACGCTTCCTGAAAACGTGCCATCGGTCGTTACCCCTTTCGGATCCAAGCGCCGGGTTTCCCTCGGCCAAGCCTAATCTGAAGACCGAAAGTCCCTGGATTGAAACCTCAAATCCAGGGATTGGTATACTTAAAGCATACATATGAGTCTATGAGGCTCAAATGGCTTGAGTAACACAGATGGGAAAAACAGTAGGAATTGACCTTGGAACGACCAACTCGGTCGTAGCCGTCATGGAAGGTGGAGAGCCAGTCGTAATCACGACCGCCGAAGGTACGCGCACCGTCCCGAGCGTTGTTGGCTTCAAATCGAACGGAGACCGGTTGGTCGGCGTCATCGCAAAACGACAAGCCGTCGTCAACCCCGAGAACACGATTTCTTCGATCAAGCGCTTTATGGGCCACTCACTCGGCGAAGTCAAGGACGAAGCCTCTCGAGTGAGCTACAAGATTGTTCCCGGAAAGAACAACACCGTCGCCGCCAGCGTCCCTGCCCTTGGCAAAGAGCTTTCTCCCGAAGAAGTCAGCGCGATGATTCTTCAGAAGCTCAAGGCCGATGCGGAAGCTTATCTCGGAACCACGGTCGACTCGGCCGTCATCACCGTTCCGGCGTACTTCAACGATGCACAGCGAACCGCGACGAAGAACGCCGGCGAAATCGCAGGACTCAATGTTCTCCGAATCATCAACGAGCCAACCGCTGCAGCCCTCGCTTACGGACTCGACAAGAAGGCCAACGAAACCATTCTCGTGTTTGACCTTGGTGGTGGAACCTTCGATGTGTCCGTCCTCGACGTCGGCGAAGGCGTTTTCGAAGTTAAGGCCACCGCAGGCGACAGCCACCTCGGCGGCGACGACTACGACAACAAGATCGTTGAGTGGCTCGTTTCCGAGTTCAAGAAGGATCAAGGTATCGATCTCAACCAAGATCGAGCCGCCGTCCAGCGACTCCGCGATGCGGCCGAAAAGGCAAAGGTCGAACTTTCCGGCCAGGCAACCACGAACATCAACCTGCCGTACATCACGGCCGATGCCACCGGACCAAAGCACCTCGACATCACGCTCAGCCGCGCAAAGTTCGAAGAACTGACCGCCGACCTGATGGAGCGAGTCAAGGTTCCGTTCTTCCGCGCTCTGGAAGACGCCAAGCTGAAGCCAACCGAAGTTGACGAGGTCATCCTCGTCGGTGGTTCCACCCGAATGCCACAGGTTCAAGACCTCGTCAAGCAGCTCACCGGAAAGGAACCCAACCGATCGGTGAACCCAGACGAAGTCGTTGCAGTTGGTGCTGCCATTCAAGCCGGTGTCCTTGGCGGCGAAGTCAAGAACATCGTTCTGCTCGACGTCACCCCGCTCAGCCTCGGCGTCGAAACCCAGGGCGGCATCTTCGATAAGATCATCGACCGAAACACGACGATCCCAACCAAGAAGAGCCGAACTTACACCACGGCCGTCGACAATCAGCCAGAAGTTGAAATCAACGTTCTGCAGGGTGAGCGACCAATGGCGAAGGACAACAAGAGCCTCGGCCGATTCCACCTCCAAGGCATCCCTCCGATGCCGGCCCGAATGCCGCAGATCGAAGTCACCTTCGACATCGACGCAAACGGAATCCTTAACGTCGTTGCGCAAGAAAAGGGAACGGGATCGAAGCAGTCGATCACGATCACCGGATCGGGCAACCTCAATCGAGACGACATCGAGCGCATGATTCGCGATGCCGAGATGAACGCCGAGAACGACCGAAAGGAGCACGAACTCCGCGAAGCGAAGAACGATGCCGAGAAGCTGACTTACAGCACGGAAAAGACCCTTCGCGAAGCCGGCGACAAGGTGGACGAAGCCACTCGACAGCGTGCAACCGAAAAGATCGAAGCTGTCCGAAAGGCGGTTAACGGCGACGATATCGACGAGATCAAAGCCACCATGGCCCAGCTCGAAACCGAGAGCCACGCGATCTCCGAGATCCTGTACAAGCACGTATCGGAGCAAGCCGATGCGAGCGAAGGCAAGCCAGGCGCATCAAATGATGGCGACGTGATCGACGCCGACTTCAAAGAAGAGAAGTAAGGCAAAAGAAAAGACGGGCGGGCCACATGGCCCGCCCGTTTTTATGTGTCCGATGGACAGGGGAAGTGAACGCAAAAGCGCGAGCCTTGTCCCAGTTCAGATTCGATGCTCACGGTGCCGCCCAGCGCGGCGGTGAGCTCCATTACAATCCGCAAGCCCCAGCCCGAACCTCCGGCTCGCTCCCATTGGCTCCGTGCGGTGCCGCTAAGTATCCGAAGTCTCGTTTCCTCGGTCATACCGGGACCGGTGTCTTGAACCCAGATTTTGTGGGCGTCCGCAAATTCATAGCCGACGATCACCGAGCCCAGCGGTGGATGGTACTCATCGTCCACCACATCGGGAAGGTCCTCTGGCAACGTTTCCCGCACCGCCTTGATCGCGTTCCCAACGAGGTTCTGCACGATTCGGACGATATACAGCTCGTCGCAATTTGCCTGCGGCGCATCTTCCTGAATCTTATATTCCAGCGCGACGTGCTGCGACTTGCCCTGCATTTCAAAGTAGCTTGCTGCGTGATAGACGGCTTCGCCAATCGACGTCGGCTGTAAGTTAGGGCGCAAAGCGCGTCCAGCAGAAATATCCGAAATCAGGGTGGAGTAACCGACAATCCGGTCCACCGATTCCTTCAGTTCCCGGAAAATCGGTTCGAGCGAATCGATGTACATCCGCGTCGTTCGATCTGGCTTGATCTTCTCGACGTGAGTTCGAAATCCCGACATCGCCATGTCGCCGAACCCAAGCGTCGCGTAAAGGGAAGCGGCAAGGTTCCCGATATCGTGGCTCACTCGACCCATACCGAGAAGTGTCGCCGCTCGGGCGTTTTGCTCCACCAATTGGGCATTCAAGTACGCCATCGTCGCGACGGCAGACACGATGTCCATGACCGCAACATCGGTATCGGCAAAGTGGCCATCGTCCTTGTTGATCAGTTGGACGATGCCAATCGGCTCCTCGTCCTCCATCGAGAGTGGCGTGGCAAGAATGCTCAGAACCTGAACGCCGGTTGACTTCTCAAAGTCGTTCCATTGCTCTTCCGGGCGCGAAGCAAACTCTTTTTTCACCGAGCGGTTGGTTTGGAATGCCTGGCCCGCAACGCCAAAGTTATCTGGAATATCGCGTGACGGCAGACGATCGGCAATCTCGCCTGGAATGACGTGTTGAAACACCAGCCGCTTACTCGCCGGATCGTGCAGGTAAATCGTTCCGTTCGTCGCGCCGACCGCTTCCACGCAAATCGCGAGAACCTCTTGCAACAGCGCATCGAATTTGCCGGTACTAGCAAGTTTTCGGGTCGCGCGTTGAACGGCCCGGATCAGCCGCTCGTTGTTGTCCATTGCATCAAGTCTACACCTCAGCCGAATCGACCGGTGATGTAAGCCTCGGTTCGCTCGTCCTGAGGAGACAGGAATATGTTCTGGGTGGTGTTGTACTCCACCATGTCACCGAGCAAGAAGAAGGCGGTGTACTCACTAGCGCGCTTGGCCTGCTCCATGTTGTGCGTCACGATGATGATCGTGAAGTCGCGCTTCAACTCTTCCATCAGCTTTTCGATTCGGAGCGTTGCATTCGGATCGAGAGCCGAGCAAGGCTCATCCATCAGGATGATTTTGGGTTGCACCGCGATCGTGCGCGCAATGCAGAGTCGTTGCTGCTGACCGCCCGAAAGAGACAGCCCGCTGTCTCTGAGCTTGTCCTTTACTTCTTCCCAAAGTGCCGCCTTAGTTAAGCTCTGCTCGACGATGTTCGCAAGTTCTTTCGGATTTCGAACGCCGTGAATCTTTGGACCATAGGCAACGTTATCGAAAATCGACATCGGGAACGGGTTCGCTTTTTGAAACACCATGCCGACCTCTTTGCGCAGTTCGACCGGATCAACCTCGTCGCCGTAGATATCCCGACCATCAAGGGTCACCCGGCCCTCAAGGCGCGTACCATCGATAAGATCGTTCATCCGGTTTAGACAGCGCAAGAACGTTGACTTGCCGCAACCCGAAGGGCCGATAAGCGCAGTCGTCGTGTTCGGCGCAAATCGGAGAGTGATGTCCCTGAGCGCTTGTTTTGCCCCGTAATAGAAGTTAACGTGTTCCGCAGCAATCTTCGCGTTTTCGATCACGGGCGCTTGAACGCTCATCGAACGTTATGTTGTCACTTTCGGGCTTAAAAATGCCCGGTTTGGCCGCGCTGACGCAGGGCATGGTCCACAAGTACCAGCAGCGTCATCGCCTCCACCAGTGGCACCGCCCGAGGCAGCACGCACGGATCGTGCCGCCCCTTGCCCTGTAGGGTGGTGTTCTCGCCGCTCGCGGTCACCGTCTTTTGTTCGCGCATGACGGTCGCCGTGGGCTTGAAAGCGACGCGGAAGGTAATCGGCATCCCGTTGGTGATCCCACCCTGAATTCCGCCGCTGTTGTTCGTCGTGGTCTGAACCTTGCCTTCGGTCGATTCGAACTCGTCGTTCACCTCAAGCCCGGTGAAGTCGGTCATGCCAAATCCTCCGCCGAGGTCGAACCCTTTGCACGCCGGTAGTGAAAGCATCCCTTTGGCTAGGTCGGCTTCGATCTTGTCGAAGACCGGCTCGCCCCAGCCCGCTGGAACGCCCCGCGCCACGCACCCCACAACGCCTCCGACCGAGTTGCCCTGCTTCCGAATCTCCTCGATGTGAGCAATCATCTGCTCGGCGATCCCCGGGTCCGGGCATCGCACGATGTTCGCTTCAACCTGATCGAACTTCACGGTAACTGGATCTATTTCGGCGGAGATTCGATGGACCTTCTCTACGTACGCTAGCACCTCGACGCCAAGATTTCGAAGCACCTCCCGCGCAATCGCCCCCGCAGCGACTCGCCCAATCGTTTCCCTTGCCGAAGCCCGTCCGCCCCCCGCCCGCGCGCGGATGCCGTACTTTTGGTCATAGGCGTAATCGGCGTGACTCGGTCGGTACTTCTCCCGCATTTCTGAGTAGTCGTGACTACGTTGGTCTGCGTTTCGGACCAAAAGAGCAATCGGCGTCCCAAGCGCAATGCCGTCTTCCACGCCGCTGAGAATCTCAACTTGATCCGCTTCCTTGCGCTGGGTAACAATCGAACTCTGCCCGGGCCGTCGCCGGTCGAGGTCACGTTGGATTGCCTCAAGAGAAATGACCGTTCCGGGCGGGCACCCGTCTACGACCACCCCGACCCCAACCCCGTGCGATTCACCGAAGGTACTTATGGTGAACGCGCGACCGAAGGAACTGCCCATTGAGTGGAGTCTACCGGTTGGGTTCAGGTAAGACCAAACCGTGGGAATTCCGAACTTCTACCTCAGCCAGTTGACGACGAATTACGATTTCGGGCCATCCCACCCCCTTCGCCCTGAGCGGCTCCGTCGCGCCATGCGGCTGTTGCAGGCCATTCACCCGACCGAAGTCATCGAACCCGCCTCGGCCAGCGAAAGTGACCTTCAACGCGTCCACTCGGAGGAGTACGTGGAGGCGGTGAAGGAGATTTCAGCAGCATTTGAGCGCGGGGAAGAGAACTCGCCGCGTATTGGAGACCTGATCGGGAAGCATTCGCTCTACGGCGATACCCCGGCCTTCCGAGGAATCTGGGAAACCTCGGCTGCGTATTGTGGTGCGAGCCTAGAAGCCGCTTACGCTGTGCGTGACGGCGCTCCGCTGGCTTTTGCCATCGGTGGCGGCCTGCATCACGCCCACCGAAATAGCGCCAGCGGCTTCTGCGTCTTCGACGATCCCGCCCTCGCCGTCTCGGTTCTGCGCGAGCGGTTCGACCGCGTGGTCTACATCGATATCGACGTTCACCACGGCGACGGCGTGCAAGGCATTTTCTTGAATGACCCGAACGTGCTCACCTATTCGATCCACGAAAGCGGAAAGTCCCTTTGGCCTGGCACGGGCTACGTTGAGGAGACCGGCACGGCGGGCACGAGCACCAACATGCCCGTCCTCGCACGAACCTCCGGCCCGGCTTGGCTTGATGCGTTCGAACGAACCGCCCTGCCTACCATGAAGCTCTTCCAGCCGCAAGCGTTGGTTCTCCAAATGGGCACCGATCCCCACTTCCTCGATCCCCTGGCCCACGTCAATTGCGATCAAGCGTCCTGGCTCAACGCCGTCCGCCATTGCCGCGATCTCGGGATTCCGACCGTCGCCGTCGGCGGTGGCGGCTACAGCCTCCACACCGTGCCGCGAATGTGGGTTTCGGCAATCCTGACCCTGTCCCGGGTTGAGTTCGAAGATGCTTTTCCCGCCGATCTGGCCGCGGAGTGGGGCGTTCAAACCTTCTCCGACGCCCCCGAAACAATCCCCCACGGACTCGGAATCGAAGCCAACGAGCCGATCATCCGGCAGTATCTGGAAGATGTTCTGCCGGGTGTTCCAGCTGCGTAGCTCGCACTAGTCCTGAGAAAGCAGATTTCACGGGCTTCTATGAACTCTTGAAAAGCCCACCGATTGGCCAACTCGAACCGTGCTAAGACTCAAGGTTTACGGTTCGGATTAATGATCAGCTTGCCGTCAGGACCCGTTGTAAATATCGATTTTGAGATCGCTTCGTTGAGCATAGCTTCCTCCTATTCCGGTGACTGTTTGACTGAACGCGCTTTAGCTTCTCGTTCTTCCAGATATTTCGGTAAGTCAACTTTTAGCCAATTTGCCAATTCGTCGCCGTGTGACTGTGCAACCGTAGCCAATTCCACAGGTATCCGGTGCGTGCTCGCATCCGAGAGCTGTATGTGAATGGTCACATCTGTTCCAGGCGGTTTCTGCCATCCAACCGTGTGGGTGCTTTGTTTAAGAATCTTAATGAGACGTAAACGTTCAGCACCCGTAACGTCTGTACCACGTCCACTAAACCGCCCAATTCGAGACTTAGAATTAATATACATCCCTAATCCCGATATTCGTCCGTACTTCCTGCTCACTGCACATCTGTCCTCGAGATTTGCCTCTCGCCCAGGCGGAGCATCCTTTGAGAACTCGCACTTTGAAAAGTCCATGCCTTGTGATTGGTTACAACCCAACAAGGCCATCAGGACAAACCCGCTTGCGATCGGCGAAGCGAACAGAACTTTGTGCATCCAACGGTAATGTGACGCAGATTGCTCCAGGGCGTCGTCGCTCATGGTTTTCGTTTTGGATTGGGGATCATCTTGCCGCCTGGCCCATCGACGTACTTTGCCTCGGAAGCGACGCCTTTGAGCAGTTCTTTCTCGTCATCTTTTGTCATTTCCGGCAGCCTTGGTTTCGATTTTAGTCGAGCTACTATCTTCGGAACGTCCTCTGCGAACCACTGTTGTAATTCTGGACCATAATCTTGTCCGATAGTGTCGAGATGGATAGGTAGCGCGTGTGTCCTGTCTTTGGAATGGAAAATCACGAACCCGAGGTCCGGTGAATTCCATTCTGCGCCAGCACCGGGCGCTTTACTTGCACGGGAAAGGATGGCAATAAGCTTTGCTTGTTCTGGACCAGTCAGGCTTCCACTTGTTTGGTACCGATTACTCGCTTCCTCGGTATAAGGCTTAAAGGTGATGCCACTAACTCGATCAAAGCGTCGCCCAACCGCGCAACGAGCCTCCGCCGCCGCTTCGCGACCCGGTGGCGCATTCTTGGAGAACTCGCAAAGAGACCAATCTACCGCTTGCGGCTCACATCCGCCGACAATTGAAAGCGATGTCGCGATCAAAATGAACTGCGCTTGATTTCTCATGCTAATCAACGGTTTGAACTCTCGAAGTGCTCGCTGAAGAGCTTGGCAAACGCCTCGCCCGATGCGTAGGAATCCGAGCGCCACCAGCAGATCGAGTCGACGATATTCTCAGTCCCTTCTTTGTAGATAAAGGAAAGCTCTTGAGGACGATCAGGCGCGTTTTGGGGGTCCTGACCTTCAAAACTTTGGGACGATCTGGACATTGCAACTAACATCGCCCGGATGGCTTTTGCGTCCCTCAATCGACGTACTCTAGGCACATTTTCAACTGACTTTATGTTCGGATCAGGATGACTCGTAAGGGTGATCTCGGTCACATTCTTGCTAAGTAACTTCTTGGCGAAGTTCTGGCCAAAAGTGTTCGGTTGCCTGTGTTTGAGTTCCGCCTCGGACAGTCGCCCGGCCGTTGCTAATCGACGTAACTCCGGCATGTTCTCCTGGAACCACTTAGTCACCTCAGGTCCCAGATCGTCTTCGATCGTGTTAAAGTTGACAAAGAAAAAGCGTTCTCGGTCTGAGAGCATTCGAAACGTGAGGTCACTAGACTTAGTCAAGTCTTGCTGGAAAAGGGTTGTAACTCGCGGGTTGCCTTCGCGATATCGTGCTCGCTTGAGCACGTCGGCCAGTTCGGTCCAGGTTGCCCGAGGAAACTTGGATAGCGAGGGAAAGCCGTTGGCCCCCGCCATATCAATTCTTCTGTTCGGCTCATTCGGATTGATTGCGCATCGGACGTCATCGCGAGAAAGCCATCCCTTGGGTGCAGATTTAGAGAATGTGCATCCGTCCGCCGGTAAACCGCTGCGCCCGGTTGAAACCTGAGCCGGATGTTCTCCTGAGGTGTTGGAGCAACCAAGCCCGCCCGCGAATGCCGTAGCGACCAACCACGGGATCACCTCACGTCGTATCACGATTTCACCTTATCCGAAGAAATGGTTGGTGCCAAGAAATGTTAAGAGATTTTCATCGGAATTTATAGCCTTACCTTTTGGTCCCTTGCTCCGCTCGACAAAGTTTCGGGAGGCAAACGACGCGGAGCAAGTTCTTTTCTGTAAGCACTGGCCATGCCAAACTATCCCCGTGACCATTGGGATTGTCGGACTTGGGTTGATCGGCGGCAGCATTGGGCTGGCGCTACGCGCCTCCCGACACAAGCTGATCGGCTGCGATCCGAACCCGGAGCACGTCCGCGTTGCCCTCGAGCGCGGTTGCGTTGATGTTCCCGCTGAGCTCAGCGAAGTCGCCAAGGCCGACGTGGTCTTCGTCGCCATCCCGCCCGCTATCGTCACGAACGTCTTAGCAGAAATAGAAGAAAGCCTCGGCCCCAACACCGTGGTGACGGACTGCACGAGCGTCAAGTCGGAGATCGTTGCGTGGGCTACCGAGCAGAAAGCAACTTGGTTCGTGCCGGGCCACCCAATGGCGGGACACGAGAAAGGTGGCCCGCAGTTTGCCTCGGCCTGGCTCTTCCGGAACGCCCGTTGGATTCTCACTCCAGTCGGCAAATCGACGAGCAACCTGAAAGTCCTGGAAACCCTGATCACGGAAATGGGGGCGAAGCCGGTTCGGATTTCGGCCGAAGACCACGACCGCCACGTTGCGATCCTCAGCCACCTGCCGCACGTTTTGGCCGGGCAGTTGGTCCTCAATGCTTCCGAGCTCTCGCACGTCGATGCTGCCGGTGGAAGCTGGAAAGACTGGACCCGCGTAGCCGGAGTCGACCCCGAGCTCTGGTCCCAAATCCTCCTCGGCAACCGAACCGCCGTTTCCAGCGGCCTGCGCGAGTTCGCAAAAGAACTCGAAACCCTCGCTTCGCAGCTTGACGCAGGCGACGCGGCCGCGCTGAAGAAGTTCTTTGTGTCAGCCGCCGCGGCAAAAGCCAAACTGCCGAAAAACGCCGGTGACGATGTGACCGGAACCAAGAAAAGATGAAGCTAGTTGTAACTCGGGCTCAAGCCGTTTCCGGCGAAATCGTTATTCCCAGCGATAAATCCCTGACCCATCGGTCCTACTTGCTTGGCGCGATCGCAAACGGGCCAAGCCGAATCGAGAATCCGTTGCGCGGAGAAGACTGTGAGTCCACCCGCCATTGCCTCGAACAGCTCGGGACGCGCTTTGAGGATGACGGAACGTTCGTAACGGTGATCCCGGCCAAAGAATGGTCGCAACCAACCGAACCGCTGGATTGCGGAAACAGCGGCACCACCATGCGCCTCCTCAGCGGGCTCGCCGCTAGCCGACCACTTACCGTAACCATGAAGGGCGACGCTTCGCTTTCTCGACGGCCGATGAAGCGAATCGCCAAACCGCTCAATGAAATGGGAGCGATCGTGACCGGTGAAACCCCGCCCCTGACCATTCAAGGCGGCAACCTGAACGGCATCACTTACCACTCCGAAGTCGCCTCCGCGCAGGTGAAAAGCTGTGTCCTCCTCGCCGGACTTAGAGCCGATGGAAAGACCGTCCTCCACGAACCTTCAAAGAGTCGAGATCACACCGAACGCATGCTGACCGCGATGGGCGCCGCAATTACGGTCAACGAAAACTCCGTCGAAATCGAGCCCAGCTTCGAACTCAAGCCTTTCGAAATGTGCGTGCCCGGAGACATCAGCAGCGCGGCGTTCTGGATGGTCGCCGGCGCGCTCCTTGCCGAGCAACCGCTGACCCTGATCGGCGTAAACGTCAACCCAACCCGAACCGGCATCTTTGATGTATTGAATCAAGTTGGCGTATCCATTTCTCACCACAACCAGCGAGAGGAAAACGGCGAGCCGGTCGCCGACCTCGTAATCACTCGGAACGGCACAAATCCGTTCGTGATCGAAGGAAGCCTCGTTCCTCGCCTCATCGACGAAATTCCCGTCCTAGCCGTGCTCGCAACTCAGCTTTCTGGCGAGACCATCGTGCGAGACGCTCGTGAGCTTCGGGTCAAAGAGACCGACCGTATCGGCGTTATCGCCGCTGGTCTACGGTCGATGGGAGCCAACATTGAGCCTACTGACGATGGCTTCATTATCCAAGGGCCGACGCCTTTGCGAGGAACCACCATCGACGCCAGCGGCGACCATCGCGTCGGTATGGCTTTCGCCATCGCTGGACTCGTTGCTGACGGTGAGACCGTAATCGAAAACGCCGACAGCATCAAAACGAGCTATCCAAACTTCGAAGAACACCTGCACAGCATCGTAAAGTCATGAAAGAGAACATCGTAATCGCCATCGACGGACCAGCGGGAGCAGGGAAGAGCACGACCGCAAAGGCGGTTGCCGCGCGGCTAAACATCCGCTACCTAGACACCGGGGCAATGTACCGGGCGGTGGCATACGTGGCGGTGACCGAGAACCGACTCGGCGATCCGGAAGCCCTTGCCCTGTCGTTCGAAAGTCGAACGTTAGAGTTCACCGGACAAAACCCCCAGCGCTTAGTGTTGGACGGAAAAGACATCACCAGCGAGATCCGAACGCCGGAAATCAGCGAACTCGCCAGCCAACTCAGCGCCCATTCCCCCATCCGAAAGGAAATGGTTCGGAGACAACAGGCGATGATCGCCGAAGGTGGCGTGATCCTTGAGGGCCGAGACGCCACCACCGTGATTGCGCCACTGGCCGACATCAAGATTTATATGACCGCCAGCCTGGAAGAGCGCGCCAAGCGACGTACGGTGGAGTACCAAGATCGCGGCACGGCCGGAGATTTCGGTGCCGTCCGAGCAGAGATTCTTCAGCGCGACCACCGAGATATCACCCGCGAAGATAGCCCGCTTCAAGTGGCAGATTCGGCGGTCATCATCGAAACCGGCGGCAAATCGGTTGATGAAGTCGTGGATGAAATCGTCAGACTTGCCGAATAGCGAATCTGAACTCACGGGTACAAACTGAGTTAATGGGATCGTTTTTCGCGCCGAAGGATTGGGGCCGGCTTCTCACCGCCATGGTGACGCCATTTGATGAAGTAGGAGCGGTGAATCTTCCCGAAGCCTGCCGGATCGCCCGATATCTCGTCGACGACCAGTTGAACGACGGAATCGTTGTCAACGGCACGACCGGCGAGTCTCCAACCCTTGAGCACGACGAAAAGTTGGCGCTCCTGGAAGCAGTTCTAGACGAAGTTGGCGACCGCGCGGCGGTTGTCTTCGGCGCCGGAACTTACAACACCAAAGAAAGCATCGAGCTCACCGAAGTCGGAACCAAGGCGGGAGCTCACGGCATCATGCTGGTGAACCCGTATTACAACCGCCCCGGCCAAGACGGAATGTACGCGCACTTTTCAACCGTCGCGGCGAAAACTGATTTGCCGGTGATGATTTATAACATCCAGCCTCGCAGCGCGATCAATCTTGAAACTCCAACGCTGATGCGGCTTGCCGAAATTGAGAACGTCGTGGCGGTAAAGGAAGCGAGCGGCAACATCCCGCAGATTCAAGATGTCTGCGCCCAAGCTTCTTGTGGATTCCGCGTCTATAGCGGAGATGACGCCCTGACCCTGCCAATCCTATCCGTCGGCGGTCATGGCATCGTCAGCGTTGCCGGACACATCGTCGGTAGTCAGATCAAGGCGCTGCTGAATGCCTACCCAGGCGATCCAGAAGAAGCGAAGAAGATTCACCTGAGCTTGTTGCCGGTGTATCAGGCCCTGTTTGCGTATCCAAACCCGGTGCCGGTCAAGTTCGCCCTGGCAAAGCGAGGGTTCGATACGGAACGAGTGCGACTCCCGCTCGTTGAGCTTTCGCCCGAGCAGAAGTCGCTTATCGAAGGCCGCTTGGTCTAACCGATCAGAACAGCGGCGCGTTAGGATTCTCGGCGGTTGCCTGATTGAGGAAGGCGGTGAGCAGTTCGATGCTCGCCGCGACATCTCGCTCGTGAACCGTCTCGTTGACGGTGTGGACGTATCGCGTTGGAACGCTGAGCGTGAAGGCCGGAATGCCGCCGTGCAGCCGTTGAATTCCGCCGGCATCCGTTCCTCCGGCGCGCAGAATCTCCATCTGGTGCGGAATGCCGTCTTTCTCCGCCAATTCGCGGAATCGTGCAACCACTTTCGGGTGGCAAATCAAAGATGAATCCATGATCTTGATCGCGGTTCCTGCGCCGAGCTTCGTGATCTGGTCCGGCTCGGGCACGCCCGGAATGTCGTTAGCAAGGGTGATATCCAACGCAATCGCGACGTCCGGCTTAATGCTAAACCCAGCGGCCGTAGCTCCGCGAAGCCCAATCTCTTCCTGGGTTGTGGCAACGGCATAGATGTCGGCGCCAGAGTTCAGCGACTGCTTCATCGCCTCAATCATGATGAAGACGCAAACTCGGTCGTCCATCGCTTTGCACGTGAAGTGGTTGCCGATCTTTTCAAAGCGGCCAAGCATGGTGGCCGTATCGCCCAGGCGAACCTTTTCTTTCACCACGTCTGTAGCGAGGCCCAAATCGATGAAGAAATCATCAAATTTCTGGCCAGAATTTCGCTCTGCGTCGGTGAGCAGGTGAGTTGGCTTGGTGCCGTGCATCAGCGTTCCCGGTAATGAACCAGTTCGGGTGTGGACGAGCACGCGCTGGCTGTTCATCTGGCGAGGATCCCAGCCGCCAAGTGGGTTCACTCGCAGGAATCCGTTTCCGTCGATGTACTTGACCATGAAGCCGATCTCATCGATGTGCGCGGCGAGCATGACCTTGGCTCCAGGGCCAGGCTTTCGGGCAATCAAGTTGCCCATGGCGTCGGTCGACAATTCACACAGTGGCCCGAGTTCGCGCGCCACGATTTCACGAACCGCATCTTCGAAACCGCAGGTGCCGTGCGCTTCGGTAAGTTCGCGCAGAAGTTCAATATTCATGTTTGCCGTCTACTTTACGCAATCGGCACGGAATTTACTCAGGCGGCAACGGCGCGGTTCTGCGTAAGCTAAAGGTGATGTCTTCGGTCACCGTTCGCCCTTACGACCCAACTCGCGATGAAGAGAGTTTCTGGCGCGTATTGTCGCTAACCTACAACAATGGCGACATGATTCCAGAAGGAAACCGGTCCTTTGAATTTTCAAAGGGCTACGTCGCGGAGGTCGATGGAGAAATCGAAGGTGCCTTCAAGGTTGTGGATTTCACCGGCCTTTTCCGGGGTCTTGAGATGCGAACCGCCGGCATCGCGGCCGTCGCCATTCTTCCGCATCGCCGAGGCGGCGGGCTAGGAACCCAAATGCTCAACGGAATGGTGAACCTCCTGAAGGAAGAGGGCTATCTCATGTCGAGTCTTTATCCCTTCAGCGAAACGTTCTACCGAAAGTCTGGGTACGAGTCGTGCGGAAAGCGAATCAAAATCACCTGTCCGCGAGAGCGTCTTCCGAAGACGCCGCAAACGCTTCCCATTCGCCTTCTGGGCCCAGCAGATTACGAGCAGCTCATTGGCTGCCATCGCGCATTTGCCGAATCTCGATCAGGATTGAATATCAGGAATGGCATCCAGTGGATGAGGGTGCTCGCGGAGAACCGAGAGCTTTGCATCTACGCCGTTGGGGACCCGGTTGAGGCTTACGCGGTGATTAGCCACAGCACATCGTTCTGGACCGTCGACCACGTGTCAGAACTCGTCTGGTCCACCGCAGCCGGGTACGACTCAATTTTGAGCTTCCTGCGTGGCCTTGCAGTGAACAAGAATGGACTCAGCTGGTACGAGCCGTCCGACAGCCCGTTTATGGCTCAGTACCTCGATCAAGGCGTTGAGACGAAAATCGAACGCGGCATCATGTACCGCGTTCTCAACGTCCCCGAAGTCCTTGCCAAACTTGCACCCAGCCTGCGAATTCAAGTGTCGGACGACAGCATTGAGTCAAACAACGGCGTGTTCGGGCCCGATGGAGCGGTTGATCTGGAAGTTACCCATCGCCAGCTGGCGCAAATCGTGCTGGGAGAGCCAAGCCTACAAGACCTGGCTCGAAACCGGCCGGTTGCCATGGTCAGCGAGAATGCGCTGACCGCATTCCCGCCGGTACCTGCTTACTGCCTAGAGTTCTTCTGAATCGTCGCGAGTTGCGCGGCGGAGAACATCACTACCGGGTAGCGGTTCAGCGCCTTGTCAAAGAACGGTGACCGCTCAAAGAAGAAGTTGAGCCTCGCCGAAGGAGAGTTTTTGAACGCCGGTTCCTGCAACCGCTTCTCAAACTCCTCTCGCAAATTCGGGTCTGCGGCGAGCATTTTCTTCGCGTACGGCTCCATCGCGTAGTCCTCCGCGTACTCCTTTTGCTCAAAGATCGGGTTGAAAGACCCCCACTTTAGCAGCGAGTCCGGTCCGTTCGGTGCGAGCAAATGAACCAGCAGTTTCGCGTTGATCTGGTTGATTGGATAGATCCGCGTTCCGACCGGCAGGGTCAACGGTTCCACGTCAGTGGCCGCCTGGAAGTTTGGCTGGAAGCGACTCTCGAACGGCTGTGTGGGGAACTTGACTTGCGAAAGTCGGGTGACCTGACCGAAAGTCTTCGCTTCTCGCCCAATCGTGTAGCTCGTTAGACCATGGAGCGCAAGCGTGTTGTTGACCACTTGCCACTCTGGCGGAACCGCATAGGCCGCGGGCGCCGTCGCGACCGTCTCGGGTTCAAAGTTCCAGCGAACAAAGGTATTCACCGTCGTCGGCCGATCCCGCCTCCAGGCTGCAATCTTGTCACCGGTAATGGAGCTGGGGTTCGGCGAATACTCGTAACCCGCAAAGGTGAACGGCGTTCGCTCGGAGGTCAGCCGGCTCGAAAGCACGAAACGCGAGCCTTCCTTCGCTGACATCGCCGCCGCGTCAGAATCCCGATTCATCTTCTTCAGCATCTGTTTGTTTGTGATGCAGTAAGAAATGGCCTCGATCATCACCCGATGGGTAGCTTCGACGCGCTGTTTGTAGGGCTTGAGAACATGGGTTTCCACCAGCATCCCAGGTCGGTCCATCGTTGCAAGATATCCGTGCGAGAAACGAGGGGAGTAGTCCGTTACCGAAATGCCCTTGCTCGGATCGGTCCTATCCGCCATCCCAAAGTACGGCGCGGTAGGGAAGCCGACCTTCTCGCAGCTGGATTTGAGCTGCGCATAGAGGTCGCGACCAAACTGGGCTGGTTTCGGTCCAATCGTCTGCGCCCAAGGAATCCCGAGGGTCAGCACGTATTGGTAATCGGAGCCATCCGTCGTGTGGTTGTCAAAGAAGAAGTCCGGTCGATAGCGCTGAACCAGCCCGATTTGAGCGCGCATCTCAGGTGCGTCTGCCTTCATCCAGTCGCGGTTTAGGTTCAGGTTCTGCGCGGTTGCGCGCCAACCCATCTCAACCGGTCCGTTTTGGTTCGCTCGGTTAAAGGGGCCAAACCGCTCATGGGCATCTACCGATAAGACCGGCACGAGAACGATGTTGACGTTCTTAAGAAAGGCCGCGTGCTTCTTTTCGACTAGCAGCTCGCGGGCAAGAATCAAGCTAGCGTCTTTGCCTTCGATCTCGCCGCTGTGAATCCCGTTCTGAATGAAGATGGTCGGCTTCGAGGATTTCGCCCACGCGTCCGGCGAGAAGTTCTTCTCGTCCGAGATCAGCAACGCAAGCATTTCGCGTCCCTGCGGCGAAGTGCCGTAGCGAATCACCTTCGCCTTTGGCGAGTACGCGGCCAGCTTTCGAATGTAAGCGTAGGATTCGCTGAGTCGCCCGGTACGCAGGCCGTTGGTTTGGTCGAAAATAAGGGTCCAGTCGGCAGTCGCTTGCACGAAGCTAGTTTGCTTCGTTTTGAGGCGATTTCGCCGCGAACAAGATCATGCAAATCCAGCCGGAGAGGAACAGCACACCCCCAATCGGCGTGATTGCGCCCAGAATCTTGATTCGTGAAAAGGCAAGCACGTAAAGACTGCCGCTAAAAACAAGCGTCCCGGCGATAAACAGCGTGCCGGCAAGCCTGGTGAACTTTGAGTCCAAGAACGTTGTGATGAACACTGCGACAACGTGGAACATCAGGTACTGCGTCGCGGTTTGCCACTGATCCTTGCCGTACTCCGCAAGCCGAGCCGCCAGCGCATGTGCTCCAAAGGCACCGAGGGCAACTCCAAAGAAGGCAAGGGTGGCCGCGAACAAGCGCAAAGTGCGAATACCCACAGCCCAAGGTACCTAAACAAAAAAACGGGCGAGTGCAGTTGCACTCGCCCGTTGAACCAAGAGGCTTACTCGCCCTTGATCGTGAGCTTTTGACCGTCCTTGACGATGCTGATTTCGAACTTGCCCTTCATTTCGCCAGGGAAGTGCTTTCGCTGGCTGGCCGTCAGGTCCTTCAGCAAGAGATAGCCGCGTTCTTCCTGCAACTTCTTCTGTTCCGGCGTGAGCGATTTGAGCAGGCCATCGACATCCTTCTCCTTGACCGTGACTTCAATCGTTTCACCGAGCTTCGACAGCTCCTTGAGGTCAAGGTCTAGATCCTTGAAGTCCTTGTCAAAGTCCTTGAAGTGCAACTCAAACTGCTTGCCCATCCCTTCGAATGATTTGCCGAACTCTTCCATTCGCTTCTCAAAGTCAGGACCAAACGCCTTGTTCAGCTTCAGCTCCATTTCCTTCGAGTTGAACTGCTTCTCGAACTCCGGCCCGAAGCTCTTCTCCATTTTTTCGCCGAACTGCTTCATCTCCGCTTCGAATTTCTTCATCGAAGCATCGAACTTCTTCTTTTCTTCCGGCGACATCGGTCGCGATGGAAGGGTCTCGATTCGCATTCGAGGCAGAGCCATGCGGGTTGAGTCAAGAGCCTTCATCGGCGCCAGCAGCATTCGACTGTCTCCGGACTGATAAACGTAAATGCCCTTCCGCTTTTCGAATCGTCCGCCAAGCGCCGATCCGATGGCTTCCAGAACATCTTCCATCGCCTGGTTCTGCAAGTTCAACGTGATGGTCTTGTTCGCCGGCAATTGCGAATCATCAACCACGAAGTTGACGTTCTTCTTTTGCAGCCAACCGAAGACTTCTTTCGCCTTCGCATTCGTAAACCGAACGCTAACCGACTGCTTGACCTGATCTTCTGAGTCGGAGCTCGGAAGAGATTCTAGGATCGAAACTTCTTCTGCCGCCGGAATGGCGTACTGGAGGTTGAGGCTGGGGTCTTGCCCAGCAAAGGCGGGCAGAACGGACAGTCCGAGACTTGCCGAGAGGAATCGCGCATACAGTGTTCGCTTCAACATCATTTGTTCCCTTGAACCAAAGATGCGCACTATACGCATCTCAAAGTCGGCTTTGTGCCGGGCGTGTAATGTTTTATGCGAAATTTTTCGGAAACGGGGCTTAGGCCCGTTAGATTGGGCCTTTAGGCACCCGAAATGAACTCAGGCGCCAGTGGCGGAGAAGTCTTCGTGCTCATCTTCGGTCCGCACGATCACGTGGCGAGACATCGTATTGAACACGCCCTGTTCCATTCGGCGTCGTCGGCGATCTTCCAGCGAGCGAGTCGCTTTTCGTAGGAAGGTGATTGCTTCTTCGTTCTCTTCACAAGCGAGAAGTCCGTTCTGGTAGTCGTCCAACCGGGCCATGGCCATGGCAATCACGTCTTCCACGCGGCAACCGTTGACGCCAACGGTTTGCGGAAGCCCTTGCTGATACACCACCCGAATGAATTCCGATTCGACGATCTTTCCGGTGCTTGCGACATTTTCTAATTCTGTGTTGCTCATCATTTGCCTCCGATCTTCATGGTAGCCGATAGGGTTGTTCCTTTCTCATCAGACGCGCTGGAACTCTCGGCTTTCCTCAGATTTGTCGAATAACCGACAGCTAAAGGTTCACGCTCTTCTTTACGCCGAATTGCCATTGGGGATACGATACGGTCATGAAGCGACACCGAATTCCCGCGCTCTGCCTCACCCTCGCCCTAACCAGCATCGGCGCGGCCGACGCCATCGACGACGCGGTGAAGAACGCGGTCAAGAAGTACCAAATTCCCGGTGTAGCGATTGCCGTGGTGCAAAACGGAAAGGTTGTAAAGCAGGTGAACGCCGGAGTAGCGAACATCCAATGGCAAGTCCCAGTTCGACGAGAAACCAAGTTTGAACTCGCAAGCGTCAGCAAGCAATTTGCCGCCGTGCTCGCCCTCATGCTCGTGGACGACAAAAAGCTGGCCCTTGAAGATCCGCTGTCAAAATTCTTCCCATCGGCACCCGCCGCTTGGGCGAATGTCCAGATTCAGCACCTGATGAATCACTCGGCCGGACTGCCCGAATTCGCCGTCGTGCCTCCTCGCTACAGTTCGCTAAGCTTCTTCCCGTATACGCGGGCACAACAGCTCGAAGACACCTTCAAAATGACCCCGGCATTCCCAGCGGGGACCAAGTTTCAGTACAGCAACGTCGGCTACCAGCTCCTCGGCCACGTCATCGAAGCCGCGGGGGGTGCTCCGTTCCCCGAGCAGGTCGAGCGACGCATCCTCACTCCGCTGGGAATGACCTCTTCCGGCTTCATCAACCGCTCTGCCGTCACCCCAATGCTCGCCGAGCAGTACACGATCCGCGAAAACAAGTTCGCCCGTTGGAGCATCGCCGAGGCCATGGGCTCGTTCGACTTCAACGCCTTCGGCGGCTTGTATTCGACCATCGACGACCTCGCCAAGTGGGAAACCGGCATCGCCCAGCGCAAACTTCTTTCCCCCGCCACCTGGGAGCGAGCGATGACGCCTTTCCTCACCAACTCGGGCAAACTCCCGAACTCCGCTGTCCCGTACGCCGCCGGTTGGACCGTCGTGAAAAGCGGTGGTGGACGAACCGGATTCCACACCGGACACACCGGCACCGCCATCGCGAGGAACTTCGACTCTGGCCTCTCCGTGATCATGCTCTCGAACCTCGGCATCGGGAATCCGAAACCCTTCGGCAACGACCGCGGCTTCCCAGTCACCGCGTTCACCCTCGAACTCTTCGCCCTGGCTGAGAAAAAGTACGCGAAGCAATAACAAAAAACGGCCCCCTCGCCAGAATGGCAAGGGGGCCGAAGCTCACTAAGAATTCTTAGTGGCTGTGCGAGTGGCCGTGGCCCTCGTCTTCGTTCTCTGGCAATTCAGCAACGATCGCTTCGGTCGTCAGCAGCAAGCCGCTGATCGAAGCTGCGTTCTGCAGCGACTGTCGCACGACCTTCGTTGGGTCAACGACGCCCTGGGCGAGCAGGTCTCCGAACTCAAGCGTTGCCGCGTTGAATCCGAGTCCGTTTCGCTTGACTTCGGCAACCACGACGGAGCCTTCAGCACCGGCGTTCTCGGCGATGGTTCGAAGTGGAGCTTCGATCGCCTTCTTGATGATGTTGATGCCGATCTGCTCGTCGCCATCTGCCTTCAAGGTGTCGAGCACCTTACCGGCGGTGAGAAGAGCCGTACCGCCGCCAGGGACGATGCCCTCTTCCAGAGCCGCTCGGGTCGAAGCGAGAGCGTCTTCGATTCGGGCCTTCTTTTCCTTAAGCGCGGTTTCGGTGGCTGCGCCAACCTTCACGACGGCAACGCCGCCGCTGAGCTTCGCAAATCGCTCCTGCAGCTTTTCCTTGTCGTAGCTCGAATCAGTGTTCTCGGCAAGCGCCTTGATCTGCTTCAGTCGCCCATCGATGCCGGCCTTATCGCCGCGACCGCCAACGATCGTGGTGGTTTCCTTGGTGATGACGATGCGCTGACAGGTGCCGAGCATGTCTGGCGTCACGTTCTCAAGCTTCACGCCGAGATCGTCGCTGATGAACTGGCCACCGGTGAGGATCGCCATATCTTCGAGCATTGCCTTTCGTCGGTCGCCAAAGCCAGGAGCCTTAACGGCTGCGAGCTGGAGTCCGCCGCGGATTCGGTTGAGAACCAAAGTCGCAAGCGCTTCGTTCTCCATGTCTTCTGCGATGATGATGAATGGTCGTCCGAGTCGGAGAACCTTCTCAAGCAGAGGAACGAGGTCCTGAACCGTGCTGATCTTCTTCTCGTGGAAGAGGATGTATGGATCTTCGTAAACCGCTTCCATGCGCTGGGCGTCGGTCACGAAGTAAGGGCTCATGAAGCCCTTGTCGAACTGAAGTCCTTCCACGGTTTCGGTAACCGTTTCGGTCGACTTCGATTCTTCAACCGTCACAACGCCATCTTTGCCGACCTTGTTGATGAGCGCGCCGACCAGCTGGCCGAGCTCAACGTCGTTGGCCGAAACGGTTGCAACTTCGATCGCTCCCTTTTCGCCTTCGACAGGCTTGCTGATGTTTGCTAGCTCGGCGACGATGGCGTTGACGGCCTTTTCGATGCCGGTCTTGATCTGCGTAGCGTTGCTACCTGCAGCGACGTTTCGGATGCCTTCCTTGAAGATGGCCTGAGCGAGAACGACCGAAGAGGTCGTGCCGTCGCCGGCGGTGTCGTTGGTCTTGCTGGAGACTTCGCGAATGAGCTGTGCGCCCATGTTCTCGAATCGGTTCTCAACTTCGATTTCCTTTGCAATCGTCACACCGTCGTTGATGACGGTAGGCGATCCGAACTTCTTTTCGAGAACAACGTTTCGTCCGCGAGGGCCAAGGGTGACCTTGACCGCGTTGGCGAGCTTGTCGACGCCAACTTCAAGAAGCTTACGTGCTTCGTCCTGGAATTTAATATCTTTTGCTGCCATGAGTTTCTCTTATGCGTTTGCAGGCACGGCGACGTTCGAGAGAACGGCCAAAACGTCTTCGGCGCGAAGGATGATGAGGTCCTCGCCGTCAACTTTAACTTCGGTACCGCTGTACTTGCCGTAGAGAACGATGTCTCCGACAACTACATCGACGGCGGCAAGCTGGCCGCTGTCAAGTCGCTTGCCTGGGCCAACCGCGAGCACTTCGCCGCGCTGTGGCTTCTCTTGTGCGGTGTCTGGCAAGATGATGCCGCTAGCGGTTTTCTCTTCCTTCGCGGCCGCCTTGATGATGATTCGATCGTGTAACGGTTTGATCGCCATAGGTTCTCCTGAGTTGGAAGGCAAGCCGAGAATTAGCACTCTCCGACGTTGCCTGCTATTAGCACTATACCGTTTTGAGTGCTAACGACTGCAATATCTGGGACCAAAAATCTGGGTAAACCCCGCGTATGAACCCCGCGCTGGACCTGCTGCATCCGTACCCATTTGAACGTCTGCGGTCCCTGTTCGCCGGCGTGGTGCCACCTGCAGATTTGCCGCACATCAACATGGGCATCGGCGAGCCACAGCACCCGACGCCGAAGGTTCTGCTCGATGCCATCCACGCCAACCTCGGCATGCTGTCCAAGTATCCGCCGACCGGCGGAACGCCAGAATTTCTGGCCGCCGTGGCGGGTTGGATTCACCGACGCTACGGCGTCGAGGTCGATTCTTCGCGGCAAATCTTGCCCGTGAGCGGGTCGCGCGAAGGGCTGTTTGCCGTCGCCCAGGCTATCATCGATCCATCAACCCGGCCGGTCGTGCTTCTTCCGAACCCCTTCTATCAAATCTACGAAGGTGCCGCGATCATGGCGGGAGCCGAACCGTTTTATGTGCCAACGGTCGCTGGAACTCAGTTCCTGCCCGACTTTTCCGTGATTCCTGCAGAAGTGTGGCCACGGGTGCAACTGCTGTATCTGTGCTCTCCCGGGAACCCGACCGGCGCGGTCATGTCGGCTGATCACTACCGAGCGCTGACCCAGCTCGCCGAAGAGTTCGACTTCCTGATCGTTTCCGATGAGCCGTATTCCGAGCTGTACCAATCCGAGCCGCCCTATGGGGGCATCCAAACTCAGCACCCGCGCGTTATCGTTTTGAACTCGCTCAGCAAGCGATCCAGCGCGCCGGGGTTGCGCTCCGGATTCATCTTTGGCGCGCCAGATGTGATGGATAAGATTCGCCTCCACCGCACCTATCACGGCGCCGCGCCAAGCTCGGTCGTGCAACAGGCCAGCGCCGTTGCCTGGTCAGACGAAGCCCACGTCGAAGAGAACCGGCGACTCTACCGGGAGAAGTTTGATGTTTGTCAGCCGCTGGTCAACCAAGTGTTGCCGTGCGAAATCCCGGCTGGGGGATTCTTCCTCTGGGCGAAAGTTCCTGAGTCGTCCCGCTGGGCGGGATCGGACGAGGCGTTCGCCCGGGAGCTTTACGCCACTGCAAAGGTGACCGTACTCCCGGGCACCTACCTCGCCCGAGAAGCGAACGGCCAAAACCCCGGCGCCGGATACGTGCGGATTGCGTTAGTTGCTGACTTGGCGACTTGTGTCCGCGCCGCAAAAGCAATGAGTGACCTGGCCCAGGAGAGCGCAATGACTAGTGGAGTGCAGATTCAATGATTCTCGCGGCGGCGGTTCTGGCCATCGGCTTGGCGGAGGAGCGGATTCCGAACAAGCAAATCCAGAATGTCGGACGATTCCTCCTGAAAAAGCGAGTCCATGAAATTCGGGTGAGTGGTGTTTGGACAGACGCTCGGAAGAAACTGAAACACCCTCTGGCCAGTTCCACTTCCGAACGCCGCCCTGAGGTCATTCAAAAGTTGCTACTGGCGCTTACCCGTTCAACTCGCGAACTAGGGAATCAGGGGCCGGAACTTTGGGAGGAGATGAAATGGAGCGGGACGTTCTACTTCGTTTGGAAAGACGGAGCCCAGAACCGAATGCTTCCGTTCAATATCGATACTGGTGAGGAAACTGTTGGAAAAGAAGTTGCCAAAATTCTTGAGAAGTACTTTATTGGGCCGCCTGTGGAATAGCAGCCACGCTTTCAGAAGAACAAAAAGATCTGGTTTCTCAAAGTCACCGATGAATTTCTCAATACTGGTCAAGAAGGGCGGGGCAAGGGGCTGGCAATGAGCATGGCCATAATCGCTGCGGTCTGCGTCATGTCAGTGGAGCGGATTCCGAACAAGCAAATCCAGCACGTAGCCAGATTCCTCTTGAAGAAGAGAGTTCACGAAATTCGGGTGAGTGGTATCTGGGCTCGTGGTCGACAGAAACTTAAGCTCCCGCTGGCCAGCCCGACATGCGAGCGTCGTCCTGAGGTCATTCGTCGGATCTTGGTCGCGCTTACTCGTTCGACGCGCCAAGTGGGTGAGGAGGGATACGAGATTGAAGAGCCAAGGCGTTGGGCCGGGACTTTCTATTTTGTATGGCGGGAAAAGGGCGTCAACAAAATGATGCCGTTCTGGATTTACGTCGATCCACTTTCAGTTGGAAAGGAAGTAAACGATCTATACGAAAAATACTTCCTCGGGCCACCGCCGGAATAATCGCTCGTCTAAGTTTTGCAGGCTTTAACCATTGCCAAAACGATACGTGTAAACCACGCACATCGATGCTTGTCACGAGGCCAATTGCACTCGGTAAAACCGGCAAAGAACCATGCCAAGACAAAACCGCGTCACCCCCTTCAGCCGCATCGAAGCCAGCTCCGCCCGCGGAGACCTCATGGGGAACCGGGGCATTCTGCATCGCGACGGGAAGCTCGTCTCCGAGCGCTGGAAGGCGCGGCTTTGGATCAGCTGCGAACTGGAATACAAGGGCGTTCGGAGGCCCCTCATGTCGCCCGGCACCTACACCGAGCTGTTCTTTCTCGATGAAGTCACCGCCCTTGCCGCTGGGCACCGACCGTGTGCGCTGTGTCGGCGAGAGGACTACAACCGGTTCCGCGACGCTTGGCAGGCGGCATTTGGCGAAAAGCCGCCCGCGTTTGATATCGATCGGCAACTCCACGCCGAGCGGGTGCCCATGATTCACGGCGAAAGACCGAAGATCGGGCCGCTGGAACTGCCCGATTTTGCGATGTTCGAGTCGGACGGCGAGGCGTTCGTGAAACTCGGCCGCCACGCGAGAAAATGGTCGCATTCCGGCTACGGACCCGAGGTTCATCTGCCGCACCGGGCTCACCAGCTGATCGCCCCGAGCCTGGTCCGCGTTCTGCAAGCGGGCTACGTGCCGCGTATCCACGCATCCGCTGGGGTACACCCGGCTAAGTGAATCTGGAAACCCTCATCAACGACGCCTGGGAGCGTCGAACCGAATTCTCGCCGAGCAGCCATCCGACCGACGTCCGAGAAGCGGTCGAAACCACCCTTGGGCAACTCGACAGCGGCACCATCCGCGTTGCCGAAAAGATCGACGGCGATTGGGTGACCCATCAATGGATCAAGAAAGCCGTCCTGCTCTCATTCCGGCTAAAAGACAACCAAATCATGTCCGCCGGTTTCCCGTACTTCGACAAGGTCGCTTCGAAGTTTGAAGGGCTGGAAGATGCCGATTTCCGCGCCGCTGGATACCGAATCGTTCCCCCTGCCTTTGCGCGGAAAGGATCCTATCTCGCCAAGAACGTCGTCCTCATGCCGAGCTACGTGAACGTTGGTGCCTATGTGGACGAGGGCACGATGGTCGACACCTGGGCGACGGTCGGCTCTTGCGCGCAGGTCGGAAAGAACGTCCACCTCAGCGGCGGCGTCGGCCTTGGCGGCGTGCTTGAGCCGATTCAGGCGAACCCGACGATCATCGAAGATAACTGCTTCATCGGTGCGCGAAGCGAGATCGTGGAAGGCGTGATCGTGGAAGAAAACTCCGTCATCTCGATGGGCGTTTTCATCGGGCAAAGCACGAAGATTTATGATCGGGCTACGGGCGAAATCACCTACGGCCGCGTCCCCTCGGGTTCGGTTGTCGTTCCGGGTTCGTTGCCCAGCAAAGACGGTTCGCACTCGCTCGCGTGTGCCGTTATCGTAAAGCGAGTCGATGCCCAAACGCGGGCTAAGACCGCGCTCAACGAGCTTCTGCGGAACGACTAATGTCCGAAGTCCTCTCGCTCCTCAAGGAACTCATTGCGCGGCCCTCGGTCTCGCCTTTTGATGCGGGCTGCCAAGAGATCATCGCCGAGCGACTGACCCGTGCGGGCTTTGTGGTTGAGCCGTTGCGCTTTGGCGAGACGGACAACCTTTGGGCGAAGATGGGCACCGGGCCGGTGCGGCTCTGCTTCAATGGCCACACCGACGTAGTTCCGCCAGGGCCGATCGAGGAATGGAGCAGCGATCCGTTCACCCCGACCGAGCGGGACGGCTACCTCTACGGCCGCGGGGCCAGCGACATGAAGTCCGGCGTGGCGGCGATGGTCGTTGCCCTAGAACGCCTCGCCGCAAGCGGGGAAGCGGATGGGCTGGCGCTGCTGCTGACCAGCGACGAGGAAGCGAAAGCCGACGACGGAACAGTCCGTGCGCTGCGATTCCTGCTGGAACGCGGGGAAGTGATCCAAAGCGCGCTGGTGGCTGAACCGACTTCGGTTTCCGTACTCGGGGACACTTGCAAACCCGGCCGGCGTGGATCGCTCACCGGCCGCATCACCGTCCAAGGCGTCCAGGGCCATGTTGCCTATGCGCACCTTGCCGAGAATGCGGCGCACGTGCTGGCTCCCGCTCTGTCCGAGCTCGTCTTGGAGCGCTGGGACGAGGGGGATGAGTTCTTCCCGCCGACGAGCATGCAAGTCTGGGAACTCCGCTCCGGCGCCGGTGCGTCGAACGTGATTCCCGGCGAAGCCTTCCTCGGGCTCAACTTCCGCAACGGACCAGCTTCTCCGGCCGAGGTTCTGATCCAGCGAACCGAGGCGATCTTAGCAAAGCATGGCGTGCGGTTCGAGGCGGTTTGGAACGCCAGCGCCGTTCCGTTCCTCTCGCCCCCGGGTGCCTTGGCCGAGAAGGTGGCAAGCGCTATCCGGTCCGTCACTGGAATCGAAACCAACCTCAGCACCGGCGGCGGCACCAGCGACGCCCGGCACTTTGTGGCGGAGGGGATTGAGACCTTAGAATTCGGCCTCGTCCCGGTCGCAATGCATGGGATTGATGAGCGAGTGTTGATCTCGGACGTGGAAAAGCTAGCAGCAGTTATTGTGGAAACCGCCCTTTGAGGCGGTTCATTAGTGAACCGGTTCACTAGTTTTACAGGCAGTGACCCGGACAGACGAAGTTGGCCAACCCCGACCCGTATTGTCGTCCACTTTGAACCTAAATCAGGCGAAAATCGGGGAGCAAACGGGATCTTGTGCATGCTCGTCCGATACTGGCACTATTGCTGGCAGCTAGCGAATTCTGAGGAAAATTTTCACTGACTCTTGAACCTTTTCCCCCAATCGGCTATCATAGGTGAACCGGTTCAGCAATGGTGCGACGAACTACGATTGGCGATGTGGCTAAACAAGCGGGCGTCGGGAAGGTAACGGTCAGTTACGTTCTCAATGGGCGGGCGCGTGAACGTGGCATATCGGCCGCGACTTCGCAAAAGATTATTGACACTGCGAAGTCGATGAACTACACGCCGAATGTGGTCGGGCAGATGCTCGCAACTCAGAAGACGAACACGATTGCCGTTGTCTTCCAAGGCGTTGATTACTTCGCGTCAACCTCCAGCTTTATTCCCGAAGTTCTTCGCGGCGTTTGCGAAGAGGGGGTCGTGCAAGGCGTCGACGTCATGCTCCACACCAAGGCCGCCGAGAGCATGGAAGCGGATGCAAACTATCTCGCCAGCGGACGCGTCGATGGTGCTCTGATTCTGCGCGACGCCGGTGACCCGCTCATAAAAGAGCTCAAAGAGCGGAGATTCCCGATCGTCAGCTTCTTTAGCCGGCCGGAAGAACCAGGAATTCCGTACGTGGATACGGATAACTACTCTGGCGGCAGACTCGCTGCCCAACACCTGCTTTCCCTCGGCCACCGCCGCTTCGCCGTCATCGCAGGTTCAGAACTCTCGGTCGACGCGACCGACCGAAAGAACGGCTTCTTGAACACCGTTCGAGCCGCCGGGCTGGAGATTCCCACCGGAAACGTGATCAAGATGTTTGCCCCTCTCAACGAGCCGGAACCGCTAAAGCGGCTAATGGCTGGGCCAGATCGCCCGACCGCGCTGTTCGTTTGGTCCGACGACGTTGCCTTCCAGTGCATCACGCTCGTGCACCAAATGGGGCTGTCCGTACCCAAAGATGTGTCCATCGTCGGTTTCGACAGCACTCCGGCTTGCGATCGCGTTTCCCCTCCGCTCACCAGCGTGCGTCAGCCGATCACAACGATGGCCCGCAATGCCACCCGAATGCTCACCGAGGTCATGAGAGGCAGAACGCCCGACCTAGAGCAAATCGTTTTTCCTCCTCAACTCGACGTTCGCGCTTCAACCGCGCCCTACAGCAATCTTCCCACTCAATGAAGAGGTCATCTATGAATACAGCACGAAGAGCGTTTACGCTCATTGAACTTCTCGTCGTTATCGCAATCATCGCGATTCTTGCCGCAATCCTGTTCCCCGTTTTCGCTCAGGCGAAGGCCGCCGCAAAGCAGACCCAGTCGCTGAGCAGCATGAAGCAGCTTGGAACCGCAAACTTCCTTTACTCTGGCGACTTCGATGACAACCGAGTCATCCGAAACGCGTTCACCAACGGTGACGAGTACTCCTGGAAGCAGCTTATTGCTCCATACGTGAAGAACACTCAGCTCTTCACCGACCCTGTGAATACCATCTCGAAGTACCCAGACTTCCACTCCGACCCTGCTCTCCGAGCAGTCTTCGGTTGGGCAACCCTTAACCTGCCAGAGAATCTTCGATTCCGACGCGGCTACGTGCTCGCCAACATTTGGGGATCAAGCTGGTTTGCAGACGGCCAGGCAATCTCGTTGACTTCGTTCAGCGAACCAGCCAACGTTTTCGCAATCGTTGAGCACAAGGCCGTCTGGTCGGACATGGGCACTTACTGGGCATGGGGCGAGAACGTTGACGCGGACTTCTCCTGGCTTCCAGTTCCTCCAGTCACCGGCACGCGCTGGAACTGGGGCTCTGAAAAGTGGGGCAACAAGGCCTTCGTCGCTGCTTATTGGGACGGCCACGCCAAGCGCATGAGCCACTCCGAGACCTGCGGTAAGAACTTCATCAACCAGCCCGTCGGTTCGCCGAACTTTGACAACTGGAACATGGGCGAAAACGCTCGAGCTGCAGCCGGCGGCGATGGCGCAAATAGCTGGATGAACAGCTACTGCAACACCCTTCCAGCTCAGTTCCGCTGAGCCTAACCTGGTCGCCGAGAGAGATCTCGGCGACCTAGCACTTACCAATGAAACATTTTCTAATTTTCCTCGCCATCTTTGCCGTCATCGGTTGTGATGACGGAGGCGGACCAGATGCAAAGGTAGAAGAGAACCGAATGGAGCAAGCTAAACTCCTTCGCTCAACTTTCGATAAGGTCGGCGGCGACTTCGCCAAGATGACCCCTGACGAGAAAGCTGAAATCCTCAAGATTTATAAGGGCAACGAAGAAGACGCAAAGCGAGCTTGGTCCATGCTTAAGGCTGGCGGACTTGCTGGTCCAAACGGATCGGCAAGCAGCATGTCTGCTGGCCCTGGCGTCCAAAAGGGCGGAAACTAACTCTTCGCTTCTGACTTCTGTCCACGCTTAGTTCCCCGGTGATTTTATCGGGGAACCGTTTTCTATGGATGAACCCACTGTGACCTCTGTAAGCCTTTCACTCCTCGCCGCTGCCTCAATTCCGCAAACCGCCACGGGTCCCGCGCTCATTGACGACCTCCAGCGCCGAGCCTTTGACTTCTTCGTTGAGCATTCGAATCCCAAAACCGGGCTCACCAAGGACCGAGCTGCGAACCGCCCTGGCGGAGACACCTACACCGTCGCCAGTGCCGCTTCAACGGGCTTTGCTCTAACCGCCTACGTGATCGGGACCGAGCGCAAATGGATCGACCGTACGGATGCCAAAAAGCGCACCGTCACGACGCTCAAGTCGATCAACGACGTCGTCGAAGGTGAGCACGGATGGCTCTACCATTTCATCGACTGGGAAACCGGCAAGCGAGTTTGGAAGTGCGAAGCCAGCACCATCGACACCGCCATTCTTTTGGCCGGAGTTTTTGCCGCAGAACGGTATTGGAAGGACAAGGAGATCACCCAACTTTCCGAAAGGTTCTGGAAGCGAATTGATTGGAAGTGGGCGCTGACCGATGGCGGCAAAAAGCCGAACGAAACGCTCATTGGCCACGGTTGGAAGCCCGAAGAAGGCTTCCTCGGGGGGCGCTGGTCTGCGCAGTACAGCGAAGAAAAGATGCTGTACATCATGGGTTGCGGCCTCAGCGACATCCGCACCGACGGATGGGAAACCATCGGCCGCAAGTACGAAAACTACAAAGGCATCGAGTTCATCACCGGCGGACCGCTCTTCATCCACCAAATGTCGGAAGGCTTCTTCAGCTTCAAAGGCATGCGAGACAAGCTGGGAGTCAACTACTTCGTCAATACGAAGAACGCCACTTTGGCCAACCGCCAATACTGCATCGACAATCCGAAGAACTTCAAGGGCTACGGAGCCGATTTCTGGGGCCTTAGCGCCTGCGACCACCCCGGCGGCTACAACGCCTTCGGCGCACCCGGCTGGATCGACGACAACGGAACCATCACCCCGACTTCAGCCGTAGCTAGCATGCCTTTCACGCCGAAGGAATCACTAGCTTTCGCCGAAGCCATGCGAAAGAATCATCCTGCGGCCTGGGGCAAGTATGGCTTTCCGAATGGCTACAACCCGAACCAGAACTGGATCGGCCCCGACGTCATCGGTATCGACCTCGGCATGATGATGCTCGGCATCGAAGCACATCGAACCGGGCTCATTCACAAACTCACCATGAGCCACCCCGCCATCAAGCGCGGCTACGAGAGGGTAGGTCTGAAACTTGCTCCAGGCTCGGATTCCGGTCCGTTGCGCGTGCCGAGATAGACGATTGGATCGGTTCTGTGCGGAACCGATCCTAATCCTGGTTACAGATTGAGCTCGAACATGTACAAGTTTCTGCCAACGGCTCCCCAGCTGGTTGGCCCGAGGCGCAACGTCTTACCTTCACCGGAAGCTACGAACCAAAGGCCCTCGTACGCGTTGCTATCGGTCGAAAGTACAGCCTGAGAGTAACGATTCGAGTTCTATATAAGAACACCTTCTGTTCTGCGCTTTGCAGCGGTAGGAATCTCAAACTCGTAACGGACTGGATTGGTTGAGAGCCGCACCAATCCTCCATTCACAACGGAATAGCCAACCAGGTTGAAAGCTGGATAGTGAATAGAAATAGTTGGGATGCTGTCGTAAGAGTACGGAATCAGGATGTTTGTCGAGATCGCGCCCGTCGTCTGGTCGGCAGGAATCTGATAGTTGAATGTGTATCCACTCACAGATAATGTGCCCGTGGATACGGGTACCCGCATTGGAATCGATCCGGAACGCAACACGCGAACCGCAGCCCCCGCTCGAGATGTATTCGAACTAGCGAAAATGCCAGTGAACTTAAAAGTGTTCGTTCCAAGTTTGACCGAAATTTCCTGGACCGTCGACTTTGGAACAACATCCGTTAACAAGACGCCTTCTGTCCATTGGAAGGCCCCGGATAGATGCGTTTGAGCTTGCACTGCGAGCAAACCTGCGTTTCCTGTCGGGACTGCCGTGGATGCAACAGCGAGTAGACCGGCGATAGAGAGTAAACCCATGTCGCGATTATATCAAGGAGCTATCTAGCTTTCAATCTCAAACCCGAATTATCCAATGTTTTAGCAAAATTGCCAGGTGAGACTATTTAACTAGTAGTCTTATGGTTCCGTGTTTGTTGTGTTGATCAGAATTTTTAAGATTTCGATGAACGAATCGAAATGTAGAAAACGTCCAATACATTTAATCACTTCAAGTTTTGTCCGAGTTCATGAGCATAATGCACAACAAACTGTTTACGAGTGTGCATTAAGACTAGTCAAACGTAATATGTCCAGCTTCTCGAAGTTTGTGAATCTCAAGGTTTGATTGGGCAGTTCCTGTTGTCAAGCCTCAGTCAGGACCGTTCATTGGAGATAATAGGGCCATGCTATTTGCCCTTGCGGCAGGACTTTGCCTGCTTGCGCCACAAACGGAACCGGTGACCGCGTACGAAAACGCGGTCATCTATCCGGTCTCTGGTCCCAAAATCGAACGCGGAGTCCTCGTCATCCGAGGGAACAAGATCGAGTCGGTCGGCGCGGCAGGCTCTGTGACCATCCCCGCCGATGCCAAGCGGGTGGATCTGAACGGAAAAGTCCTGATCCCCGGCCTTGTAGACACCCACAGCCATGTCGGCGGCGGGGACGGTGCGGATGAATCGAGCCCGATCCAGCCCGACGCGAAGGTCTGGGAAGGCATCGACGTCCAAAACCCCGACTTCATCCGAGCCGCCGCAGGCGGTCTGACGACGATCAACATCATGCCCGGCTCCGGCCACCTGATGAGCGGCCAAACCCTTTACGCCAAGAACCGAAAAGCCCGCACCGTCGACGACCTCTTCATCCTTGGAGAGAACGGCTGGATCTACGGTGGCCTCAAAATGGCCAACGGCACCAACCCTATCGGCACCCCGCCATTCCCCGGCACCCGCAGCAAATCCGCCGCGCTCATCCGCCAAAAATTCCAAGAAGCTAAGGACTACCAAAAGAAGTGGAAGGACTGGGAGGCCAAGAAAGAAGGCGAAGCCCCGGACCGCGACCCTGGGCTAGACGCGATGGTCGAGGCACTAGAAGGGAAGCGAATCGTCCAGCACCACACTCACCGGGCCGATGACATCCTCGCCGTGCTCCGGTTGAAGCAAGAGTTCGGTCTGAAAATAGTGCTCCAGCACGTCTCCGAAGGCCTCCTCGTCGCCGACGAAATCGCCAAGACCAACACGCCGTGCAGCATCATCGTCCTCGACGCCCCCGGCGGAAAGCTCGAAGCGGTCAACTACTCCTCGGAAACCGGCCGCGTGCTTGAACGGCAAGGCGTCAACGTCGTCATCCACACCGACGACGGCATCACCGAAAGCCGCCTCTTCCTCCGCTCCGCTGCCTACGCAGTCCGAGGAGGCATGACCGAATCCGGCGCCCTCCGCGCCCTCACCCTCAGCGGAGCAGAAATGCTCGGCCTCGAAAAGCGCGTTGGTTCCCTTGAGCCCGGCAAAGACGCCGATTTCGTGATCCTCTCCGGATCACCTTTTGCCACCCGAACCCGCGTGCTTCAAACCTTCGTCGAAGGCGCGCTTCGCTTCGACTTTAACGACCCCAAAATGCGGGTCTACGCCGTCGGAGGCCCCGGAGCCGGTCACGCCGTCGAGCCCTACCTCTGCTGCAAAGGTGGCAACTAACATGATCACCCTCTTCGCCGCCCTCGCCATCCTCTCGCCAACTCCGGCGGCAGATACCCTCGCCATCCGCGCCGAAATCCTCCACACCCAAGAAGGCGCTCCGATCAAAAACGGCGTTGTCCTGATCGAAGACGGCAAGATCAAAGCCGTTGGCACCGCCGATCAAGTCACGATCCCAACCGGCACCCGCGTGCTGCGCGCCGCCGTCGTCACGCCCGGCCTCATTGACGCCCGAAGCACCCTCGGCCTCACCGGCATCTACAACCAGCAAGGTCACGACCAAGACCAGCAAGACAACGGCGGAGCCGTCCAGCCCGAACTCCGGGCAATGGACGCCTATAACCCCCGTGAGGCGCTGATTTCCTATGTCCGCTCCTACGGAATCACGACGGTAAACACCGGACACGCGGCGGGCAGCCTGATGTCAGGACAAACCTTCGTCGTCAAGCTCCACGGCCGAACTCCAGATGCCGACAGCGTGAAGTCGCCGTCGTTCGTCCTCGCCACCCTCGGCCCCGGCTCCCTCGGTCGCGGCCCCGGAACCCGCGCGAAGCAACTTTCCGAGCTCCGGGACATCTTCCGCGGCGCCCAGCGTGCCGCCAAAGCTGGAACCGCGAAGGGCCAAAAGGCAGATGCCCTCCAACTCGTCATCACCAAGAAAATCCCGCTCCTGGTAACCGCCTACACCGCACAAGACATCGCTTCCGCCCTCCGCCTGAAAAAGGAGTTCGGCTTCGACATGGTCCTGGATGGTGGAGCCGAAGCAACCACGATGGCGGCAGAACTCAAAGCCGCAAAAGTGCCCGTCTTCATCCACCCCCTCATGCAACGACCGTACGGCGAAGCGCAGAATGTATCGTATGAGACCCCCGCGAAGCTGCAGAAGCTTGGCATCTCGTTCGCCTTCACCTCCGGCTTTGAAGGCTACGTCCCGAAAGTCCGCGTGGTCCTGATGGAAGCCGCAGTGGCCGTCGCAAATGGACTATCGGACGAGGATGCTCTTAACGGCCTCACTCTAGGCGCGGCAAAGCTGCTCGGTATCGAGAAGCGCACTGGCTCACTCGCAGTCGGAAAAGACGCCGACATCGCCCTCTTTGACGGCGACCCGTTCGAGTACACGAGCCATTGCACCGCTACCGTCATCGACGGCAAAGTTCTTTGGGAAGGTAAGCGCTAGTCTTCTAGCGTAAAGGGATCGATTCGGTGGGCTTCCATGTCCACCCGATCCTCTTTCATCGTCACGCCTTCGTTTTCCAAGCGCAATCGCTGCTCCACGGCAAGTTGAGGATCACGCTTCGCAACCAAAAGTTCGCCGGTCCGACCGACAACGCGCCACCAAGGAATATCGTTTGGTGCAGAAGCAAGGGCACGACCGACAAGGAGTCCGCTAAGGCAAGGGCTAAGAAGTTGCCCAACATCGCCGTAGCCAAGGACCTGCCCGCGAGGAATAAGTTTGACCACCCGATACACACGGTCTCGAGTGGTCATGGGCGGGCGGTTAGTTTCGAACGGAGTTGGAATGCGGAGTAGCGGGTGCTACTTCGATGAAGGCATTCATCGGAGCAATCATGTAAATGTTCGTTCCGATCTCTTCCCAAGTGCCATTTTCTGCGTAGTTCACGCCGCACAGGAAGTCGACAACCTTCTGTCGAATGCCAGCATCCGTGTCATTCAAGTTAATGATCTGCTGTTCGCCGCGCTTAATTCCGTTTGCAACGGCTCGGGCGTCTTCGAAGGTCATGATGTCCTTTCGAACGGTAACGGTGTAAGCGTAGGTGCGCCGTGGCTCGGTCGCGGTGTCTTGGTACTGAGGCATCGCTTCCTCGTCTTTGGTGCCAAAAAGGCCAGTAAATTTGCTCATCCAACCTGGACGATCTTGAAGTTCCATTTCTTCCATGATTTCCTCTCTAAACCCGCTCGCCAAAGAGAGCAGTGCCGACCCTGATGTGACTGGCTCCTTCCTGGATTGCCACCTCAAAATCTGAACTCATCCCCATACTTTTCCAACCCGTTCCGACATTCGCACTCAGATTCGCCAACGTGCGAAACCAAGGACGCATATCTTCGGGGTTGTCAACCTGAGGACCAATGGTCATAAGACCACGGATGCGAGTCCGCTTATATTGTAGGGCTGAAAGCGCAAATTGATCAAGGTCGTTTGGCAAAATTCCTGATTTTTGCGATTCTTCGGCGATATTGATCTCGATGAGCCCATCGACCGTTCGGGCCCCCTTCTCAATTTCACGCAACTGGCCTTCGCTGGAAAGGGAATGAATCACGGAAAAGTACTCCGCGCACTTCTTGGCCTTGTTGGATTGCAGGTGCCCGATGAAGTGCCACGTGATGTCTTTCGGAAGTGCCTCGACTTTAGGAATAGCTTCCTGAACCTTGCTCTCCCCAAAGTGCCGCAGCCCGAGATCGTAAGCCGCCTGTAGCTCGGGAATGGATCGGGTCTTGCTCACCGCGATCAGGGTGACGCTCGCCGGGTCACGGCCAACCGACTCCGCCGCCTGGCACATTCGCGCCTGAATCTCGCGCAAACGATCTAGCATCATTTCAAGGCGTGGCAAACAGCCGGTCGCCAAAGTCGCCAAGCCCCGGCAAGATGTACTTGCGCTCATCAAGCTTTTCATCCAGCGCCGCGGAATAGATCTCCACATCCGGATGATGCTTCGTCAGCGCCTCAACCCCTTCCGGAGCCGCCACGATACAAACCATGATCACCCGACTTGCCCCGGCTTCCTTGATAAAACTAATCGCCTGACTCGCGCTGCCGCCGGTCGCCAGCATGGGATCGATGCAAAGGGCAAATTTTCCGCTCAGGTTCGGCAGCTTTTGGTAGTAACGCCGCGCAACCGCCGTTTCCTCGCATCGCTCCAAGCCAATGTATCCCACCGCAACTTCGGGGAACAGCTCAGTGAACGGCGCAAGCATCCCCAATCCCGCGCGAAGAACCGGCACGACCGCAATCGCCTGATCCAAAACGTGAGCCTCGGTCGCTTGCATCGGAGTTTCGATCATCTCCGCCCGCACCCGAAGATCCCGCGTGGCTTCAATGGCAAGTAGCGTTGTCAGCTGATTTGTCGCCCGGCGAAACTCCGTAGGGCGAGTGACTTTGTTGCGAAGTTCGGCTAGCAAGTGGCCAGCTAGGGGGTGTTGCAACACGTGCAGCGACATGTCCCTATTCTTCCACGTTTGCCTATTTTCGGCTTTGCTTGTCGGATCGGTCACGAACCGGTCAAAATGGACTCCTTCCTATGGCTAACCAAGTTGCTGGCATCATCCTCGCCGCCGGAAAAGGCACCCGCATGAAGTCGGAGATTCCGAAAGTTCTGCACGAGGTGTGCGGTGTGCCGATGGTGGAGCTCGTCGCTCGAGCCATGCGAGAAGCCGGCGTCACCAAGATCGTGGTGGTCATCGGCCACGGCGCTGAGCAAGTCCGAGCCCGACTCGGAGACGCCTACGAATACGCCGTGCAGGACCCGCCGCAGGGCACCGGCGACGCCGCGCGAGTCGGCATGACGTGCCTCGAAGACTGGGAAGGTCCGGTAATCATCTCTTCCGGAGACACTCCGCTCATGACCGGCGAGGCTCTTTCCGCCCTTGTTACCGCTCAAGCCAAAGACAATGCCAGCGCCGTTGTGGCCACCGTCCGACTCCCTGACCCATTCGGCTACGGACGCGTTCTCTGGGATAACGGTCGCTTCTCGGGAATCATCGAAGAAAAAGACGCGACCCCCGAGCAGAAGAAGCTCGACGAAGTCTGCGTTTCGGTTTACGCCTTCGACGCCGCTCGCCTCCGAGCGACCCTTCCCATGCTTCAGCCCAATAACGCTCAAGGCGAGTACTACCTAACCGACATTCCCGGAATCATGTCCGCCGAAGGAGACGTCGTTGTCACCGAACTGTACAACGACTTCGCGCTCTTCACCGGAGTCAACGACCGCGTTCAACTCGCCGGTGCCTCTTCAGTTCTTCGCAATCGCATCAACGAGCGACACATGCGAAACGGGGTCACGATGATCGACCCAACCAGCGTCTACATCGGGCTTGACGTGGAGATCGGGAACGACACGATCGTCTTCCCAGACAGTCACCTGGAAGGAAAAACCGTCATCGGTTCCAACTGCGAGATCGGACCCAACATCCGAATCAAAGATTCTCAAGTCGGAAGCGGTTCACAAGTCCATCACAGCGTCGTATTCGATTCCAAGGTCGCCGACATGGTGCGAATCGGCCCATACGCCACGCTCCGAAACGGCGCCGACATCGGGCCGAAGGTGAAGCTCGGCAACTTCGTCGAGATCAAGAATTCACGCCTAGACGAGAAGGTGAGCGTGGCTCACCTGTCGTATATCGGTGACGCGACTGTCGGCGAATACACCAACATCGGGGCGGGAACGATTACCTGCAACTACGATGGATTCGCGAAGCACCGAACCCAGATCGGCAAAGGGGCTTTCATTGGAACGAATTCCACCCTCATCGCTCCGGTCAGCATCGGTGACGCGGCGATCATCGCCGCAGGTAGCGTGATTAACAAAGATGTCCCGAGCGACGCCGGTGCGTTCGGTCGTTCAAGACAAGAAAACAAAGATGGTTGGGCCACTCGGTGGCGCGGCATTCGGCAAGGAAAAGAACAGTGAGCAACGATTACGATCTATCAAAAATGAAATTGTTCTCTGGGAATGCCCACCCAGAGCTGGCTCACAAAGTAGCCGGGAACCTAGACATTCCCCTCGGGAACTTGATGACCGACCGTTTCGCAGACGGCGAAATCCGCATCATGATCGAGGAGTCGGCGCGTGGCAACGACATCTTCCTGATTCAGCCGACATGCGCCCCGACGAACGACAACTGCATGGAGCTGTTCATCATGCTCGATGCGTTCCGTCGTGCCTCCGCCCGCAACATCACCGTCGTCATGCCGTACTACGGCTACGCGAGACAGGATAAGAAGATCAAGCCGCGCGAGCCGATCACGGCCAGACTCGTTGCCGACATCATCGAAGCTTGCGGAGCAAGCCGGGTCGTCGCAATTGACCTACATGCTGAACAGATTCAGGGCTTCTTCAACATCCCGGTAGACCACCTGTACGGATTCCCGATCCTTGGTCGCCACTTCATTGAGCTTGGATACAAAGACCGAGACGATGTCGTGGTCGTCAGCCCGGACGTCGCTGGTGTTGGCCGCGCCTCGGCTCTGGCAAAGATGCTCAACGGTAGCTTGGTTGTCATCAACAAGCGCCGACCACGACCCAATGCGGTTGAAGTGGTCGAAATTGTCGGCGACTTCGTGGGCAAGAACTGCATCATGATCGACGACATGATCGACACCGGCGGCAGCATCGTCAGCGGTGCGCAGGCGTTGCTTGATCGAGGCGCCAAGGACGTAATTGCCTGCTGTACCCACCCGGTCTTCAGCCGAGCGGCATCGATCCGACTACAAGATTCGCCACTGAGCAAGGTTGTCTGTCTCGATACGATCCCGATGACGCCCGAAAAGATGTTCCCGAAGCTGACGGTTTTGCCGAGCGCGCAGTTGCTGGCCGATGCGATTCGACGCATTCACTGTAATGAATCGGTGAGTGAGCTGTTTGGAGACTGGCGCTAGCCTGGAGCCGCTGGTCTGGCAGACCGCACCCCGCGCCAGCGGAACCGGAAAGAAGGTCGTTACCAGCCTTGGAATATTGCTGCCGCTGGTCTGGGGACTGTCGGTTAGAGAGCTCGTTTTGGGCCTCGTCGGTAGTGCGCTGGTAGCCACCACTGTCGTCCCGATGTTTTTGCCGGTAAAGTACCGGCTCGACGAGAAATCGGCTTCGGCTGGCGTGCTCCTTGGAGTTTCCAGCATGGAGTGGGAAGCGGTGAAGAAGGTGAGGGTCTTCGAAGACCGGATTCATCTTTCGCCTTTTGGGCAAGAAACCAGATTAGACGAGACACGGGGAGTCTGGTTAAACGTCTCGGGGGATAATCGGGATGCGGTTCTCGCGTACGTGAAGGATCGAGTTCAAAAAGATGTCGGATTTTTGGGAGGAGGAGATGTCCGAGGAGGGCACGGAGCAGCTGTTGGAGAAGATCGCAACCAAAATTCGCTCGAAGAAAATGGAGGTGCCCGCGGTGATGGCGCTTGAAATGCACAAGCCTCTCGCTGGTATTGCCGGAAGTGCGGGGGTCGTTTTTGCTCCTTTCCTCGTCCCGTTTCTTGGCTTTGACAATGTTAACGATTACACTAGGGTTCTTTCGAAACCGGAGAACATTGAACGACTGATGAAAAAACTAGAGTTGCCTCAGGAGAGTGATAAGCAATGATGCCGCTTTCTCAGGTCTACATCGGCGATCAGTACCGTGACACTGGCTGGTTTGGCGTCTTCATGACGCTACTTGTGGCCGCCTTTGTCCTGCTGAACATTCGCCGTGCCCGTGGCGGGAAAGATCTGTACATTCGACGAATCGCTGGCCTCAACGCCATTGACGAAGCTATTGGCCGCGCCACCGAAATGGGCAAGCCCGTTCTGATGGTTCCTGGCCTAAGCGACACCATCAACGCGATTGCGGTTCAGGCCGTTAACATTTTCGCCTACGTCAGCCGAATTGCCGCCCGCTTCGCAAACCCGATCCTCCTGTGCTGCTACAACGCTGCGGTTTACACCTACGCCCAGGAAACGATCCGCGACGTGTACCAGTCGGAAGGCGTCGCTGATCGCTACGATCCAGACTCCGTTCGATTCGTCTCCGACCGTCAGTTTGCTTTTGCGGCTGGCGTCTCTGGTTTGATTCTCCGCGAACAAACGGCCGCAACTTTCTTCCTGGGAGAGTTCTATGCCGAGTCGCTGATCTTTGCGGAAACCGCAAACTCCATCGGCGCAATTCAGGTGGCAAGCTCGACGGAAACCACGCAGACTCCGTTCTTCATTGCCGCTTGCGACTACGTTCTCATCGGTGACGAGTTTTATGCCGCTTCGGCCTACCTCACGCGTCAGCCAGTTTTGGTTGGCTCGCTCGTTGGGCAAGACTGGAGCAAGCTGATGATCATTCTCATGATCATCCTTGGAACCCTCCTCAACACCGTCCAGATCCAAGGCAAAACCACTTGGGAGCGAACGAAGGGCGTTTGGAGCCAGATTCCGGAACGCAGCGTCAAGCAATCCGACACCTTCATGTCGCAACTCTTCAAGCCACAGCTTGAGAAGGTCAAGGTTGAGCGGCCGATCGATCCAAACTACGTTCCAGAAAAGGGGGCCGGCGAATGATTCCACTCCTTCAAGCTCAGGCGCCAGCGACCAGTTTCTGGTCTGAGGCATTCAACTCTTCGGAGCTTTGGACAAAGCTCATCATCACGCTCGTTGTTGGGCTCGTGGTGATGGTTGGACTTCTCTACGCTCCGATTCGAGCGCGTAAGCCAATCATCGCGTTCTTCACGTTTATTTCAGGCGCCTATTGGGTCCTTCTTTACCTGTGGCCCAAGCCGATCGATCGACAGCCCGGCGAAATGCCGCTCAACACCGTTGAAACGGTTTCGTTCTGGCTCGCCGATTCGAACAACGTCGTCGTCAGCTTCACGCAAATCCTCACCGGATTCCTCCTCGGCCTTGGCATCTTCTCGCTGTTGAAGATCCACCTCACCAAGATCACAAAGGGCCACAAAGACGCCTTCTTTAGCATTGTGCTGCTCGTCAGCATGGGCCTCATGATCTGGTTCGGTTATGCCGACTGGTTCGACCGACTCGGTGAACGAGGCGCGATGCTCGACAATCGCGACAACTGGGGCTTCACCCAGTACGGCCGCGACTTCCTCTTCGAAGGTCTGCTCCAGCAGATGGACGCGGCGATGTTCTCTGTCATCGCGTTCTACATTCTCAGCGCCGCCTACCGAGCCTTCCGAGTTCGGTCGGTTGAAGCGACCATCTTGCTCTCTGCCGCCTCGCTCGTGCTTCTTTCCCTCATGGGTGCGGTCTCGTTCGTTTGGGACGAGAACGTGAAGTCAATCGCGAACGGCAATCCGTTTATTCTCAACTTCCAGCTCACCGAAGTTGCTCAGTGGATTCGGAACACGTTCCAAACCTCGAGCATCCGCGGCATCCAGTTCGGAGTTGGTTTGGGTGCCCTCGCCATGGGCTTGAGACTTTGGCTGAGCCTTGAAAAGCCGGGAAGTGGTTCGTAATGAAAGGAAATCTTGGAGAAAAGCTTCAGTCGCTACCGAAGCCAATCTTGTATCTGATCTTGATCTTGGCGACATCGATTCCTCTGTTCTTCCCGACCGAAGTTCCGAACGAACCGGTGGAATCGACAAAGGACTTCTACGCCACCCTTATGGCCCTGCCAGAAGGAAGCAAGGTCCTGCTGATGTCCGACTGGACCGGATCGACTCGCGGCGAAAGCAAGGGTGCTTTTCGCAGCATCTTTAAGATCTTGATTCGTCGAAAGGCAAAGGTCGCGATCTACTCGGCCGCCGACCCGCAGGCTCCTCGAGTTGCGCAAGACGCCATCAACGAGCTGAACATGGAGCGGAAGCGTAAGAACCTTCCGACCTTTGATCGCTGGAACGACTGGGTCAACATTGGCTACTTCCCAAATGCGGAAGCCGCCATCAACGGAATTGCGAACGACCTTAAAGGTGCGTTCGGTGGACGTAAAGACTTCCCACCCAACTCGCCCCCGCGAGACGTTTTCCAATCCCCGGTTCTCCAGGGTGTGACCAAGGTTGAAGACTTCCCGCTGATGCTCGTTATCACCGCGTCGAAGACCTCCAACTTCGCCGTTGAGCGAGTTTCTGGCCGAACCCCGCTGGCCTTCGCGGTCACCGGCGTCATGGTTCCAGAAACCCAGGTCTTCTATCAGTCGAAGCAGATTGTCGGCTATTGCGGTGGACTCAAGGGCGTTTACGACCTTGAGCAGCTGATGGAGTCGGGCGTTAATTTCCCAGATAAAGCCACGGGCAAAATCAAGTCAGACAAGCTTGGGACCATCGAAGGCTTCCCGGACCCGGACAACAAGGGGCAGGGCACTCGGTACTACCCGACCCTCCACTACGCTCTGGCCCTGATGATCATCATGATCATCCTCGGCAACGTCGGCATGTTCTTAGCAAAGCGAGGTGACAAGTCGTGAACTATGATCTCTTGCGCATCACCGCTGGCGTCATTGCGACCATCGGTCTGTACAGCGTTCTCTGGAAAGAGAACAAGTTCTATCGGTTCTTCGAGCACGTCTTCCTCGGCCTAGCCGCCGGTTGGACGATGGTCGCACTCTGGACCGAAACCCTAAAGGCGAACTGGTGGGACAAGATGGTTGGCACCCCGGCCGAAACCGGCTCGGTGGCGACCAACGGAATGTACGCCTACGCGTTGTTGATCCCGTTTGGCCTCATGGGCTACTTCGTGTTCAGCAAAAAGCACAACTGGATCAGCCGAATTCCGATCGGGATCATTCTTGGTCTCTGGTCTGGACAGCAGATTCAGGTTTGGTGGAACACCTACGGCCCGCAGATCGATGCGACGCTGAAGCCGATTCTGCCCACGACCTGGGATTCCCTGATCGTTCCTTCGACAAATGGCCTCACACCCGAGCAGTTGTCGCAGGTCCAGAGTCAAATCTACTTCTCGCAAGCGGTTAACAACTTCCTGTTCACCATCACCGTGGTGAGCGTGTTGAGCTACTTCCTGTTTAGCTTTGAAGTCAAAAACAAAGCGGTCAAGGGCATCAACACGATGGGGCGTTACCTGCTCATGATCGGCTTCGGCGCGATCTTCGGCAGTACGGTCATGATGCGCTTCACGCTTCTGATCGACCGAATGCACTTCATTTGGATCGAGTGGCTGCGAGACGGCGTCTTCCCGTTCATTTCGGGTCGATAAGTAAATGGAGCAAACCATCCGTGCGGTGGTTCTGCGCAGAAGAGAGCAGGGTGAGTCGGATCGTCGGCTCACCCTGCTTTCCGTTGAGCTTGGCAAAGTTGATGCGATGGCCCGGGGAGCGAAGAAGGCGACCTCGAGATTGGCCGCCGTTTCAGAGCCGCTGACGGTAGGGCGCTTTACCGTTGCCTTTTCTAAGCGGAATCGGTACATCACCCAGGTGCAGCCCGAGTCGGCATTTCCAAAGTTGCGAACCGATTACCACCGCCTCACCTTCGCCGTGTCGCTGACCGAGTTGTATGCCGGCTTACTGCCTTGGGAACATCCTGCGCCAGACGAGTTTGATCTGCTATTTCAAAGTCTCCAGCACCTCAACGATTCTGGGCATCCGTTACCGGTGTATGTCTGGTCGGCTTGTCGATTGCTAGCGATCTCTGGATTTCAGCCGAACTTTGAGGCTTGCGAGGTCTGGAGTCTGCCCGACGGATCGCGTCGTTGCTGGCTGTCTCCAAGCCAAGGAGGTTCGATCTCTTCCGATTCCTTTGTGCCCGCCGACCGATTTCAGGCAAGTTATGAAGCGGTGATCGCCATCGATCGCATGTTCGAACTGGAGGCACCTCCGAAGAACTTGAAGCCTGCGATTGAGTGTCTTGAGCTTCTGTTCCCGTTCTGGAAGAACATTATTGACGCCCCGATTCCGGCAACCCAACTGGCCCTAAGCGAAGCAAAAGGGACCGAAGCTTTGATTCTTCCCAAACGAGTGTAGAATCGAAGGTATGAATTGTGGTTTCGCGCTTTTGGCAGCTGGAATTGCCTTCGGCCTCGCGCTCTCTGGATGCAACCAGGGCGGATTTTCGGAGAAGACAAACGACAAGAAAGCGAACGTTTTCCGCTATCCGATTGTCACCTCGCCAACCAGCCTCGACCCCGCAATGGTGCAAGACGGCGACACGATTGACGCCATTCAGCAGGTCTTCGAAGGTCTTGTCGGCTTCAGCCCGGACAACAAAGTCATCCCGATCCTGGCCGAAAAGTGGGAAGTCGAAAACAACGGCACCAGCTACGTGTTCTCGCTCAAGAAGGATCTAAAGTTCAGCTCCGGCCGGGAAGTTAAGGCTGCCGACTTCAAGAAGTGCTTCGAACGCGCTTGTGACCCTGCCTTCAATAGTCCAACCGCCGCCACCTACCTCAGCGACATCGTCGGCGTGAAAGAGCGCCTTGCCGGAAAAGCCGAAGAGGTTAAGGGCTATGAAGTCGTGGACGACTACACGATCAAAATCAAGATCGACAAGCCGCGACCGTACTTCCTCGGAAAGCTCACCTACCCGGTGACCTTTGTTTACGACCTCGAGAAGCTCCCGGACGCTAAGAAAGAGATGGCAACCGTGGACCAGATGATCGGCACCGGTCCATACACCTTCGAGCAGTTCGTACCGGAGCAGATTCTAAAGCTCAAAGCAAACTCCGCCTACCACGGCGGCGCTCCGAAGGTTGACGGCATTGAGCGACCAGTCGCCAAAGATGCGGCTACCCGACTTCAGCTTTTTAAGAACAAAGAAGTCGACCTCGTTCAACTTGAGCGACAGGACATCAAGGCAATTGAGGAAGACGCCGAGCTCAAGGGAATGCTCAAATTCTTCAACCGCCCGTCGGTTTGGTACATCGGCCTGAACGTCGACATGTACGAGCCGCTGAAGAAGAAGGAGATGCGCCAAGCCATCGCTCGCGCTATTGACACCGACAACATCGTCAAGAATGTGCTCGGCGGCGTCAACGAAAAGGCGAACGGCATTGTCCCGCCGGGCGTTTTTGGACACCGCGACAATCCAAAGCTCCTGACTTACGATCCGAAAGCCGCTCGAGACCTCATGGCGAAGGCCGGATATCCCGAAGGGAAGGGACTTCCTGAGTTCACGATCACCTTCCGCGAAGCTCGCCCCGACATTCAGCTCGTTGCCGCGCAGGTGGCTTCCGACCTGAAGAAGAACCTCAACATGAACGTGAAGCTCCAGACGATGGAGTGGCGAAGCTACCTTGAGAAGCATAACAAGTCGGCCATTCCGTTCCTCCACATGCGCTGGGCGGCGGACTACCTCGACGCAGAAAACTTCCTCAGCACGCTTCTTGCCAGCTATGGGCCAGAGAACAAGCTGAATTACAAGAACCCGGCCTACGACGCGCTCACCGCCAAAGCGGATGTATCGTTGGATGAGGCCGAGCGCCAGAAACTGTACGGGGAAGCGGAAGATTTGGTGCTTGACGATGCGCCTTTCATCCCGATTTACTTCCAGCGCGATGCAGAGTTGATCCGTCCACGCGTAGAAGGGCTGCGAGAGTCGGTGTTCGGCCATTTGCCGCATACCACCGTCACGCTCAAATAACGACTTCTACGGATGGATCGGACGACCGAGACTGAATTACTACGTGGGGATTTCCGGCGACCGCCGGAAGGCCCCACGTTTGCCAATTCTCGGGTGTACAGTCTTTCAAATCTTCCCGGTTGGCGGAGCAATGGCGGACCGACCCGTAGCCATCCGGCTCGCAGCTTTCCCTTCACGATGGAGTGCGCCGCCCCTGCGGGTGCTCGCAGAATTCACGTTATCGGGATCTTTGGGCAATACGCCGGTAGCGGCCAAGAAGCCCCCGGCACGATGGGTGCCACTATCCACGGAATGCAAGGCGAAAACCTCGTCTTCCGCCAAGACCTCGTCCTTGGCCAGCATTACCGCGATGCTGAAGGCGAACCGATCCTGCAGATCAATGGCGATGGGTCCAGCCTCGAAACGGTCGGGCAAGTTGAGATCGAAGGGAAGGAGCTCCAAGTGGACGCCCTGACGATCGACGTTCCCGCCGGTGTCACTTTCGACACTATCCGCATACGAGATCTCGGTAGCCCGGCGTCGTTTACAATTTTCGATATCTTCTTTGATGCGCCGGTGCCTCATGGCTGCCCATTCCACCGCGCTGGAGGCGGAATTCCCCTCAGCGAAGTCGCCGTCGCCCTTCGAATGGGTGATCGCGTGAAGTTCCAACGCGCATTTGACCAACTTAAGGCCGCTCTTGGCAAATCGAGCAACCTCGACGAAGCCCGCGGACAGTTGCTCACTTTCTTCGCGCTCGTAACATCGGCCTCCTTAGAAGCGGGCGGTGGACGCGAAATGCACTGGCGCCTTCTGGACTTGGCTCGCGATCTTGAGCGCATGAACAAGGCTTCCGAACTCGTCGAGCTCGCCCAAACCTACATTTTCGAAGTAGCGGCCCCGATGCTCGGAGAAGCTGCCGGCCCCAGCGCCTATCTCATCGACCGCGCTCTCGCCTATGTCGAGCGCAACTTTGCCCGCAGCCTTACCGATGCCATCGTCGCCGAAGAACTCGGACTGAGCACGAGCCATTTCCGCTTCCTCTTCCGCCAAGCGACCGGCCAGCCGTTCCATAAATATCTCATCGGCCTGAGGTTGGAAAAGGCCCGTCGCCTGTTGGTCGAACAAAAAATCACCGTCAGCCAAGCCGCTCGCTCCGTCGGCTTCAGCGGCCTGGCTCACTTCAGCCGGGCCTTTCAGCAACGGTTCGAAATCAGCCCATCCACCGCGAGGCGAAGCTGAGTGGTCGAGATCAAGAACCTCTCGCATCAATTCGGCCCGCGCCAGATCCTCGATAACATCAGCCTTACCGTCCCCGTCGGGAAAATTGCCACCATCATGGGAAGTAGCGGTGGCGGAAAAACGACCCTCCTAAAGTGCGTCTCGCGGCTCCTCACGCCTACCAAAGGTGAAATCACCGTAGACGGCCTGAACGCCATTGAAGACCCTGAAGGTGCCCGCCGAAAAATGGGCATGGTCTTTCAATCGGCCGCCCTCTTCGACTTTATGACCGTGACCGAAAATGTCCTCTTCGGTGTTCGTCGTCACAAAACTGAAAAGGAGAAATCCGAAAAAGATCTCGTCGCCGAGGTTCTGGAAGATGTCGGTCTTACCCCCGATGCCGGCAAACTGATGCCGAGTGAACTCAGTGGCGGAATGCGAAAGCGAGTTGGCATCGCCCGCGCCATCGCTCTCCGCCCGAAAGTCATGCTCTACGATGAGCCCACGACCGGGCTAGACCCCGTCACGACCTACGTGATCGATGAACTCATGGTGCGCCTCGCTCGAACCCAAGGCATCACCACCCTGATCGTAAGTCACGACGTCAGTTCCGTCCTCCGCGTCAGCGACCAAATCGCCTTCCTCACCGGCGGAAAACTCGTCTTCGATGGAAGCCCCGCAGATTTCGAGACCAGCACCCAGCCCGAAATTCAGGAGATAATGCAAAAGTCCCGCGCGACCGAGTTTGTGCTCACCCACTGAACATTAGCCAAAATCGCGCGTTCACCTCAGTAACCGAAACACGGTGAAACAAATATGAACAAGATTCTCATCTCCGCCCTCGCTGCCGTTGCAGTCTTCGCCGTCTCCGCAACCACCCTCGCTCAAGACGCCGGTCCAAAGCAGGGACCAGGCAAGGGCCAACAGGGCCGAGGCGCCCAGGCCGGACGAGGCAAGTGGATGCAGGACGTGCTCAAGCAGCTCAACCTGACCGAAGACCAGAAGAAGAAGCTCGCTGACCTTCAGAAAGGCAATGCCGAAAAAATGAAGAAGATGCGAGAAGAAATGAAGGGCAATCCAGGCGCCGGTCGAGAAAAGATGATGGCCATGCGAAAGGAGAACGAGGACGCAATGAAGAAGATCCTCAGCAAGGACCAGTGGACCAAGTACGAAAAGCTTCGCAAGGAAGCCATGGACAAGGCTCGAAAGGAAGGCGGCAAGCGCGGCGGCGGCAACATTCCGCCAGCGTTCTAAAGGTTAAGCACTAACCCAAACTCGGGGCTCTCATCGGGGTCATCGCAAACGCGATCTCCCACGATGCGGGCCCCGAGGTCTATATAAAGGGCATGAGCCGCGCCAAATCGCTTGTCGGACCATATCTCCATCGCCGTCCGACCGTTTTCTTTGGCCCACTGAACCGCCCTTAGGCACAGCTTCCGCGCGATCCCTTGCCGTCGCGCCCTTGGGTGCACGTATAACCGCTCCATCGAGCAATCCGTCCCCAGCACTCTCATCAATCCGGTTTCCGGTTGTTCGGAGATCAGCGGGTACAGGTCCAGCGCGAGGGTCCCCTGGATCAATCCGTCCGTTTCATACACCCAAAAGGGAAGCCCGGCGTCCAGATAGACCTCTCGCAGGTGATACAAATCGTAGTGGTAGTCATCCGGATCCCACGTGAAGCTGTACTCCTCATACACCGTCTTGATGACATCAATGACTCCCGGTTGATCTTCTGCCGTTGCCATTCGGATATTGGAAGGGGCGGAAGTGGGTGAAGTCTCGGGAGTAGACATGAGCGCATAAGGTTATCGCATCTAGGCGAAACGACTCTCCGTTCCACCTCCAGATTTGCTACAGTGATATGTGCCTTTGGCGACCCTCCGACCCGTCCGCCTTTCTGCCGACGACCGCGCCGCGATCATCGACGAGATCGAAGAGAATTCCGCTTCGTGTCGTCGGTACTACGTTCTAACCGTATTGGCATCTGTAATCGCGGCGGTCGGTTTGCTCACAAATAGCCCGGCCACCATCATCGGCGCCATGATCATCGAGCCTTCTATGGGTCCGATCCTAGGCTTGTCTCTTGGCCTGGTTCGATTTCGAGCGGCCATGAAGCGAGTGGCCATTCTCGCGCTGATCTACGGAAACGTGATCGCGTTCGTGCTTGGCTTCATGATCGGGAGTCTCCCGCTAAATTACGGCGTAACCGCAGAAATGGCGAGCCGCGCCGCACCCACCTTCCTAGACATGGTTGTGGCTTTCGCCAGCGGGCTGGCTGGCGCATATGGCTTCGTGAACCCCCGCGTAAACCCGGCGCTCGCGGGGGTCGCCATCTCTGTCAGCCTAGCCCCGCCGGTGGTCGCTAGCGGACTCTTCGCCAGTTTGGGCCATTGGGACTCTGCCGGCGGCGCGATCGTGCTCTATGCCGCCAACTTCCTTTGCATCTTGCTCGCCGCCGCCGGCGTGTTTCTCTATTACCGATTAGGCAGCCCGCGCAAAGCGGAGCGAGCCGGAATCGGCGCCTACATCGGCCAGTTCTTGCCCTACCTCGCCGTCAGCCTGGTGATCGGCTGGTTCTTGCTGAACACCCTCAGGCGCCTATCCCGAGAAAGCGGGGAAGACCGAGCCATCCACGCGACGATCTCGAGTCTGAGCTTTCCGGAAGGATCAGACATCGACCCCCAAATCAAGCGGGAAGATTCCGAAGTGGAACTCACCTTCCGCGGCCCCAAACCCCCACCCCGCGCCTTCATGACCGCCCTCCGCTCCGGAATCGAGGAGCGAGTCGCCCACTCGATCCAACTCCGCCTAAAGTGGATCCAAAGCGAAGTGTTTGAACTCAAAGACGACCCGGTACCCAAGTAAGTCGGGTGCCGTCTCGCGATGCCAAACCGACCCAATATCCCGTTGAGTCCCGCAACCAAATCGGGTATATTTTCTTCCACGGATCGTTAGCTCAGTTGGTAGAGCAGCTGACTCTTAATCAGCGGGTCGTAGGTTCGAGCCCTACACGGTCCACCACTCCCACCTTCTCATACCAGGGCGAAAAGTTCGTCCCGCCGAGCGAAACAAGGGAAATTGCCAAAGGCAATCGGGAAGCCCTACTCGGTCCACCACTCCCACCTTCCCACACCAGGGCGAAAAGTTCACCCCTCCGAGCAACGCTCGGGTAACTGCCAAAGTCAGGACTAAAGCCGTACAAGGTCCCCAAGCTTTAAACTGAAAGTGCCTCGCATTCCGCGAGGCACTTTCAGTGTTTTGAAGTCCGTACTACTCCGGCTCCATGGCGGCCGACTCGGTTCCTTCGGGGCGAGGATTCATCGAGTCGGTTCGACAATCAGCACCCAATCTGTCTTAGCTTGCGGTGGCGTGAAGGCGACGGACGCACCAGTCGCGACCGTTAGCGATCGGCCAGCTTTGCCGGTGCGAGGGTCAAACCATTGGGCCTTGACTCGGCCAAAGCTAACTCGGCCAGAGCTAATTAGCCTTGTGTCGAGCTGGAATGGGGAGCCCGTTGGTGTGTACACCATGGCCCATTTTCCGTTACGATCTCGCAGGGCAGCAAGGTGATCGTTCGGTGTATCCGGATTCGGTGAGACAATCAGGCTAGTGTCGGGTACCCGAGAAACTGGACTGTGCGATTCGATAAGCCGACGCAGGTAGCCCATTTGCTGTGATCCGGGCAGTTTGAGCGCTTCTCGCCATGGAATTCCCACCGTCCAGTGTGCCTTGCCCGCGCCTACAGTGTGGAACTCGTAGACTTCGCAGGCCCCGTAGGTGTGTCCTGCCGCACCCGAGAAAACGCTTTGATAGGCCTGACGTCGAACATCGTAGGCATTGATGATGCGGACGCCGGGGCCATTTGGTACAAGCGCGTTCGTAATGTTTTCGTAGGCAGCTTCGCCGTCCAGCACCGGTTTAGTTGGTGTCTTTCCGTAGTCGCCGACGGTGAGCTGATACGCCGGAAGGTCAGCGTTATGGCCCGATTGCAGCATATTGAAATCCAACCAGGGATCGGCGTGGAAGAATCGCGACGAACTCTGTCCTCCCGCCGGATGATGGGTCATGAGCTGATCGGCCTGTCCAGAACTGCGTTCTAGCTCAGCCGCGAACGCCCGGATGCTGTCAGCCCAGCCGTTCGGCCACCGATCGGCACCTAAGAGCCAGAACATCTGCCGCTTGCCAAACCGGCCAGCGAGATACCGTGCGTACGCTTCATGTTTGCCCACTTCTTCCGGACCCGGCTCAGGGAGTCCAGAGAGCCAGAATGGAACGACGGCCGGATACAGATTGTGCCGCTCGATTCGGTCAAGTACCTTTTCGACATGATTGAAATAGCGCGGATTTGGTCGAGCCATGTCGTCATCTAAGTACGGCTTTTCACCAGACAGGTTCCCATTTCGACGTGCGTCCCACGGCACGAGAATGAGCTGGATAACGTTGAAGCCCTTTCGTTTCCGATCGGCAAGATACTCATCGATCTCTTTCAACGTGAGACGGGTTGTCATTGTCCATCCCGTGTCAGCCAGCCAGAAGAACGGCTTCCCGCCCGCCGTTTCAAAGTTGCGACGGTCTGGGCTGATACGAATGGGCGCTAGCTGCGCGGGTGCGACCGCAGCGGCGGCCAAAAGAGCGATGGTGGATGTTACTTTCATCGGATTCGGCTCCTTACCACTTTCCCGTCCTTCCAGGTGATGTCGACGGTCTTTCCGCCGCGAGCGCGCAGCCCCCGAACGGATCCACCCTCTGCCCATGCCTTCGGCAGAGCGGGCAGAAGCTGGATTTTTCCAGTGTGGCTTTGCAGAAGTATTTCGGCGATACCTGCAGTAACGCCGAAGTTGCCATCAATCTGGAAAGGGGGACAAGCGCAAAACAGATTCGGATACAGACCCGCTTGGTGCGGAATATTGGGGTCGTTCACCCGCGTTGGAGTCATGAAGTTCAGCAGCAACTTATGCGCTCGGTCCCCGTCATGCAGCCGCGCCCAAAAGTTAACCTTCCAAGCGAGAGACCATCCCGTACCACCGTCACCGCGCCGCTCTAAAGTCTTTTTGGCGGCGGCCGCCAACTCCGGCGTCCCCTGAGGGGTGATTTGATTCGACGGATGCAGGCCGTAAAGGTGCGAGACATGCCGGTGTTGAGGTTCCACCTCCTCATACGGTTCGAGCCACTCTTGTAGCCGACCATCTGGCCCGATCTGGTGCGGCGCAAGCCGCGCTCGGGCCGAGCTCAGCTTTGCCCGAAGTTCTGGATCCACCCCGAGAATCTCTGCCGCGGCAATCGTATTGCCGAAGACCTCGCGCGCAATTTGCATATCGTGCGTCGGCCCCATCGCCGTGGCTAACGGGCCAGAACCCGGCAGCCGGTACAGATTCTCTGGCGAGTTTGACGGGGCTGTCACTAGCCACCCCCGCTTTGGATCTTCGATAAGGATGTCGTAGATAAACTGCGCGCCTCCCTTTAGCACCGGATACATGTCGCGCAGCTCCTTGACATCTCCGCTAAAGGCAAACCTCTCCCAAACGTGTTCACAAAGCCAAGCCGCACTCGTACAAGTCGATCCCCACTCCGCGCTTTCTCCGGGTGAGGTGAACCGCCACGGGTTAGTGATCACATGCGACACCCAGCCGGAGGAGTTGTAATACGCCTTAGCCGTTTTCCGTCCATTCTCCGAGAGTCGCTGGACAAATCGCAGTAGGGGCCGAGTGCAGTCTCCAAGCCCGGTGGTCTCTGCGGGCCAGTAGTTCATCTGCAGATTTATATCAATGTGAAAGTCTCCGTTCCATGGCGTCAGCAGCTCCTCCGCCCAAAGGCCCTGCAGATTGGCAGGCAAAGGACTATCCGGCCGCGAACTCCCGATAAGCAGGTACCGACCGTAATGGAAAGCAAGCGCCGCGAGAGAAGGATCCTTTTCCCCCTTTGCCACCGCAAGCAGCCGTTCCGGCGTAGTGCGGCGAGCCGACTCCCCGTATGGAAGCGTCAGAGCGCATCGGCGATAGAAGCTCTGATGGTCCCGAACGTGCGCGCTGCGCAACGATGGATACGAGACCTTGGACGCCTTCTCGACATGCGACTTCACCCGCTCAGCGAAATCCGGGGTGACCATCGAGGTCCCGGCAGAAAAGACCAACGTAACCGAGTTCGCCTTTGAGACTCGGAGGTGCCCGTTCTCGACAATCGTCTTTCCGCCCGAAGCAACAACCCGGAGCCGGCCCTCAAACTGCACCCCCAACTGGTTTGGGACCCCGCTATTCAAGCCACCTCGAATCACAATGTCCGTTCCGTCCGCACTCACCGTGGCGCGTTCGGGCCGAGAGAGACCTGCCGTAAAGTTGACCGAGCCCCGTCGATCTGCCGTAATCCGATACGCAATCGCTTGCGCCGGAGCAGACACAAAACTTTCGCGCCGGAACCGAACGCCCGCCTGCTCGTACTCCACCGTAGCAACCGCCTTATCCAGATCCAGCGTCCGCCGATAGTTCTGAACCGCAGCCTGACCAAAGTCCAACCAAAGATCGCCGAAAACCTGATAGCACCCAAACGGCACATCCTTGCCATTCGCAAAGCCCGAGCCCGGTCCCTCGCAAACAAACTCCTTCTGCAACAGCGCCTGCGCCTTCGCATTCTCTCCGCCCAACAACAGCCGCCGAATCTCCGGCAGAGCCTTGTACGCATCCGCACGATCTGCCGGCTGCTCCGATCCCGACCACATCGTCGACTCATTCAGCACGACTCGCTCTCGCTCCACCCCGCCAAAAACCATCGCCCCAAGTCGCCCATTCCCCAACGGGCAACTTTCCGTAAAGTGCGTCGCCGGAGCAGAAAAAATCATCGTGTGCGCAGGGTCGAACGTCGGCGGTAGAAGCAACATAGTCCTATTCCATCGATCATCATTCCAAAACTGAAACCTGATCAATCGCGATGACCGATGGTATACCAGTCAAACATTTGAGCAACCTGCCAAAACACGAAAACTATCGAACGATTCATCGAAAATTGCGGACTTCTCCTCAAATCTCAAAGAATAATCAACCTTTTACACTCTTTTAACACTGCCTGTGTAATGTCGCCATCGGCGGCTCGAAAACAAAAAATGAGCGCCGAGAAAACCATGAAATCTTCACGTGCATTTACCCTGATCGAGCTCCTCGTGGTGATCGCAATCATCGCGATCCTGGCCGCCATCCTCTTCCCAGTATTCGCCCAAGCAAAGCAGGCCGCAAAGAAGACCGCGGATCTCTCCAACCTCAAGCAGATGGGAACCGCATCGATGATCTACACCGCAGATTACGATGACACCTTCATGCTCCAGTCCGGAATCAGCTGCGACGGCGAGTGGAACTACAACTCCCGAATCTTCATTCCGTCCAACTGGAACATTCAGCGAAACGCAGAAGAAGCCGCCGGCTGCTTCCGCCGAATCCGCGGTGGACGAGACGCCGCGCCAAACTCCATCATCCCCTACACCAAGAACATCGACATGTTCTATCAGCCAGATGCACCGGTCGTAGAAATCGGTGGTAGCGACTTCAACACCGCCGCCAACAACCAAGCAACCCGACCGGCAAACCTCTCCTACAGCTTCAACGGACTCCTCAGCACCATGTCCGCAACCGAGCCCGTTTCGTCCGCAGATGTTCCACTCTGGTGGCCAATGTTCGGAAAGAAAGCCGAGCGCGGTGGCGGATACACCAACCCGTTCCTCATCTGCCCACAAGCCGACCAGGCCTGTAAGTTCAGCGCCGGCGGACCATTCGGTGGCGCCTGCAACGCCGGCCGAGACAACCGAGGCATCAGCGACCCGAACGGAATCCAGTCCAGCTTCGGAAACGTTTCCTACGGAACCCAGTGGATCTTCGGCGGAAAAACCCAAAACTGGGTCTATGCCGACGGCCATGCCAAGTCCCGAGTAGCCGGATCCGGTAACCCGAACAACGACCCGTTCGCCCCAGCCGGAACCTACATGACCAACGGAGTGCCAAGCCAGTCGGGTATCTACCAAGACACCCAATGCCACATTCCACTCTTCCGCCCAGACCGAGTACCAAACTAATGAAGCGCGCACTTCCATTCCTGCTCGTAGCCCTCGTTCTGTCCGCCATCGGCTGCCAGAGCGACGCCCCCATCGCCGACGCGCAAAACAAAAACGCCGAAGGGGAAGTAGAAGGGAAGGAACCGGCCTTCGTATCGGTCCCCGCCCAAAACGACCCGAGCAACCCGAACCGAAAGTAAGGGAAAAACACAAAAAAGCCCCCAAGCACAAAAAGCGAGGGGGCTTTTTTGCGCCCAAAACCTCCATGAAACGCCGATGAAACGGCCCCCATCTACTCTTTTCCCCACGGCCCCGAAAAGGCCAAACGGAAAAGTAATGAAAACCCAAAACCTCCTCGGCGCCCTCCTCCTCGCCAGCCTCCTCACCGGCTGCGGCGGATCAGACTCCTCCTCATCAATCGCCGC
>Ga0247832_1000487_pt1 | contig 79827 bp, 75 predicted proteins | sample LaCruzMarch2015__10_FD_192407 | JGI IMG/M metagenome (GOLD analysis project Ga0247832, IMG submission 192407) | Freshwater microbial communities from meromictic Lake La Cruz, Castile-La Mancha, Spain - LaCruzMarch2015_4m | ecosystem: Environmental > Aquatic > Freshwater > Lake | place: Spain... | reverse complement strand
CCAGATGCGCCTCAAACCCCCGCCGACTCGATTTGCTGATGAGCATCCCGCAGCCACATCTTCAGGCGCTGGCGGTCCATCAGGCCCAGGCCGGTGCGTGACTTCTCGGTGTCGTGCTGGGCGGCCCAGAAGCTGCTGCTCGAGCCGTCGATCTTCTGGATGATGGCGTCGCTCAGGTGCTTGATGGACACCATGCGCGCGCCCAGCGCTTCGGCGCGGTCGTGCTCGCCGGATCGCTCGAGCAGGCTGAAGTCGTCGCCGCGCATCTGATTGCGCACCAGCACATAGCCCAGCCGCGCACCAAAGCGGTCGAGCAGCTTCTTGAGCAGATCGACCGAGTCGCGGCCCGAGTCCATCACGTGCCAGTAGGTGATCTCGAAGCCCGATTCGCCGGCCATCTCCAGCACGCCCGATTCGTCCATCCACTTGACCAGCGGGTCGTGCGTTTGCGCGGCCAGATCGACCAGCACGCGGCGCTCGGGCTGCTCGATGGCGGCTTCGATGATCGAATCGAGCGCCTCATACCGGTCAACCAGCACAGGCGATGCGTAGCCTGAATAAAAGCGCAGCAGCGCGCCGTGCGAGCGGTCGGTGTCGAAGCCCAGGAAGGGGAGTTCACGGTCGATGAAGTGCTGCGCCAGCAGGCGAGACACCAGCGATTTGCCCACCCCGCCTTTCTCGCCGCCGATGAAATGAATGTGGGCCATGGGATCCTTGATGTGGTTACAGAGCTTGTTGTCAAGCGAGGGTCGTGCCAGCGTTGAATGAAAAAAAGCCTCCGGTCAGTGTCCCGACCGGAGGCTGTTCGCTTCGGGGCTGTCCGCAGGCTCAGGCCATCACGCGCCCAGGCTGTCTTCGATGCGCGCCATGGTGGCTGGCAACTCGCCAGGCAGATGGTGTTCGAGCTGCTTGAACAGCTCGGCATGCAGCGTCAGTTCCTGCTTCCAGGCGGCGGTGTCAATGCTGATCACGCTGTCGAACTGCTCCTGCGAGAAGTTCAGACCCTCCCAGTGCATGTCTTCGAAACGTGGGCTGACCCCAAACACGTTGTCCTTGCCGCCAGCGGTGCCTTCGATGCGACCGAGCATCCACTCCATCGCGCGCATGTTTTCGCCGTAGCCAGGCCAGACAAACTTGCCGTCGGCGCCCTTGCGGAACCAGTTCACGCAGAAGATGGACGGAAGCTTGGCACCGGTGGCGCCGATCTTGTCGCCCAGGTTCAGCCAGTGCTGGAAATAGTCGGCCATGTTGTAGCCGATGAACGGCAGCATGGCGAACGGGTCACGGCGCACGACGCCTTGCTGGCCGGCCGCAGCCGCCGTGGTTTCGCTGCCCATGGTGGCAGCCATGTAGACGCCTTCGGTCCACGAACGTGCCTGGGTGACCAGTGGCACCGTGGTCGAGCGGCGACCGCCGAAGATGAAGGCATCGATGGCCACGCCGTTGGCGCTGTCCCACTCGGGGTCGAGCACCGGGTTGTTGGTGGCGGCCACGGTGAAGCGGGCGTTCGGGTGCGCGGCCTTGGCGCCGGTTTCCTTGGCGATGGCCGGCGTCCAGTCCTTGCCTTGCCAGTCGATCAGGTGCGCCGGCGGGGTGTCGGTCATGCCTTCCCACCACACGTCGCCGTCATCGGTGAGCGCCACGTTGGTGAACACCACGTCGTGCTTGAGCGAATCCATGCAGTTCGGGTTGGTCTTGTAGTTGGTGCCCGGGGCCACGCCGAAATAGCCGGCTTCGGGGTTGATGGCGTACATGCGGCCATCGGTGCCCGGCTTGATCCAGGCGATGTCGTCACCGATGGTGGTGACCTTCCAGCCTGCGTAGCCGGCGGGCGGCACCAGCATCGAGAAGTTGGTCTTGCCGCACGCGCTCGGGAAGGCGCCAGCCACGTGGTACTTCTTGCCGGCGGGCGAGGTCACGCCCAGCACCAGCATGTGCTCGGCCAACCAGCCCTGATCGCGGCCCATGGTCGAGGCGATGCGCAGCGCGAAGCACTTTTTGCCCAGCAGCGCGTTGCCGCCGTAGCCCGAACCGTAGCTCCAGATCTCGTGGGTCTCGGGGTAGTGCACGATGTACTTGGTGCTGTTGCAAGGCCACGAGACATCCTTCTGGCCGGCTTCGAGCGGTGCGCCCACGGTGTGCACGCAGGGCACGAAGTCGCCGTTGTCACCCAGCACGTCAATGGCAGCGCGACCCATGCGCGTCATGGTGCGCATGCTGATGGCCACATAAGGGCTGTCAGACAGTTCCACGCCAATGTGCGAGATGTGCGAGCCGATCGGGCCCATCGAGAACGGCACCACATACAAGGTGCGGCCCTTCATCGCGCCGCGGAACAGGGCCTTGTCGCCGGTTTGCAGCAGCTCGCGCATTTCGGCGGGCGCCATCCAGTTGTTGGTGGGGCCGGCATCTTCCTTGCGTTCGCTGCAGATGTAGGTGCGGTCTTCGACGCGTGCCACATCGCTGGGGTCGCTGATGGCGAGGAAGCTGTTGGGGCGCAGCTCGGGGTTGAGCTTTTTCATGGTGCCGTTGGCCACCAGCAGGTCGCACAGCCGCTCGTATTCGGCTTGCGAGCCGTCGCACCAGTACACGTCGGCCGCTTCGGTGAGCGCTGCGACATCGGCCACCCAGGCCACGAGGCGCTGGTGCTTCAAGTAAGCGGGCACGTTCAGACGTGGCCCTTCCATCACGGGACGGTTCATGGGAACTCCAATCAAAGGTAAAGACAAAAACGGGATTGGGCGAACCCCGCCTCGCACCGAGGCTCGCCCAATACCACACGCTTTACCGCCGACCTGTCCGGGGGAACGAGATTGTGACTTCGAAATCGACCTTTGCGGCACGGCCGCGATCAATGCGATGGATCTTCGATCGCGCTTAGCGTGTGTTTGCCTCGCGGAGGTCAGGCTTTGACGGCCCCCGGGCGTTTGGCTTCCACCACAAAACGGGCCGCCGTGTCGACGGCGCTTTGTGCATCGGCCGGATCGGCCACTGCCCGCAGATCGGCTCGCAACTGCTTGCGGTCAAGGGTGAACACGATGCTGCCGCGCTGGTCTGGCCGGCTGTAGTGGATGTTCGGGTTGAAAGGCAAGGCGGCTGCCACGCGGCTCGGCGGCAGGCCGTGGCTGCTGATCGAGGTGCCGCAGAACTCGGTGGCCACCACACGCGCGCCGGGCCGATCGAAGTCGGTCTTCAGGTCGGCCACCACGCTGGAGTGCACATCGCCGCCGAGAACCACCACGCCGGGAACACGCTTCCTCTCGACCACGCCGAGCAGGCGCGCGCGGGCGGCGGGGTAGCCGTCCCAGCCGTCGGTCCAGTAGGTGCCGCCGCCGTTGGCGGTGTCGCTCCAGCTGTGGCGGGTCATCAGGGTCTGCTGCGCCACCAGGTTCCAGGGACGCTCCAGGCTCCAGCCCTGCGCCAGCCAGCGTTCCTGATCTGCGCCCAGCAGGCTGCGTGCGGGATCACCCAGCTGCGGGCAATCCTTGGCGGCCACGGTGTTGGAGCCGCCGCGATCCGGCCGCGGGCAGGCCTGGGGATCGCGGTACTGCCGGTCGTCGAGCAGGTGGATGCGCGCCAGCGTGCCCCAGTCGAGCCGGCCGGTGATGCGCATGGCTGCGCCCGGCACATCCAGCTTGGGCCGAGCCGACATCGGAAACGGCATGTGCTCCCAGTAGGCCTGATAGGCCGCGGCACGCTGCTCGGCGAAGTCGCTCTGCAACTGCTGTCCCTGCAGATTGGCGTAGTCGTTGTCGACCTCGTGGTCGTCCCACACCATCAGCCACGGCGCGCTGGCGTGGGCGGCCTGCAGCAAGGGGTCGCGCTTGTAGGTGGCGTAGCGCTCGCGGTAGGCCGGCAGCGTCTTCACGTAGCCGCCTTCATGGCGGCGCACGGCGTCGGCAGGCGAGCCGGTTTCATAGATGTAGTCGCCCAGAAACATCACCAGATCGAGCGATTGATCGGTCAGATCACGCCACGCAGCGTAGTGCCCGGCATCAAACCGCTGGCAGCTGGCAATCGCAAAGCGCAGCGGCGCGGTGGCGTTGGCAGCGGGCGCGGTGCGCGTGCGCCCGATGGCGCTGCGGTCGCCCAGCGCCGTGAAGCGGTACCAGTACCAGCGAGCCGGCGCGAGCCCGGCCGGCTCGGCGTGCACGCTGTGCGCCCAGTCGGCATCGGCAGTGTGCGTGCCGCGCGCGGCGATCTGCTTGAAGCCTTCGTCGTGCGCCAGCTCCCACTGCACCTCCACCTGCGCGGGCAGGTCGCCGCCGGTCAGCCGCGTCCACAGCACCACGCTGCTGGGCGTGGGGTGGCCTGAGGCGATGCCCAGATCGAAGCGGGGCTGCTCACCTTGCGCGGCCATCGCCACCGGCGTGGCGGCACCGCAGACCTGCAAAAACCGTCGTCGGGTCAGGCTCATGGTCGCGCTGTCTCCTGATTCCGTGTTCAGTGCCGATGCGCGGCCTGCCGCCAGCCGGCTTGCACATCGAGCGATTCGGCCGCCCTGACTGCCGGGTCGTAGGCCATGTCGCCGAAGTCGGCGGCGTCGATGCGGGCGTAGCCGGCGCTGCGATGGCCCGGCAGATCCCAGTCGGCCGGCGCGCCCACACGCGATTCCAGCAAGTCGAAGCGAACCAGCGTGCGGCTGTCGATGACTTGGGTCAGACGCCCAGGCAGGTTCAGGCTGTCGTCCCAGTCGACCCCCGCGGTGCCGGCGGCGCTGCCGAAGCGAGACAGCTCAGACCAGTCCGGCGCGATGCCCAGGGTGGCCAATTCGCCGGCGCTGTAATCGACCACCGTGCGCTGCGCGTGCAACACCCGTTGCAGCGAAATGCGGCCTTGCACATCGCGCTGCCAGATCTCTTCGGTGCCGCCCTTGTGGATGGCCACCGTGTCGGCCTGGCGCCAAAACACCCATTCCTGCTGCCGCACCACGCTGCCGCTGGCGTTGGATCCTGCGATCACCGCCACCCGGTACCGGGCCGCGAGCGGTGCGTCAGCGGCAGCCCCAGCCTCAACTTCAGTCACACCCACCGGCGTTTGTGCCAGCACGCCGCCGCAGGCCAAGGCCAAGGCCAAGGCCAAGCCTGCCATCGCGATCGTCCCGCGCAGCCCGTCAGAAGCCGAACGCATCGCGCATCACGTGAAAGATCCAGTTCTGCTCCATCGAGCCGCGCACCAGATGGGCCTTGGGGCCGCGCGCGTAGATGGCCACGTCCTCGCCAGCGTGCGTCTCCGAGCCCAGCGGCACAGCGGCTTCCTGCAGGAAATCGAGGCCGGCGGTGTCCACACGGGTCAGATCGGGGCGGCCCAGGGCGCGGTGGCCGGGGCCGTTGGCGTAGCCGAGCGTGGTGTAGGGCAGGCCGTTGGCGTCCTTGCTGGGGGCCAGCGGCGCGCCATCGGTGGCCGGCACTTCACGCACCAGACCCAGGATGTCGTTGCCCCGGCTGGGGTAGCCGGCGATGGTGAAGGTGTGGCTGTGATCGGCGGTGACGATGATCAGCGTGTCCTTCGGGTCGGTGTGGTCCATCGCGTAGCGGACTGCGCGTGCGAACTCGATGGTCTCGAGCAGCGCGCGCTTGGCATTGCCGGCATGGTGGGCGTGGTCGATGCGTCCGGCTTCGACGTGCAAGAAGTAGCCCTTGCGATCTTTTTGCAGCATCTGCAGCGACTTGGCCGTCATCTCGCTCAGGCTGGGCTCACCCGCGCCGTCTTTGGCCCTGTCGGCTTCGTACTGCATGTGCGAAGGCTCGAACAGCCCCAGCACATGCGTGGCGCGGGTGGTGTCCAGGGCGTCGAACTGCTGGCGGTTCCACACATAAGCCGCGCCCGCCCCGCGCGTGGTCAGCCATTCGGCGGTCAGGTCACGGCCATCGGCGCGGCGGCCTTTGCCCTTGGGGTGTTCGGGGTCTGCCGCATTCACGCCATCGTGGCTGGCCGGCATGAAATTCATGCGCCCGCCGCCCATGGCCACCTTCAGGCTGCGGCGCACCGCGGGCGAGACCTCGATCAACTGCCGCGCGATGTCCTTGACGCTGCCTTCAGCACCGCGACAGGGCGCGCCATGGCTGAGCTCGGGCTGGTTCGAATCGGCCTCCCAGTCGCGATAGGCGATGTGGGCGTACAGCGCTGCGGGCGTGGCGTGGGTCAGGCGTGCGGTGGTCACGATGCCGGTGGACTTGCCCGACTCGGCCGCGTACTCGAGGATGGTCTTGAGCGCATGGGCGCGGTTGACCTCGGCGCTGCATTCGCCACGCGGCGCCAGGTGGTCGACCGACAGCATGCCCTCGCGCGCCTTGTGGCCGGTGGCCATGGCGGTCATGGTGGGTGCCGAGTCCGAGGTCTGCTGGTCCCAGGAGTACGTCTTGGACAGCGCGGCGTAAGGCATGTTCTCGAACGACAGCCGGTTTTCCTCGCCGGGACGGCCGGCCAGCTGGCCTTCAAGAATGCGCGCGGCCGTCACGGTCGAAATGCCCATGCCGTCGCCAACAAAGAGGATCACGTTTTTCGCCCGCGCGTTGTTGGGGCTCAGTCGTTTGCCGGCTTCGATGAAGACTTGGCCCGCGCGGTTCCAGTCGGCCACCGACTCCGGGCCCTTGACCACCGGTTCTGCCGCTTGCAACGGCGCATCCAGCCAAAGGCCGCAACACACCACAGCCGTCGCCGAGCACGCGGCGATGGGGCGGTTTGCGAACGGTGGACTGCGGCGCGAGAACATGGCGGCGGGCTCCTGAATCGGTGGGCGGGCGCACCGATTTTGCTCGCCGGGCGACTCAGCCCCGGCCGCCGTGGCGATCAGGCCGCAACGATGGCAAACACGCGTTCGACTGACCAGTACGCCGCCATCGTGCCGATCGCATACAGAGCGGCCAGCCGCGCCTGCGGCACCACCGGAAGCTGCCGCACCGCTCGGTACACCAGCCACGCCGCGCCCACGGTCAGCAACTGGCCGATCTCGACGCCCACATTGAAGGTCAGCAGCGCCAGCATGAAATGGCTGTCCGGCAGGCCGATCTCCTGCAAGGCGCCGGCAAAGCCCAGACCATGCACCAGACCGAACCCGAATGCCACCAGCGCCGGCCAGCGCCGAGCGAGCGTCTCGCGATCGCGCAGCGCCTCGCTGGCCACCAGCATGATCGACAGCGCGATCGTGGCTTCCACCGGCGGCGAGCGCAGCACCAGCCAGCCCAGCGCGCTGCTGGCCAGCGTCAGGCTGTGCGCCACCGTGAAGGCAGTGATCGTAAGGATCAGCCGCTTGTGAAAGCCCACCAGGAACAGCAGCCCGATCACGAACAGCAGGTGGTCAAACCCGCTCAGGATGTGCTCGACGCCCAGCACCGTGTAGGCCCACGCCACCTCGCCCATGCCGCGCTGGTCGTCGGCGGTGCCGTACAGGTGCACCTTGGGTTGTCCTTCGGTCAGGGTGTAGGCGCGCATCTGGCCGTCGAGCCAGGTGATCTTGACGATGGCCGCCGAGAATTTCTGGCCCACACCGTCGACCGACAGCTCGCCCTTGAGACCGCCTTCGCCGCAACGCACCTCACGCGCGTCGCCCTGACAGCCCTCGGGCCACACGGGCGTCAGCGAGTTTTCAGCCACGCGTTCGCTTGCGGCCCATTGCCAGGTGAACTGGCCGGGTGCGTTCTCGCGCATTTCCAGCTCGGCCATGCTCATCTCGTGCGCCGAGGCGGCCGCGCCGATCAGCGCCAGCGCGGCCAGCACCAGCCATCGCCAGCCGCGGCTCATTTCGCGGTGCCCTCAACCTGCAGGGTGTACTTCTTGGCCATCTCGCGAACGGCACTGGTTCGCAGCTCGGCCATCGTCGTGTCGACCCAGTCCTGTCGAACCACGTTACGAACCACGTCGAAATCGGCGGGCTGCTTGGCGGTCACGGCGTCCAGCCGCATCGCTCGCGGGCCGCTGGTCGTCGGCAGGACGCGCCAGATGCCCGGTTCACCGGCGGCCAGCGCCGTGCTGAACTCGTCGCCGTAGCTGGCGCGCAGGTTTTCCAGCGGGCGACCCTTGAACACCCGCAGGCTGGCTTCTGTTTGCGCTTGCGTCGATCCCGACGGGCCGACATTCAGCGTTTGAACCAGGGCATTGAGTTCGGCTTCGGTCGGCGTGCCGGGCAGCACGGCCTCTTCGAAGTCGTAGCGTGGGGGTTGGTCGTACTTCGCGCGACGGGCTTCGAACCACTCGCGCAGCTTTGGCTCGTCGATGGGCGGCAGCCGCAGCGTGGGCTCAATCGCCATCAGGGACTTGAAGATGACCCGCTCGCGGATGGTGGGGTCACCCCTGTCGAGCTGCAACGCCAAGCCTTCGCGGTAGAGCACCTCGTTGTCGAGCCAGGTTTGGCGCAAAGCGGCCAGTTCCTTGTCGTTGGGCGCGTGGCCCCGGGCGTCGCTAAAGACCTTTCGGGCCTCGGCATCGACCGCAGCGCCCATCACGATCGTCTTGGTGTCCTTGGTCTTGTCGAGCAACACATGGTCGGCTGCAAACACCAGGCCGCCGAGCAGCACGAAATGCAGCAGCGGCTCGCGCAGCCAGTGGGGTCTTGAGGGGGTTGCGGCTTGCGTGGCGGCAGGCGATGCGGACGGGTGAGGCAGCGATTCAGACATCGGCGTGGACATGGTCAGATTCAGCGTGAGAAGAGCCACAAATTGTAGGCGGCGTCAGCGACAGGCGTAAGACGAAACCCGATTGACAGCACCCTTTGGAGAGGCAAAAAAACGCCGCGCGGTTTTGCCGCGCGGCGTTTCAGGGGGTCAAGCCGCGTTCTGGATTACTGAACGCCGGCCACAGCCGTCGAACCCGTCACCTGGATGAAGATCGGGTTGCTGTAGAACCACAGGTCAGCCCAGGCAGCCACGTCATACGACACAGCCTTCTGGCCCGCGATGGGCGATGCGCCGGTGGCCGTTTCCATGTGCGCCGGGCAGCCGTCGATCGTGGTGCCCACAGGTGCTGCCGTGGCGTTGGCCGGAACGTTGGTGCCGATCACCGTGCAAGGGATTTTCAGCTTGGTCGTATTGGCTGCGTTGGTGAACAGATCAGCCAGTGGGTTGCCGCTGGCATCGGTCTCGTAAGGCACCGAGGCAGGCAGGTTGGTACCACGCAGGCGCACATACTGCGAAGCGTTGACGGCCGAGATGCGGAACGTCATGGCCTTGTACTCGGTGTTGCCCGAGACCGAGGTCCATGCACTGCCGCCCGTGGCGGCGAACGTCTTGATCACCGCCGCGCTGGTGTTCTTGGCTGCAGCAGGCACCGCAGACAGACCGGCCGTGACGCCATCGGTGCTGAGCCAGTCGGTGTTGGAAGGCCACGCACCGGAGTAGTCAGCCGCACCCGGCGTCTTGTAGCCAGTGACCATGCCGCGGATCACGTCCACGTGGTCCAGCACCGGGGCGTTCAGGGGCTGGCTCATGCTGATCTGGGCCAGCGATGGGTTGTTGAAGGTGTATGGCGAGTAGTTCGTGCCCGATGGGTCGCGCACCACGATCGACACCACGACTTCGCCACCGGCCTTGGGCATGACCAGCTTTTCGCCCATGGTGGCGCAACCAGCCTTGTCGATGTCGGTGTTGCCCGTGGCTGCAGCGACGGCCAGAGCCTGAACCGCAGCGTTGGAGCGGGCACCGACGCCAGGGTAGGAAGAGCAGGCGATGAAGCCCATGCGGTCGATCAGCTGGCCAGTGGCAACCCACTTGTTGCCCGAGCGCATGCCGTCAACGATCATCTGCGGCGTCACCTTGGCGCTGCCGTTGCGCGCCATCACGTACATGCGCTGGTATTCGCCAGGGTAGAAGTCTTGCGTCGAGCGCACGTCATCGGCGCCGAAGCTGCCGCGGTTGTGCCAGTCGGAGCTGGCCGAGAACCAGAAGTTGCGGCCTTCACCCAGCAGCGCATCCCACACGCCGCCAATTTGCGCGCCATACACACCCGTACCGCCGTAGGTCGTTCCGCCCACTGTGTCGACGTTCACCTTGACGCCACCGCCGGTGTCGAAGTTGCCGGTACCGAAGTTGTTGCGCACCGGGAGGTACTCACCACGGTCGCTGGATGCGTGATGGCCAGGCTGGGTTTCCATGGCGAACGCAATCCTTGGCGCTGCGTTGTTCATGTTGCGCAGGTGCTCGACGTTGAAGCCGTTGTTGCCGTTGGGATTGAATGGGCCGGCGCGCTCCAGGTGAGCAGGGATGTAGTAGCTGCCGTCGGGTGCGTTCACGTTCATCCACCTCAAGGCCTCGAGGGTCTTGGTGTGGCCCCTGGTGCCGGTGCCGGTGCCGGTGGCCGGGACCAGCTTCTTGGAGGTGTTGTTCCAGTCGGCGCTGGAGGAGTTCAGACCGCCGGTGAACGAGCAATCCCAGTTGTTGCCGGTGCCGCTGGCGGTGGTGGTGTTGCCACGGCTGGTGTCGGTGTCGGCGCGGTCGAAGCAGTAAGACCACTTGGCCAGCAGGTTGGCGTTACCGACCGCGGTGTAGCGGCTGGCGCCCGCGGTGGTGTTGGGGCCGCTGGGCAGGCCGGCGGCGCTCAGCGAAGAAGGCAGCTGGCCGTTGATGATGCCCATCGACGAGTGCTCGTGACCGGCAACCACCGACTCCAGGCCCAGGAACAGCGGCTTGTCACGCAGCGTGGCCAGGTACTCCATGACGGGGTACTGGAATTCCTGCAGCGCTTGCCAACGCCACATTACTTGAGCTGGCGATGTGCCAGAGACCCGGCCCTTCGGGTTGACCGCGCCAGCGGCACCAGCGGGAGTGCTCTGCCAGGTGGTGGTCGGCGAGGTGCCGGCCACAAACGGGTAAGCCGGCGTGTCGAGCGTGGCGTCTTCGGTCAGCGTGCAGTTGCGGCTGCCCGAGCCGCCGTGGCCGGCTTGCACGAACCAATCCAGGCCCCAGCCGTCGCCGCTGGCCACGGTGCCGGCCGACTTCTTGACCAGCTTTTGCATCGAGAGTGAGCCGTCCGAGCAGGTGGTGTGGTTGTGGATGTCGCCGGTCACGTAGGTGCCTGCGGCCTTTGCGGCGCTGGCCGTGGTGGGGGCGGTGGCCAGGGCGGTCATGCCGATGGCCGCGATGGCCGCCAGGGCGATCTGGCTCTTGTTGAACGCGAATTTCATTGAAGCTGCTCCTGAGTGTGATGTGAGTATTGCCAAACTGCTGCCGAATCTAATATGGGGAGGTTCGGAATCAAGTTCCGACAGGTGACGTTAGTCGCCTCAGGTGACTTATGAATGACGATGATTCGGGGGTTAATGATCCGTTTGGATGGCTATTTTCGGCCAGGCCCGAAAGGGCTGGCTATATTGTTAGTCAAGGGCCGGCTCGAACGGGATGGCTATAACAGGCCGGCTATAAAGGGTCGGCTATTACGGGCTGACTATAGCGGGGTGGCTTCATTGGGCTGGCTACATTGGACTGGCCAGATCGGGCTGGCTATAACGGGCTGGCTAGTTTTGGTTAGCGCTGAGTAACTGATTTGTCACAAATATGTGGATCTGATTCCCGTGTCTTTTTTTCTTCATGAAAAATGATCCTTTCGGGGGCTTGTTGCGGGGTTTTCAAAAATTGACACTGCTTGGGAGATTTCTCAATGACCGGAATACTCCGGCACTCTCATAAACCCAGGAGCTTTCTATGAAACTGATCCCTATCCTTGCCGCTGTGGCGAGCATCTTTGCTGCCTCGTCGGCTTCGGCCGCTTATGTGACCGCCAATTTCGACGACGTGGCCAGCTTTTCGGCTGTTGGCTCGGCCTATGCGGCTTCCGGTTTGGTGTTTGACGCCGAAGCGATTGCCGTTGACGGCACCGACGCGACGCTAGAGACGCCCTTCACAGCGCACTCTGGCACCAACGCCATGTTCTCGCCGTTCACCGCCACCGTCATGAACGTGGCCGACGGCTTCGTGGGCGATGTGTCGTTTTGGTACTCGTCCATCACCGGTTCGACCACGGTCAGCGTGTTTGACGGCCTGAACGCCACCGGCACCGTGCTGAGCACCTTCACGCTGGTTTCCAACTCGACCGCGTACGAGCTGTTCTCGCTGGCGTCGCAAAGCTTCAGCGGCGTGGGCTACTCGATCTCGTTCGGCGGCAACGACGGCCAGATCGCCTATGACGACGTGACGGTCAACGCCGTGCCGCTGCCAGCGGCTGCTCTGCTGTTCCCGCTGGGTGCTGCCGCTTTGGGCCTGTCGGCCCGCCGCAAGCGCAAGCAGGCCTGATCGGGTCAGCCGAAACGGGGGAAGTCCACGGAAAATCTGGTTTCCGTGGTCCCCGACTTCTCGAAGACAAGGGTGAGGGGGAAACTCCTCCCCGCCTCGAGCGGGAACTTCAGGCCGACCAGCTTCAAGTAGGTGCCCGCTTCGCTCAGGGCCGAGCTTTGGCCTTTGGCGATCCTGAACTTCACGGCCTTGTTTTGGCCTTCTCCGCCCATCTCGGCCGATTCGGCCACGGGGGAGGAAGCGCCGATCAGCCAGTCTTCAGCCTCCACTTCTTCAAAGCCCATGCACACCGATGCCTCGGTGGCATCAGGCGCCGTCGCCCGTGCCCAGGGGTGTACGAGGACGAAATTGCCCATGGGGAGCTGGCAACTGCGTGCCGATGGCAACGCCATCGACAGGCCGCAGGCCAGCCCGGTTTGGATGAGGTGACGCCGGGTTAGCAGGTTTTTCATGGGGCGAGTTACGTGAGAAACAGGACAGAAGGTGCTTTGGAGCGCGGGGCGCATCAAGGCGCTGGTTGCGTGTCGGTGGGCGCGGTGGGTGACTGGTGGTCTTCGACCTGGGGCAAGGTTGGCTGGTAGGGCTCGAAGGCTCGGGAGTAGGCCAGGCGCTGCGACAGCGCCTCGGGTGTGGTCGAAGCCCCCGCGCTGGTCAGCTCGAGCATGAGGCGGTTGTTGCCTGGCTGCATGACCACGATGCGAGCGCCCACCAGCGTGAGTGCTGAGTTGACCTGACCGACCAGCGCATCGGCGCTCAAGATGGCTTCAACACGCGGCTTGGCCAGCCCGGTGGATGCGCTCGATGCCGGCGCCGTGTAGTCGCGCAGCGCGGCCATTGCCTTCATGCCGGCAGCGCCTTCGAGCAGCACGCCAGCCGTAGCTGCGGCGGCAGGCGTCGATGCGCTCGCAGCGCCCGGCGCTGTCAAGCCAGCACCGCGCGGTGCGGCCAGCGCGCTCACCGTGCCTGCAGCCGTGGGTGAGCGCTCCATGGTTTGCGCAAAGCCGCTTGCGCTGCGCGACGCCGCTTCATTCGTGGGGTCCACAGGCACCGGCTCTCCGCCGCCGCAGCCGCTCAGCATCGCCAGCACGATGGCGTTGACAAGGATGGCGAGGCGGCTTTGAAAGGGCGTGGGGATCATGACTGCGGTGCTGGCGAACGCGGCTCGAAACCCATTTCGAGCGCGCCCTTGGCTTGCGTGAAAGTGTGCGCGCCAGCCGTTAAATCTTCACGACGATGAGTTCATCCGAACGGGCTATGCGCGTCGCTTCGGTGGCCTGTGAAGGCCGGTGAAATCAGGGCCCGGAAGCCTTGATGCGAGCGGCCAGATCGCCGGCTTCGGCCCGTGCCGGCTGCAGTTGCTGCAGCTCACCCAGCAACTCGAGCGCGGCCGCCGGATCGCTTTGCGCGAGGGCGCCGGCCATGCGCAGCAGCGGGTCGTAGGCGGGGCGGAAGTCGGGGCTGATGCGCAGCACCGACAGCAGCGGCTCGCGCACCTGCGAGAGCATTTGCTGCAGATCGGGCGAGGGCCGAATGTGCTGGCCGGCGACGATGAAGCGATCGCGTGCAGCCGTATAGGCCGCTAGGCGGTTTGCTGTGGCGGCGTCGGCGCGTGGGCCGATCACCTCGGCGGGGCTCACCTGCAGTTGCGCCAGCAGCGCGAGCAGGCGATCGCCCGGCAGCGAGTCGCTCGCGTAGGTGATGCGGGGGGCGCGGTAGGCCACCACCGGGTGGTCGTCGGTGTTCACCGGCGCGTCGCCTGCAAAGCGCGTCAGGGCACTCGGGCCGGCCACGAAGCCGCCGAGCACAGACCACTCGTCGGTGATGCCGTAGTCGGCCAGCCGCTGTGGCAGCGTGTTGACGGCCAGCCGCGCACGCACCTGATCGACATCGAAGCGGCCCTGGCCAGCGCGCGCCACCAGCCCGAGGGTGGGCGTTTGCAGGCTGTTGGTGGCCAGCATGGCCATGCCGTCGGGGTACACCGCGATGAAGGCGCGCACGATGCTGCGCAAGGTCTCCAGATCGAGCTGGTGCAGCGGCAGCCACTGGCAAAACACGCCGCCGTCGGCCAGCCGCGCCTGCACCGCTCGAAAGTGCTCAACGGTGTAGAGCGAGCCCGAGCCGCTGCGCGCCGGGTGGAAGTTGTCGGCCACGATGACGTCGTACTGGTGATCGGCGGTGCGCACGAAGCGCCTGGCGTCGGCGGCGATCAGGTGCAGCCGCGCGTTGGGCTGGCCGCCTTGAAACACGCGGGTGAAATGCGCCGAGGCGTCGATGACCTCGGGCAGCAGTTCGACCGCATCGACTTCAAGTGCCGGGTCCTCAGCCGCCGAATACGACGTGAACCCGGTGCCCAGCCCGAGAAACAGCGCGTGGTGCGGTGCCGGGTGCAGCAGCACCGGCAGCAGGCCCTGACGCGCATCGAACAGCAGCGACGAGCTGCTGCCTTCTTGCTGTCGGTTGTTGATGCGCAAGCGCGACACGCCCTCGGCGTCTTCCACCACGCTGACCGCAGCCATCGCGCCTTCGCGGTAGCTCACCACGCGAGCGCCCTCGGGCAGTTCGATGAAAGCCAGCGGCGGTGCCAGCGCAGCCAGGGCGAGCGCAGCGGCACATGGTGCCCAGAAGACGGGCCGCTTCCATCCGCGCCACGCCAGCGCCAGGTAGCCCGCGGCCACCAGCAGCAGCGAGAGCTTTGGCCCCAGTTGCGGCACCAGCACCACGCCAAACAGCAGCGGCGCGGCGGCCGCGCCCAGGGTGTTAGCGCCCAGCGATCGGCCAAAGCCGATGCCCGCATCACGCGCTTGCGTGCTGAGCTGGCTGAACAGCGCGCCCATCACCAGCGTGGGCAGGCCAAAGGCGGTCAGTGCGAGCAAGCCCTCGGCAGCGATGGCCGCGCTCATGCCTGCGGGCAAGGTGTCGAGCGCCCAGGCCTTGATCTGCTCAGCGCCCCACAGGCTGATCGTGCCCAGCAAGCAGGCTGCGGCCAGCGCGCACAGCAGCCGATCGCGCATGGCCGCGCCGTTGTCGCTGCGCGCCAGCCAACGCTGCCAGGCCGCCGCGCCCAGCGCTGTGCCCACCAGATACACCGCCAGCAGCATCGCGAAGGTGTAGACGGTGTCTTCGGCGACCTGGCTGATCACCCGCACCACCAGCACCTCGTAGCCGATGCCCAGCAGCCCGGTGAGCGCCAGCGTGGTGAGCGCGCCTGAAGCCTGTGCGGTGCGGGTCTCAGATGACGGGGCGATGTCGTCGTTGGCGAGCTTCAAGGCCGCGGCCGCACACAGCACGTTGAGCGCGGCGCAGGCGGCGGCGGTGCGCAGCAGGCCCCACTCGGGGATCAGCCAGAACGCGGTGGCGAGCACGCCAATCACCGCACCCAGCGTGTTGCAGGCGTACAGCGGCGCGATGGAGCGACCCGCTTGGCCCAGCCGCGCGGTGACGCGCTCCATGGCTGGCAGCGTCGCACCCATGGCAGCGGTGGCCGGCAGCAGCAGCAAGAAGCTGCCGAAAAACGCCACCGACCATTGCCACAAGGCGCCCGGCTGCGTGCCGGTCAAGCCCAGCATCCATTCGCTGATGGGCGCCATCAGCAGCGCCAGCGCCAGGCTCCACAAGGCAATCAGCAACTCGCAGCCGGCGTACCAGCGCTCGGGTCGCGCGCTGGCTTCGATGCGCCGCCCCAGCACCAGCGCGCCCACGCCCAGCCCGGCAAAAAAGGCGGTGACCACGGCCAGCACCGCGGCGGCTTCATGGCCCAGCCACAGCGCGAACTGCTGCGTCCACACGATCTGATAGCCCAGCCCGGCAAAGCCGGAGGCCACCATCACGACGAGTGCGGCTCGGGGCGTCGCCGATGACGCAGGGGAGGGGTGAAGGAAGGACAAGCCGCGCTCAGCCGGCGAACGAGATGCCATAGCCCCAGGATTCAAGCCGGCTCGGGATGGCGTTGAAGGCCATGGTGATGCGCCGCTCGCCCGGATTGGGCGGCACCGCGTGCATCAGGTAGCTGGGAAACAGCACCAGATCACCGGGCTCGGGCTGCGGGCTGATCCACTTGTCGGCGTTGTAGGGGCCCGGCGTCATGCGGGCATGGTCGTTCTTGAAGGCGAAGTCAGAACCGCCGGGCGACTTCATGAACACCGTGCGCGAATCGGGGTGCGTGGGCGTGAGGTAGACCACGCCCGAGGCGAAGCTGTTGGCGTGGTTGTGCATGGCCTGGCGACCGCCGGTGTCAAGAAAGTTGACCCACATCTCCTTGACCGACCAGCCCATGCGCTCGCCGAAGATCAGCGCGCCGAAATCGACCAGCTTGGGCGTGATGAAGCCTGCAGCCTCAATGAACAGCGCGCTATCGGAAGGCTTGAGCACGGCGGTGTGCGACAGCTTGGCCGACGAGTTGTTCTCGTTGATGTCCATGCTGCTGAAGTGCGCCACCAGGGCGTCAACCAGCAGTCGCGGCAGCGCGCCGGGGGCGCGCAAAAAGGGCGTGGGAAACAGCCCGGTGACTTCGTCCACGGTGGGTGCTCATGTTGGAGTGGGTGCCAGGTGCGGGCTATACAGCCCACGGCACGAATCCGCTATGTCACCACGGCTTTGTTACCGCTTGGCGTCGGGCGTGGCCGCAGGCTCGCCAAAGCAGTCGGCGAAGGTGAAATAAAGCGACGCGTAGAACACCGTTGAAAACAGCAGCGTGACCGGCAGCGCGGCCATCGGAACGAGTTGCGGCGAGTCGAGCAGCAGCGCGAAGACGGTGTTGAGCAACACCCCGAAAGCCAGGATCACGGCCACCCAGGTCAGGCCGAACACGGCAAACGCGCCCTTGTTGCGCCAGCAGCCCACGGTGCTCGAAAACAGCGACTGCGCCACGCTCTGGCCGTCCCAGTGCACCAGCGCTGGCGCATGCCAGAACGGCACCGACAGCAACGATGCCAGGACCATGCGCAACAGCACGCCACTGAGGAGCATCGGGTCTTGCAGCAAAAACGAGATGCGAACGGCGTCGGGCGATTCTTCAGACATGGCGTCGAGCAGCGTCTCGAAGCGTCCACCATCGACCACCGAGCAGAGCCACATGATCAAGAAGCTGCACGCGGCATAGATGAGCCCGATCTTCAGCAGATCGATGGTGCGCGATCGCGACACCCGCAAGGGCAGCGCGAACAGCTCAGGCATCGGCATGCGGCCGGCCAGCGCTTGCTGCGTGCCGATCATGAAGCCCTGCGAAATCAGCGGCAGCGCGATCAACAGCAGCATGCCGCCGATGCCCGGCACCAGCAACAGCAACATGGCCGAGAGCATGAAGGTGGCAAACAGCCCGGCAAAGCCCAGCGGTTTGCTGAAGAAGATGCGAAAGCCGTTGCGCACCCAAAGCACGCCACGGCTGGCTGGAACATTCAACAGTTTCATGGGGTGTGGGGCGGCGTGGCACCCAGGTCAGTGAGTGCAGGGTGCCAGGGGAATTCCACGCGCTGGCGCAGCACGCGTTCGAAATGGCCGGGGTCGTGGGGGGTCAGCATGGTGGCGTCGCGTGGCAGGTGCAAGTCCCACAACCGCGAGATCCAAAAACGCAGCGCACCAGCGCGCAGCATGGCGGGCAGCAGCCGGTGTTCGTCGGCGCTGAGCGCTCGCACCGCGTGGTACGCGCCGACCAGCGCCATGGCACGGTCTTCTTCGAGCCGGCCCGAGACCAGGTCGATGCACCAGTCGTTGAGGCACACCGCGATGTCGAACAAGAAGGAGTCGATGCCCGCAAAGTAGAAGTCGAACAGGCCGCTCAGTCGGTCGCCGTCGGGCCCGTCATCGAACATCACGTTGTCTCGAAACAAGTCGGCATGCACCGGCCCGCGCGGCAATCCGGCGTAAGCGGCCGATGCGGCCACGTGCTTCGCAAAGGCCAGCTCGTCGTCGATCAGCACGCGCTGCGTCTGCGACAGAAACGGCGCGACCACCGGCACTGTCTCGGTCCACCAGGCCAGACCGCGCAGGTTGGGCTGATGCATCGTGAAGTCGCGCCCGGCGATATGCATGCGTGCGAGCATGTCGCCGAGTTGAGCGCAGTGATGAGCGTCGGGTGCCAGGCGGCTGCCACCGCGCAGCCGGTTGACCACGGTGGCGGGCTTGCCGCACAGCGTGTGCAGGATGTCGCCGCGGGCATCGGCCTGCGGATCGGGCACCGGGATGCCGCGCGCGGCCAGATGCTGCATCAGCCGCAGATAAAACGGCAGCTGCTCGGCGCCCAGCCGCTCGAACAGCGTGAGCACGAAGCGGCCCTGGCTGGTGTCAGCGAAGTAGTTGGTGTTTTCGATGCCGCCCTTGCAGCCATCGAGCGACTCCAGGGTGCCGATGTTCAGGCGTGACACCAGAGCGGCAGCCGCCTCAAAAGGCACTTCGGTGTAGACAGCCACGGCTTCAGCCTGCAGGAACGTGCTTGAAGGTCAAAACGACAGCACCGGCCACACCCGCTTGCCCACCGCGCCGTTGAAGCCGTTGGGGCCTTCGGTCAGGTCGCGAGAGCCGTTGTCGGTGATGATCTCGTAGGGCTTGTTGCCGTTCTTGGGCGTGACCACGATGCGCTGCGAGCGCCCGCGCACCTTCAACTCTTCGATGCGCACGTTGTCATCATCGATGATCGTGAGGCGAACCACCGGCTCGCCGGGTTCGGGCTTGGCAGACCCGGCCGCGCCGGCCGGCGCCGACGAGGCAGCCGGCGCGGGGGCCGAGGCCGCGGCTGGAGCGGGTTCGGTGGCGCTTTGTGCCGATGCGCTGCCGATCAGGCCCGCCGCAATGCAAAGACCGCACAGGACGCGAATGAGGCAGGCGCTGGAGTTCATGCGGTCGATTTTAGGCGCGGTGGCTGCGGTTGCGCCGCGCACAATGCGCCGATGAATGCCACGCCCCTGCCCGTGATGCTGCTGGTTGACGGCTCCAGCTACCTTTACCGTGCTTATCACGCGCTGCCCGATTTGCGCAGCCCCGACGGCGCGCCGACTGGAGCCTTGCACGGCATGGTGGCGATGCTGCAGCGCGCGCTCAAGGACGTGAAGCCCGAGCACGCGGTGTGCGTGTTCGACGCGCACGGCCCGACGTTTCGCGACGAGTGGTACGCCGACTACAAGGCCAACCGCAGCCCGATGCCCGAGCCGCTGGTGCAGCAGATCGAGCCCATCCACGAGGTTGTCAAGCTGCTGGGCTGGCCGGTGCTGATGGTGCCGGGCATCGAGGCCGACGACGCCATTGGCACGCTGGCGCGGGTGGCCGCCGAGGCCGGTCACCAGGTGATTATTTCCACCGGCGACAAGGACCTGGCGCAACTGGTCAACGACCGCGTCACGCTGATCAACACCATGAGCAACGAGCGGCTCGATGGGCCCGCTGTGGTCGCCAAGTTCGGCGTGCCGCCCGAGCGCATCGTCGATTACCTCACGCTGGTGGGCGACGTGGTCGACAACGTGCCCGGTGTCGAAAAAGTGGGCCCGAAGACTGCGGCCAAGTGGATTGCCGAGCACGGTTCGCTGCAAGGCGTGATCGCCGCGGCCGACAGCATCAAGGGCACCGCCGGCGAGAACCTGCGCCGCGCGCTCGACTGGCTGCCGCAGGCGCAGCGGCTGGTCACGGTGCGGCTGGACTGCGATCTGGCCGGCCACGTTCCCGGTTGGCCGAATCTGGATGCGCTGGCGCTGCGAGCGGCCGACCTGCCGGCGCTGCATGGTTTTTACGCGCGCTACGGTTTCAAGACCTGGCTGCGCGAGGTGGACGCAGCGCTCAAGCCGCCCGCTCCACCGCCCGCGCCCAAGCCCCTCTCGGACGGCCCGCTGTTCGATCAGCCCGACGACACGCCGCCCCACGTCGATGACGCCAACCTGCAATGCGAAACAGTGCTCGGCCGTGAACCGCTCGCCGCCTGGGTGGCCAAGATCGAAGCCGCCGCGAAGGCCGGCCAGGTGGTGGCCATCGACACCGAAACCGATTCGCTCGACGACATGGTCGCGCGGCTGGTCGGCATTTCGCTCAGCGTGGTGCCCGGCGATGCCGCCTACATCCCGCTGCGCCACGATTACGCCGGCGCGCCCGCTCAGTTGCCCGTGGACGAGGTGCTGGCCGCGCTGCGGCCGTGGCTGGAAGATGCCGCCGCACCCAAGCTCGGTCAGAACATCAAGTACGACACCCACGTGCTGCAAAACGCCGGCATCACCGTGCGCGGTTATGTGCACGACACCATGCTGCAAAGCTATGTGCTTGAAGCCCACAAGCCGCACAGCCTGGAGAGCCTGGCGCAGCGACACCTGGGGCGCAGCGGCCTGAGCTACGAAGACCTGTGCGGCAAGGGCGTGCACCAGATTCCGTTCGGCCAGGTCGATGTGGAACGCGCCACGCGCTACTCGTGCGAAGACACCGACATGACGCTGGCCGTGCACCGCGTGCTGTGGCCGCAGATCGAATCCGAGAGCGGGCTGCTCGATGTGTACCGCCGCATCGAGATGCCCACGGCGCTGCTGCTGCAGCGCATCGAGCGCACCGGTGTGCTGATCGCGCCGGCCATCCTGGCCGCGCAAAGCCAGCAGCTGGGTGAACGCATGGTGGCGCTTGAGCGCGAGGCCTATGAACTCGCCGGCCAGCCCTTCAACATGGGCAGCCCCAAGCAGGTCGGCGAGATCTTGTTCGACAAGCTCGGCCTGCCGGTCAAGAAAAAGACCGCCTCGGGCGCACCGAGCACCGACGAAGAGGTGCTCACCGAGCTGGCCGCCGACTTTCCGCTGCCCGCGCGGCTGCTCGAGCACCGGTCGCTGGCCAAGCTCAAGGGCACCTACACCGACAAGCTGCCGCAGATGATCAATCCGGCCACCGGCCGCGTGCACACGCACTACGCGCAGGCGGTGGCGGTGACGGGGCGGCTGGCCAGCAACGAGCCCAATTTGCAGAACATTCCGATTCGCACCGCCGAGGGCCGCAAGGTGCGAGAGGCCTTCATCGCGCCGCCGGGACACCTGATCCTGAGCGCCGACTACTCGCAAATCGAGCTGCGCATCATGGCCCACATCAGCGAGGACCCGGGCTTGCTCAAGGCGTTTTCCGAGGGCATGGACGTGCACCGCGCGACCGCCAGCGAGGTGTTCGGCATCGAGCCTGCGGCAGTCACCACCGAGCAGCGGCGCTACGCCAAGACCATCAACTTCGGGCTGATCTACGGCATGGGCGCGTTCGGGCTGTCGCAAAGCCTGGGCATCGAGCGCAGCGCGGCGGTGGCCTACATCGAGCGCTACTTCGAGCGCTTTGCCGGCGTCAAGCGCTACATGGACAACACGCGAGAGTCAGCACGCGACAAGGGCTATGTCGAAACGCTGTTCGGCCGTCGCATCTACTTGCCCGAGATCAACGGCGGCAACGGCCCGCGCAAGGCCGGCGCCGAGCGCCAGGCCATCAACGCGCCCATGCAGGGCACCGCCGCCGACCTCATCAAGCTGGCGATGCTGGCGGTCCAGCGCGTCCTCGACGAGCAGCACCGCGCCAGCCGCATCGTGATGCAGGTGCACGACGAGCTGGTGCTCGAAGTGCCCGAGGCCGAACTGGAATGGGCGCGAGTCGAAGTGCCTGCAGCGATGGCCTCGGTGGCCGCGCTGAAGGTGCCGCTGCTTGCCGAGGTGGGCGTGGGCCACAACTGGGACGAGGCGCACTGACGCTGATGGAGGCGGTGCCAGCGCTGTCAGCGTGAGGTCGGCGGATACAGCGCCGCCCACGCCTGCACCGCGCTGGCCAGCCAGTCGGCCACCGTGGTGCCGCTGGCGCTCACCCCGAGCACCGCGCCGGCTTCGCGCAGGGCGGCCAGCGGCTGGCTCACCTCGATGGCTTCGGCGCCGTTTTGCTTGGACAGCTTTTGCCCGTCGGCGGCCATCACCACCGGCGTGTGCAGGTAGTGCGGCGTGGAAAAGCCGAGCGCGCGCTGCAGGTGGATCTGGCGTGGCGTGCTTTCGGTCATGTCGCCGCCGCGCACCACGTGGGTCACGCCTTGGTCGGCGTCATCGACCACCACCGCCATTTGATAAGCCCACAGGCCGTCGCTGCGCTGCAGCACGATGTCGCCGATGGACTGCGTCACGTTTTGAGATTGCGCACCGAGCCGCCGGTCGAACCAGTCGATGTGCAGATCGCTGTCGTCATCGTGGGTGCAGCGAAGCCGCCAGGCCCGTGCGTGCTTGCCCTTGATCCCGTGGCGGCAGGTGCCGGGGTAGACCAGCTCGCCGTGGCGCACGCGCACCTGGCCGGTGGCTTCCCAGGCCAGTTCGATGTCACGCCGAGAGCAGCCGCAGGCGTACACGCGCAACTGATCGCGCAGCGACTGCAGGGCACGGGCGTAAATGTCACCGCGCCGCGACTGCCAAACCGGCGCCTCGTCGGGAATCAGCCCGCAGTTGATCAACTGCGCAAGGATGATCCGGTCGGTTCCCACCACGCTGCGCGGCACGTCGACGTCTTCGATGCGCACCAGCCAGCGCCCGCCGTGCGCGCGCGCATCCAGCCAGCTGGCCAGTGCGGCCACCAGCGAGCCGGCATGCAGCGGCCCGGTGGGCGAGGGCGCAAAACGGCCGGTGGGGCCAGGGGACGAGGAAGAACTCAAGGGAAAAAACTGCAACCAGACTGCAACCAGCAGGGGAAATCGAGTCTACAAAGGCTTGAGCCTGCTTCATGCCGGATCGGTTGGCCGGCGATAGAGTCGACCCAGGAGCCCCACCATGATCACCTTGCGCAAGAGCGAAGACCGCGGCCATGCCGATCACGGCTGGCTGCAAAGCTGGCACAGCTTTTCATTTGCCGATTACCGCGATGCCGCGCACATGAACTGCGGCAACCTGCGCGTCATCAACGAAGACCGCATCGCACCGGGCGCCGGCTTCGGCACCCACGGACACCGCGACATGGAGATCGTCACCTACGTGCTCTCGGGCGCACTGATGCACCGTGACAGCCTGGGCAACGGCGAGGTGATCGCCCCTGGCGAGGTGCAGCGCATGAGCGCCGGACGCGGCGTGCAGCACAGCGAGTTCAACCACGCCGCCGATGCCTGGACGCACCTGCTGCAGATCTGGATCGAGCCGAACGCGCTGGGCATCGAGCCGGGCTACGAGCAAAGGCCATTTGCCGATGCCGACAAGCGCGGCCGGCTGTGCCTGATCGCCAGCGCCGACGGCCGCGAGGGCTCGGTGACCCTCCACGCCGATGCCGCCGTGCGCGCCGGCCTGTTCGATGCCGACGAACGGTTCGAGCTGGCGCTCGATGCGTCGAGGCTGACCTATGTGCACCTGGTGCGTGGCCGCCTCGGCATCAATGGCCTGATGCTGAGCGCGGGCGATGCCGCCACGCTGAGTGGCGAGCCTCGGCTGGTGCTGGATGACGCGCAGGGCGCCGAGGTGCTGGTGTTCGATCTGGCCGCCTGAGCACCCGTCGGCGCCCGTCACCCGATTGCTACATTCGCCCATGGACACTGCGCAAAGCGTGATTCGACTGCTGCCCTGGCTCGACTGGGCGGCGCTGCTGTTGTTCTTCGCGGGCTGGGGCGGCTATGTGTGGTTCGCACGCCATCTGGCAGACCAGCGGCCTTCTCTGCTGGCTTCAACCAACCGCATCCGCCGCGACTGGATGCTGCAGGTCACCCACCGCGAGGTTCGCGTGGTCGATGGCGTGTTGCTGCAGAACATGTCGAGCAGCCCGTCGTTCTTCGCGTCGACCACCATCCTGATCATTGGTGGCTTGCTGGCGGTGCTGGGATCGAACAGCGCCAGTCAGGTGGTCAGCGAGATTCCGTTTGCGGTGCGCACCTCGTCGCTGGTGTTCGACATGAAGGTGGCGCTGATGCTGGCCATCTTTGTCTACGCCTTCTTTCGCTTCACCTGGTCGATGCGCCAGTACACCTTCGGCGCGCTGATGGTGGCATCGGCGCCCGAGGCGTCGCAGTTCGCCGAGCACCAACTGTCGCGCGAAGCATTCGCCGAGCGCGCCGGACGCGTCGTCGGCCTGGCCGCCGAGACCTTCAACGACGGCCTGCGCGCGTGCTACTTCGCCTTTGCCGCCCTGGGCTGGTTCGTGTCGCCCGTGCTGTTCGCCGTGGCCACCGGCGGCGTCATCTACGTGCTCTACCAGCGCGAGTTCAACTCGGACGTGCTGGCGGTGCTGGACGCCTGAATGAGCGCCGTCAGGCGGCTCGGATCAGTCGCGTCTTGCGAGCGATCACGAGTCGCTGGTGTCGCCGTGCCTGTGGCAAGCTTGCGGCTCATGCACATTTTGTCGAGGAGCCTTCCGTGACCAACGCCCTTGAAGTCCTGGAAGCCCAGGCGCTGAAACTGTCTGCGGCAGATCGTTCCCGATTGCTGGAGCGCTTGCTCGCCAGCCTTGATGTGGACCCCGACGTCGAGGCCGCGTGGGATGAGGTGGCCGACGCCCGCGAAGCGGCTCTTGAAGGCGGCCAAGTGACGGCCGTTCGTCTTGACGAAGCCATCGCACGTCTGGAGACGCGGTTTCCCGGATGAGGCTCACGCTGCATCCCGGCGCCGAGGCGGACCTCGCCGAGACAGCCTGTTTCTACGAAACCCGGGTCTCACCCGTGCTGGCCGCGCGGTTCATCGCCGAATTCAAGCGGGTTACCAGGCTCTTGCTTGACAACCCGGGGCTGGGGTCTTTGAGCGCTAGGGGCCGCCGGTCGTATCCATTGCGACTTTTTCCTCATGCGGTGATTTACCGTGAGATCGACGATGGAATCGTGATCTTGGTCGTGCGCCATCACCGTCGCCACCCGGGACACGGCGAGCGGCGCAGCTAGATCAGCAAGCGCCTAAGCGGTCAGCCCGCGGGCCAGTCGCAGCCCGCTGAACTGCCACTGCGCGTCGGGTGGAAAGAAATTGCGGTAGCTCGCGCGGATGTGGCCGGTGGGCGTGGCGCTTGAGCCGCCGCGCAGCACGAACTGGTTGCACATGAACTTGCCGTTGTATTCGCCGACGGCGCCGCTGGCAGGCTGGTAGCCGGGGTAGGCGTTGTAGTTCGACTGCGTCCATTCCCACACCTCGCCCGGCACCTGCGGCGCTGCGGATTGGCGCGCCGCATGCTCCCATTCGGCCTCGGTGGGCAGCCGCGCGCCGGCCCGTGGACAGCCACAGCTCGGGTCGCAGATAGCCGCCGTCGCTCATGAATGCAAGGAACTCGCCCTGGTTGACCGGCCGCGAGGCGATCTCGAAGGCATCGAGCCACACCCGATGGCGAGGCGTCTCGTTGTCGAAGCAGAAGTCGCCGTCGAGGGCCGGGTCATGGCCCAGATCGACCAGGCCGCCCGCATGGGCTGACCAGTGCATCGGCTGCGCCTGCGCCATGGTCGATGGCGCCCGGCGGATGTAGGCACCTGCTTCGGCATCCAGCGCACCGCGCGATCCCATCCACAGCGCGTGCTGGATGTCGGTCAGCAGCAGTTCCTGATGCTGCTGCTCGTGGTGCAGACCCAGGGTGATCAGCGCGTGCAGGTCGGCATCGAACCGTGTGTCGGCAGCGGCATTGGCCATCAGCGCTTGCATGCGTTGGTCGACTTGCGCTCGGTAGGTCTTGACGGTGGCCAGACCCGGGCGCGTGACCAGCCCTCGCTGGGCTCGTGGGTGCTGCTCGCCGACGCCCTCGTAGTAGCTGTTGAACAGCACCCGAAAGCGCGCATCAAACGGCTGGAAGTCGCGCTCATGGCGCTCGAGCACGAAGGTCTCGAAGAACCAGCTCACGTGCGCCAGATGCCACTTGGTGGGACTGGCATCGGGCATGGACTGCACCTGGCAGTCCTCGTCGCTGAGTGGCGCGGCCAGTTGCATCGTGGCTTGGCGGACCTGGGTGTAACGGGCCGACAGCTGCTGCCAGCGCAGTGCCGAGGGCGAGTCGCCGGCGCGCTGCGATGGCTGCGACATGGTCAAGGTCATGGCACGGGGCTGTCGGCAGCCTGTGACGCACTGGCCGCATCGGGACCGGCCGGACACAGGTCGGCGCCCACGGTGCGTCGCTCGTCGAAAACGAAGCAGCGCCCGTCGAAGTGCGCGCCGCCGGTTTCCTCAAAGTACTTGAGGATGCCGCCATCGAGCTGCATGACGCGCTCGATGCCCGCATCGGCCATGAACAGTGCGGCCTTTTCGCAGCGGATGCCGCCGGTGCAGTAGCTCACCACGGTCTTGCCGCGCAGCTCGTCGCGGTGGGCCAGGGCGGCGGCGGGAAAGTCGCTGAACTTGTCGATGCGCCAGTCGATCGCGTTGTGAAAGCGGCCCTCGTCGACCTCAAAGGCGTTGCGTGTGTCGAGCGTGACCACCTCGCGGCCTTCGTCGTCGTGGCCCTGCGCCAGCCAGCGCGACAGCGTGGCCGGGCTGACCGCCGGCGCGCGCTCGGCCTGCGGGCGGATCGCCGGGTGGTTCATGCGGATGATCTCGTGCTTGACCTTGACCAGCAGTTTGCCAAAGGGCACGGTATCCGACGGGCTTTCCTTGACCTCGAGCGTGGCGAAGCGCGCATCGCCGCGCAGCCATTCGACAAAGCCACGCACGCTGACAGGGCGGCCGGCCAGAAACAGGTTGATACCTTCTTGCGCCAGCAGCACCGTGCCCTTAAGCGCGCGCGCAGCAGCGTGCTGCTGGATCTGCGCGCGCAATGCGTCGGCGTCATCGAGCACGACGAAGCGGTAGGCGGAGATGTTCAGGATCGACGGCACGGGCGGCAGTGTAAGGACGGGCCGTGAGCCCGGGTGAAGGTCGGCCGACGCGGGGGGCGTCCGTAAAATGGATCGAATGCCCTTTGTCCACCTCCGCACGCACACCGAGTACTCCGTCGTCGACGGCACGCTGCGAATCGACGAGGCGGTGGCGGCCGCCGCAGCCGACCGGCAGGTGGCCATGGCCATCACCGATCTGAGCAATCTGTTTGGTGCAATCAAGTTCTACAGCGCCACGCTCAAGGCCGGCGTCAAGCCGGTGATCGGCGCCGATGTCTGGCTGGAGCCCGAAGCCGCAGACCGCCAGCCCACCCGCTTGCTGCTGCTGGTGCAAAACCACACCGGCTACCTCCATCTGTGCGAGATCCTCACGCGGTGCTGGTCGGGTCCGCCATCGCAGTCTCAGCCCTGGACCACCTGGGCTGCATTGAGCGAGTTCAACGAAGGCTTGATGGCGTTGTCGGGTGCCGATCTGGGCGCGGTGGGTCAGGCGCTGCTGGCGCGCGACACATCCCGCGCTCGGGATCTCGCGCAGCGCTTTTCCAGCGTGTTTGCCGGGCGCTTTTACATCGAGTTGCAGCGTGGCGGGCTGCCGTCCCACGAGGCGCACGTGCAAGCCGCGGTACCGCTGGCTGCCGAGCTGGGATTGCCGGTGGTGGCCACGCATCCGGTGCAGTTCCTGAAGACCGACGACTTCGAGGCCCATGAGGCGCGCGTGTGCGTGGCCGAGGGTGACACGCTGACCAATCCGCGTCGCGTCAAGCGATTCAACGCCGAGCAATACCTCAAGTCGCAAGCCGAGATGGAAGCGCTGTTCGACGATGTGCCCAGCGCGCTGGCCAACTCGGTCGAGATCGCCCGCCGCTGCAGCCTGAAACTGGTGCTGGGCAAGCCGCAACTGCCGCTGTTTCCAACCCCCGAGGTCGACGGCGTGCGCATGGCGCCCGAGGCCTACTTTCGACAGACCTCGCACGAGGGTCTGAACGATCGGCTGGCGCAGCTCTACCCCGACGATGCCGAGCGCGAACGCGAGCGCGCGCGCTATGTCGAGCGGCTCGACTTCGAGATCGCCACCATCTTGAAGATGGGCTTTCCGGGTTACTTCTTGATCGTGGCGGACTTCATCAACTGGGCCAAGTCGCACGGCTGTCCGGTGGGGCCGGGGCGCGGCTCGGGTGCGGGCTCGCTGGTGGCCTATTCGCTGAAGATCACCGACCTCGATCCGCTTCGCTACAAGCTGCTGTTCGAGCGGTTCTTGAACCCCGACCGCGTGTCGATGCCCGACTTCGACATCGACTTCTGCCAGGCCAACCGCGACCGCGTCATCGACTACGTCAAGGACAAGTACGGCCGCGATGCGGTCAGCCAGATCGTCACCTTCGGCACCATGGCCGCCAAGGCCGCACTGCGCGACGTGGGCCGCGTGCTGGGCATGGGCTACGGCCACGTCGACGCCATCGCCAAGCTGGTGCCCGCGCCGCCGGGCAAGGTGGTCACGCTGCGCCGCCCACCGCCAGACGTGGACGGCAAGCCCGACACCAGCATGATCTACGCGCGGCGCGAAGCGCCCGAGATCGAGGAGCGCGAAGGCAAGGAAGAAGAGGTCGCCGAACTGCTGGCGCTGGCCGAGCGCGTCGAGGGCATCGTGCGCAATGTCGGCATGCACGCCGGTGGCGTGCTGATCGCGCCGGGCAAGATCACCGACTTCTGCCCGCTGTACATGCAGCCGGGCAGCGACAGCGCGGTCAGCCAGTTCGACAAGGACGACGTCGAGGCCATCGGCCTGGTCAAGTTCGACTTTCTGGGGCTGGCCACGCTGACCGTGCTCGAGCTGGCCAAGGACTTCATCCGCTCGCGCCACGCCGACCAGCGCAATTTTTCGTTCGAGGCGCTGGCGCTCAACGACCCCGGCGCTTACCGGCTGATGAGCGAGGGCAAGACGGTCGCGGTGTTCCAGCTGGAAAGCTCGGGCATGCAGCGCATGCTGCGCGACGCCAAGCCCAGCGTGTTCGAAGACGTGATCGCGCTGGTGGCGCTGTACCGCCCCGGCCCTATGGACCTGATTCCCAGCTTTTGCGCCCGCAAGCACGGCCGCGAGGAAGTCGAGTACCCGCACGCCCTGATGCGCGAGGTGCTCGAGGAGACCTACGGGATCATGGTCTACCAGGAACAGGTGATGCAGGTCGCCCAGATCGTCGGCGGCTACACGCTGGGCGGCGCCGACCTGCTGCGCCGCGCCATGGGCAAGAAAAAGCTCGAAGAGATGATGAAGCACCGCGCCATCTTTGCAGAGGGTGCGGCGAAAAAGGGCATCGGTGAGCCCAAGGCCAACGAGATCTTCGACCTGATGGAGAAGTTCGCGGGCTACGGCTTCAACAAGTCGCACGCCGCGGCCTACGCGCTGCTGGCGTATCACACGGCCTGGGCCAAGGTGCACTTCCTGGCCGAGTTCACCGCCGCCAACATGAGCGTGGCGATCGACGACACCGACAAGCTCAAGGTCTTTCACGACGATGCGGTGGCGCTGGGCATCGTGTTCGAGCCGCCCGATGTCAACGCGGGTGGCTACCGCTTCGAGCCCGTCACGCCGGCCGATGCCGATCGGCGCAAGGGCGAGCGCGGCCGCGTGCGCTACGGACTGGGCGCCATCAAGGGCACCGGGCAAGCCGCGATCGAGGCCATCGTGGCCGCGCGCACGGAGGGCGGCGCGTTCACGAGCCTCTTCGACTTTTGCGCGCGGGTCGACCGTGCCCGCATCAACAAGCGCACCGTCGAGGCGCTGATCAAGGCCGGCGCCTTCGACCGCTGGGGCGCCGAGCGCTCCCGGCTGCTGGCCAGCGTGGGCCTGGCGTTCGAGTTTGCCGATTCGCAAGCCGCGCATGCCGACCAGGGCGGGCTGTTCGACTTCGACGATGCGCATGGCTCGTCGACGCAGGAGCCGGCCCTTATCGAAGCCGAGCCGTGGAGCATTCGCGAGCGCCTGATGCTCGAGAAGACGGCGCTGGGCTTTTACCTGTCAGGGCATCTGTTCGACCAGAGCGTCGACGAGGTGCGGCAGTTCGCACGCCGCAGCAACGCCGATGTCCTCGACAGTCGCGAGCCGCAGATGCTGGCCGGCATCGTTGGCGATCTGCGCGTGGTCAACGGGCAGCGCGGCCGGGTGGCGATCTTCAAGCTCGATGACAAGACCGAGGTCATCGAGGCGGTGGCCAACGAGGAGTTGCTCAACGCCAACCGCGAGCTGCTCAAGGACGACGAACTGGTGATCGTGCAGGGCAAGGTGCAGCCCGATCGCTTTTCAGGCGGGCTGCGGCTGAACGTGCAGCAGGTGTGGGATCTGGCTTCGGCTCGCTGTCGCTTTGGCCACTACCTGAGTGTGCAGGTCAACGGCAGCGTGCCGCCCATCGACGAACTGCTGCGCGACTTTCCGCCACGTCGGGTGGACAGCGAGCACGGCGAGCTGCTGCAAGGCCTGCCGGTGCGGCTGCACATCCACCGCCAGAGCGCACAGGGTCAGGTTCGCGGCGACCTCGATCTGGGCGAGCAGGCGCGCTTTTATCCGTGCGACGAGGCACTCGAGCGCTGGCGGCTGGCTGCCGACGGCCACAGTGCCCGTGTGGTCTACGAGCACCCCACCGCCGACGACTACTGACGCCGGCTGGCCGTGGCTAGAACTGCATCAGCCGCTGGCCCATCTTGATGCGCGTGCCCGGTGGCAGCCCCTCGCACATCGAGTAGCCCTTGGGCGCGAAGACGATGATGGTCGAGCCATGCTGGAACCAGCCCATCTCGGCGCCCTTGTCGAAGTCGGCGTCGCAGCTCAGCTCGTTGGGGCCGCGGTACTTCACATGCAGCAGCACATCGAGAAAGTGCAGCCGGATGCTGGCCACCAGAATGGCCGCCACCGGAACCAGCGTGATCTCGTCACCCGTGGCCCGCATGCGGGTGCGGATCACAGCACGCTCGTTCTTGCAATAAAGCCGCTCGACGCGCTTGAGCGCGACCGGGTTCACGTTCCAGGTGTCGCCCGAGATGTAGTTGACGCGGTCGACGTGGCAGTCGGCCGGCGCATGGAAGCGGTGGTACATCGTTGAGGTCAGCCGCAAGGTGGCGTAGCAACCATCGCGGTAGCGTTCGGCGGTAGCTTCGTCACCGAGCAGGTCGAGCAGCGTGTACGGAAAGCCCTTGGCCTGAAACACCGTGACGCCATCGATAGGCCCGCTTTCGCCGACGATGGCATCGCACGGGCTGCTCAGCACCTGCGCTTCGGTGTCGATCGGGCGCAGGCCGGGCTTCAACTCGCGGATGAAGCAGTCGTGCATGCTCTTGAAGTGCGTCTTGCGCGCTTCGCTCAGATCGAGGTCGGAAAACGCGCGCCAGATGGCGATCGACACATCGCGAACCCACGGGATCTCGATCTGGCTGAACCAGCCGATGAAGCGCGTGAGCGCGATGCGCGGCACGCGGTTGGTCAGCAGGAAGTTGAGGTCTTCCTGCTGCAGCAGGCGGTCTTTCAGGGAGCGTGTGGAGGCTGGTTTCATGGGGGTGTCATGCTGGTGGGATATCAACGGAACTTCGCAACTCTCGAGTGACCATGGACGAAAACTTGTGGATGTATGTTTTGGGAGCTGCGGTGGTCACGCCGCTGGTGCCCGCGTTGAAACGCCGGCTCGAATTGTCGAGGGCCAAACACCGATCTCTCAGCGGTCACTCCCGCATGGCCAAGCGGGTCGCCAAGCTGATCCCCTTTTACGCCTACGGCGAAGACCGATTCTTCAACTCGGACGGTGCTCCGCCCGAAGTCGCTGAACGCCGTCGCGCAGGTCTGAAACGTCTGGGCGACACCTTGCGCGAGCGCGCACCCAAGTCCATCGCGATGACAGCCGAGGCGCAGGTGGGTGTGTCCGACATGCAGTTCACCAGCACCTACCGCGTGCCGTATCAGTACTCGGGGCTGCTGCGCCAGTATGTGAAGACGGGCAGCTTCGTCGAGTCGTCTTCGGGCGTGACCATCACCGACCTCGACGGCAACGACTACCACGACCTCACCGGCTCGTACGGCGTGAACGTGTTCGGCTACGACTTCTACAAGGAGTGCATGGCCGAGGGCAGCGCCCGTGCGCACAAGCTCGGCCCGGTGCTCGGCGCCTACCACCCCAGCGTGGCCTACAACGTGGCTCGACTGCGCGAGATCTCGGGTCTGGACGAGGTGTCGTTCCACATGTCGGGCACTGAGGCGGTGATGCAGGCTGTCAGGCTGGCCCGCTATCACACGCGGCGCTCGCATCTGGTTCGTTTTTGCGGCGCGTATCACGGCTGGTGGGAAGACGTGCAACCCGGCATCGGCAACCCGTCTGCGCCCAACAAGACCTACACGCTGGCCGACATGTCCGAGCGCTCGCTGCAGGTGCTGCGCGGGCGCAAGGACATCGCCTGCGTGCTGATCAATCCGCTGCAGGCGCTGCATCCCAACGCCAGCGCACCGGGAGACTCCTCTTTGGTCGACAGCGGCCGCGGCGCCCGCTTCGACCGCGAGGCCTACACGCGCTGGTTGCAGCAACTGCGTGAGGTCTGCACCGAACGCGGCATCGTGCTGATCTTCGACGAGGTGTTCGTGGGCTTTCGGCTCGCACCGGGCGGCGCGCAAGAGTACTTTGGCGTCAAGGCCGACATGGTCACCTACGGCAAGACGCTGGGCGGTGGTTTCCCGGTCGGCGTGGTGTGCGGCCGCAAGGACCTCATGAAGCGTTTTCGTGATGACCGGCCGGCCGACATCTGCTTTGCCCGCGGCACCTTCAATTCGCATCCTTACGTGATGGGCGCGATGCAGGTGTTTCTCGAGCGGTTGCAGACCCCGGAAGTCCAGGCGATCTACACGGATCTTGAAGCCACCTGGAACCGCCGAGCCAACCGGATGAACCAGCGATTGGCCGAGGTGGGCCTGCCGGTTCAGGTGGTCAATCTGTCGACCATCTGGACAGTGCGCTACACGCAACCCTCGCGCTACAACTGGATGCTGCAGTACTACCTGCGAGAAGCTGGTTTGGCCTTGAGCTGGGTGGGCACCGGGCGCTTCATCTTCAGCCTCAACTACACCGAGGCCGACTTTGACGCCGTGGTTCAGCGCTTTGTGGCTGCGTGCCAGGCCATGCAGGCCGATGGCTGGTGGTGGGAGGTGCCCGGGCTGACCAACAAGGCCATCAAGCGCGGCATCCTCAAGGAAATGCTGGCGATCCGCTTCTAGTAAGACTGCCCGGCCGTCGCGATGCGTCGGCCGGGCAGCGTCTTGCCAAACAGGTATCAAGCCTGGCGGTGGCTGATCATCGGATCGATGAGTTCTCCGCGCAGCAGGTGGAACGGTGCCTTGTAGTACAGCTTGATGTCGTGGAACGGGTCCGTCAGGATCTTGGTCATCCAAGCCAGACCGGCCATGACGCCTTGCAGGAAGAACAGGTGGATGGTGCGAAACAGCAGTCCGCCCACGCCGACCACCAGCCACATCGCGCCCACGTGGCGGATGAATTCGGTGGTGGAAGTGGCTGGCTCGAAGACGCCCATCAGGGTCGGATCGATCCACAGCAGCACCGGTGAGGCTGCCCACACGACCATCAACACCACCTTGCGGCGCAGGTTGTAGCCCACCTTGATGGCTTCCTTGTATTCGTGGGTGGCCTTGTTCACTTCGTCATAGTCTTTCGGCTCGAAGAAGAAATGCCCAGCCTGACGGCTGGTCATGGACACCAGCCATGCCACCAGCGCAGCGGCCACCGGGTCGGTGAACATCAACGCATAGGCGCAAACGAAGCTGGTGGCGCTCAGCAGATGCAGCGACTGGTTGATCCGGCTGTGGTGGTAGTAGCGATGATCGTCATATCGCTGAACTTCAAGGGTACGAAAGAATTCGCGCACGCTGGCTCCTCATTGGTAGGCGGTTTGACAACGCTTTGCGGGCGCTGCTGGTTCGAAATATGACGCCCTCGAGTGAAAAATTCGTGACGCAGGCGCCAAGGTGACGTATTCGTGTCAAAGGAGTTAAATCCCGATGGCCCTGAAGATTCGGGATGACAGAGGTTTTGCGTCATCTGTTTGTTGCACTTCGTACCCAAAATCGGTCTCAAGCTTCCGGGGGTGCCGATGACATTGACCAAAGAGCCGCACAGCCGCGGTGGTGCGCTGCACGTTGCGTTCGTCACCGAAACCTACCCGCCGGAAGTCAATGGCGTGGCCATGACAGTGGCCCGAGTGGTCGAAGGCATGCGAGCGCGTCAGCACCGGGTGCAACTGATTCGCCCCAGACAGAGCAAGACCGACGTGCCGCTGGGGCTGGATGGATATCAGGAAGTGCTGGTTCCCGGTCTGCCCATCCCGCGCTATCCCGACTTGAAGATGGGGCTGCCTAAGGTGGCGTTACTGGTTCGGCTGTGGTCGGCTCATCGGCCTGATCTGGTTCACATTGCCACCGAAGGGCCGCTGGGCTGGGCTGCTTTGCGCGCAGCTCAAAAACTCGGCCTGCCGGTGACATCAGATTTCCGCACCAACTTTCATGCCTACGCATCGCATTACGGCCTGAGCCTGTTCACGCGCCCAGTTTTGGCGTATCTGCGCTGGTTCCATCAGCGCACCGCTTGCACGATGGTGCCCACCGAGTCGCTGCGTCGGGAGCTGAGCGCACTGGGCTTTGGCAAGCTCAGCGTGGTGGCGCGTGGCGTTGATGTCACTCGCTTCAATCCGAACAAGCGCAGCGAAGCACTGCGCAGGCAGTGGGGCGTGGCGAGCGACGACATGGTCGTGATGTGCGTGGGTCGCCTGGCGGCCGAGAAAAATCTGGACGCACTCGTGTCGGCCTATCGGGCAATGCAACGCGTCAACCCCAAGGTCAGGCTGGTGCTGGTCGGCGACGGCCCGGCGCGCGCGCAACTGCAGAGCGCCTGCCCCGAAGCGCTGCTGGTCGGCTCGAAGACTGGGGACGAGCTGGCCGTGCACTACGCGTCGGCTGATGTTTTCGTATTCCCCAGCCTGACCGAGACCTTTGGCAACGTCACGCCCGAAGCCATGGCCAGCGGCCTGCCGGTGCTCGCCTATGACTACGCCGCTGCAGCGCAGCTGATCCGCAGTGGCGAAAGTGGTCTGCTCGCGCCGTGCAAGGACGCGCAGCGCTTTGACCAGTTGGCCGAACAACTCGCCGCTGACCCCGCGCGAGCCGCGCTCATGGGCGCTGCTGCGCGCACCGCGGCTGAGCAGCTCGACTGGGCCAGCGTGCTCGACAAGGTCGAGGCGCTTTTTGCCCATGTGTCGCGAGGTGGGGACTGCAGCGATGGCGATGCGGCGCCATCCAAACCGGTGGCGATCGTCGAGGCCTAGGCCCTTCGAACCCGTTGCCACAGCACTTTCTGCCCGCCCACATGCCCAAGGGCTTCTATCTGATCATCGCCTCGCAGTTCATCTCTGCATTGGCCGACAACGCGCTGCTGCTGGTGGCCATGGCCCGGATGCATGAAATGGGGCTGGCCGTGTGGCTGGCGCCCTTGCTGAAGCTGACGTTCACCGTGTCCTATGTGGTGCTGGCACCTTGGGTGGGCGCACTGGCAGACGCCGTGCCCAAGGAGCGCCTGATGGCGTGGATGAACGTGCTCAAGGTCGTCGGCGCCGTGCTGATGCTGTGCGGCACCCATCCTCTGCTCGCTTACGGTGTGGTCGGCCTGGCCGCTGCCGCCTATGCACCCGCCAAGTACGGCATCGTGACCGAGCGTGTTCCGTCGTCCTTGCTGGTGGCCGCCAATGGCTGGATCGAGGTGTCCATCGTCTGCGCGGTGTTGCTGGGTGCGGTGACCGGCGGCGCCCTGATCAGTCCCCAGTTGGCCGCGTCTGATGTGGCGCAGTGGATCCATGAAGTGGCTTTGATGTGGCTTGCCGCGCCCACCGCCTGGGCGCCCGGCCTGGTGTTGATCGCGCTTTTGTATGCGCTCGCCTCGCTGCTCAATCTGGGCATTCCCTCGGCTGCGGCGGGTGCTGCGGTGGTCTGGGAAAGTCCGCTTCGAATGATGAGCAGCTTTCGTCAGGCCAACCTTGTCCTGTGGCGCGATCGCGATGGCGGCTTGTCATTGGCCGTCACCACGCTGTTCTGGGGCGCGGGAGCCACGCTGCAGTTCATCGTGCTCCACTGGGCCCAGCAGGCGCTGCAACTGGGGCTCGACAAGGCGGCCTATCTTCAGGGCGTGGTGGCCATTGGCGTGGTGATCGGTGCGGCACTGGCCGGCAGGTGGGTCCGAATCGAGCATGCCAAGCGGGTTTTGATGATTGGCCTGGTCATGGGCCTGCTCACTCCGTGCATGACCTTGGTTCACAGCCTGATGTGGGCGGTGCCGCTGCTGATCTTGATTGGCGCGACGGCCGGCTTTTTCGTGGTGCCCATGAACGCATTGCTGCAAGACCGCGGCTGTCGCGTGCTGAGCGCAGGCCGATCCATTGCCGTGCAGGGTTTCAATGAAAACCTGAGCGTGCTCGCCATGGTCTCCATCTATTCGGGGCTGTTGGCGCTCGACGTGCCGGTGAACTGGCTCATCTGGGGCTTCGGCTTGCTGGTCGCGGGGATCATGGGATTGGTGATCTTTCGCGACAGCGTTCGACCCCAGTCACCGTGGTCATTGACGGGCCGCGCCGGTGAGGGCCGACAGCCCAGCCCATGAGCAAAGCGTTCACCAGGGATTCTGAAGATGCCGACGACGAGGACGAGGGCGTCTCGGCATCGATTCCGGCGGGCACGCGCAACTACCTGACACCGGCGGGCTATGCCCGTTTGCGCGCTGAGTTGATCAGCCTGCTCGATGTGGAACGCCCGAAAGTGGTCGACGTGGTGTCATGGGCAGCCAAGAATGGCGATCGATCCGAGAACGGCGATTACCTCTACGGCAAAAAGCGCCTGAGGGAGATCGATCGCCGCATTCGTTTCCTGTCCAAACGATTGGACATCGCCGAGGTCGTCGATCCATCGGTTCACCACGGCAGCGATCAGGTGTTTTTTGGCGCCACGGTGCGCTACCTGAACGCCCGTGATGAAGAACACACCATCACCATCAAAGGCGTCGATGAATTCGACAGCGCGGCTGGCGAGATCAGCTGGGTTGCTCCCATCGCACGTGCCTTGCTTGGAACCCGTGTGGGCGACGAGATCAGGGTTCAGACCCCGGCGGGTGTCGACACGATCGAGGTGCTGCAGGTGCAGTACCCGGCAGCGTCTTGCGCAAGCGGTTGAGGCCCAAGTCGCTCAGGGCTTGAACCGACCGACACTCAGCACCGCCGCCAATCGCTTCAGGCCGCGCATGACCTCATCGAGGTGCAGCCGATCGCGCACCGAAAGCAGCAGTTTCAGCTCGGCGGTTTCAGACACCGGCTGGTCGCCCATTTCGATGTGGGTGATGTCGGCTTCTGCTTCGGCCACGGCGGTGGCCACCTCGGCGAGCACACCCTTGCCGTTGCTCAGCAGCAAGGAGATGGCGGTTTCGAAGGCCCGGGTGGGTTGTTCAGCCCAACCTACGGCCAGCCAGCCTTCGCTGTCACGCGCGAAAAGGCGTTTTCCCGTCGAGCAGTCGGCGGTGTGGATCAGCAGTCCTTCGCCGCGGCCCAGATAGCCCAGGATCTCGTCGCCCGGAACAGGCCGGCAACAGCTGGCCAACTGCACCGAAAGGCCCTCGCTGCCGTCGATCAAAACCATGCCTTGGGTGGGCGAGGCATCGTCCGCGCCATAGCGGCCCATCGTCAGCGTCACCGCATCAGGCCGCACGCCGCGCTCGGCCAACAATCGTGTCAGCCGCTTGGCCACGATCGACGCGATCTTTCTGCCGAGCCCGATGTCGGCCAGCAACTCTTCGCGGTTGCGGTTGCCGCTCCAGCGCAGCAACTGTGACCACACCGTGTGCTGCGAACTGGTCGCGTCATCCGACGGCATGGACATGCCCTCAGCGCGCAGCGCCTGAGCCAGCATCTTGGCGCCGAGGTCTTGGGACTCCTCGAGCTCCATGGTCTTGAGGTGATGCCGGATCTTCGAGCGCGCGCGGCCTGTGCGCACGAAGTTCAGCCAGCCCGGATTCGGCTTGGCGCCTGGTGAGGTGACGATCTCCACCACGTCCCCGCTGCGCAGCTCGGTCCTCAGGGCGACGGGCTCGGCGTTGACCTTGGCCGCCACGCAGCGATCTCCGACGTCGGAGTGAATGGCGTAGGCAAAGTCCACGGTGGTCGCACCGCGTGGCAGCGCGAGGATCTTGGACTTGGGCGTGAACACATAGACCGCATCGGGAAACAGATCGATCTTGACGTGCTCGAGAAACTCGTTGGCGTCACGTGTTTCGTCCTGAATGTCGATCAGCGACTGCAGCCACATCGCCCCGAGCCGCTGCGCTTCTTGCGCGTTGGATGCCGTGGCGGTGCTCTTGGACTTGTACATCCAGTGCGCTGCGATGCCCTTTTCAGCCACCGCATGCATGGGCTCTGTTCGAATCTGGAACTCCACCGCCGTGCCCAGAGGGCTCACCAGCGTGGTGTGCAGCGATTGATAGCCGTTGGCTTTCGGGATGGCGATGTAGTCCTTGAAGCGGCCTGGCAGCGGCTTGTAGAGCTGGTGCAAAACGCCCAGGGCCAAATAGCACTCCGGCAGGCTGGACACCACGATGCGAAAGCCGAAGATGTCATTGACCTGCGCGAAGCTCAGGTGTTTTTCGCTCATCTTTCGGTAGATGGAAAAAACGGTCTTCTCGCGACCAAAGACCTGAACCTTCAGCTCGGCCTGCACGAACGAGCGCTCGACATCACGCTGGATGCGCTCGACCACATCGCGGCGATTGCCGCGAGCCTTGCTGACGGCCTTGACCAGAGCCCGCTGGCGCCATGGCCGCAGGTGCTGGAATGACAGCTCTTGCAGCTGACGATAGGTCTGGTTGAGTCCGAGCCGGTGGGCGATGGGCGCGTAGATGTCGAGCGTTTCCTGGGCGATGCGCAGTCGCTTGTCGGCCGCCATCGAATCCATGGTGCACATGTTGTGCATCCGGTCGGCCAGCTTGATGAGGATCACCCGCACATCGCGCGCCATCGCGAGCAGCATCTTGCGAAATGACTCGGCCTGTGACTCCTCACGGGTCGAAAACTGCAGCTTGTCGAGCTTGGTGAGACCGTCGACCAGTTCGGCCGTGGGCGCGCCGAAGCGCTCGATCAACTCGGCCTTGGTGATGCCGCAGTCCTCCATCGCGTCGTGCATCAGCGCGGCCATGATGGCCTGCGCATCGAGCTTCCATTCGGCGCACAACCCGGCCACGGCGATGGGGTGCGTGACGTAGGGCTCGCCGCTTGCGCGGTACTGCCCGAGGTGGGCTTCGTCGGCAAAGCGGTAGGCATCGCGAACGCGACGGATCTCGCTCGGGTCCAGATAGTCCAGCTTGTGCGTCAGCGAATCGAAGGATGCCGCCGCCGCATTGGTGGCAATCGGCGCCACAGGCGGCTGATGCCGCCGCGCTGCCGCGGAGTGCTCCTTCACAGAATTGCCAGACGGGGTGCCCATGCTGCGAATTTATCGCTTATCACCAACGCCGTTCGCACGAATGCAGGCCATTACCAGACGAGCGGCCATGAAAAACGGCCCCGAGGGGGCCGTTGGATCAGGCAAGCTGTGGCGTTCGAAGTCAGACCGGCACCTTGCGCAGCATTTCGATGCCGACTTCTCCGGCGGCAATCTCGCGCAGCGCTGTCACGCCAGGCTTGTTCTTCGTTTCGATCTTGGGGGCGTGCCCCTGGCTCAGCATGCGCGCGCGATAGGTGGCTGCAAGAACCAGCTGAAAGCGGTTGGGAATCTTCACGAGGCAGTCTTCCACGGTGATGCGGGACATTTGGTGCTCCAGGGGGTATGACGGTGACAACCTCAATCGAGGTTCAAGGCCTGAAAGACGGCAGGCTGGTTTTGCCTCAACACCGAATACCTCAGGCGCTGCGCGTGAACGATGGCTTTCAGATCGAAAACAGCCGTCTCAAAGATGGAATTAATGATAACAAAGTCAAATTGCCGAGCCTGCGCCACTTCAAGCCGCGCATTGACCAATCGCTGGGCAATGACATCTGGCGTGTCTTCCGCGCGCAGGTTCAGACGGCGAGCGAGTTCTTCCCAACTCGGCGGCAGGATGAAGATCAGCACCGCGTGACTCATCAGCGCCTTGAGTTGTAGCGCGCCTTGCCAGTCGATTTCAAGCACCACGTCGTGACCCTGCGCGACTTGAATCTCGATCGCTGAGCGTGAGGTGCCGTACAGATTGCCGTGAACCTCGGCCCACTCCAGAAAGTCGCCAGCCGCCACCATCTTTTGAAAGGTGGCCCGATCCACGAAGTGGTACTCGCGGCCGTTTTGTTCCTGACCTCGTGGAGCGCGTGTGGTGTGCGACACCGACACACCCAGCCTTGCATCAGCCGCCAGCAAGGCCTTGACCATGCTGGATTTGCCCGCTCCGCTCGGAGCCGACACCACGAAAAGACTGCCGGTGTTTTGCATCGCCAAGCTCACTCGATGTTTTGAACCAGCTCGCGCAACTGCTCGATCAGCACCTTCATCTCAAGCGAGATGTTGGTGAGGTCGAGGGACGATGACTTCGAACCCAGTGTGTTGGCTTCGCGCAGCAGCTCCTGAATCAGAAAGTCCAGCCGCTTGCCGACTTCGCCACCCGTCTTGAGGATGCGAGCCATCTCGTCGAAGTGCGAACGCAGCCGCGCGAGCTCTTCGGCCACATCGATGCGGATGGCGAATGCGGCAGCTTCGTTGATGGCACGCTCGGCCAGTGCTTGTTCAGGAAGGCTTTGAGCCGCACCCGTGATGGCCAGCGCTTCGTTCCAGCGTTCCAGGAATTTCTGCTGCTGACGCGCCACCGCCGCAGGCACCAGGGGCTCGGCTTGTGCGGCCAGCGCGCGCAAGCGGGCCACACGCTCAAGCAGTGCGTCGGCCATGCGTTGGCCTTCGCGAGCCCGGGCTTGCTGCAAGCCAGCCACCGCGCCACGCGCGGCGTCCATCGCCACCTCGTCGAGTTGCTCCGGCCCGGAGGCATCCTTGCACCACTGCAGAACTTCGTGCACCGAGAGTTCGCGCGCTTGTGGCAGCCAGCCACGAACCGTGCCTTGCAGGTGCGACAGCCGATTGAGCTGCTCGGGCTGCGGCTGCGGCCACGGGGTGCTGCTGCTGGTTTGCGTGCTCAGCCGCAGTTCGATCTTGCCGCGCCGAAACGACGAACTCACCAGTTCGCGAAGCGCGGGCTCGAGCGAGCGCAACTCGTCCGGAAGACGCAGGCTGAGATCGAGAAAACGTCCGTTGACCGATCGCAATTCGACCGTGACGCTGGCGCTTGAGCCAGGGGCGGATCGCGGGGCTGGAGCATCTGCAACCGCAGGCTGGGAGTGAGCATCCACGCGGTTTGCCGAGGTGCTCGCGTAGCCGGTCATGCTGTAGACTGACATGGAGTTTTACCCTCTGCAAACCGCCGATTATGTCAAAGCTCAGGCCCGCTCCTTTGCCCCCAGGGACCGTGGTAGGCGGATACCAAATTGTCAAGAAACTGGCCGCCGGCGGGTTCGGCGTGGTCTACCTTGCAGAGGACTCCAAGCAGCATCTGGTGGCCGTCAAGGAGTACATGCCTTCTTCGCTGGCCGAACGAGCACCCGGCGAATTGACCCCTCGGGTCAAGCCCGAAAAACAACCTCTGTACCGGCTTGGGCTCAAGAGCTTCTTCGAAGAGGGCCGCGCGCTCGCGCAGATTTCGCACCCGAGCGTGGTGTCGGTGCTGAACTTCTTCCGCGAGAACGAAACTGTCTACATGGTGATGAACTATCTGCAGGGCGAAACCCTGCAGGACTTCATCGTCACCGCGCGCGATCTCAAGCGCGACAAGGTCTTTCGTGAGTCGACCATCCGGTCTTTGTTCGACGAAGTCCTGCGTGGTTTGCGCATCGTGCATCAGCACAAGATGCTGCATCTGGACATCAAACCGGCCAACGTCTTCATCACCAACGACAACAAGGCCGTGATGCTCGACTTCGGCGCAGCGCGTGAAGTGCTGAGCAAGGAGGGCAACTTCATCCGTCCGATGTACACCCCCGGCTTCGCGGCCCCTGAGATGTACAAGCGTGATGGCACGCTCGGCCCGTGGACGGACATCTACGCCATCGGCGCGTGCATCTATGCCTGCATGCAGGGCTATCCGCCCAACGACACCCCGCAGCGCATCGAGAAAGACCGCCTGGCGCTGAGTCTGTCGCGTTTGCGCAATGTGTATTCGGACAACCTGCTCGAGGTCACCGAGTGGTGCATGTCGCTCGATCCTTTCGCGCGTCCGCAAAGCGTTTTTGCCTTGCAAAAGGAACTCTCTCGCGAAACCGAGAGGAACTACACCAAGCTGTCCTTCGGAGAGCGGCTCAAGCTGCAGCTTGAAAACCTCGCGACCGGCAGCAAGGCCTGATCGATCGTGCGCTTTTCCGTCTACCAGGTCACCCGAAAGGGTGGGCGTGAAAAGAACGAAGACCGCATGGGCTACACCTACACCCGCGACTCGGGTCTGTTCGCCCTGGCCGACGGCATGGGCGGGCATCCCGAGGGAGAGGTGGCATCGCAACTGGCACTGCAGGCCATGTCGGCGTTGTTCCAGCGTCAAGCCAAGCCCACGCTGGCCGATCCGGCCGAGTTCCTTCAAATGGCCATCTACTCGGGGCACCAGCAACTGTTGCGCTATGCGGCGCGGCGCGGTCTGGCCGATTCGCCGCGCACGACGGTCGTGGCGTGCGTGCTGCAAGGCGATTCGGCCTATTGGGCGCATTGCGGTGATTCGCGGCTGTACCTCGTGCGCGGCGGCAAATTGATCGCCCGCACCCGCGACCATTCCTACAGCGAGTTGCAGCAGTCCTTGAACTCGCTCATGCCCACGAATGGGCCCTTCAATCGCAACTTGCTGTTCACCTGCCTGGGCAGCCCTGGCAAGCCGCTCATCGACAGCTCGGGGCCTTTTGTCCTTCAGGGCGCCGACCGCCTCTTGCTGTGCTCCGACGGTTTGTGGGACACGGTCAGCGATGACACCATCACCGAGCAGTTGTCGTGCCGCGCCATTGGCGAAGCCGTGCCCGAGCTGGTCGAGCAGGCGCTGCGCAATGGAGGGCCCACCTGCGACAACGTCTCCGTGATGGCGCTCGAGTGGGAGGGCGCCGAAGAACCCGCCGGCGCCACCGGCGTGTCGACGCTGGCATTGGGCGAAGAGGCCTACACCTCCACCATACAGGCCGGCGTGCTCGGCGATGACGCCAGCGATGATCTCGACGACGCCGAGATCGAACGCTCCATCAAGGAAATTAACGACGCCATCCGGCGTGCGTCCTACAAGCAAATCACCTGAAGGAGCCCACCATGGGTTTTCAACGCACGCAATCTCGCGGCGTCGATGCGCTGCGACCGGTTCGCATCACTCGCGCTTACACCAAGCACGCCGAGGGCTCGGTGCTCGTCGAATTCGGCGACACCAAGGTGCTGTGCACCGCGTCGGTTGAAGAAAAAGTGCCACCGCACCAGCGCGGCACCGGCCGCGGTTGGGTCACCGCCGAGTACGGCATGCTGCCGCGCGCCACGCACACCCGCAGCGACCGCGAGGCGGCCAAGGGCAAGCAAAGCGGGCGCACGCAAGAAATCCAGCGCCTCATCGGCCGCTCACTGCGCTGCGTGTTCGATCTGAAGCAGCTCGGTGAGCGCACCATCTCGCTCGATTGCGACGTGATTCAGGCCGACGGCGGCACGCGAACGGCAGCCATCACGGGTGCTTTTGTGGCTGCGCACGATGCGGTGGGCGTGCTGCTGTCCAGCGGCAAGCTTGGCGCATCGCCCATTCGCGATTTCGTGGCGGCGGTCTCTGTGGGCATCATCCACGGCGTGCCTTTGCTCGATCTGGAGTACGTCGAGGACTCGGCCTGCGACACCGACATGAACGTGGTGATGACCGGTGCCGGCGGCTTCGTCGAGGTGCAGGGCACGGCCGAAGGTGCGGCGTTTTCGCGAGACGAGATGGCCAGCTTGCTGCAACTCGCCGATCTGGGCATCCGCCAACTGGTGGCTGCGCAGCGTCAGGCGCTCGGGCTGTAACAGCATGCGGCTGGTGCTGGCGTCAAACAATGCGGGCAAGCTCGCCGAGCTGCAATCCCTGTTCTCGCCGCTGGGTTTGTCGCTCGTGTGCCAGGGCGAGTTGGGCATCGCCGAAGCCGACGAGCCGCACCGGACCTTCATCGAAAACGCGTTGGCCAAGGCGCGCCATGCTGCTCACCACGCGGGCGCAGCGGCGATTGCCGACGACTCCGGCCTGTGTGTTGACGCGCTGGGCGGTGCGCCCGGCGTGCGCTCGGCGCGCTACGCCCAGGATTTCGGCCAGCCCAAGGGGGATGCGTCCAACAACCGGGTGCTGCTCGAACAACTGGCCGGGGTCAGCGAGGTCGCCAATCGCACGGCGAGCTTTGTCTGCGCCTTGGTGGCCGTGCGGTCGGCCGACGACCCGCAGCCGCTGGTCGCACTCGGGCGCTGGTCGGGCGTGATCCTTGCCGAGCCGCGTGGCCATGCGGGCTTTGGCTACGACCCGCTCATGTTCATCCCCGAACTGCAGTGCGCGGTCGCCGAGATGAGCGCGGCCGACAAGAACGCAAGCAGCCACCGCGGACTGGCATCGCGGGCGATGCTGCAGCAAATGCGTGAGGTCTGGCGCCTTGGCTGACATTCCGATCACACCCATCACGGCAGTCGCCGGCGACGAGAGCGACGCCGCGCCCATCGACTTGCAGCAGCTGCTCGCGCGCTACCTGCGGCCTGGCACCCTGAGCCTGGCGGCCATGCCGCCCTTGTCCTTGTATGTGCACCTGCCGTGGTGCCTGAAGAAGTGCCCCTATTGCGATTTCAATTCGCATGAGCACCGCGGCACGTCAGGCAATGAGTTGCCCGAAACGCGCTACCTGCAAGCCTTGCGTTGCGATCTGGAAGCCGCGCTGCCCTTCATCTGGGGTCGGCGCGTGCATTCGGTGTTCATCGGCGGCGGCACGCCCAGCCTGTTCTCGCCTGCGGCGATCGAGCAGTTGCTGGCCGACATCCGCGCGCTGCTGCCGCTCGAGCCCGGCTGCGAGATCACGCTCGAGGCCAACCCCGGCACCTTCGAGCGCGATCGTTTTCGCGGCTACCGCTCGGCCGGCGTCACGCGCTTGTCGGTGGGCGTGCAAAGCTTCGACGACGCCAAGCTCGCAGCCCTTGGCCGTGTTCACGATGCGGCTCAGGCGCGCGCTGCGCTGGCCGAGGCGAGCGAGGCGTTCGACACCTTCAACCTTGACTTGATGTACGCGCTGCCGGGGCAAACGCTGGCCGAGCTGCAGCGCGATCTGGACACGGCGCTGTCGTTTTCGCCGCCGCACCTGTCGATCTATCACCTCACGCTCGAGCCCAACACGCTGTTTGCCAAGCACCCGCCGTCCGGCGCGCTGGCGCTGCCCGACGAGGACACCGCCTTCGACATGCTCGATCACCTGGCGCTGGCCACCGAAGCCGCGGGTCTGGCGCGCTACGAGGTCTCGGCGTTCGCCCGTCCCGGGCACGCCTGCGCGCACAACCTGAACTACTGGCAGTTTGGTGATTACCTGGGCATCGGCGCGGGCGCGCACACCAAGCTCAGCTATCCCCACCGTGTGGTGCGCCAGGTGCGTTTTCGCGATCCGGCTGGCTACATGCAAAACGCGCTGGGTGGCCACGCCGTGGCGCAGCAAGAAGAAGTCTCGCGCAAGCAGCTGCCGTTCGAGTTCATGCTCAACGGCTTGCGGCTGAAAGACGGCATCGAGCTCGCGCGCTACACCGAGCGCACCGGGCTGCCGCTCAGCAGCATTCACGCCCCGATCGACGAGGCCGTGGCCAAGGGCTGGCTGCAGCGCGATGGGGGCTGGGTGCGGCCCACCGTGCGTGGCTACGACTTGCTCAACGACGTGCTCGAGCTGTTCTTGCCCGCCAACTGAACGCGTGTCAGTTCACACCCGGCTGAGTGACATCGCGTTGGTGCTGCGCAGCCGCTCGATCAGCTTGGCGGCGATTTGCGTGAGCGGCAACACCTCGTGGACGGCGCCGGCGGCAATCGCCTCGCGCGGCATGCCGAACACCACGCAGCTGGCTTCGTCTTGCGCCAGGTTGTAGCTGCCGGCGTCGCGCATTTCCTTCATGGCTGACGCGCCATCGGCGCCCATGCCGGTGAGCATCAGGCCCAAGGCGTTGGGGCCGACCACGCGTGCGGCCGACTTGAACAGCACTTCAACCGACGGCTTGTGGCGATTGACTGGATCACCATCGACCACGCGGGCGATGTAGTTGGCGCCGCTGCGCTCCACGCTCAGGTGAAAGCCACCCGGCGCGATGTAGGCATGGCCCGGCAGGATGCGCTCGCCGTCGCACGCTTCGGCCACGCGCACCTTGCACATGCCATCGAGCCGCGCTGCGTAACTCTTGGTGAACCCCGGCGGCATGTGCTGCGTGATGACCACGGCCGGGCAATCGGCCGGCAGGTTCATCAGCACTTCCTTGGTGGCTTCGGTGCCGCCGGTGCTCGCGCCGATGAAGATGATCTTTTCGGTGGACAGCCGCCCGATGCTCGTCACCGGCCGCGGCGGCTCTGCGCCGACTGCCGGCTTGGCCGACGGGTTCGCCGCGACCAGCGGCGCGGCGCGGTGCATGCGTGCCTTCGAGGCGATTCGCACCTTGTCGGTGATGTCCTGGGCGAGCAGCTTCAAGCCGCCGGCCACGCCGATCTTGGGCTTGGCCACGAAGTCCACCGCACCGAGCTCCAGCGCTCGCAGGGTGACGTCGGCGCCGCGCTCGGTCAGCGTCGACACCATCACCACCGGCATCGGCCGCAACCGCATGAGCTTGCCCAGAAAGTCGATGCCATCCATGCGCGGCATCTCCACATCCAGCGTGATCACATCCGGGTTCAGCTCGCGGATCATTTCGCGTGCGATCAGGGGGTCGGCTGCCGCGCCCACGCATTCCATGTCGGGTTGCCGGTTGATGATTTCCGCGAGCAAGCTGCGCACGAGGGCCGAGTCGTCCACCACCACCACACGTGTCTTGGTCATGTTGTTCATTCAGGTGATCTGAAAAATGATGTCGGGCCGGGCAGGATCAAAACAGATCCACCGATCCGCCGCAGCTGCTGGACTTGATGGCGCGTTCGACGGCCACCCGGTCTTGTGCCACCAGCGCATCGGTGCTGGCCGCGGCCAGCCGCTTGACCATGGCCTTGCCGCTGGCCGGCAAGAAGCACACCTTGCGCGGGTAGATGTCGAGCACGTCCTTGGAGACCACCGGGATGCGTTCGGTCTTCAGGTAATCGAGTACGAAGCTGGTGTTGCGCTCACCCACGTTCATCGTCGTCATGCCGCTGACCACCTGGCCGCCGCCAAACACCTTGGCTTCCATGCCCGAGCGGCTCGCGCCGCGCTTGAGCATTTCGTTGATCAGCAGCTCCATCGCGTACGAGCCATAGCGACCCGAGTCGCCCACCCCCTCGGGCAGCATGAAGTGGTTCATGCCTCCGACACGGGCGTTGCGATCCCACAGGCATGCCGCGATGCACGAGCCCAGCGTGGTCAGGATCAGCAGGTCCTGGTTGTCAACGTAGTACTCGCCCGGCAGCACCTTGACCGCTTCGCTCTTGAAGTGCGTGTCGTAGAAGAAAAACGAGGCCTGACCGGGCTTGGGTGACTGCGCACGCAGCTTGGCCAGCCGCGAGCCGGGGGCTGCGGTGCTCAATGGCGTGGCGACAAAGCTGTCGGGCAGTGGCGCTGGCCGGGACAGTGCGCCCCAGCCGGTGTCGCGTATGGCGCTGGTGAAAGTCATGTCGTGTCGCAGCCGTGTGTGGTGGGTGGCAGGGCAGTCAAAGCCTTGGCTGAGGGCGTCACACTCGCTCGTAGATCGTCTTGCCACGCAGGCGAAACAGATGTCTCGCCTCGGTGAAATTCTCTGAATGGCCCACGTACAGCAGGCTGTTGGGCTTCATGCAGGCGTGCATCTTGTGCAGCACCTTGAGCTGGGTGGCGGCGTCGAAATAGATCATCACGTTGCGACAGAACACGATGTCAAACGGCTCGCCCAGCGACCAGTGCGCATCCATCAGGTTGAGCGCGCGAAAGTCGATCATCCGCGCCAGCTCGGGCTTGATGCGGATGAAACCCTCTTGCGCCCCCTTGCCGCGCAGGAAGTGCTGATGCAGTCGTTGCTGCGACAGGCCGCGCGAGTCTTGCGGATACACGCCGCGCCTGGCTTTTTCGAGCACTTGCGTGTCGATGTCGCTGGCGATCAGCTTGGCACCGTGGCTGGCCCCCAGTGTTTCTGCCACCGTCATCGCGATCGAATAGGGCTCTTCGCCAGTGGACGCCGCGCTGCACCAGATGCGCGGAGCCGTTCTGGCGCGAGCCATCAGGTCATCGACCAGCGCGACGAAATGGTGGTCCTCGCGAAAGAACGACGTCAGGTTGGTGGTCAGGCAGTTGACGAACTCCTGCCATTCGGCGGCCGCTGAATCGCCCGCCCTGTGCTCCAGCCACTGCAAGTAGCTGGCAAATGAGGTGTGACCCGTGTCGCGCAGCCGTCGTGACAGCCGGCTGTAGACCATGGCTTGCTTGCCGTCGCCCAGACTGATGCCGGCGCGCTCGTAGATCAGGCCGCGCACGCGGTCGAAATCGACCCGTTCGAAGGTCAGGTCATGATCGCTGGGGAGCGATTTGGTGACCACGGGCTGGGAAGAACCGGCATACATCACAGCAGACATCGACGTTTCTCCAGGCAGGGCAGCAGCACAGTTGACCGCGGCCAGGGCCAAAACCATGCGGGGTACCAGTTCTTATCGGGTGTTTGGTGGCTTGCTTGAGCGATGACCGCACGGCTGCAAGGGTGCAACTGGGGTGCTCGTCCATGCCTTATCCGCGTCTTCGCACCGGCGCGTGGCCGCTAGACTCAAAGTGCCTACGCAACACGCCACAACATGGTCGCCTCCGCCCCCGCCCCCGCAAATGCCATTGAGCTGCACACCGCCTTGCAATTGCTGGCTCAGGCCGGCCGCGAGTTGCCCGCCGATGCCGAGCCGGGGTCGGTTCAGTGGATGCAGGCCTTGATCGATGCCTTGTGCGACATGTCGAGCCGCGATGCGCTCACCGGGCTGGCCAATCGGCGCCAGTTCGAGGTGACCCTGTCGCGTGAAGTCGACCGGGTGGCACGCTCGGGCGAGCCGGCTTTGGTGCTGATGGCCGACATCGACAACTTCAAGGTCGTCAACGACAAGCACGGCCATCCTGCTGGTGACCAGGTGATCAAGTCGGTGGCCGCGACGCTGCTCGAGTGCGTTCGACCCATGGACACCGTGGCGCGCTTTGGCGGCGAAGAATTCATGATCATCCTGCCCAACTGCCCGCCGGCCTTTGGTCATGTGGTGGCCGAGCGCATTCGTGCCCAGATCGAGCGGCTGTCGGTCGGCATCGCTCCCGGCCAGCATGTGTGGACGACCATCAGCATCGGCGGCGCTTTTGCGCCCCCGTGGGTGCGGTCTTCGCCCCTGATCTGGGTCGAGCGCGCCGACCGGCAGCTCTACCGCGCCAAGACCTCAGGCCGCAACCGCGTGTGCCTCGAGCACGCTGAGGTCTACCAGGTCAGCGCCGAGGAAAAGAGCATGCTGTTTGGCCTTCACGATTCGCAGGATCTCGAATGACCGCCCGCAAAGACCCCAGCACACGGTCCGCACCGCCTCGGCTGGCACGCACCTTGGCCGTGACCAGCGGCAAGGGCGGCGTGGGCAAGACGCTGGTTTCGGCCAACCTGGCCGCTTCGCTGGCGCGTCGGGGCCAACGCGTGCTGGTGCTTGATGCCGATTTGGGTCTGGCCAACCTCGACGTGGTGCTGAATTTGCAGCCCAAGGTCACGCTGCACGATGTGTTCAACGGCAAGGCCGAACTTGAATCGGCCATCCTGAGCGCGCCTGGCGGCTTTTCGGTGCTGCTGGCCGGCTCGGGTCTGGTCGAGTATTCGCGCTTGACCAACGATGTGCGCGAGCAGTTGATGGGCATCGTTGAAAAGCTCAAGCCCCACTTCGATTTCATCTTGCTCGACACCGGCGCCGGCATCTCCGACGTGGTGCTGTTTGCGGTCTCGCTGGCCAGCGAGGTGCTGGTGGTGGCCACGCCCGAGCCGACCTCACTCACCGACGCCTACGCCACCATCAAGGTGCTGGCCACACAGCAAGACAGGCGCCATATCAAGCTGATCGTCAACCAGGCCGCCCGCGCCGGCGAAGGCCGCGCCATTCGTGGCCAGCTGCAGCAGGTGATCGACCGTTATGTGTTGCCTGCGCTGCCCACCGGCGCCACGCTCAAGCTCGAACTGCTCGGCGAGGTGCTGTCCGACACCGCGGTTCGCGAAGCGGTGCTCAAGCGCCAGCTGATCGTAGAAGCCATGCCCGGCTGCCCAGCCGCGGCGGCCATCGGTGCGCTGGCTGTGCGGCTGCTCGCCTGAACTGATTCGAGCCCGGTTGCGTCAGGCCGGTTTGAACCGGGGCTTGCGATGCGCCTCGGGCATCGGGGTTGCAGCGACCGCATGCGGCTCGCTCGGGCGCAGCAACACCAGCAAGGCGCCATGGCCGCCATCGGCTGCGCGCGCCTGGGCAAACGCGATCACCTCTTCTTTTTGCACCAGCCACGTCTTCACCTTGGACTTGAGCACCGGCTCGCGCCCCGGAGAGCCATTGCCCTTGCCGTGAATCACGCGCACGCAGCGCAGCCCCTGACGCACGGCCTCGCGCACGAAGGCGCCGAGCTGCTCGCGTGCTTGCTCTCGGCGCAGGCCGTGCAGATCGAGCTGGGCCTGTATCGACCACACGCCGCGGCGCAGCTTGCGCACCACCTCGGGTGCGATGCCATCGCGTCGGTACGACAGGCTGTCGTCGGTCTCGAGCAGCGATTCCACATCGAACTCATCGGAGATCGACTCGACCAGCACGGCCGCGTCGTCTTGTTGCCGTTGTCTGGGCAAGGGCTCGGGAAGCGATCGGATCAGCGGCTCGGTGGCCGGTGTTCGCAGCGGCAGCACCACGCCCACGGTGTGCACGAAGAGCTCGGCCTCGCGCTTTTCGCGCGCGGCGGCTGCACGCGCTTCGGCCGCCTGTCGTGCGACAGCGGCGGCCTGATCGGCCAGCGCCTTTTTGATGGATTGCAGTTCTTGCAGGCTGCGAACCGCTGCGCGCGCCATCACAGCAACCCCCGCTCGGCAAACGACACCACGCCCGAGTGGCCCACCACCAGATGGTCGAGCACGCGCACATCGATCAATTGCAGCGCGGCCTTGAGCGTTTGCGTCAGGTACTCATCGGCGCTTGATGGCTCTGCCACGCCCGACGGGTGGTTGTGGGCAAAGATCACCGCGCTGGCTTGCAGCTCGAGTGCGCGCTTGACCACTTCACGCGGGTAGACGCTGGCTTGCGCGAGCGTGCCGCGAAACATTTCATTGAACTCCAGCAACTGGTGCTGCGCATTCAGAAACAGCACAACGAACAGCTCATGACCGAGGTGGGCCAGCTTCAGGCTCAGCAAATCCTTGACTTGCTGCGGCGATGTCAGCACCGCGCGCTGCTGGAGCTCTTGCGTCAGCGAGCGCCGCGCGAGCTCCATCACCGCGGTGATCTCGGCGCGCTTGGCCGGCCCCAGGCCCTTGATGCGCTTGAGATCGTTGGCGCTGGCGTGCAGCAAGCCGCCCAGACCGTTGAATTCGTCGAGCAACTGCTGCGCGAGCTGCAACACCGAAACACCCGGCAGGCCGGTGCGCAGCAGCAACGCGATCAGCTCGGCATCGGCCAGCGCCGGTGCGCCCAGCGACTGCAACTTCTCGCGCGGGCGCGCTTCGGCAGGGATGTCCTTGAGCACCATCGGGGGAGGGGCGTGCGTGCCGGCTCGTAAAATTGGGCCCAGTCTATCCAACCGGTCATCCCATTGAACACAGTCCAAGGCGGGTCTTTCCTCACGCTGCACTACCGGCTGGCCGGACCCGACGGCGCGGACATCATCAACACCTTCAGCGACAAGCCGGCCACGCTGTCCATCGGCGCTGGCGAGTTGGCCAGCGCGATGGAAGCCTGCCTGATGGGCCTGAGCGAAGGCACGCGCGCCACCTTCGAGTTGGCTGCCGGCGAGGCCTTCGGCCCGCGCAACCCCGATCTGGTTCAGCGCGTCAAGCACCGCCTGCTCGACGAGCTGGGCACCCCCGACGAGCCTTATCGCGAGGGCGATGTGGTGCAGTTCCCCACGCCTGACGGCCAGAGCTCATATGCCGGTGTGGTGCGCGAGGTGGCGGCCGACTGGGTGCTTTTTGATTTCAACCATCCGCTGGCGGGCCAGTCAGTGACCTTCGAAGTTCAGCTCATAGGGGTGTTGTGATGTCCGCCGATGTTCAAGTGGAAGATGTGTTGCTGGCCGAGCCGCGCGGCTTTTGCGCTGGCGTGGACCGCGCCATCGAAATCGTCGAGCGCGCGCTCACCAAGTTCGGCGCGCCCATCTACGTGCGCCACGAGATCGTGCACAACACCTACGTCGTCAACGACCTGAAGACCAAGGGCGCCATCTTCATCGAAGACCTCGCCGACGTGCCGCCCGGCGCCACGCTGATCTTCAGCGCGCATGGCGTGTCCAAGGCGATCCGCACCGAGGCCACCGAGCGCGGCTTCAACGTGTTTGACGCGACCTGCCCGCTGGTCACCAAGGTGCACGTCGAGATGGCCAAGCTGCGCAAGGAAGGCTACGACTTCATCATGATCGGCCACAAGGGTCACCCCGAAGTCGAGGGCACCGTGGGCCAACTCACCGAAGGCATCCATCTGGTGGAAGACGTGCAAGACGTGGAGCGCTTGCAGTTGCCTGCCAGCACACCGCTGGCGGTGGTCACGCAGACCACCTTGTCGGTGGACGACGCGGCCGAGATCCTGAACGCCGTCAAGCGCCGCTTTCCGCAGGTGCGTGAGCCCAAGCAGCAAGACATCTGCTACGCCACGCAAAACCGTCAGGACGCGGTCAAGGTCATGGCGCCCAGCGTCGACGTGGTGGTGGTGGTGGGCAGCCACACCAGCTCCAACAGCAACCGCCTGCGCGAAGTGGCTGAGCGTTTGGGCACCGACGCCCACATGGTCGACTCGCCCGACGATCTGAAGCCCGAGTGGTTCGTTGGCAAGAGCCGTGTCGGTCTGACCGCCGGGGCCTCGGCGCCGGAAATACTCGTCACGCAGGTGGTCGAGCGCTTGCGTGCCCTGGGCGCTGTGTCGGTGCGCACCATGCCCGGAGACCGCGAGACGGTGCACTTTCCGCTGCCCATGGGGCTGGGTGACAAGTCGATGCAGCAAACGGGCTGACCCTCGCGCGCCAGAGGCCGCGGCACAAGAGCCGCTGCCTACAATTCTTTTTACCCCCCGACATCACACGCGCCGACCCGCATCGGCCGCCTCAACATGCTCGATATCAGCCTGCTGCGCAAGGACCTTGCCAGCGTCATCGCCAGCCTTGAAAAGCGCAAGTCGCCGCAGACTTTTCTGGATGTGGAGCGATTCCAGTCGCTGGAGACCGAGCGCAAGACGCTGCAAACACGCACCGAGGAAATGCAGGCCCAGCGCAACAGCCTGTCCAAGCAGATCGGCATGCTCAAGGGCAAGGGCCAAGACACCACCGAGGTGATGGCGCAAGTGGGCGGTCTGGGCGATCAGCTCAAGGCCTCAGCCGATCGGCTTGAAGCCATTCAGGCCGAGCTGGCCACCATGCTGATGGCGCTGCCCAACTTGCCGCACGACAGCGTGCCGGTGGGTGCCGACGAGACCGCCAACGCCGAGGTGCGCCGCTGGGGCACGCTGCCGAGCTTCGGTTTCAAGCCGCGCGATCACGTCGATCTGGGCGCGCCGCTGGGCCTCGACTTCGACCTGGGTGCGACCTTGTCGGGCTCGCGCTTCAGCTTTCTGCGCGGGCCGGTGGCCAGACTGCACCGCGCACTGGCTCAGTTCATGATCGACCTGCATACCGAGGAGCACGGCTACACCGAGTGCTACACGCCGTACATCGTCAACCGCGAGGTGCTCGAAGGCACCGGCCAGCTGCCCAAATTCAAGGAAGACATGTTCTGGGTCACGCGCGGCGGCGACGCGAACCAGCCCGAGCAGTACCTGATTTCCACCTCGGAAATTTCGCTGACCAACAGCGTGCGCGGCCAGGTGCTCGGCCTCGACCAGTTGCCCATCAAGCTCACTGCGCACAGCCCGTGCTTTCGGTCTGAGGCCGGCAGCGCCGGGCGCGACACGCGCGGGCTGATCCGCCAGCACCAGTTCGACAAGGTCGAGATGGTGCAGATCGTGCACCCCGACCACAGCGAGGCCGCTCTCGAAGACATGGTGCGCCATGCCGAGACCGTGCTGCAGCGGCTTGAGCTGCCTTACCGCGTGCTGCTGCTGTGCAGCGGCGACATGGGGTTCGCGTCGAGCAAGACCTATGACCTTGAAGTCTGGGTGCCCGCGCAGGAAACCTACCGCGAGATCAGCTCATGCTCCACCTGCGACGCCTTCCAGGCGCGCCGCATGCAGTCGCGCTACAAGAGCGCGCAGGGCAAGAACGAGCTGCTGCACACCCTCAACGGCTCAGGCGTCGCAGTCGGCCGCGCGCTGGTGGCGGTGCTCGAGAACCACCAGAACGCCGACGGCTCCATCAACGTGCCCCAAGCGCTCAGGCCGTATCTGGGTGGGCTGGCGGTGTTGAAACCCTGAAGGCCACGCCAGCGACGAAGCGGCCGAAGGCGTCGAGCAGCGGGGCCGCGTCGAAGGATGGGCCCTCCAACATCGCCAGCGCCTGCACGGTGGCTTCCAGCGTCGAGATCTGGTCGTCTCGCCGCGCCACGCGGATGGCGCCGTAGCAGCTCGGCGCCGGCGCGTGCAGCGACAGCCGCGGCAGGGCGGCCAGGGCCGGGTGCTCCAAAAGCATGCGCAGGCTCTTGCGCCATGTGGCGTCGATGACGACCAGACGCACCGGTGCGCCCACCGTCGTCTGCGGGGACAACGGCGCTGGCGCGGCAGGCACGTCGGGGTAGAGCAGTCGCGTGTCCCGTCCGGGGCGCTGCAGCAGTGCGGCCAGCACGTCTGGCGCGAAGTGATCGCCGACCACCACCTCGCAGTTCGCCAAAGACAAACGCAGCAGCGCCACGCTGTTTTTCGCCTGGCGCTGCTCCTGCGGGTGCTGCAGCACCAGCACCTCGGTGCGATGGGCGGTCGGCTGCGCGAGTGCGCACAGGCAGGTCACCTGAGGGCGCTGGCAGCGCAGGCAGACCGCGCGGCGCAAGGTGGGTGGGCTGTTCACGCGGACATGGTCGCACGCGTGTCGCGCACGCCAGACGCACCGCACAGCGCTGGCTTGGCGATGTCTCGTGTCTGCGCGCCGAAACTGGGCGCGGCAATTGCGCTCCAATCGACCCACCCAAGCCGAAGGAGTATTTGCCCATGAACATCGTCTGTCCCGCCTGCGGCGCCACCAACCGAGTGCCGGATGAACGGCTGCACGACACGCCGGTGTGCGGCCGCTGCAAGGGTGCGCTGATGGCCACTCAGCCGGTCGAACTCGACGATGCCCACCTGAGCGGCTTCATCGCCGGAACGGAGCTGCCCGTTCTGGTCGACTTTTGGGCCGACTGGTGCGCACCGTGCAAGTTGATGGCGCCTCACTTTGCCAAGGCGGCCGTGCAATTGCCGCTGGTGCGATTCGTCAAGGTCGATACCGAGGCCAACCCGCAATCCAGTGAGCGCCACCATATTCGAAGCATTCCCACGCTGATCCTGTATCGCGGCGGCAAGGAGGTGGCGCGGCAGTCTGGCGCCATGCCAGCCGGCGAGCTGGTCGCCTGGGTTCAATCGCAACTCGGCCAACCGGGCTGAGCCAGCGCCATGATCGGCTCACACCGTGAGCCGACGGGCCGCCGCCTCAGCCGGCCGCGGCCAGGTAGCGATCCACGTTGTCCTGCGTGATGACCTCAATGCCCGTGTCGATCGCCTGCGGGAGCTTCACGCCGATCGAGGCCTGCCACAGCATCAGCACCGACATCGACCCCTGCATGAGCGGAATGGTCGCTGACGACGAGTCGATCAAGCCTGCCTTGATGGCCTCGAGGATGGGCCGGATCGAGTCCATGCCGACGACCTTCACCGAGCCGGCCTTGCCCGCGCGTTGGATGGCCGCCGCAATGCCGATGGGGCCGGAGGCATCGCAGCACAGGTAACCGCGCAGATCGGCATGCCGCTCGAGCACGGCCGACGCCTGCTCGCGGGCGGTGTCGATGTCGTCGTTGTCGCTGCCGCCATCGACCACCGTGATGCCCGAATACTTGGCCAGCACAGCGAGCTGGGCGTCGTAGCGTTCCTTGTGGTTGGGCGCCGTGGGAAAGCCTTGCATCACCGCCACCTTGCCGGTGTGCCCGATCAGCGCGGCGAGCCGCTCGGCGGCAATCGTTCCCTGCTGCGAAAAGTCATTGCCCACGCTGGTGATGCCCGCATCCGGCGCGGGCGAATCGAAGACCACCAGCGGCGTTCCCTGCTCGCGTATGCGGCTGATCGCCGCCATGTTGCCAATCGCGTCCACCGGATCGACCGCGATGCCTGTTGGGCGGCTGCGAGCCGCACGCTCCAGGATCTCGTTTTGCTCGTGCACATCGACCTTGGCCGGCGGCAGGTACTCGACGGTGACCCCGACGCCAAGCTGCGCGCTGAGCACCGCGGCTTGCATGCGAGCTCCCTTGTGAACCTCGTCGCACCATGGGTGCGCGACTTTGGGGACGATCACGAAACGCAGGGAGTTGGGCATTTTTGTGTCCGGGCTTGACGAGGTGAGTTCGATTATCGGGACGGGGGACGTCGCGGACTGAGGCCGCCATGACGATGCACTCAGGCCAAGGCGCAGGCCGAAAACAGGCGCGGCTCGCGCCAATGGCCGCAAAATTCGGGGAGTTGGGCGCGAATTCGACCTGCCGTCAATTCAGGCTCGGCCGCATCGGCCATGGGCTAGACCTCACCTAAAGATATCGGGTTTGAAGTATGTTTAATAAAGAAAATGCAAAGATACTGGTCGCTGATGACTCTGAGGACAATCGGCTGATACTGGAGCGCAGGCTCAAGCAAGACGGGTATAAAAATATCGTCATGGCCGATGGTGGGCAGTCGGCACTGGAAAGCATGCAGAAAATGGATTTCGATCTGATTTTGCTTGATTACATGATGCCCGATGTCAGTGGCCTTGATGTCCTGAAAAAAATCAAAGGCGACCCCAATCTCAGGCATATTCCCATCATCATGGTGACTGCCTTGGATGAGATCGAGAAGGTGGCCGATTGCATTTTGAGCGGGGCAGACGACTTCATCACCAAACCATTCAACGCCACTTTGCTCAAGGCCAGAGTTTCGGCCAGCCTGGAAAAGAAACGTCTTCGTGATATTGAGGCCGACTATCTTCGGCGTGTCGAGGCTGAAAAAAAGAAATCCCAGAAGTTTCTGAAAACGGTTCTTCCATCGGCCGTTGCCACTGAGTTGCAATCGTCTGGTTTCATCAGATCGCGTCGCTATGACGATGTGGCCATACTGATTTGCGACTTGGTGGGGTTCACTTCTTTTTGCGAAAACAACAATCCTGAAGAAGTGATTTCTGCGCTCCAAGAATTGGTTGAAAAGTTTGAAGTGGTCTTCGAGCAATTCGGCCTGGAAAAGATCAAGACTGTGGGCGATGCCATCGTTGCTGTGGCCGGGTTGTCGTATGGAAATGCAGATCCGGTTCAATCCTGCGTCGACTGTGGAAAGTTGATGCGCGAGATTTCCAACGGCTTCAGACAGCCATTCGGTTTGCACGTGGGCGTTCACATGGGTTCGCTCGTGGCTGGAACGGTCGGCAACAAGACGTTGCAGTTCGACATCTTGGGCAAGTCGGTCAACATCGCCTTTGATATTTGCGACATGTCCGAGAGCAACCAGGTGCTGATTTCCAGCGACGCCTGGATGACAGCCAGAACCTCTTTGAAAGTGCGATCCCTGGGCATGAAGCGCCTCAAAAGCGGTGTCGAGATCGAGCTTCTGGAAGGGCTGTGAGCGCTTCCAGCTCAACGCGGATCAGTTCGCTGCCGTAGGCACGCAACGTTTGTCCCTGGAGGTCATCGCGACAGCCGAAACACCGACCATGGCTTGTGGTGTGTAAACGTATTCTTTACACTTTGAGCGATGATCGAGTCGTTCAAGCACAAGGGCCTGCAAGAGCTTTTTGAGAACGGCTTCAGTGCGAAGGTGCAAAAAGCCCTGGCACAGAGGGCATTGCGCCGTCTTGACGCGATCGACACCGCGAAGACCCCTGAGGCCTTGAACGTGCCGGGTTTTGATTTCCATGGTCTGCAGGGCAAACCAAAGCGCTACAGCGTGCACGTCAACGGCCCTTGGTGCATCACTTTCGAGTGGCACGGTGAAAACGCGGTGCGGCTTGACCTTGAGAACTACCACTAGGAGCCACTGATGCGTAAACGTGCACCAACCCACCCGGGCGCCATCCTGCGCGAAGACGTGCTGCCCAGCCTGAAGGGCATGTCCGTGAGTGCATTTGCGCGCAGCCTGGGTGTCTCCCGCCAGACGCTGCATTCGGTGCTGGCCGAGCGCAGCGGGGTGTCGGCCGAAATGGCGCTGCGGCTGGGAACGCTGCTGGGCAATGGCGCGCAGCTCTGGCTGGACATGCAGACCCAGCACGACCTTTGGCAGGCCGAGGCCAAGCTTCACGACGAACTCGGCCGGATGAAACCGCTGTCGCCGCTGGCGGCCTGAAGCCCACTTCGACACACCGGCATCGACAATCCCCATCGGGCCCCCGCCCCAAGGAGAACCCCGATGGCCCCCGACGATCTGGCGCGCACGCGTCGCGATGAGTTTTTCCCCGGACAGCTGGCCGCGCTAACGCTGACCGATCCGGAGCTGGTCGAGACCTTCGAGCAGTTCGCCTGCCGCGAGGTGCTGGGACATGGCGATCTGGACACGCCCACGCGGCTGATCGTGCAACTGGCGGTGTTGGTCGCCTTGCCGGCGCTGCGCGAATACGGCGCGATGCTGGGTGTGGCGCTGGATACCGGGGTCACGCCCGTTCAGGCGAAAGAGGTTGTGTATCAGGCGGCGCTTTACGTGGGCATGCCGCGCGCGCTCGACTTCATCCATGCCACCAACGACGTGCTCACCGAACGCGGCGTGGCGCTGCCGCTGCCGGGCCAGTCGACGACCACGCCGGCCGACCGTGCCGACACCGGTCTGGCGCTCGAGCGGCAGATCTTTGGCCGCGAGACGGTCGATGGCTTCTTTGCCACCTCGCCGGCCGATCAGCTGCACTTCCAGCAGCACGTGGCGGCCCATGCCTTTGGTGACAACCTGTCGCGCGGCGGCCTGGATACGCGCACGCGCGAGCTGATCAGCTTGAGCATGCTGGTCACCATGGGCGGCTGCGAGCCGCAGGTCAAGCTGCACGTGGCGGCCAACCTGCGCGTGGGCAACGACCGCGCGCGGCTCGTCGATGTGCTCACGCAGTTGCTGCCTTACGTCGGCTACCCGCGCATGCTCAACGCGCTGCGTGCGCTCAATGAGGCGCTCGTGTCGTGACAGACATCGAGATGGCCGTCGCCCGCTTGCGGCAAGCCCAGCGTGCAGCTTCAGAGCGCAGCCGCTGTGCCCCAAATCCCGAACTTGGCGACCGAAATGCTCGATCACAAGACGATTTGAAGGGGGCCGGGCGAGGGGCCCTGCGATATGATCCAAGGCTCCGGTTTTGACCAACCGGCAGCATCAAGAATGCTGGAGCGGTGGCAGAGTGGTCGAATGTACCTGACTCGAAATCAGGCGTGCCGAAAGGCACCGAGGGTTCGAATCCCTCCCGCTCCTCCAGTCAGACAGAGCCCTTCCCACACCCATGGCGAAGGGCTTTTTTCTGGCTGAGTCCGCGCTATGCGGATTCTGGTCAGGTGGGAAGCAACGACACATGCGCCTGCAATTCATCCCAGGGCGCCGACAACTTTCGGCCCTCCCGGATCAGCAAGCCAGTGGCTTCAAGCACCGCGACGTCCTGGTGCACGTTCTTGTAATCGCGCCCCAGCGCATTGGCCAGTTCCCTGACGTTGCCAGCCCCATGCTGGCGCACATGGCGCAGCAGCTCAAGACGCCGGGGGGACAGGGTGTCCAGCATGGTCTGCAGGTTGAGAAACGTCACGTGCGTTTCTTCAACCGGCTCACCTGCAGCGGCCCGATTCCATGCCTGGGCAAAGCGCTTTCCCATGTCGCCCAGACTGCCGACATTGACCTGAACCTTAGGTGTCGTGCTCATTCGTCGCCCTTTCAACATCGGCCAAAAAATCAGCCACCAGTTTTTCCACGCTCACGAACCGGTAGCGGGTTTCCACCTCACCCACGTGTCGGTGATCGCCTTTGCCGCGCTCGTTGTCGTATCCAACGATGCGCAACCCGTTTCGGCCATAAAACAGGCTGTACTTCAGCCCATGCGGTCGTTCAGATGATGCTTTCGGAAGTTGCCATATCGTCATTTCGACAATGGCGCCATCAGCCAGCACCGCCTTGTCATAGAAAATCCGATGGGCCTTCATATGGTCAATCTAACCATAAATAAATGGGGTGTCAATGGCCATAAATTTCTGCTGGAGCGGCACGATCTGAGCCTGTCCCGTTCAACATGTCGACGTCGCAATTTGGCTGCGAAGCTCAGCGTCAAGGGAGCCTCGGCGATGTTTGGGCGACTCGAATCGGCGGGCTGTCTTGCCGAGCAGGGCGACGAGCATGTCTTGGCTGAACGGGCCGTTGCGGCGCCCCGCACAGCGCGGGCCTGAAGGCCAACAAGCGCATCATCTTTAAAACGGTTGATGGCCAGGGTGATGCAACCGACGAAGACGTTGCTCATGGGTCATTGCCAAAGCTGCCTTTGGCGGCAGCTGACTCGATCACCACCATCGTTCTCACGTCGACCGTGCTGGGAGTCTTGAGCCAAGGAAGATGTGCGAAGCCCTGCGTCATCCCCACTGGTGCAATGCGTGATCGTTGGGCAAGATGTGGAGCAGGAACCAGGCCGAAGCACCCTAGGGAATGGCTTTGCGCGAAAAGCGGACGAGAACTCGCACCGGGCAGAAAACAGCCTCGAATCGATTCCAAATTGGCCTTGAGAACGCAATCGCTGTCGCATGACGAAATCAGAAGCTGTCATCGATGGCGATGGGCTGATTCGGCGGTTTCGGGTGTCGACGGCGCAGCTCGAGGCGCAGGCTTTCCTCAACTTGGTACGGTTGATCTCTTTGCAAGTTTTTGAAAGGATTCACAAATGCTCGTACGCCTTTTGTATGTCAGCCAACCAGTAGGTCCAGTGACTTCCACGGTCACCACATTGATCTTGGAAAAATCCCATAAAAATAATAAAAATGCAAACATCACCGGTATTTTGTGTCAAGGCTCTGGCTTGTGGATGCAGGCCTTAGAAGGCGAAAGAAATCAGATAAATAAACTTTACTCTCAGATCATGTCGGATCGACGGCACCAAAATCTAGAGATCCTCTCGATGGAGGAAATTACCCAAAGACGATTCGGCGAATGGTCTATGGCGCTTGTTTATCTTAATAAAGAGGATCCGATGATACAGATGGCGCATCCTCAGTTTGATCCCTATTCGGCCTCAGCCAATGACGCCATGTCGTTGCTTGATGATCTGATCAAGTCAAGCAGTCCTATCGTATTAAGAGATCAATAATCTCAAAAAACCAAACTTGCATCTTTCTGTCAACCGTCATTCAGGTCATTCAGCCATCGTTTCTAACCTGCTGGTTTTTTAATTTTTCCCTTAAATTGGCTGCAAACCAACAGGCGGAGGTTCTTTTCCAAACGCAATGTAGTCATAAATCATTTTTTCAGTCTCGTTATCACTTTCACAGTAACTGGCAAGAATTTGCATGAAGGTTCGTTCGTCGGCTTCAAAACTCGCCATCGTCCAGTTTTCGAACATCCTTTCTTTGATCATGCACATTTTCATGATGCTGAAGTCTTTATGTCTTTTATCGGTCTGGATTAAAGCAATTAGATCCATGATGACAGAGCGTGGGCCCTCAAGGATCTGAAGAAATTCGCCATTACTGGAAATTAAGCAGCCAGAAATGCTTTTTTTCATGTTGTTCAGGCGTGAGGTTTTCAGTATTTCTTTCTCCCCATCGGCGTCGGTAAGGCTGATGGAGTGGTAGACAACTTGAAAAAGGTGGTTTGAGTGATCAACATTGGAAAAATAAGTCATTTGATACTTTCAAAAAGATTTAAGGTCTCAAGTAAAAATCAGGATAGTTAAATCGAGCTTGAGAGAACGTCTGAACTAACCTCACCCAGCATTGGCACTTTCTCAGCGCCGCCAAATCGAGTCGTTTCCAGAATCATCGCCGCGGCCACGGTCAGCCATGTCGCATGGCTCAGATGGTCGCTGCCACAGACGATCTGCGCAAGTGAAACGTGCTTTGGCCAAGCTGGTGCCCAGCACGTCGCTGTGCTTATCGATCACGCCCATGCATGTGTTGAGCCGGATGGGAGACAACATCAACAAGATGATTGGGAAGGCAGCCTTGCTGCTGGCCACCGCCGCTGCGGTGCTGGCCATCAGTGGCACGGCGCTGGCCGACGACAACAGCAAGCGCAACAGCCACAAGCCTCGCGGCGCGCACAAATCGGGCAGCGTGCAGCTCGGTCCGCGGCCATTCTTCCTGGTGGACGACATGAGCGAGGGCCCGCTCAAGCGCCAGTTGCAGCAGTGCGCGCAACGTGGCGCGTTCACACCGCGCGAGTTTTCGATCGGCCACCGTGGCGCGGCGATGCAGTTCCCCGAGCACACCGCCGAGTCCTACACGGCGGCGGCGCGCATGGGCGCGGGCATCGTCGAGTGCGACGTGACTTTCACCAAGGACAAGGAACTGGTCTGCCGCCACGCGCAAAACGACCTGCACACGACGACCAACATCCTGGTCACGCCGCTGGCCGCCAAGTGCACCCAGCTGTTCACGCCGGCGACCTTCGATTCCGCCGGCATCCGCCTCACGACAGCCAGCGCCGAGTGCCGCACCAGCGACATCACGCTGGCCGAGTTCAAGACCCTGCGCGGCAAGATGGACGCTTCCAATGCCAGCGCGCGCACGCCGGCCGAGTACCTCGGCGGCACCGCCAACTGGCGCACCGATCTGTACTCGGGTCCGAGCAACGGTACGCTGGTGACGCACAAGGAGAGCATCGAGCTGTTCAGGCGCCTGGGCGTGAAGATGACGCCCGAGCTGAAGAGCCCGAGCGTGACGATGCCCTTCGACGGCTTCACGCAAGAGGCCTATGCGCAAAAGATGATCGACGACTACAAAGCCGCGGGCGTGCCGCCGCGCCATGTCTGGCCGCAGTCCTTCGACATCCGCGACGTGCTGTACTGGGTCAACAACGAGGTCACCTTTGGCAAGCAGGCGGTGTACCTCGATGACGCCGGTACGGCGGCGGAGCTGCCCACGCACGAACAACTGGTGCAGTACAAGTCGCAGGGCATCCAGATCGTCGCGCCGCCGATATTCGCACTGCTCGCCATAGATGCCGGTGGACGCATCGTCCCCTCGGCCTATGCACGCAACGCCAAGATGGCCGGGCTGGACATCATCACCTGGACGCTGGAGCGCTCGGGCATTCTGGCCGATGGCGACAACGGCTTTTACTACCAGACCATCGACGCCGCGATCAAGACTGAGGGCGACGTGATGCAGGTGATCGACGTGCTGGCGCGCGATGTTGGCGTGCTCGGCATCTTCAGCGACTGGCCGGCGACGACGACCTTCTACGCCAACTGTGCCGGACTGCGCTGACCGCAGCGCAAGACGCGGCGGACTCCCGCAGCTTCAGTCAGACACAGCCCTTCCCACAACGGTGGCGAAGGGCTTTTTCAAGGCTGCCAGGGGTTGATCACGGCGGCACCAGACTTTCCCGCAAGGCTGTGCGGAGTTGTGATGCAAGGTGCAGTCCTGCGGCTGCTGGTCCGGAGTTGTCTGTGACCCTCCATGAAAAACCGGACTGTGGGGCGTGGTGTTGGGGTGGTGGGAAATTCAACCCTCACCCTGGCCCTCTCCCTGAGGGAGAGGGAAGTCTTGACTCCCTCTCCCGCCCAGCGGGAGAGGGCAGGGGTGAGGGTGGTCGAGCCGCTTGGACTGATGGCTGGAGAGGCAACCTGCCTGACTCCCTCTCCCGCTCGCGGGAGAGGGCAGGGGTGAGGGTGGTCGAGCCGCTTGGGGGCACGGTCGAAGTGCTGCGGGTTTTTCACATGTCACGCCGCCTTCCAAACAAATGGTGATCGGCCGCTGGCTCAAAATGCCTAGAGCCCCAAGGTTCGAATTCATCACAAGGAGTCAGGCATGAGCGAAGACCCACGCTGCTGTGGCAGCGGTACCTGCATCATCGACGCCGAAGGCCGCTGCTGGTGCGGTCAGCAGTGGGACGGCCAGAAGATGTGCCGCCCGCCGCTGTCGACGGCTGGGGCAACCGCCCCTGCGGCTGTGGTCGAACAACCGCGCCCGCCAAACGCAACCAAGTCGTGATCTGCCAGGACGTCTCCCGCGCCTCGCTCTCCAATCCGATGCGCTGCCGCAAGCGGAACGTGCCGTGACGGGTCCGGCGGCGCTGGTCTGGTTCAAGCGCGACCTGCGTGTTCGTGACCATGCCCCGCTTGCCGAGGCGATGCGCTTTGAAAACGCGCTGGGTCTGGTGGTCATTGAGCCGCAATGGATCGACAGCCCTGAATGCGACCCGCGTCACGTCGCCTTCTTGCTGGACTGTGTGGCGCAACTCAAGGCCGATCTGGCGCAGCGCGGGCTGCCGCTGCGCGTTCGATGCGGCGCCATGCCCCAGGTGCTGCAGGATCTGCGCCGCGAGTTTGCGTTCACTCATCTGCTGAGCCACGAGGAAACTGGCGCTGGATGGAGCTACGCGCGCGACTTGGCGGTAGCCGAGTGGTGCCGCACTCAGGGCGTTGACTGGATCGAGTCGCAGCAAACGGGCGTGGTGCGGCGCCTGCGTTCGCGCACCGGTTGGGCCGGCCGGTGGGCAGGCCGCATGAATGCCCCTGAGGCACCCGAGGCCAGCGGCTTCAGGTCGGTGACCGCTCTGCAGTCTGCGGCCGTGCCCACGCTGCGCGAGTTGGGTCTGCGCGATCCGTGCGTTCCCTTGCCACTGGGCGGCGAGCGTGCCGCATGGGCGGCGCTCGACAGCTTTCTCGGCGGCCGCGGCCTCGGCTACCGCCGCGCGATGTCCAGCCCGCTCACTGCCGCCGAGGGCTGCAGCCGCCTGAGCGCGCACCTGGCCTTTGGCACCATCTCCATGCGTTGCGTGCACCAGGCCACCGAGGCGCGCATCGCCAGCACGCCCGATCGCGAGCTGGCCTACGCCTTGCGCGGCTTCGCCAGCCGGCTGCGCTGGCACTGTCACTTCATGCAAAAGCTTGAAGACGAACCCGCCATCGAGTGGCGCAACGTGGCGCGAACGGTCGATGGGCTGCGCCCGGGCGATGGTGTTCACGACAGCCCGATCGACCAAGAGCGACTGCAGGCATGGTGCGAAGGCCGCACCGGCTTTCCGATGGTCGATGCCTGCATGCGCCAGTTGCGCGCGACCGGTTGGTTGAACTTCCGCATGCGTGCGATGCTGGTCAGCTTTGCGGCCTATCACCTGTGGCTGCACTGGCGCGAGCCGGGGCTGTTTCTGGCGCGCCAGTTCCTTGATTTCGAGCCCGGCATTCACTGGAGCCAGATGCAGATGCAGTCGGGCACCACCGGCATCAACACGCTGCGCATCTACTCGCCGGCCAAGCAGGCGCGCGATCACGACGCCCAAGGGCACTACATCCGGCAGTGGGTGCCGGAACTGGGCACCGCGGCTTATCCAGCACCCATCGTCAACGAGCGCGAGGCCGTGGCTGCAGCCAAGGACCGGCTTTACGGTCTGCGCAAGTCAGGCCAGGCGCACGCCGAGGCTGACGCCATCCAGCAAAAGCACGGCTCGCGCAAGAGTGGCTTGCCGGCCATGAAGCCCGCCAAGCGCCACGCCCGCACCCCACCGGATACGCAAGGCCAGTTGTTCTAGGTGAACGTCGGGGATCTGGATTTTTTACGCCCGCTCGTCGTGCTTCTTTGCGGCAAACGGGTAAGCGCCGCCAGGTTTTCCCTTGGGCGGGATCTTGAGCGACAGGATCATCGTCACCGCCAGCGTCACCGCGGTGAAGCCGAGCGAAAACACCACCGGGATCTTGTAGACGTCGATCAGCAGCATCTTCGCGCCGATGAACACCAGCACGATCGCCAGGCCATAGCTGAGCAGGTGAAAGCGCTCGTGCATGTTGGCCAGCAGGAAATACATCGCGCGCAGACCGAGAATGGCGAACACGTTGGAGGTGAGCACGATGAAGGGATCGGTCGTGATCGCGAAGATGGCCGGGATCGAATCGACCGCGAACACGATGTCGACGATGCCGATCAGCAAGATCACCACCAGCAGCGGCGAGGCCATCTTGACGCCGTCGACCACGGTGAAGAACTTCTCGCCGTCGTAGTTCGGCGCGATCTTGAAGCGGCTGCGGATCCACTTCAGCGCAGGGTTGTTGTCCAGGTCGGGCTCCTGACCGGCGGCCCACCACTGCATTGGCCCCCTCTCCCGCCCAGCGGGAGAGGGCAGGGGTGAGGGCTCGCCGCAGCCCGCGGCTCTCGCCGTGCCAGTCACGCCAGATGCGGCAGTGCATCCTTGCTTCGGGCCGTTGACTCGAATTCGGCTTTGACTTCGGCCACGTCATCGGCCAGGTTCGCACCCACACGCCATGCGGCGTGACCGATGGCGACTCTGGCGGGTATGCCGATGTCGTTGAGCAGCGCGGCGAGCAACTTGGCCTGACGCACGCAATCGCGACCGTGGTCCTGGTGCCGCCTTGCTGCCACTGTGGCCACGGCCTTGGTGGCTTGGGACAAGGTGTCGATGCGTGAGGTGTTGGGGTAGACCCCGGCGAGTTTCTTGAGCTTGGCTTGACCCACGGGCGATTGGCGATTCGTTTGTTGAAGTGGTCCATGAGCGTGGTCAAGCTGATGCCTGATCGATGTATGACTGGCGTCCGAGCACGAGACTGTTTTCAGCCGACATGCCGAAGCTGAGCGCGAATGGGCTGAGCATTCGCAGGTGTACGGGGCCGCGCCGAGTTGGGGTCGCTCACCACTCGACGTTCCGGATGGATCACTCCATGCTGATTTCGCACCCGCTTCGCACCGAGCTGCACGACGAGCTCCATACGCGCCCGAGACCGGCGATCACGGTGCCGCATGTGGTCGCGCACGCCTCGGTCATTCATCCGAGTCAGTACCCGTCCTACCCGAAGGCGTTGCTCGTGTGGTGTTCAACCCACGGCATCGAACCCCCGGCGCCCGGGAGGTTTCACTTCACGGCCGCAGTGGGGACAACGCGCTTGCGTTGGGAGTTGCACGGCGAGTTTCATGAGTACACCTTCTACGACACCGAGTGCGACGCGAAAGAGCCTTTCGCAACCAACAACGCTGACCGGTTTCTCGAGCAACTGCTCAAGCACGAAGAGGGGCAATTGATCGCCGCCTTGAGGCTGACGGTACTGGCAGCCGATGGGTGCGAAGGTGGCAACGCACTGGCTGCTCGAATCTTCGATGGCGAAGAGATGGTCGCGGCAAGCGTTTGCGATCAGCGCGTCGATATGTACTCAGACTTTCGTCTGGATCAAGCCGGTTGCGGCCGCTTCTTGCTGATCGATCGTGAAACACGCCCGCCTCAGTTGGGCAGGGTGGTTCAGTTCATCATCGACATGGAGGTCCACCGGATGATGGCCATGCTGGCCTATCCCGAGGCCCGCGAACTGGCCCGCTCGCTGCGCGTGATGGAGCCCAGGCTGTCAAGCCTGGTGACTCGACTCGATCTGGCCACAACCAGCGAGGAGCCCGAGATCCTGCAGGACCTGACCCGTCTTTCGGCCGAGGTCGAGCAGTTGTCGACGTACAGCGCCTACAGGCTGGATGCGGCCAGAGCCTATCGAGGGCTGGTTCAGCAAAGCCTGAGCGACCTGTGCGAGGTGAGGCTGAGCTGGCATCAAACGCCGAGCGAATTTCTGGACCGCAGGTTCAACCCGGCGATGGATTTTTGCGAGGCCGTCAACGTGCGTCTCGAATCGGTATCAGCGCGTGTGAGCCGTGCGAGCGGCCTGCTGGGCACTCGCGTCGAGATCGACCGCGAGCGTCAGAACCAGGAATTGCTCGGGGCGATGAACGAGCGAGCCGCCGCCCAATTGCACCTGCAGCAAACTGTCGAAGGCCTGTCGGTGGCGGCCATTGCGTACTACGCCACCGGGCTGTGCGCTTACCTGTTCAAGGCAGCCGACAAGGCCGGCTTGCCTGTGCGCTACGAGCTGGCCACCGGCTTGGCCGTGGTGCCGGTGGTGCTGCTCGTGTGGTGGTTCTTGCGCCGCGCTCGGGGCCGCATGAAGGGCGCTGACAAGCCCCACTGACAGCCCGCCCGCCGGCACCGCCGCGCTGCTGGTCAGTGCGTGATGGCCAAGGCCTCGCGCACTGCGCCCTTGAAGACGAAGAGCGTCAGCGCGCCGTTTTTCAGGTCGCCCTTGCTGTCGAAGGAAATGTCGCCGCTCACGCCCGGGTAGCTGTCTGTGGCGGCCAGCACCGGCAGGTACTTGGCGGGTTCGGCCGAGCCGGCCTTGGCCATGGCCGCGGCCATCAGCTTGACCGCGTCGTAGGTGTTCGGCGCATAGGCCACCACGTCGCTGCCGAATTTCTTCTTGTAGGCCGCGCGGAAGTCGTCGTTGCGCTTTTTCTGCGCGCCTTCCACACCGCCGCCCAAGGTGCAAAACACCTGAATCTGAGCGACCGCGCCACCTGACAGACCGGGCAGGTCGGTGGTGCACAAGCCGTCGCCACCCATGAACTTCGCCTTGATGCCCAGCTGCTGCATCTGCCTGAGCATGGGCCCGGCCTGCGCGGTGCCGCCGGCAAAGAAAATCAGGTCCGGCTTGGTGGCCTTGATGGCGGTCAGGATGGCGGTGAAGTCGGTGGCTTTGTCCGAGGTGTACTGGCGCGTGACCACCTTGCTGCCAGCGCTGGTGGCATCGCTGTCGAACTCTTGCGCCAGACCCTGGCCATAGGCCGTGCGGTCGTCCACGATGGCGATGGCCTTGGCCCGCAGCGTGTTCACCGCATAGCGGGCCAGCGCCGCGCCCATTTGCAGGTCGTTGGTCACCAGCCGAAAGGCGGACTTGTAGCCCAGCCGGGTGAATTTGGGGTCGGTGGCCGAGGGTGAAATCTGCACGACGCCGGCATCGCTGTACACGCGCGCCGCAGGAATCGAGGTGCCCGAGTTCAAATGGCCCACCACGCCATGGACGCCCGAGTCGACCAGCTTTTGCGCCACCGCGGTGGCCTGTCTCGGGTCGCCGGCATCGTCTTCGGCCAGCAGTTCGAAGCGGGCCTTCTTGCCACCGATCAGCAACCCCTGCGCGTTGAGCTCGTCGATGGCCATGCGCGCGCCCATCTCGTTGTCGCGGCCCATGTAGGCCCAGTTGCCACTGGTCGCCGCCACGTGGCCAATGCGCACGGCCAGTTCCTGCGCGCCAGCCGATGAGGCGATGAACGCCAAGGCGCCCAGCGCCGCCATCTTCCATTGGGTCTGCATCGAAAAACTCCTTGAAGTGGGGGGGCGTCGCGGGCGAGTGTGCCAGCGCTCAGTCCTCACGCACGCTCAGCTGCAGCCCCATGCTGCCGTGGCTGCGATCGCGCGGCGGCTGCAGCAACAGCGCCATCAGCTCGGGGCTGAACGACAAATCCATCTTGCCGTGGTTCACGCCGGCCACGCGAACGAGCCGGCTTTGCCTTGCCACTTCGCTGCGGATGACCAGCGTGACCACCCGCTCGCTCGCCCTGACGAACACCCAGCAGCCAAACCGGTGGGCGTCGCGTTCGATCCTGCAACTGCGGCGCCAGTCTTCGGCGCGCAACTGCTCGACCGGCGTGGTGGCCGCAGGGACAAGCACGCTCGCCTCGGGGCTCGACGAGCAGTGCGCCGCGATGGCGCCGTCGCGCGCTTGCGCCGAGGCGTGTGCGCACGATGCGAAGTCCTGGTCGTAGACGACCACATGGGTGTCGTCCTGCCAGACGACCGCGCCGCCTTCGGTGCGCAAGCCGAAGATGAGTTCATGCGCGCCCAGGCCCTTGGCCAACTCGTTGATGCCATGCGCCTGCACGATGGCCATGACGATGGGCAGCAGCCGTTGCGGCGCCACGTCGGCGGCCAGCAGACCTTCGCGCAGCTCGGGCGTGAGTGCGGCGTGATACGCCGTGTGGCTGCCGAGCTGGTGGTGGTCCGATGCGCTGGCGTCGAGGCCCTCTTCGGTCGTCCAGCGCAGCAGCTCGGCATCGCCGTGCGCATTCGATGCCGCCAGCAGTACAGCCGCCGGCCGTTCGGCATCGAACGGGCCCAGGCGGCTCGTCAGCATGTCGAGCAGTTCTCTGGCGCTGCCCGCCTGAGCGCAGTGATCGCGCAGGAAGGTGATGACCTGCGCGGCCATTTCGGCATCGCCCGAACAGGCCACGGCCACGCCGGCCGCGATCTCAACCAGCCGCAATGGCGACGCTGCCCCAGGTGACCCGGCATCCGACAGCAGCAAGACCGAGCCTTTGTATTTCCAGCCGGCGCAATAGGTCAATGGGGAGATCTTTCAGTCATCGTCCGGGGCGTGCCAGAGGCCTTGCGAGCTCGAATGCCCGCGCTGCTCGCAGCACCAGCGCATCGCCGAACATCGGCCCCACGATCTGCAGCCCGATCGGCAAGCCATCGGTGGTCAAACCGCAGGGGATGCTACAGGCCGGCTGCTGCGTCAGGTTGAACGGGTGGCTGAAGGGCGTCCAGCCCAGCATGGTTTCGGCGGACATGGGCCGCTGGCCGGCGGGTAGAGCGTCGAACGCGGGCACCGCCACGCTGGGGGTCACCAGCACATCGAAGCGCTGCATGAACTGCCGCATGTGCGAGCCCAGAGCGGCGCGCCGCTGGTGCAGGCTTTGCAGCTCGAGCACGGTAAGGGCCGAGCCGATGTGCGCCTGAGCCGCGAAATCGGGGTCCGCCACGCTGCGCTGCGCCGGCGTCAACTGGCTCCACAGCGACCACACCGTCGCGAACCACAGACCGGTGGTGATCTCAAGCGGGTCTTCGAACCCCGGGTCGATCGCCTCGACCTGCGCGCCCAGCGATTGCAGTTCGAAGACCGCGCGCTCGCATGCTGCCGCCACTTCGGGGTGAACCTGTTTGGCGTAGCCGAGCGTGGGCGACCAGGCCACGCGCAGCCCGGCCACGCCATCGTCGAGGCCCGCGGTGTGGTCACGCCCGTCGGGTGGCAGCGAAGCCCAGTCGCGCGCGTCGCGGCGCGCCAGCACGTTCATCATCAGCGCGGCATCGCGCACGCTCATGCTGATGGGGCCGATGTGGGCCACGCTGCCGAAGGGCGAGGGCGGATACGCCGGCACCCGACCGAAGCTCGGCTTCAGACCGAAGGTGCCGCACAGCGCGGCCGGAATGCGCACGCTGCCGGCCCCGTCGGTGCCCACCGACAGCGGCCCCATGCCGGCGGCCACCGCTGCCGCCGAGCCGCCCGATGAGCCGCCGGGCGTGCGATCGAGCCGCCAGGGGTTGTGCGTCAGCCCGGTGAGCGGCGAATTGGTTTCGGCCTTGCAGCCGAACTCGGGCGTGGTGGTCTTGCCCAGCAGCACCGCGCCGGCTTCGCGCAGCCGGGCGGTGGCTGGCGCATCGACGTCCCAGGCTTGCGTGGCATCGACGGTGCGGCTGCCGCGACGCGTTGGCCAGCCTCGCGCGAGGATCAGGTCCTTGACCGAGACCGGCACGCCTTCGAGTTCGCCGCAGGCGGAGCCATCGCGTCGCCAGGCTTGCCAGCGGGCTTCGCTGCGGCGTGCCGAAGCCAGGGCGTCTTCGGCCGCGACCAGCACGAAGGCGTTGAGTTGGGGCTCCAGCCGCGCGATGCGCTCAAGCACCGCGCGGGTGGCCTCGACGGGCGAGGCCGCGCCCGATCGGAAGGCATCGAGCAACTCACTGGCCGTCACATCGGCCAGGCTGGGCGCCAGTCGCTCGATGCCCCTGGGTGAACCCGGCCCGCCGTCCATGGGCCAGGTCGTCGGGCTTACTGCGACAGACCCAGCGTGTAGTTGCCGGTGCTGCTGGTGCGAAGCACCCGAACGTACACGTTGACGGCTGCAGCGGCGGTGTTGGTGTAGGTGATTCTTTCAGCCGCACCTGCCGTGGTCGAAGCGCTGCTGGCCAACTGGGTTGTGCCATTGCTGGCGTAAAGCCGCATGTCGAAGTTGGCCGTGGCAGGCATGGTGAGCGTGGCGGTCAGCGTCTTGCCCGCGCCCAGCGAAAGCCGGTAGTAGTCGGTGTCACTGTTGCTGCTGATGCGACCGCTCACGCTGGCCGGGTTGGCGCTCACCACCTGCGCGCCGCCGGCGCTGTTGTTGTTGCTGGTCGTTTCGCTCACCGCGGTCACCGTGCCGCAGGCCAGCGTGCTGAAGCTGCTTCCATTGCCGTAGACGGTGCCGCCGCTGCTCACGCCCTTGGCGCGGAAGTAGTAGGTGGTGCCGCAAGCCAGCCCCGACAGGGCGCGGGTGGCGCTGCCGGTGGTGGTCACGGCGCTGGGGGTGGCGGCCAGACCGGTGATGCTGTAGACGCCGGTCACGGTGCCGTATTCAAAGGTCACCGCGGTGCTCGCGCCATTGGCCACGATCGTGCTGTTGAGCGTGGCGCTACCGGTGGTGATGCTGGTCGCCGCGCCCGTGGTCACCGTGGGCGCACAGGCGGATGTGGTGAAGCTGAGTTCGCTGCCCGTCGATGAGCCGGCGCTGCTCACGCCCTTGGCGCGGAAGTAGTACCTGGTGTTGCACAACAGACCCGATACGGCGAGTGTTGAAGCACCCGTGGTGTCCACGGTGCCGCCCGTGGTGGCGCTCTGGCTGGTGGACGAGTAGCTCCCGCTGGCCGTGCCGTAATCGAAGCTCACCGTTGTGCTGCTGCCGTTGGCGCTGGTCGTGCTGTTCAGCGTGGCGCCGGTGGCGGTGATGTTGCTGGCGGCGTTGGTCGTGACGGCCGGCAGCGAGGCGAACGTCGATGCGATGGTCACCGCCGCATTGGCATCGACGATGCCCGCGCCGCACTGAGCACACGCGGCCGGGAACGCCCGTGAGGTGCTCTTGAGTGCGCCTTCGACCTGGTCGGGGGTGAGCTGCGGATTTTTCTCCAGCATCAGCGCGACCACGGCCGACACATGCGGCGTGGCCATCGAGGTGCCCTGGTAGTAGGCGTAGCTGTCAGCACCCGGCGTGGTGGTGCCGGTGTTGAGTGTGGACAGCACGCCGTTGGTCGTGATGCCGCCCGTCGTGTCGCCGCCGGGTGCCGCCACATCGACAGCCGCTCCGAAGTTCGAGTAGTAGGCCTTGCCACCGGTGCGTCCCACCGCCGCCACGGTGATGACGCCCGCGCAATTGGCAGGCGATGCATTGGAGACGTCGACATTGCTGTTGCCTGCGGCCACCACGATCACCGCACCGCGGCTGCGTGCGCCGTTGATGGCGGTCTGGGTGGTGGTGCCACACGCGCCGCTGCCGCCGAGCGACATGTTGATCACGCGAGCGGGTGTGGGGTTCAGCGGCAGGCCGGTGACGGTGCCGCCCGACGCCCAGACGATGCCGTCGGCGATGTCGCTGGTGTAGCCGCCGCAACGGCCCAGAGCCCGCACGGGTTGCACCTTGGCGCCATACGCCGCGCCGGCCACGCCATTGGCGTTGTTGGTGACCGCAGCGATGGTGCCGGCCACGTGGGTGCCATGCCACGAACTGTTGCTGGCCCTTGACAGGAACCCGCACTGGCCGGCGGTGTTCCAGTCACCCGGGTCGAGCGCATCGTTGTCGCGGCCATTGCCGTCGTTGGCCGTGGCGATGTCGGCAATCATGTCGTAGCCCGGCACGAGGTTGGCTGCCAGATCCGCATGCGGCCTGTAGCCGGTGTCGATCACGGCCACCACGATGCCAGCGCCCGTGGTCTGATCCCAAGTCGACGGCAGGTTCAAGCCGCCGGCGCTTTCGTAGTAATGCCACTGGTCCAGAAAGCGGGGGTCATTGGGCGTGAGCAGGATGTGCATCTTGCGGTCGGGTTCCGCAAATTGCACATCGGGGTTGGCTGCAATGGCCTGCGCCAGCGCTTCGATCGCCTTGCGACCGAGCTCGCGGTCGAGCTTCATCACGTAGGACCCGGCGGTGTTCCTGCGCAGGAACTGCATCTGCGCGCCGGTGCGGTTGGCCTTGGTGTGCGCATCCGACATGGTCTGCAGGTCAGCACGCGCTTCGGCGGCCGTGCCCTTGCGGTACTTGATGATCAGCCGGTCGGTGCCATCAGCCTGATCCGCAGCCACATCCTGCGGATTCGCATTCACACCGCCGGCGATGGCCGGGGCACTGAGGCCCAGCGCAGCCAGCGCCGCAACGATGCAAACGAGCCGATGGAACTTCTTGAAAACTGCTGACATGGGGGTACTCCGGAACGTCGATCAAGGCGCGCAAGCCCGGATGCCATGAGGCTGCCGCGTGTTGCAAGCCGCCGGAGACTACACAAACCCCACTCGTTTGACGACCCCTTGAACCCAAAACCCCCTGAATGAGGGCTGGCGCTCAGCCGGCCATGCCGCTCATTTTTCGGGCGTGGCCTGTACGGCAGGCGCCGTGGTGGTGTCGGGCTGGCAGCCGCGCGTCATGCGCACGCCTTTCAGAAAGCCTCGGCGCACCTTGCCGGCGGCCAGCGCTGACGAGACCTTGCTCGAATGACGCTCGGCGCCGCTGAGCTTGCGCACCCAGCTGCGAAACGGCACCACGCCCTCGGTCATGCCCTTGAAGGCGTTCATGGCGGCGTCGCTGGCCATCTCGGATCCGCGATCGATGAGATCCTGGCTGCGCTTTTCTCGTGGCGCGTCCATGTCCGGCCCGAGCAATTCATCGAGTTGCTCGATTTCTTCGGCCAGCCCGGCGCAACCGGGGTCGTCGGGCTCGCGATAGGGGTGCTCGCGTGCCTTGACCAACGGCTCGGGGATCGGCGTCTGGTTCAAATTGAAGTCGTTGAGCGGCGTGGCGGCCACCTCGGTCACCCGTTTGGTCTGCGGCGTGGCGCAGGCCGCGAGGCACAGCACGCACAGCACAACGAGAGTTCGTTTCATGGTCTCCAAGCCGTAGTAACGTGTCCCCAGTGGAGCACCGCAGCGCCCAAGTGGTTTGAGTGGAGTGCACTGCATTCACCGTTCATTTGCGACTCTTTGTCTTTTGACCATGTTGTTCGTACTGTCTCCCGCCAAATCGCTCGATTACGAGACCCCGTCCAAGGTCGCGCAGCCGACCACGCCGCAGTTCGTGGCGCGCTCGGCCGAGCTGATTGACATCCTCAAGGCCAAGAGCCCGGCCGAGATCGCCGCGCTGATGGACTTGTCGGATCCGCTGGCCGCGCTCAACGTGGCGCGCTACGGCGTGTGGAGCCCACGCTTCACCGACAGCAACAGCAAGCCGGCGGTGCTCGCCTTCAATGGCGACGTGTACGAAGGCCTGGATGCAGCGTCGCTGTCCGAAGCAGATCTTCAATGGGCGCAACAGCACCTGCTGATCCTGTCGGGGCTGTACGGCGTGCTGCGCCCGCTCGATCGCATGCAGCCTTATCGGCTCGAGATGGGCACCGCGCTCGACAACGCGCGCGGCAAGAACCTCTATGCGTTCTGGGGCGACACGCTGGCTGCCCACATCAACGAGCGCTTGCAGTCCGACGCCTCGCCGGTGATCGTCAACCTCGCCTCGCAGGAGTACTTCAAGGCGGTGCGGCCCACCGCGGCCAGCCGCTGGCTCAAGCCGCGCATCGTCGAGTGCGTGTTTGAGGACTGGAAGGCCGGCCAGTACAAGGTCATCAGCTTTCACGCCAAGCGTGCGCGCGGGCTGATGGCGCGGTTCGCCATCACGCAGCGCTTGTGCACGCCGCAGGGCTTGCAGGAATTCGACCTTGAAGGCTATGCCCACGCCGCCGAGGCCAGCGATGAACAGCGGCTGGTGTTTCGGCGCAAGGCTTGAGCGGCACAACGATGGCTGGCTCTGAAGTGACCCCAGAGCTGCGACGCTGGATCGTCGAGCACACGGCGCTGGGTCACACGCCGGGACAGTTGTTGACCTCGATGCTGGCCAGTGGCTGGGCCGCACCGGCAGCCGGCCGTGTGCTTGAAGAGGTGCTGTGCAGCCCGGCCGTCGAGCGGCCGCATCTGGCCGACCTGCCCCCTGCGGTGCCGGTGCCTGAATTGACGTCCTCGGCCCATGGCGCGCAGGTGGTCTCGCGCATGGCCAAGCCGTGCGTGATCGTGCTCAGCGGCTTGCTCACGCATGAAGAGTGCGACGAACTGGTGGCCCTGGCGCGGCCCAGGCTGTCTCGTTCCGAGACGGTGCGGCTGAGCACCGGCAGCAGCGAAATCCACCAGGCCCGCACCAGCGAGGGCATGTTCTTCGGCCGCGAGGAAAACCCGCTGTGCGCGCGCATCGAGCAGCGCATTGCCGAGATGTTCAACTGGCCGGTCGAAAACGGCGAAGGCTTGCAGGTGCTGCACTACAGCCCCGGCGCCGAATACAAGCCGCACTACGACTACTTCGACCCCACCCAGCCCGGCACGGTGCCGGTGCTCAAGCGTGGCGGCCAGCGCGTGGCCAGCCTGGTCATGTACCTCAACACTCCGGTGAAAGGGGGCGGCACCGTGTTTCCCGATGTCGAGTTCGAAGTCGAACCGATCAAGGGCAACGCCGTGTTCTTCAGCTACGACCGGCCCCACCCTGAAACCCGCACCCTGCATGGCGGCGCGCCGGTCATCGAAGGCGAGAAATGGGTGGCCACCAAGTGGCTGCGCGAGCGGCGATTCGACTGAGCCGCTGCGCTTGAACGCCTGATCAGCGCTTGGGCGGACCCGAGCGCGGGCCTGACGACGGACCGCCGCGTCCGCCACCGGAACCCGAACGTGGCGGGCCACCCCTTCCGCCGCCACCTCCACCGCCGCCAGGACGTCCCCCACCACCCCCGCCTGGGCGACCGCCACCACCGCCACCGGGACGACCGCCGCCGCCGCTCGGGCGAAAGCCGCGACCGGCGCCTTCACCGATGACCATGCGGCCGAGCACGATGGGCTCGGGCTTCTCGCCCGCAGGCGGTGCAAAGCCCTCGATGATTTCCTTCGGGATCTCGTGCTTGATGAGCCGCTCGATGTCGCGCAGGAAGCCGTTTTCGTCCACGCACACCAGCGAGACCGCCTCGCCGGTCGAGCCCGCGCGGCCGGTGCGGCCGATGCGGTGCACGTAGTCTTCGGGCACGTTGGGCAGCTCGAAATTGACCACGTGCGGCAGCTGGTCGATGTCGATGCCGCGTGCGGCGATGTCGGTGGCCACCAGCACCGTGAGGTCGCCGGTCTTGAACTCGGCCAGCGCCTTGGTGCGCGCGGCCTGGCTCTTGTTGCCGTGGATGGCCATCGCGCTGATGCCCTGCTTTTCAAGGAATTCGACCAGCTTGTTGGCGCCGCTCTTCATGCGGGTGAACACCAGCACCTGGTCCCAGTCGTTGGACTTGATCAGGTGGGCCAGCAGGTCCTTCTTCATCTCGCGGCCCACCGGGTGGACCTTTTGCACGATGCTGTCGTTGGTCTGGTTGCGCCGCGCCACTTCGATCAGCGCAGGCTTGTTGAGCAAGCGGTCGGCCAGCGCCTTGATCTCGTCGCTGAAGGTCGCTGAAAACAGCAGGCTTTGCTTTTGCGCCGGCACGATGGCCAGCACCTTCTTGATGTCGTGGATGAAGCCCATGTCCAGCATGCGGTCGGCTTCGTCGAGCACGAAGATCTCGATGTGGCTCAGGTCCAGCGTGCGCTGCTGGTGGTGGTCGAGCAATCGGCCCGGTGTGGCCACCAGGATGTCGACGCCCTTGCGCAGGCGGTCGATCTGCGGCTGCATGCCCACGCCGCCGAACATCACCATGCTGGTGAGCTTGCTGTACTTGCCGTAGGTGCGAACGCTTTCTTCGACCTGTGCGGCGAGCTCGCGGGTGGGCGTGAGGATCAGCGCGCGGATCGGCAATCGACCCTTGGCGTCACGCACGGCGGGCTTTTCCATCAGGCGGTGCAGCATGGGCAGCGTGAAGCCGGCCGTCTTGCCGGTGCCGGTCTGGGCGCCGCCGAGCAGGTCGCCGCCGCCGAGCACGACCGGAATCGCCTGGGCCTGAATGGGCGTGGGGGTGGTGTAGCCGTATTCGGTGACGGCACGCAACAAAGGCTCGGCCAGGCCGAGATCAGAAAAATTCATTTGGAAGTAGAGCCCTCGGGCCTGCGCCAGCGGGGCTGTGGTTCGCGGCCTGCTGTTGCCCGCAAGGGACACACCAGTCGGAAGGCGCGAGGGGTTCAGGGTGTCGGAATCGACCGCGCCACGATGACTGGATCCGTGACGCTGCCTGCGATTCTAAGGGTTGCTACTGATCCCAACCCCTGGAAAGGCCCGCCAACGCAGGTCTGATCCGCTGATGGGCTCAGTCGGCCGCCCAGAAATGACAAAGCCGGCCCGTGCGTGGCACGACCCGGCTTGTCTGGATGCAGTGCTTTGGATGCGCTGCCGTCAGTCGTCGCCTGAGTCGTCGCCTGAGTCGTCGCCTGTGATGTCGTTAACCAGCACGGCCGTCCACGCGGCCTTGACCGCATTGGTTTCGGTCGAAGTGGCGCCGTACAGGTCGGTGGCCGCGCTGACGGTGGCCACGCGTGCGGCGGCGTAGTTGGTGGCCGAGGTCATGTAGACCGTCAGCGCGCGGTACCAGATCTTCTCGGCCTTGGCGCGGGTGATGCCGGTGAGGGTGCCGTTGCCCGTGGCCACACGGGTGTTGCTGCTCAGGCAGGTCTTGCTCGGGTTGCCGGCCGTGGTGCCTTGCGACAGCAGGTAGAAGAAGTGGTTGGCCACGCCCGACGATTGGTGCACGAGCAGGCTGCCCACCGTGGGGTACCAGCAGTCGGCCGAGTAGCCGTCGACGCTCGGTTTGATCATCGAGCGGAAGTACAACGGCGTGCCCGTTCTCTTGATCTTTTCGCCGATCAGGTAGTCGCCGGCGTCGGCGGTGTTGGCCGCGTAGTACTCGACGGCCGTTCCAAAGATGTCGCTGGTGGCTTCGTTCAGGCCGCCCGATTCGCCTGAGTAGGTCAGGTTGGCGGTGCGGCTGGTGATGCCGTGGGTCATTTCATGGGCGGTGATGTCGAGCGAGACGAACGGGTTGTAGCTGGTGCCGTTGCCATCGCCGAAGCTCATGCAAAAGCAGCTGTCCATCCAGAACGCGTTGTTGAAGCTGGTGCCGTAGTGCACGCGGGCCGCTGCACCCACGCCGTCGTTGGCGATGCCGCTGCGGCCATGCACGTTCTTGAAGTAGTCCCAGGTCTTGGCCATGGCGAAAAGGGCATCCACGCCCACGGTCTGCCTGCCTGCGGTGGTGGTGCCGTTGGTGTTGGTACCCCAGGAATTGGTGGTGCTGGTGTAGAGCGTGCCGCCCACGGTGGTGGTGCTCGTGGGCGTGGTGTTGTTCAGGTTGACCACCTGCTGGTTGCCCCGTGTGGGGTCCTTGAGGCTGTAGGTCG
>Ga0247832_1000486_pt1 | contig 79859 bp, 77 predicted proteins | sample LaCruzMarch2015__10_FD_192407 | JGI IMG/M metagenome (GOLD analysis project Ga0247832, IMG submission 192407) | Freshwater microbial communities from meromictic Lake La Cruz, Castile-La Mancha, Spain - LaCruzMarch2015_4m | ecosystem: Environmental > Aquatic > Freshwater > Lake | place: Spain... | reverse complement strand
TCGAGTTGTGCCAGATCGCGTGGATTTCCACGTTTATCGCGATTGGCTCGCATCAGGTCAACAGTTTCCGCCAGTTGTTTCATCACCTGTTGGTCACTCATCTCAGGGCCCTGATGAGTGACCTGCCAGGCGTCTTTGCGGGTGAGTAGCCCCACTATTGCTCGGACAATAGCCGGATCAACCGCGGTGTTATTGTGAAATGAAAGAAGGGTAAACCCGGAATCAACAGCTGAATCAACACTGGCGATGCCCGAATCGAATCCATCGGATGAAATAGCAATCTTTTTAGGTCGTAATTCTGAACCCCGCTCCATCCACCAGATGAGGAGTTCGGCCAATGAACCCGTTACCCGCTCAGGGACGCTAAAGGTCGTGTTGGGAATACACGACTCAATGCGGTCAACAAGGCCGGTGTTTTCACTCGCATTACTCACTGACTCAGGATATGCGCTGAGTTTCGATAAAAACGGTAGGTGCATCAAATGCGGCCTTACGTGACGCGCGTCTAAGCAGTTTCAGAATCGGTGAGCCAACTAAAGCGATCAAAATTACGGTCAGGGCGGCGCGTGGTAGATCAAAGCCAAGCGAAGTCGTCAGACTGAACCTGATCCAAGCCAAAAGGTTCTCACCGGCGCTTGCGCCAGGAGTGAACGCGATCTGCTCCGGAAGATTAAGCGAGAAGGGCCAAAACCAAAGATTCATGATGAAACCGAATGCGACGCAGGCCACTGCTGCGTATGCGCTAAGAATCACTAGTTCTCGTTTACCGCTTGCTTTAGGTAAAAGTCCGGCGCCGAGACCGACCCAGGCCGCCGCAAGCATTTGAAAGGGGAGCCATGGCCCAACGCCACCGGTAAACATTGCCGAGGCGAGTAGAGAAATTGATCCCAGCAAAAAGCCAAAACCGGGGCCCATAGCTCTCCCCGCCAAAATTAGAATTACCCAAATCGGTTCGATGCCGCCAAGTCCAGCACCGAGTGGACGCAAAACTGCTATCACCGCTGCAAGTGCGCCCAGTAGGGCAATCGTTTTCGCATCCAGGCCGCCATCACTGATCTGTGAAATTACGGTGACAAGCAGCAGCGGAATTATCAATGCAAAAAGCAGAGGTGTTTCCGTCGAGTTCATTACTAAAAATGAATCCGCCGGAGCCACAAATGGCCATAGGAAACTGATGACGCCGATAACAGTGATCGCGGCGATCGCAATTGCCGAGGGCTTACCTAACGTAACCGCACGCATCAGGCTAATTCCTGATTGAGTACATAAGCGATTTGCTCAACCGTGATCCAGCGATCGGGCGCCAGTACTTTTGACACTTGCGGAGCGAACATCGGGGAGTCGGTGATGACTGACTGAGTGGGTCCATTTGCGACAATCTCACCATCGCCCATGATGACAACTCGGGTGGCAAGTTCTGCCACGAGTTCGACGTCGTGGGTTGCCATTAAAACAGTGTGACCGGCATTTGCTAATCCACGCAAAACTTCCCCCAATTTTTTCTTGGTTGGGTAGTCCAAGCCACGCGTTGGCTCATCCAGCAATAGCAATGGAGGCTTAGCTGCAACGATTAAAGCTAATGCCAACAGCATTTGCTGTCCTTCGGAAAGATCCCGTGGGTGGGTACCGTCTTGGACGTCAGGAGCCATCAAGGCCAAAAGTGCACGGGTTGTCCCCGGTGGGCAACCCGCATCGGTGTCAGAAGATTTACATTCGGCAGCAACGGTGAGCGATTCAAAAAGGTCATGTGGTTCCTGCGGGACAAATCCAACATGTCGAAGCAGGTCCTTCGCGGCAAGGGTGTGTGGGTCCACCCCGTTAACCTGAATAGTTCCTTTGGACTGATTCTTGAGACCAACAAGTGTTCGTAGCAATGTTGATTTGCCAGCCCCGTTACGACCCATGAGTGCTGTGATTTCCCCGGCATCCAAAACAAGGTCGACGCCTCGCAGAACTGTTCTTTTCCCATAGGAACAATGCACTTCTTTGATCTCAACTATTCGCGGACTTTGTGTGGGTACGGCTTGAACTCTGGGTGAGTGGTTCGCAAGAAGGGCTCTTAGCGGTGGTGCGGCCCTGCGAGCGTCACGGATACTGATGGGTAACGGGTCCCAACCGGCAAGTCGACCAAGGTGAATTACCGGTGGCGCGATCGAGGAGGTTTGCATGAGTTCGCTCGGAGTTCCTGATCGAATTGATCCATTTTCCAAGAGCAAAATAGAGTCGCAATACTGCATGACTCTCTCGAGCCGGTGCTCAGCCAACACAACGGTGATTCCAAGGTCATGAACGAGTCGGTGCAATGCAGCGAGAACCTCCTCCGCCGCGCCAGGATCTAGAGCGGATGTGGGTTCGTCCAGTACCAAAACTTTTGGTTGTGCGGTCAACACGGAACCGATCGCAACTCGCTGTTGTTGCCCGCCGCTCAATGTGTGCAATGGACGGTTGCGCAACTCGGTAAGTCCCAGAAGATCCAAAATCTCCTCAACCCGGCGTCGCATTACGGGGGGATCAATTCCCAAACACTCCATTGAATACGCCAGTTCGTCTTCAACGAGATCTGTTACGAATCCAGAGACGGGATCTTGGGCCACAAAACCAACTAGATCTGCGAGTTCGCGTGGTTGGTTAACTTGGGTTGAGCGCCCGTTAACACTGACACGTCCGGTGAAATGTCCTCCTGTGAAGTGGGGAACCAACCCATTGATTGCCCGCAAGAAAGTTGTTTTTCCACTGCCCGTGGCCCCTAACAGCAATGCGAGCTCACCGGCAGGGATCTCTAGGTTGAGATCGCGCAACACGGGCTGGCTTTCTTCCGCGTACCGGAAGGTGACGTGCTGGATACTAATCATGTGAGGGCCTCCGCACCTACTGGTTCATTTGTGTCAATGTCAAAAGCGGGTGGAGGGGGTGCTGATAGGGCAGGCGTGCAGGCAATTCCAAAGGCGAGAAGTCCCCACAATGGTAACGAGGGCCAAGTATTTAACTCCGGTCTCAGGATTAAAGCTTGGTCCGGTGAGATTCGCGCGACGAGAAAAACCCCCAACACCGCAACTCCGGCGATACTCACCAGCCATTCGGGCAAGGCCCACGTGTCGGGTCGGTAAACGGTGCGAACTCGGGTGCGACCGGCCCGCCACAGTGTTACCCCGCCAAGAATGAGTCCAATAGACACAATGAGAATTGCTACTAAGGCGCTCGTGCCAGCGGTCAGTAAGGAATAAACCCCGATCAGCGCGAGCGAGAGTGAGGTCAACACAAGAGATATGGAGACGCGGCGCCCCAACGTGGTTTCCTTTTGATGCCGGCCGTAACCGCGGGAATCCATTGACTCAGCGAGAATGATGGACCGATCAAGTGCACCTGCAAGAACAGGGAGTCCAAGGGAGACAAAACCCTTTAAGCCCTTGGAGTTCCTGCCACGAAGTCTGCGCATTTCACGTATTCGTCCAGCATCGGTGGTCAGTTGTGGAATGAAAGTCAACGCAACAACAATGCTCACACCAAGCTCGTATAAAGCGGTGGGAACCGCTTTTAGTAACCGGGTGGGTGAAGCGAGTGAGTTGGCGGCGCCAATCACAATTGCGATGGTGGCAAGTCGAAGCCCATCGTAAAACGCACCCAGAATTGCTTCAAGCGTTACGGAGCCACCTAATCGAAGCCCGCTCATCCAATCGGGAAACGAAACACCGGGGAGTTCAAATAAAACCGTTGTACCAAGCCCAGCACCAAACACAATTTGAAATACGACTCGAATCGTGATGATCATGGCGCCCAAAAATAGAAAGAATTCAAACGACTTACCCCAAGGTGCATCGGGTTTACGAGCAGCCACCACGATTACGGCAGCACAAATCAGTAACGCAAGCAAAAGTGGATTTGTCGTCTGAGATGCTGCAGCGGCTAGACAAAGGGACCACAACCACCAAGCTCCTGGGTGAAGCCAACGGGAGGTCATGACCTACTTCTTCGCCAAAAAAAGAATCCCGCAACTGCGAGCAACCCAATTACGAGAGCGCTTCCCAGTTGCGCCATGCTCGTTTGACTAGAGGCAACGGCAGCATCTTTGACAACGTCAGCTACCAGCTCCTGCGCTACGGGCTGGGGGGGAGTAGCAACAACGTAGTTGGTCACGGGTGTGGCGCACTCACTCACTGGATAACCTGAAATACCACAGATGAAGCCATTGTCGGTCCGCAGTTCAACAACGGTTTTCAACAGGTCGTATCCATGCGCATCGAGTTTGCCGATCGCGCAGTAGGCGGTAGGTGAAGGTGGAACCTCCCCATCAGGGGAAAGAGCTGGGTCACCTGCATCAATGACAATTGCTACGCGCTTTGTTCCAACTATTGGCATCACCTCGCCACAAGCAAGTTCAAAAACCGTCGTGGGTGAATCTGCGGGAGGAGCACCCGCGTCGGTTGGACTTGATGCATCAAAGCGCCAAGCTTGAGCACTTCCTTCAGGGGGATTAGTGCTTGCGGAACCGACCGGGGAAAAGACCCACGAATCACCTTCTTGAGTCCAGAAATTCCAGTATCTGTATTCAGCCGCATTCGCATTCCCGGCCACGGACATGTAGAAGACGAGCGTTGCCCCGAGGGCAATACTTACTTTCTGAATCAGTGGCCGGGATGCGATTGACATATTCGAATTACTTCTTAATGCTGCTTGTCAGAGTTGAAACGAGATTCACTCCACCAAACTTCTTTGGATTTGAATCCGTTGCTTGTGCTGACATGAGCAGCCAGCCGAGGGCGCCAGCATTTACTTTGCCATCTTTGAGCGCCCATGACTTTGTATTCTGTTTCAAAGCGGCGATCGCCTTACTCACGGACGACTTTCCAATCTCCATGGTGTTGAAGCTGACGACCGTGGCTGCGGTGTTTCCGAAGTCGGTGCCGTCATAGGGGAAAGAAGAAAGCAGTCCGGTCTTAAGTTGCCCGCTGAGATAACTGGCCAAGTTGGTCACCTTATTTTTTCCACACTTGGGATTGGCCGCCAATTTATTTGCTGGTTCTGCCGGTGTCAGTGCTTCAAGACCAAATAGGGCTTGTGCGGACGCTGAGTTGTTAACACCGGAGTCAGTGCCTTGGTATTTCGCCCCGCCGCTTTGTGCACACGGTGTAATCGCAGCGAGCAGGTAGGTGCGCACTTGGTCGACTATCGCGGAATCAACCCCAAGACCGGTCATGGCCGCATAAGCCAATGCCGAGGAGTTTGTGTCCGGTAGCGCTCCAACCGAGGGGTAGTAAGCGATTCCCGTTGTGCCGTTGGGCGCCTTAGCACCGGCCTGTGTTAACCAGGTCGCTGCTTTTTTTGCCTGGCTCAATTTGCCAACGGAGTTCAAAGCCAACGCAGCGAGTGCGGTCGAGTTTGAATCAGGTCCGCTGTAATTAATCGGATCTGATGGGCCGCAAGCGGTGCGAATACTGACCCGGTAAGCCTGGTAGCTGCCATCCAAGCACTGCTGTGACACGAGCCAATTAATGGCAGCAGCACTTGGCTCAACTCCAACTGAGACAAGGCCAAGAATTGCAAGTGACTGATCTGAGACCCCTGTGTAAGTGGGATCGGTTGTGCCGTAAAGACCCGCATCGGGTCCGACGGCGTTAGCAGGTGATGTTCCCAGGCCGAGAACAACGGCTGCGCTGAGCGCAACTGAGATGACTATCTTGAACATACTATTTTTCATGGTGCCCTTTTCAGTGAATGGTCACTGGGAGACAGCCCGCATAAATGCTCAATTAAAAACCCCGTGCACAAATGTGCAAGGGGCGATCAAGCTTTCACTTGAGCGCTCGTCCCGTTACCTCGACGGATGACCGCTCGCAATTGCTAGGAGCTCCGACTTAACAGGTTTTAACCCGTCTTACGGTTGCGGGACAGCGCCGGAATTTCACCGAACTTTCCCTAGATTCAATCGCGACAATCTTTTGTTGTGTGCGTATAGCACCACGTCCACTGCCCCGTGTCAACATGAACGCGGTAATCCATTGTGTGACGTTGTCGATAAGCCTAGGCAGGATCCAAACTCATCGGCCCGTAAACAACACGATCCCCGTCGAGGAGAGTGACTGCACTGATTCCCGCTGTGCGTAATTCTGGCCAGGTGTCAGAAACAAACGCTTCTGCATCAATTTGACTGGGGAAGGCCGAGGTAACACACGGCTCTGCAGGTGTGTCGATGATTACTCCGTCGATATCAAAATACTGCCAAGTCCAAGACATTGGATCTCCTTAATTTGTCGGTTGGAATTACGGGCGAGATTCCGGTGAAACGGTTAATGCTGGGTCAGTTTTCACGAGATCTCCGAGCGCGTAGTCAATTGCGCTGAGGACGTCTTCCGGCAATGTTAGTCCCGCAGCCTTCACGTTTTCCGTGATTTGTTCAGGCCGTGAAGCCCCCACGATTGCTGCAGAAACGTTTGGATTACTCAACACCCAGGCAATTGCCAACTGCGACATGGTCAAATTCATGTCCTGTGCGATTGGCTGAAGATTTTCGACCGCTTCGAGTACTTCTTCTCGCAACCAACCGCTGACAAAATCAGCACCACCGGATTTATCTGTTGCTCGGCTCCCTTCAGGAACCGCAGTGCCTTTTCTGTATTTTCCAGTGAGAACACCTTGAGCAATGGGTGACCAAACAATCTGACCAATTCCTAGTTCCTCACTCGCAGGAACTACTTCGGTTTCTATCACGCGCCACAACATGTTGTATTGCGGTTGGTTACTGATAATTCGATCAAAGCCCATGTCATTAGCTATTCGAACAGCGTCACGGATTTGCTCGGCGGTCCATTCGCTGACACCTACGTAGAGAACTTTTCCCTGACGAACCAGGTCATCAAACGCGCGCAGTGTCTCTTCGAGTGGAGTTTCATAGTCGTATCTGTGTGCTTGGTACAGATCTACATAATCTGTTTGCAATCTACGAAGCGAACTTTCACAGGACTCCATAATGTGTTTGCGTGAGAGTCCGCGGTCGTTGACGCCTCCACCTGTTGGGAAGTACACCTTGGTGAAAATTTCTAGACTTTCCCTGCGCTGACCCTTCAGGGCTTTTCCCATGATTTCTTCAGCTTTGGTCATTGCATAAACATCAGCGGTGTCAAAGCTGGTGATCCCGGCGTCAAGTGCTGCCTGCATTGTCTTTATAGCGAGGTCGTCGGTGACCTGTGAGCCGTGGGTGACCCAGTTGCCGTAGGTGATTTCACTAATCTTTAGACCACTGTGGCCCAAACGGCGAAACTCCATGGATCTACTGTCCCTTGTTCCGTCCACGTTGAACACGTGGTTTCGGCATGCGCAGTCTGCGGTACTGCAGTGTGCGCATCAAGGCATAAAGAATTATTCCCCTGCGATCTGATTTCTCAGGGAATTCTTTTTTCGCACGTCTAGTCAGTTGAATAATCAAGATTGAGGTGTCAACCACAATCAAAGTAGCCATCAGAAAAAAGCCGATCGAGACGAGCTGTTGAACTGAAGGGTTGTTAACGAAGCCCAATAGGAGAACAACAACCGCCATGAAAATGAAGTACTCCGCGACCGTGTATCGCCCGTCCACAAAGTCACGAACAAATGCGCGAACAGGTCCTTGATCCCGCGCGGGTAGGTACCTCGGGTCACCGGCAAGCATACCTTGACGCTCTCGAGAACGTTGGATGCGTCCGGCTTCTCGGGAGGCCTTTTTGTCTGACTTGGTGCCTGATTGAGCACGAATAGTGGTCTTGCGAGCGGCTTCCGCCTCTTTGCGTGACGGGGTGGGGCGCCCTTTGCCCGACTGAACCGAGTTGGATTCTGGGTCGGCAACGGCAGGGGTATCAACCGACTTCTTGGGTATTCCAAACATGATGGGAGCAGCGTAGCCCTATGCGCTTTAGCGCCCACGGGGAACTGTCGCTTACCCTAGGGGCACGGTATTCGAGCGAAATCGATTTCCGGCAACGAAGGGATTTCTCATGAGCTTGTGGTCACGTTTCAAACTTGTTTTCGCATCCAAAGCAAATAAGGCTCTCAATAAGGCGGAGGACCCACGTGAGGTTCTCGACTATTCCTATGAGAAGCAACTTGAATTGTTACAGAAAGTCCGTCGAGGTGTTGCTGACGTTGCAACGAGTCGCAAGCGCATCGAGTTGCAAGTCCAAGGTTTAGCGAAGCAGGAAGTCAAACTTGAAGAGCAGGCTCGTGCCGCCTTGGCGGGAAACCGTGAAGACCTTGCTCGTGAAGCACTTGTTCGTCGCAGTGGTTTGCATACCCAGATCGCTGACCTTCAAACTCAATTGGCCGGGTTGCAGGAGCAGGAAGAAAAACTCATTGTTGCCTCAACGCAACTACAGGCAAAAGTTGAAGCGTTCCGCACCCGCAAAGAAACCATCAAGGCAACCTACTCAGCAGCTGAGGCTCAAACAAAAATTACGGAAGCTTTCACCGGCATATCTTCGGAGCTCGGTGATGTTGGACTTGCCGTTCAACGCGCTGAAGATAAGACAGCTGAGATGCAGGCTCGCGCTGGAGCAATGGATGAATTGATGGCCTCCGGGGCACTCGACGACATCTCGGGAACCGGTAAAGACAACCTCACGAGAGAACTTGAGCGGATGGCGAGCGACTCTGAAGTTGAAGCGCAACTTGCTTCATTGAAAAATGAATTGGGATCGGCCGAAAAGAAGGCAATCGAAGACTAACGAAAAGGACGTAAATCACGTGTCGCGCTCAAGATATGAAAAAGATGCAGGGCTCGGCGCTCGAATGTTCGGGACGCTGTTTGGTCTTGGACTTCTCTATGTAGTCCTGGCTGCTGTCCTGGTCGCGGTTGGTTTGAACGCGATTTTCGTGTTGGTTCTCTCCGGTGCATTCCTATTTGGTCAATGGTGGTTCTCGGACACGCTTTCAATGAAGGCTATGCGGGCGGTCGAGGTAACACCCGAGCAAGCACCATTGGTTCATGCGATCGTGGATCGCATTTGTGCATTGGCCGACATGAAGAAACCGCGGGTGGGCATCTCAGACAGTCCTGTACCCAATGCTTTTGCAACCGGCCGTAGTCCCAATCGAAGTGTTGTGGTCGTCACAACTGGGATCCTCAAACAACTCAATGAAGAAGAACTTGAAGCAGTGATAGCCCACGAGCTGTCCCACGTTGCGCACCGCGATGTCACCGTGATGACGATTGCGTCCTTTACATCGATTCTCGCTGGATTTATTACGCGTAGCGCTATGTGGGGATCCATGATGCGTGATCGCAGGGATCAAAACGCTGCCGTTGTCTTTATGGCTGTTATGGCCGTGAGTGCGATTGTCTACGCCATTTCATTTCTTCTCATCCGCGCTCTGTCGCGTTATCGCGAGCTTGGTGCTGACCGGGGGGCCGCACTGCTCACGGGTAAACCAAGTGCGTTAGCCAGTGCTTTGGTCAAAATCAGTGGTGGGATGAACGCGATACCGGATCAGGATCTTCGGGCCATGGAGCCGGTCAGCGCGATTGCCTTTGCGCCCGCATTCAAAGGTGGAAAAGGCCTTGGAACGGAGGCAATCTTTGCTACTCATCCTTCACTCGAAAAGCGCCTTGAACAGCTTGCCAAAATCTCAGCCCAACTTGGTGAGCGCTAGCCGGTGGGTTTTCTTGATGCTATTCGTGGGCGTAAAGAACCAGCGCGCCCCAATCTGGACGCCCTTTTTGCGTTGCCCTCTGCGGTGATCACCCTTGATATTGACTTGGGTCTCACCCCAACGGGTACTGGCTCGGTTTGCTTTCGCGCACCTGAAGGAAAAGCGTTCGCCGACCTCGAGGCGGAAGTACGTGAACTACTTGACGCTGATGGTGGGCCAAAGGTAGAGGCCAGCGCCGACGAATTTGGATTCGACTGGTTCACGATTCGCACGGAGCCGCCGGACATTTCAACCGCGGTCACCGATATTCATGCGGTGAACACTTCTTTGGTTCATGCTGGATTTGGACCACAATTATTGTGTTCACTTTTCCCGTTTTTCGACAAGGACGGGAATTCAGGTGCACTCATTTACCTATACAAACGGGGGACGTTTTACCCCTTCGTACCAAAACCGAATGCCCAAGATAAAACCCGTAACAATATTCTAGAATTGCAGATCCGGGACAAACTTGTGGGAGAGCTACCCATGGAGATGGATACCACCCGATGGTTTGCCCTGTGGGATGCACCGGGAATTCTTCCCCAGCCATAGAAAAGCGGTCGGTTTCGCTGAACCGTCATATTCAGTCAAAAGGTATATAATCAATTTTTAGGATAAATCGGACGTCTTCGGCGATTCGTATTGCGCTCAGTGTCAAAAGGAGAACAATTTGTCCGGATCGGTCAAATGGTTGGTTCTTTTGAAGATCAAAGTTTAGAGATGGTGTTTCACGCTTAAGTGCCTGACAAAGTGTCAGCCTATAGAAGGAGGATCCTGTGCCTGGAGTTCTCGAACTCTCATACGGACAATTTTCAACGGTGTACAACAGTATTTCGTTTGCACTCGCATCAATGCTTGCTACCTTCGTATTTTTGTTGGTCGTCATGCCACGCGTACTTCCGCGGTACCGACAGGCGCTCGCGGTCTCCGCGATCGTGTGTTTGATCGCGGCATACCACTACTGGAGGATTTTCAATTCCTTCACCGACGCATACGTCGCAGTAGGCGAAGGAACTCCATCAGTTGATGGCGTCGAGCAGACTTACGTGCTCGTCAACGGCGAAGGCTTCAACGAGGGCTATCGCTACATCGACTGGTTGCTCACGGTCCCGCTGTTGCTCTTCGAAGCGATTGCCGTTTTGGCGCTCGCACGCATGGTCCGTCGCAACCTCATGATGAAGCTGATCCCAGCCGCATTCCTGATGATCGCGCTCGGCTACCCAGGCGAAATCTCAGCCGACAACATGACCCGCGGCATCTGGGGCGCTTTGTCCTCGATCCCATTCCTGTACATCCTTTACGTACTTTGGGTCGAGCTGGGCAAGTCCATGGTCACGCAGCCGGAGCAAGTCCGCAAGGACCTCAATGGCCTACGCCTGCTCCTCCTTGCAACGTGGGGCGTTTACCCAATTGCGTACCTGTTGCCACAGCTGGGTATCGACGGAGCAGATTCATTCGTCGGTCGCCAGATTGGTTACTCGGTCGCCGACGTTCTGGCCAAGTGCCTCTTCGGTTTGTTGATCTACAAGATCGCACGCGAGAAGAGCTTCGCAGACGACGATGCATTTGCAGCTCAAGAAATCAAGGAAGCACCATCTTCTGCAGGGAAGACCGCTTCCTACTAGTTCCAAAAAGTTAACAGCTTTGTGGCCGCGAGGAGTGAAAACTCCTCGCGGCCTCATTGTTGTGTTTTCAGGCGTACCATCTATTTATGACACAAGAGCAGCCGTACACGGTTAAACGAACAATTGGCGACCTTGAGATCCGGGATTATCCGGCCAGCGTTCACGCCCAAATGACACTCACCGGCAGTGCCAACACTGTTGGTAACAAAGCTTTCGGATCCCTTGTTGGTTACATCTCGAGCAACAAGATCGCGATGACCTCACCGGTAATCCAAGAACGCAATGAAGACCAGTGGAATGTCTCCTTCGTAATGCCAGTCGGCATGAACGCCGCGCAGATGCCCCAGCCCACAAACAGTGAATTGAATATTCGTGATGTACCCGCACACCTTGCCGGGGCCACGACCTGGTCCGGTAGTTGGAAGTATGCCGAGGTTGAAAAACGTGGTGAGGAAATGGTCAAGGAATTGATTGGCCTTGGCTACCGAGTAATTGGTGAGCCTCGCTGGGCGCGTTACGACCCACCGTGGAAGCCGTGGTTCATGCGCCGCAATGAAGTAATCGTTCCTATTGTCGCGGTCTAATCCAGAATAGGAGTCGAACTTGGCAAAGCAAGCATGCGATCCAGTGCGATTTTCGCCCAATGCGCGGTGTCAGGATCAACGCTTATTTGGTTGATCACGTTGCCGCCGGCAAGTGATTCCAGCGAATACACCAGGTGGGGAAGGTCGATTCGATTCATGGTTGAGCAGAAACATACGGTCTTGTCCAGGTAGGTGATCGATTTGTCTGGGTTGGCAAGTGCTAGTCGTTTCACCAAATTCAGTTCTGTTCCAATCGCCCACGCAGATCCGGCGGGAGCATTTTCAATTGCAGTGATGATTTTTTCGGTGGATCCGACCTGATCTGCTTTTTCCACAACCTCGTAGGTGCACTCTGGGTGCACGATCACAGTCACGCCTGGAACTTCGGAGCGAACACGGTCAACGCATTCAGGGGTGAAACGCCCGTGAACACTGCAGTGTCCTTTCCACAAAATTATTTTTGCGTTCTGTAGCTCCTCAACGGTGAGGCCCCCACTGGGTTTGCGGGGGTTAAACACGACGCAGTCCTCAAGGCTTAAACCCAACTCGCGAACAGCAGTATTTCGACCCAGGTGCTGATCTGGCATGAAAAGTACTTTTTCGCCCCGCTCAAACGCCCATTCAAGGCTGCGCTTAGCGTTACTCGAAGTGCAGATAGACCCGCCGTGCTTGCCGGTGAACGCTTTGATCGCAGCCGTTGAGTTCATGTAAGTAATGGGAATCGTGACAGCGGCAATACCAGCCGTCTCAAGGTCGGCCCAACACTGTTCCACCTGACTGATCTCCGCCATATCGGCCATCGAGCAACCCGCGGCAAGGTCAGGAAGGATGACCTTCTGGTTGTCTGCGGTCAAAATGTCGGCACTTTCAGCCATGAAGTGGACACCACAAAAAACAATGAATTCGGCATCGGGCTTATCGGCCGCTTTTTGTGCGAGCTTGAATGAGTCCCCGGTGACATCAGCAAATTGAATTACTTCATCACGTTGGTAGTGGTGACCGAGGATAAAAACTCGCCCACCCAATGCGTCTTTGGCTGCCCGGGCGCGGGCCACCAAATCTGGATCAGAAGCCGGAGGCAAATCACCCGGGCATTCGACGCCTCGCTCACTATCTGGATCCGCAGAGTTGCCCAGCAAAAGTAGGGCAAGGGGGCTCGGAGTGGGATCAACGAAGGCTTGAACCATTTGATAATTGTCCCTCGGCCTGCAATTCGTGCCACACGGGGTTGCGCTCAGCGTGAAATGATCGGCCAACAACGGGTGGCATCTAGCGCAATGCGTCCTCGTGCCTTACCCTAGTGTCAGCAAAGCGAACCATAATCGCAATTAACCCGTGAAAGAGGTTTGAATCATGTCTACTGAAACTGCAGTTGAAACCCCCGTCACCGACGGCATCCAACTCAGCGGTCCAGCCGCAGACAAGGTCAGAATTCTCCTTGAATCGGAAGGCCGCGACGATCTCGCGCTTCGCATCGCAGTTCAACCAGGGGGCTGCTCCGGGCTTCGCTACCAGCTCTTCTTCGACGACCGCAACCTCGATGGCGACGTCGTCAAAGAATTCGGCGCAGTGAACGTTGTCACCGACCGCATGAGCGCTCCTTATCTCAGCGGGGCGACCATTGACTTTGTTGACACTATCGAGAAGCAGGGCTTCACAATCGATAATCCAAATGCCACCGGTTCATGTGCTTGTGGGGATTCCTTCAACTAATACGCAGGCTTTTGGGCCAGAGTCGTAAGGAGTCGGTAGGCTCTGGCAAGTGGCTATCCTCATTACCGGTTCTATTGCAACCGATCATTTAATGACCTTTCCCGGCAACTTCGTTGATTCACTCGTTGCCGAAAAACTCGACAAGGTGTCCCTGTCCTTCCTCGTTGACGAACTAGAGATTCGTCGCGGGGGAGTCGCTCCCAATATTGCTTTTGGCATTGGGTGCCTAGGGCTTAAACCAGTGCTCGTTGGCGCGGTCGGTCCTGACTTCGCGGACTACGAAAGCTGGCTCAACCGTCACGGTGTGGACACCAGCGGCGTGCATGTTTCCGAAACAGCACACACCGCGCGATTTGTATGCACAACAGATGCTGAGCAAAATCAGATCGCCACTTTCTATGCGGGTGCCATGAGCGAAGCCCGCAATATTGAACTCAAACCAATCGTGGACGCCGTGGGTAGCGCGGACATAGTTTTGATTGGCGCTAACGATCCATCAGCCATGCAACGTCACACGGACGAATGTCGCTTCCGTGGGTACCCATTTGCAGCAGACCCATCCCAGCAGCTTGCCCGGATGAGCGGCGAAGAAGTAAAGCCACTTATTGAAGGAGCAAAATACCTGTTTACCAACGAGTACGAGTCTGCGCTAATTGAACAAAAGACCGGTTGGAAGGCCTCGGACATTGCCGATCTCGTTCAGGTTCGCGTTACAACCCTTGGACCCAAGGGTGCGCGCATTGAACGTCGCGGGGAAGCCCCGGTTCACGTGGCGATCGCTGAGGAAGAGCGTAAAGCAGACCCAACCGGTGTTGGTGACGCATTCCGTGCAGGATTCCTTACTGGCCAAGCCTGGGGGTTAACCGATGAACGTTCGGCACAAATCGGTTCACTTTTGGCAACCTACGTCATTGAAACTGTAGGAACGCAGGAATACGAACTGGCGCAGAAGCATTTCTTGCAACGCATGGCGCTCGCTTACGGGGACGACGCTGCTGCCGAAGTTGAAGGATTTATTTCCTGCATCCGGCCATAATTCGCACTCTGTTTATTCAGTTGAATTAAGTTGTGCAGGGTGTACTCGATTTCAACCGGTAGTGGGCAGATCCCACTAAGCCCGTGGTCACTCGCTGATCCGCGCCTGGCGCAACCCGATTCAGACTTGGTCTGCATTGGCGCGGAGCTTGATCCAATAACCGTAATGCACGCTTACACAATGGGACTATTCCCGATGCAGGTTGACACTGAATCAGGTGAACAGGAACTTGGCTGGTGGTCACCGGATCCGCGCGGAATCTTGCGTTTGGATCAGTTAATAGTGTCGAGATCACTTCGTAAGTCGATGCGAAAGTTCACGGTCACATTTGATCAAGCTTTTGAACGGGTCATGCGCTCGTGTTGGCGCGATGGTGGCGGTGGAAACTGGATTACCGATGAATTTGTCGAGACCTATACGTATCTACATGGGAAAGGTTTCGCTCACTCGGTTGAAGTGTGGAATGCGGGTGGGGAGTTAGTCGGGGGACTTTATGGAATCGAGATTGGTGGCCTATTCGCCGGTGAATCGATGTTTCACCGTGAACGGGATGCGTCAAAAGTTGCTTTGGCGTCGATTGTGCACACACTTGGTGAATGCCCGGGCAAACGATTATTTGACGTCCAATGGCAGACAGAACACCTGAAAACATTGGGTGTGACGCAGATCAGCAGAGAAACTTACCTAGACGAATTGGCCCTCGTACTGCGAACAGCGCCCTGTTTTTTGTTACTCGGTAACGACCGCGAGGGCAACGGGTAATTGCGAGAGGAAGAGGTCGATGGTGTCCTCACTGCAATCTGGTGGAAGCGAAATGCGAATACTCGAGTCGTTGGGCAACCCCATTGCTTCAAGAACGTGTGAGGGCATTCGCGTATCTGCGGTACATGCGGAACCGCTGGCAACCTGAATTCCCCGTTTATCCAATTCGGTGACGAGCGCACCACCGGCAGCGCCTTTAATACTGAAAGTCAGAATATGGGGCAAGCGATCCGTGGGATCCCCGGCGCACAACAGGTCCATCGACGTCAATTCCGAGCGCACTCGATCAATCATCACCCGATTCGAGTCCGCCTGGCCCTGCCACAACGGAGCCACCTCCTCTAAGGCAACAGCCGCGGCAACCGCTGCGGGAATATCGGGAAAACCACCGATCCAGCCGCGATCGGGTGCCTCCTCGGGTCGCCAGCGAAGGCTAGGGCTGGTTACCACAATTGCAACTCCAGGAGGGCCACCCCAATCCTTGGCTGGGGCAACAAGGACATCGTAGTCGGCGGGCAGCGGTTCGTGGCTGATCACCGCGGTGGAATCAGCCACCAAAGGCACCCCCGCTGCGCGGCATGCGGTGAGGGCTTGGGCAAATGGTTGGCGGGTTCCCACCTCAGCGTTGGCAACCTGGAAGCAAGCCATGGCAGCGCCGAGAATGAGTTGGGATTCTAGATCAGCAAGGTCTAGGGCGCCGGTCATTTCCGCTTGACCTAAGCCGATTGAGACCACTTCGGCGCCGGGTAATGAGCCAGCGGCACCCAAAACAGCCATTGATTCAACGCTCCCGACCAGGATTCGTGGTGAAATACCTGATCGAACGGCGAAAATTCCACCGATTGTGGCTCGAAGTGCATCTGGTCCGGATCCAGCGAAAAAGACATTTTCGGGGGAAACCCCCAAAAATTTGGCGATGCTGGCGCGAGCGGAATCCAAGAGTAAGCCTGATGCCCGGCCAGCATGGTGCATCCGGGCCGGATCAGACCACGCTTTGGTAGCTGCCGATTGCCAAGCAGAGAGGGTCGCGGGGGTGAGGGGAACCCCTGCAATGGCGTCTAAATACCCAGGTGCTCGCTCGGCTTCCATTTACCTAGGTTAGTCAGGAATTGGCAAGGGCAACAAATGTGACCTGATCAACTCTCCTTGACGCCGATCCTGGAGAGAATTGCCAGGGTGAGTGCGCTAGTCTCCCTCATAGAAGTTGAAGTAGAAGTTCGGAAAAATGCACGCTTAAATCTAAGGCACTTTAGGGTGGATTTCACGGGTGACCGTGGAAAATGCGAAGGGTACATTTGTGGCTATGACTCGTAAATCGAGCGAAAAGCGACTGGGCAAATGCCTAGGCCTTGCCGGGATTGCGGTTTTCGGCATGTTGTTGCTGTCGGGCTGCACTGCCAATGAAGCATTCTTTTTTGACATGCCCGAACCTGCCACCAAAGAAGCTCCCATCATTCAAAGCCTGTGGAACGGGTCATGGATAGCAGCCTGGGGGGTAGGGCTTTTCACGGCAGGGCTCATGATCTGGTCGATCGTGGCCTACCGCCGTCGTCGCATCAACGAAGTACCCGAGCAAACCAAATACAACATCCCCATTGAAGTCCTCTACACGCTGGTTCCCCTCGTTATGGTGGCCGGGCTCTTCTGGTTCACCGCTCGTGATCAAAGTGAAATTTTGACCATGGACAACGATCAAAGTCAGACCGTTAACGTGGTGGGCTTTCGCTGGTCATGGGCATTTAATTACCTCGACGAAGACGTCTACTCAATCGGACTTCCGGTGGATTCCCAGATGATCTCCGAAGATCCGGCCATCGCTGCCGAACAGATCCCCACTTTGGTTCTCCCCGTTGATGAAAAAGTTCGATTCGAGCTCACATCCCCTGATGTGATTCACTCATTCTGGGTCCCGAGTTTCCTGTTCAAAATGGACGTTATTCCCGGGAAAACCAATGCCTTCGAGCTCACGCCCGACAAGATCGGGACTTTTGCCGGCAAGTGTGCGGAACTGTGCGGCACCTACCACTCGCAGATGCTTTTTAACGTCAAAGTAGTTGAGCGAGCAGAGTTCAACGAGTACGTCGCCGGCTTGCGTGCTGCGGGACAAACAGGTTCAATACAAAACGGTCGATCAAATAGTGATGGCCAAAAGCCAGGGGAGCGGAGAATATGACAATCCTGAATGACCGCCCAATAACTACTCCCGGTCCGGGTGAATTTGGCCCGCGGGTTGTGAGCAATGTTCCGAAGAAGAGTTTTGGCAAGGCCGTAGTCAACTGGATCACGTCAACTGATCACAAAGTGATTGGTTACATGTACCTGATCACCTCGGTCGTGTGGTTCCTCATCGCAGGGCTGATGGCCCTTGCAATGCGTGCTGAACTCGCTGTTCCAGGGATGCAGATTATTTCGCTAGAGCAGTACAACCAGTTGTTCACCATGCATGGCACCATCATGCTTTTCCTATTTGCAACCCCCCTCTTCGTTGGTTTCGGAAACGTGATCATGCCCCTGCAAATTGGTGCGCCTGACGTTTCCTTCCCTCGGCTAAACATGTTCGCCTACTGGCTTTTCCTCTTTGGAGGCCTACTTGTTGTTGCAGGCTTTTTCACTCCTGGCGGGGCCGCATCATTCGGCTGGTTTGCCTACGCACCGTTGAGTAACGCGGTCAACTCTCCAGAAGTGGGTGCAGACCTGTGGCTGCTCGGATTGACCATGGGTGGGCTTGGCACGATTCTTGGCTCGGTTAACTTCATCACAACGATCTTCACCATGCGCGCCCCCGGAATGACCATGTTCCGAATGCCAATTTTCACCTGGACGATCATGATCACTAGCCTTTTGGTTCTTATTGCTTTCCCTGTATTAGCTGCAGCGTTAGCAGTCGCATTCATTGATCGTCAATACGGCGCCGTTATCTTTGCACCCGAAAATGGCGGAGCGATCCTCTGGCAACATTTGTTCTGGTTCTTCGGTCACCCGGAGGTATACATCATCGCTTTGCCGTTCTTCGGAATCGCTAGTGAGATTATTCCCACCTTCTCCCGCAAGCCCTTGTTTGGTTACAAGGGGTTGATTTTTGCAACCATGTCGATCGGTGCGCTTTCCGTCGCTGTGTGGGCTCACCATATGTATGTAACCGGATCGGTGTATTTGCCGTTCTTTGCCGCGACAACCATGCTGATTGCAGTTCCCACGGGAGTGAAGTTCTTTGCGTGGATTGGCACAATGTGGCGGGGTTCCATTTCATTTGACACCCCCATGCTGTGGACCATGGGATTCTTGTTCACTTTCCTTTTCGGTGGACTCACTGGAGTTATCCTTTCGGCCCCACCACTTGACTTTGCCGTCTCAGATTCGTACTTCGTAGTCGCTCACTTCCACTACACGGTATTTGGAACCGTCGTATTCATGATGTTTGCCGGTTTCTATTTCTGGTGGCCAAAGATGACCGGACGAATGTTGGACGAGAAATTAGGAAAGATCCATTTCTATTTGCTCTTCATTGGTTTTCAGGTCACATTCCTGGTACAGCATTGGTTGGGCGTCCAGGGCATGCCACGACGTTACGGCGACTACCTTCCCATTGACGACTTCCAGACTTTGAACATTATTTCGACAACGGGTGCCGCAATACTTGGCTTCTCGACCCTGTTCTTTATCTGGAACGTGTTCAAGACCTGGAAAACCGCTCCCTTGGTCACTGTTGACGACCCTTGGGGTTGGAGTGGTTCGCTTGAGTGGGCAACCTCCTGCCCACCACCGCGCCACAACTTCACCTCCATGCCGCGCATTCGTTCCGAGCGCCCGGCATTTGACCTCCACCATCCCGAATTGGCAGCCGTAGGTGCGCATACAGCTCCCATTGCGCCGGTTACAACAGCCGGCACAACTACTGGATCAGTGGTTGGAGGTGAGTCGCAGTGAAGATCGAAGGTGGGCTTTTCGGCATTGGATTCGTTTTCTACACACTCCTCGCGGGTGTTTACTGGTTCTTCAGTCGAGATGAAATCGGGACAACAGCCCTCGCGCTCACGGGTGGAATGGCATTTTTGATCTCGTTCTATGCGCTCTACACGTCGAAACGGGTTTATCCACGCCCCGAGGATCGACTCGACGCTGAAATGGATGAAGCAGACCCGGAATACGGTTTTTACAGCCCCCATTCTTGGTGGCCCTTGGCTGTAGCCGTATCCGCGGTGATCGTGGTCCTTGGTTTGATTTTTGCTGTCTGGTTGATAGTGCTGGGTGTGGCCGCATTGATATTGGGTCTGATCGGTTTCCTCTTTGAGTACTACCGTGGAGAGTTTGCTCACTAAACCGTCGTACCCTCGATGTAAACCATGACACAAGCGGAGGGCCATTGTTTTCTCGCGACAACGCTCGAGCGTGTGTAGTACTACCTGTTTGTCTGGGTGCGGGGGTGCTTCTCCTTACCGGCTGCACGCCAACCCTGACCGTTTCTACGCTGGCAATGGATCCAAAGCCCGCTGTGAGCATCACGGCAAATCCACAGAGCGGTACCGGGATTGACCCTGACACTCGAGTCGTGATTGAAGCAGATTTAGGCAGGCTCACCCAAGTCTCAGTTCTCGGTCCCGAAGGTGAGGTGCCTGGAATTCTTTCCGGTGACGGATCACTTTGGACGGCGGTAGATACGGTACTTGATTACTCGGCGAATTACACGATCTCGGTGCAGGCTGCTGATGCGCGAGGTCGTGTTAACACGATGGACTCGAGTTTTTCCACCTTAGAACCGGAAAAGTTTTTCACAGCAGCGATCTCGCCCAGCGCCGGAGAAACTGTCGGCGTCGGCGAGCCGATCGTGGTGAATTTCAATAAAGTGGTCGAGAACAAAGCCGAGGTGGAAGCGGCGCTTGTCGTTCGCACCAGTCAACCTGTTTTTGGCGCTTGGGCTTGGCGAGACAACCGCACCGTTGAATTCCGCCCGAAGGATCTGTGGCCCGGGGACATGAATGTCGAAGTTGATCTCAATCTCACAGGAGTTCAGGCAAAACCCGGAGTCTTTGGCGAAGCTAATACAACTGACACATTTAGTTTTCGACCTTCGATGGTGAGTGTCGTAGATGCGAATACCCACACCATGAATGTGTACAGGGCCGGACAACTGTTGCGGTCTATTCCGGTGACAACCGGGAAACCTGGTTTTGAGACACGTTCGGGGACAAAAGTCTTGATCACCAAAGAACGTTCTCGAATCATGGATGCAGCAACCGGTGGAACTTCACTGGAGGACCCAGACTATTACCGGGTTAACGCCGAATACGCAATGAGACTGAGCTATTCCGGAGAATTCGTTCACGCAGCACCCTGGAGCACGGGAGCTCAAGGCAGTGCCAACGTCTCCCACGGTTGTATTGGCATGAGTACGGCGAACGGGGAATGGTGGTGGAATGTAAACGAGATCGGCGACGTCGTGATCGTCAAAAACACCCCACTCATTCAAGGCGATGACGGTAATGGTTTAACAGTTTGGAACGCCAAATGGGATGAGTGGCTTGCCAAATCATTGACTGGACCCCGGTTCACCCGACCCACTACAAGCCTTAACTCAAGTGAGCCCATGCCGGTTAATCTCGACAAGGCGTAATGGAATTGGATCATGACAATCTCAGAAATAAGTTGAGCCCCATTGCTTGCGCAATGGGGCTCAACTTATTGAAGGTGACTTACTGTCTTTGGTCAACCTGTTCTTGATTGGTCATTGGCATTCCTGGGTGGTGTAAGACTCCGCCGTGGCCAACAGGATCTTGATCGAGATCCTCATATTCGTGCAGGGGTGTTTCAAGTCCGGCGCTATGTGCGGCGTGAGCCTGACCCGCCTCAATCTCGGCATCTGTGGGGCGCTCAATGTTGTCCCGCAAGAAGAAACTCGAAAGTTTGTGTCGAAGTTGGTCAAGGCGGTAGTTCGGATTGCGAACCCCATCCGCGTCAATCTTGACCGGTGCGGGAAGAACCGGGAGGTCTTCCTTTGCGGAAATGATTGCCAGTTCCTTGTAGTTCAGTGGCTGGTGAACCTCGATGAACTCACCGTGGGGTAGACGCAGAACCCGACCGGATTCGTATCCGTGAAGGAGCTTCTCGCGATCTTTGCGCTGCAAGCCTAGGCAAATTCTTTTTGTGACCAGGAAAGCAATCGGTGGGAGGACAATCAAACCGATTCGAAGGCTCCAAGCCAGAACATTGAATGAGAGGTCGAAGGCGGCTGCAATGACATCGTTGCCACCACCGATCCACAGAATTCCGTAGAAGACAATTGCCGCGACGCCGATGCCGGTGCGAACAGGTGCGTTACGGGGGCGCTCGAGCAGATTGTGCTCTCGCTTGTCACCTGTTGCCCATGCTTCAAGGAATGGATACAAAGCCAAACCGGTGAACAGGATTCCGGGAATGATGACCGATGGAATTAAAACATTCCACGAGATAGTGAATCCGGCGATCACACTTTCCCAGTTGGGCATGAGTCGAAGGGCTCCATCAAGCCAGCCGATATACCAGTCAGGTTGGGTTCCCGCTGAGACTTGGTCGGGTGTGTACGGACCAAAGATCCAGATTGGGTTAACGGTGACCAGTCCACCGATTAAAGCGATGATGCCGAAGACGATGAAGAAGAAACCGCCTGCCTTAGCCATGTATACGGGCAGCAGGGGGTAACCCACAACATTGGTATTGGTGCGACCCGGTCCAGGGAACTGAGTGTGCTTCTGGGTCCAGACCATCATGAGATGGACGGTGATCAGCGCAAGGATGATTCCCGGGATGAGCAGAATGTGTGCGGCATACAGCCGGGGAATAATTTCGGTGCCGGGAAACTCGCCACCGAAGACTAGGAATGCGGCCCACGTGCCAATCAACGGGATGGACTGCAAGATTCCACGAATGATCTGAAGACCAGTCCCCGAGAGCAGGTCGTCGGGGAGCGAGTAGCCGGTGAAACCAGCACCCAGTGCCAGAGCGGTGAGCCCAACGCCAACGAGCCAGTTGAATTCACGAGGCTTGCGGAAAGCTCCCGTGAAAAAGACACGGAACATGTGAACAGCAATGGCTGCAACAAAGATGAGTGCACTCCAATGGTGCATTTGGCGAATCAAGAGTCCACCACGAACCTCAAATGAAATGTCGAGGGATGAGGCGTAGGCCTCCGACATTTGCACGCCCTTGAGCGGCACGTAAGACCCGTTGTAGACAACCTCGACCATGCTGGGGTTGTAGAACAAGGTCAAAAACGTACCGGTGAGAAGGACCACGATAAAGGAGTACAGGGCAATTTCACCAAGCATGAATGACCAGTGATCGGGGAACACTTTGCCGAGGTTGCGACCAAGGAATTTGTTGCTTCCTAGACGCTCGTCGACGTACTTAGCGGTAACCCCGCCAACTTGCTCAACCGGATGATCCATTGTTGTACTCATGCTTTATCTCGCTCCCAGAAACTAGGTCCGACGGGTACGGCAAAATCTTGTGTTGCTATCAGATATCCTTCCTCATCTACCGAAATTGGCAACTGCGGCATATCTCGGGCTGCTGGGCCGTAAATAACCGTGCCAGAATCGGCGAGATCAAAGGTTGATTGGTGGCATGGGCACAAAAGATGATGTGTGCGCTGTTCGTAGAGAGCAATTGGGCAACCTACGTGGGTGCAAATTTTTGAGTAAGCCAAAATTCCGTTGTAATCCCAGCCTTCACCCTGTTGTGAGCGAATTTGCTCAGGGTCCATGCGCACCAGAATGATTGCGGCTTTACCCCGAGCATTGAGGTTGTGCTCTTCCTCTTGAACTTCAAGTATTCCCTCGGGTAGGGCTGAAACAAGACCACCGATGGGCAGATCTTCGGGGCGAATCGGCATGTATGTTCCATCCGAGACAATCCGCTTGCCCTTTGTCCACATGGTTGTTGACAGTATTTCGGTTGGGTTCTCACCCGGTGGGGTAATCCATAGATCGCGAAGTACCACGATGATAGGGATGGGGAGTAGCACCATCGCTCCAATAAGTGAGCGACGGATCATCTTGTATCGAGCGAAACCAGACTCTTCTTTGCCACGTTCGTAGTTGGCTGCAGCGAGGTTGTCGTCTTCTTTCTCTGAAACCATGTCGTGGCGTTCTTGCACAACTTCAACGTCAGGCATGAGTTTTTTGGCCCATTGGATTGCGCCGGCACCAATAAGGAGCACCGCCATGCCAAAAGTGAATCCGAGGACAACGTTGCTGGCTCCCACGTCCCCGAGCACTGGAATGTAAACCACGGTGTATTTGTCGATTAAGACATATGCGATGACCGAGAGCATCACGAACACCATGGACAGGGTGAACATCCCTGCGACTTGGCGTTCCGCTCGGCGGGCTGCCTTTGGGTCGGTATCTGTTACCCGTAAACGGTGTGGGATTTCAGCAACCGGTGAGTAACCCAGTTTTGCTGGTGCAGATGAATGCCCATCACGAGCGGCTTCGCCGTTTGCACCAGAGCCGGGAATGATTTCGTTCATCGGGCCTTAATTCCAATCCAGACGGCCGCGCCAATGAATGCGCCGAAAACGGCAACCCACATGAACAGACCTTCAGTGACGGGGCCAATTCGGCCGAGTGAGAGACCGCCGGGGTTGGGGGACTCTTGTAAAGCCATGATGTAGGCGGTTACGGTCTGCTTGTCCTTGACGGGCAATGTTTCGTTGGAGAACACGGGCATGCTTTGCGGCCCGGACACCATTGCCTCATAGATTTCTTGGGGGGTGGCTTGCATCAGGTTAGGTGCGTATTTACCTTGAGTGAGTGCACCACCTTGGCCAGCGGCCTGATGGCACTGGGCGCAGTTGATACGGAATAAGACGCCTCCCTCGGCGATGTCTGCATCGGAGTAGTCCAGATCCTCAGCAGTTGGGATTGCGGGGCCGGGGGCCAGTGAGGAAATATAGGCCGACATGGCGGCAACTTCTTCAACGTCGTAGATGGGCTCTTTGGCTGTGGCTTGGGCGCCAGGGGCCGCAAGCGGCATCCGGCCGGTGGACACCTGGAAATGGACAGCGGCTGCGCCGACACCGATTAATGAAGGGCCGCTCATTGCTCCCTGGGCGTCAAGGCCATGGCAGGAGCTGCAACCCTCGAGATACAGCTTTTTACCATCCTCGACTTGGGTTTGCGAACCCAGTGATGCTTGAGCAGGCTCAATATTGGACACAGCCGAAAAGGTGAATCCAACAGCCCCAAGGGCGGCAACGAGCAGTAGGACGGCGACGAAGGGGTTACGCCTTCGTGCGGTAAGGAACTTCACAGCGGCAAAGCCTTTCTCGGTTGGTGAAAAGTGGGGTATCGAGAATTACTTCAAGATGTAAATCATGAAAAAGAGTGCAATCCAGACAACGTCAACGAAATGCCAGTAGTAGGAAACAACGATTGCGCGGGTGGCCTGTTCGTGAGTGAAGCGTTTCGCTACGTAGGTGGTGGCCAAAACTAATAGGAATGCAATGAGGCCGCCGGTTACGTGCATTCCATGGAAACCGGTTGTGATGTAGAAAGCTGAACCGTAGGCATTCGATGAAAGGGTGAGGCCTTCGTGAACCAATTCCGTGTATTCGGTGATCTGACCGCCGACGAAGAAAGCCCCCATCAGGAACGTGATGATGAACCAGCGTCGCAGTTTTTTGACGTCTCCACGCTCAGCGGCGAATACACCTAGTTGACAGGTAACCGAACTCAACACCAGGACCGTGGTGTTGAGACTGGCGAAGGGGATGTTGAGAATTTGGGTTTCATTGGCCCACAGTTCCGGGTTCACCGCTCGCATAGTGAAATACATTGCAAAGAGCGCCGCAAAGAACATGAGTTCGCTGGCGAGCCAGACAATTGTGCCGATGGAGACCATGTTGGGGCGATTCGCCGGCGCATGGTCATATGCCTGGGGGATTACGGTTGCTTGGGCCACACCCATACTCTCGCAGATCGGGAACTAAATTTCTCTCTGACCCCCTCTTATTAAAAAGTGATTTTCGCCTCGTTGGTGAGCCTGTTTTTCATTGAGCGTTTTCTGCTAGATAGAGTTTGAATGTGGTAACAGAACCCGGCGCCCGAGACCCCTTACGCGTACTCGTCTACAGCAGTAATCGCAATACCCGCGCTGACGTTATTTCAGCCCTTGGGCCTAGACCTTCCATGGATCTCCCGACCGTTGAATACACCGAGGTGGCGACCGAGCCCGGATTCATATCAGCGGCCGACAAAGGAAAATTTGACCTATTCATCCTCGACGGTGAGGCAACACCCGCTGGAGGAATGGGGCTCGCCCGACAAATTAAAGACGAATTTTATCGATGCCCGCCCGTGCTTGTGTTGATTGCTCGCCCCCAAGATGCGTGGCTGGCAACCTGGTCTCGAGCCGATGCGGTAGTTGGTTTGCCCATCGAGCCGGTGTCCACCGCCCAAGCGGTGAGCCGGTTATTGGCAACCCGCCTGAGCTTGACTTCCTAGGAATTACCCATGGAAAGCAACAGCTGGCCCGTTGTTCTTACCAATATCGCCGGTCCACACCCATTAACCGCTGATCACGTTGATTGGGCCATGCATGAAATACTCAGTGGTCGATCAACCGATGCCCTAATCGCTGCGTTTGTCATGGGGTTAAAAATCAAAGGGGAAACACCCGAGCAGGTGTCAGCCCTGGCAGCCACTATGTTGGAATTCGCCAATCTTGTCCCGATCCCGCCCCAAATGTCCGTTGTGTTGGACATCGTTGGCACGGGCGGAGATGGGTCCCACTCGGTCAATATCAGCACTATGGCCGCGGTTGTGGCGGCGTCATGTGGCGTCACGGTGATTAAGCATGGAAATCGGGCAGTATCCAGCTCAGCGGGCTCAGCAGATCTCCTTGAAGCACTCGGGCTTGACTTAGACCTCAGTGCCGAACAGGTGGGAATGGTTGCCCAAAAGGCTGGGATTGCCTTCTGTTTTGCGCCCAAACACCACCCAGCCATGCGTTTTGCCGGGCCAGCCCGAACCCAGTTGGGAATTCCCACAGTTTTCAATATTTTGGGTCCACTGACCAACCCGGCACTGGCCAACGCGGCTCTGGTCGGCTGCGCAAACCTGGTTCTTGCCCCCGTCATGGCAAATGTGCTGGCCACGCGAGGTGTTCGCGCTTTGGTTGTTCGGGGAATGGACGGCCTGGACGAAATCTCCCTTTCAGGACCCACCCAAGTCTGGGATGCGACCAGCGGCGTAGTTGTTGAGACGATCTTGGATCCTGCTGATTTCGGGAATGTGGGTTTTCTCGAAGAACACCTCCGAGGAGGAACCCCAGAACGCAATGCCGACCTGACCCGCAAAGTTTTTGGCGGTTCCGATCCTGGTGCTGATTCAGAAGTTGTTGTTTCCATTCGTCGCGCGGTGGCCCTCAATGCTGCAGCCGCTTTAGCCGCAGCAGCATCGGTAGAAAATCCTGCGAGCAGTTCTGAACCGTTGATTGATCGGCTCCAAAACTATTTACCTCGGGCCACGGCAGCGCTGGAAAGCGGTAACACGTGGAAAGTTTTTGAAAAATGGGTCACGGTTGTGGCTCAAGTTAAAAACTCTTTAGAAGTAGGTAATTCGTGATACGCCAGGTGCTCGAGGGCCAACAGGGCGCCCAAGTGGTTGGTGCCCGGTAACCGCTGCAAGGCGTTCGCTGACAACCCGGCGTATGTCCGAAAATTGCACGGTTTCTTTTCCGCCGCAGTCAATTGGCATGGAGAGATCAGACGAACTTGCTACTAGCCGCACACCCTCACTCTCCAACCACCGAAGGAGATCAAATGCTTCCTCGGTGACACCGGCGGGTGCAGGTGCAATTCCCGGCTCGACGTATTCAGCGCTTGCAATTAATGCTGCGACGTGGGGCCAAGGATCAAAGCCAGCTTCAACGACACCGGCCGCAGCCAACCGACCATAGCGAATCACGTGAATTTCCCAACCACCCTCAACGGTGCTTTGCGCTGCGACGAGTTCGGGTGTTGAGGAAATCCAGCGCAATCTTTCCGTGCGAAAAACCGCATTGACGTAATGCCCTAGTGCCTCACGCCAAGCCGCTGCCTCCTCGAATCTTTCAGCATTAGCAAGGGTTTCCATGAGTGAGTTGATGTGCGTGACGATTGCTGATGTACTTCCTGACATGGCGATCGATGCATGATTAACGATTTCTATGTACTGCGCACGGTCGTGTTCGCGAATGCAGGGTGCGATGCATTTTCCGAGTTCGGCACGAACGCAGCCAGGGATGTCAGTGCGAGGCTGGGCAGCAATCTTCGCGGTGCAGGTTCGCAGGGAAATGGTCTCGTTGATTACTTCAAGTGCGGAGTTGGCGGCAGCGCGGGATGTGAATGGCCCTATATAGCGCGCACCCTCCGTTGAATCGTCTTTCAATTGTTTCGTAATTATTAACCGGGGAGCCGGTTCTGCGGTCAGTTTGAGCCAAGAGACTGAATCAGCCGCCCGTGAGCGTCGGTTGTATCGAGGTTGTTCGCTCACGATTAATCTCAGTTCGCGAATTTTCGCTTCAAGAATTGTTGAACAAACGATGGGCCGAACGCGTTGGGCAATCCCAATCATTTCGGACATGCGGCGACGGCTCTCCGCTGCGGTGAAGTAGGTGCGCACGCGATTGCGGATGTTCTTTGACGTCCCAATGTAGAGCGGGCGTCCCTGTGGATCTTCGAAAATGTAGACACCCGGTTTCGCCGGTAGTCCATCGGCCAAACTTTTCTTGTTTCGTTGAACATCACTCACCCGTGAAGTGAATGCGTTTAAATCTTCGAGGGTGTGCACGCCGTAATTCCCGAGGCGCTCAAAAAGTCGGTGCATTACATCAGTTGTCGCGCGGGCATCGTCAAAGGCTCGGTGCGTTGGTGCTATTTCGGTGTTAAAAAATGCACTGAGGGTTGAGAGTTTGCAATTGCGAACTTCATCGCGGTGAAGTGCCAACCGAGCAATGCGCGCCGTGTCTATCACCTTGTTATTTGGCCAGGAGACGTCAAATTTTGTGCAAGCCCCTTTAAGGAACCCAATGTCGTAAGGAGCGTTGTGGGCAACAAAGACACACTCACCGGCGAAATCGAGAAACATAGTGACCGCGGTGCAAACCCCGGGTGAGCTGGAAACCATTGCATCTGTGATGCCGGTCAGGGCGGCAATAAATGGTGGAATAGCCGTGCCTGGATTCACCAGCGTGGTGAACTCACCGATTACTTCCCCGCCTTGGACCTTGACCGCGCCAATCTCGGTGATGCCAGCGTCAACGCCAGCCCCGCCGGTAGTTTCCAGGTCTACGACAACAAAAACAATTTCGGCTAATTGGGTGCCCAGGTCCGAGAGCGATAGCTGGGTCGCGGCCAATGCGCTCGATGGTTTGGTCACGGTCACAAACTAACGCTAAGCCCTGACGTTCATTAGTGCTCGAGTCGAAACGCGGTCTGAGCCCAGAGGGGATAGCGTTCGGATATGACCAATCCGCCCAATCTCTCACTGCCAGATGCACAATCACGATTCCGTTGTGCCCACTGTGGCAATCTCACCCGATTTGACGTGACTCGAGCATCGACCGTGACGGAGTTTTGGCATGCGGACATGGCCGGTGACGTAACCGTGGAAGAGCGGGTAGTCGCCTCAGATCAAGTGCTTGCGGTGTCATGCCGTTGGTGCGGCGCGGGTGATCGGATTGAGATCGTTCTCCGACCTGAATTTGGTGGTCCCGCCCAAGAATCTGCAGGAGATGGCGGGGTTTAGCGAATTCAGAGACCCCCGATGTCAGTGCTCGATGTCAGAGGGGGCGTTTAACCTCAGCCCATGGTTATTGATTGCGGTTCATGTGTTGTAGCCGGCGCGGCTTGTAGCGATTGCATTGTCACCGTGCTCTTGGGGGAGCCCGAGTTCCTGCGGGCGCCGGAGGTCGCAGAAGATCACATTGCGGCGATAGGGGTTTTGGCCCGTTCAGGATTGGTTCCACCTCTTCGGCTGGTCACCCAGAATTCTCAGGCAGTTTAGACTTTTGTTCTAGTAAAGATCAGGGTCTCTCTGGCCGGATCGACATCAATCTGTTACCTTTTTGGGAACGGAGCTGTTCGCAGGAGCGTCCGAGCACTGGGCAAGAACGCAGATTGACGAACCGAGTGGAGAGTTTGTGAAGCCGAGAGCATATCGAGTTGGCGGGATCTCCGTTGCGATTGCTGCTCTGCTCCTCCCGGGATTTGTCTCCGCCCCCGCACAAGCTGCGCCAAATCTGCAGCAGGTACGCATGCAGGTCATGGATCTGCAGGGAAAAGCCGAAGCAGCCAATGAGCGTTATAACGATGCCCGCAATCGCCTGGGTGGCATCCAGAAGCAATTGAATACCTTGAAAGCCAAAGCAAAGCGCGAACGGAAAGAACTAAATCAAATTATGGGTTCCGTTGATGATCTGGCCCGCGCCACCTACACATCGGGTGGGATCGACACTTCCCTGCAGGTTCTGCTCGCTGAGGATCCCAACCAATTCCTCTCACAAGCTGCAGCACTCGATCAGGTGCAAAAGGGTCAAGCCTCAGCAATCCGTGGCAGCCAGACAACGCGTCTGCGCTTAGCCCAGACGGAAGCGGCAATGCTTGACAGAGAAACTGCCGCCAAAAAAGTACGTTCCGAGATGGGCGATTCAAAGGCAGAGGCGAATGATCGCTATCGCGATGCCCAGGCAATTTTGGCAAATCTCGAGGCAAGTGAACGGCGCCGCATAGCCGCGATGGCCGCAAGTGAGCGAGCTGCGGCACTCGCTGCCGCGCGCGCGGCCTCTGCTGCAATAAGTTCAGGCAGCGGTTCATCCGGTGGTGGGTTTACCGGGAGTGGTCGGATAGCGCGTGTTGTGCAGTACGCATTGGCCCAGGTGGGCGACCGGTATGTAGCGGCGGCGAGTGGTCCGAGTTCATTCGACTGCTCAGGGCTCACCATGACGGCCTGGCGACAAGCGGGCGTATCACTGCCCCACTACAGCCGTTCGCAGTACGCAACAACCCGCAGGGTTCCGTTGAGCCAGGCGCAGCCAGGAGACTTGGTCTTTTACTTTGGTAGCGGCGCTCACCATGTCGGGCTCTACATTGGAAACGGCAAAATGGTGCACGCGGCCAATCCGAGTAGTGGTGTTCTTGTCACCAACGTTATGGGCCCTTGGTACAACTCGCGGTTTAGCGGTATCGGCCGAGTAATCGGCTAACACCGCCAAACCGTTGAGCGACTAGTTACTAGCTATAGATCTGGGCGATATCGGCTTCGTGCTCTTTGAGAACTACATTTCGCTTGAGTTTGAGCGAAGGAGTCATCTGGCCACCTTCTTCGGTCCAGTCAGTCTCCAAAATTGTGAACTTTTTGATTGCTTCCGCGTTCGAAACGGCCTTGTTCGCCAGGTCAACGGCGCCTTGGATTTCACTCTGAATCAGGGCATTGTTCACGAGTTCTGAGATGGGAGTTGAAGCGCTCATACCCTGCTGAGTAAGCCATACGGGAATTGCCTCAGGGTCAAGTGTGACCAGAGCGCCGATAAATGGTTGAGCATCGCCAACCACCATGCACTGTCCCACCAAGAAATTGGCCCGCAAACGGTCTTCAAGTACCGCGGGGGCCACATTTTTGCCAGCCGCGGTCACAATCAGTTCCTTCTTACGTCCGGTGATCCGAATAAAGCCACGGTCGTCGATCTCACCAATGTCGCCGCTGTGGAACCAGCCATCCGGTTCAATCGCCTCCGCGGTAGCGATCGGATTGTTCCAGTACCCGGCGAAGATATGGTCGCCTTTAAGCATGACTTCGCCATCTGCTGCGATTCGCACACTTGAGCCGGGGAATGGTTGCCCTACGGTGCCAATGCCGATTGCATCGGGTCGATTGACCGTGCTTGCCGCGGAGGTCTCCGTAAGTCCGTAGCCTTCAAGAATTGTCACACCAATGCCGCGGAAGAAATGGCCCAGCCGTGAACCGAGCGGTGCGCCGCCGGAAATCGCCCATTCAATTTTTCCACCCATTGCAGCGCGAATCTTTCCATAAACAAGGCGATCAAAAAGTGCGTGTTTGATTTTGAGACCCAGGCTGGGTCCGCCATCGTCCAAAGCCTCGCTGTATTCAATTGCAACATGGCTTGCTTTATCGAAAATATTTCCTTTGCCGCCAGCGATTGCTTTTTGCTGTGAGGAGTTAAAGATCTTCTCAAAGACTCGCGGAACCGAGAGAACGAATGTTGGTTGAAATGAGCCCAGCAGGGGTAGTAGCTCTTTTACGTCGGGCGCGTGTCCCATCCGAACCTGGGCACGTACACATCCGAGCTGGACTGCCCGGCCAAAAACGTGAGCAATAGGTAGGAAGAGCAGCGTGGAGGAGTCTGCTCCGCGAAAAACATCGCCGAGGCCTTCCACAATGTTGTCGACCTCAAACATTAAGTTTTTGTGGGTCAACATGCAGCCCTTGGGGCGCCCGGTTGTGCCTGATGTGTAAATGATGGTTGCGGTCGAATTTGGCGTAAGGGTGACGCGTCGCGACTCAAGTTCAGCGTCGCTGACATCGGCACCTGAAGCGATCAACTGTTCAAGGGATTTGTCTTCGAAGACCCAGACCCGTGTGACATCGGGGGTATCGACCGCAACTTCGTCAAATACGGCTTTATTTGCATTGCGCTCGCAGAAAAGAGCGACGGCTACTGAGTCAGCGAGGATCCATTGAACCTGCTCGGCCGATGATGTTTCGTAGATCGGAGCGCTTACGCAGCCTGCATACCAAATTGCGTAGTCAACGACGGTCCATTCATATCGTGTTCGGGACATGACACCGATGCGATCACCCGCCGCAACTCCACTGGCGATGAGTCCCTTTGCCACCCCTTGCACTTGCCGTAAGAACTCTGACGCGGTAATCCCCACCCATGCATCCCCGCGCGGAATAGAGAAAACGATCTTGTCAGGGTTGCTTTTTGCATTCTGCAGAATGTGGTCGGTGAGGTTTCCGCTCACTGGTGCGGGGACTATTGCCTCGACGGTGAATTCGGTAAGCATGTGGTTATTCCTTTCCTTGGACCGGTTGGTGAGCCGTGTTACTAAGTTACGCGAATTACGCTAAAAGTGCCACAAGACGAGAAAATTATTTCGGGTTACTATTAGCGAGTTGAGCGGGAGAGAAGAAGAGACGATATGACTCCGGACCTAGATCATTTCATGATTGATATTGCCGATGACACGGTGATTTATGCACCGACAAGCGCGCTGATCGCGATTATTCGGGAGGAATCGATGTGGGTACGTTGGTGGCCCGAGCTCAGATTGGAAGTGTACGGGGATCGCGGGGACAAAGGGTTGCGCTGGACCGTGAGCGGATCCCTCGTGGGATCGAGCGAAATTTGGCTCGAATCCATTGATGTGGCATCCGCTGGAGATGTTGCAACGATTGTGCACTACTACCTGCGGGCTAACCCAACCCGAAGTGGGAGCGCGATTCAATCGCGAACCGTGACGAATTCGGCGCGAGAGCAGCGTGAAATCCACAAATTGCGCGAGCGTCACGTAGTTCAGTGGAAGCGCACCGTATGGGCGCTCAAGGACAGCCTGGAGAACCCGAATGTCTAAAGTGCGCACGTGCGCCTAAATATTGTCAGCGATGTCCATGGTGCAACGGGTGCTATCGCAACGGCTGCCCAAAACTGTGATGTCTTTATCTGTTTGGGAGACTTAATTCTCTTCTTGGATTACGACGAACCTGAGCATGGGATTTACGCCGATCTATTTGGAGTGGATTACGCGAAGACGTATATTGCGCTAAGGACAGCCAATCAATTTGAGCAAGCCCGTGAGTTCAGCACTAGTGCTTGGCGTGGGATCGGTGTCACTGATCCGGAGGAACGCTGGATTGTGTTGCAGCAGAAAGTCCGTGAGCAATACGAAGTGATGTTTGCCGCGATGCCCGCCCCAGCGTTGTTGACTTACGGCAATGTAGACGTGCCAGCCCTATGGCCCGACTATCTGCGCCCAGAGCATCGGGTACTCGATGGTGAGGTAATCGAGATAAGTGGCCAAAGGTGGGGTTTTCTTGGCGGGGGACTCACCAGCCCGATGCGCACTCCCTATGAACTGGAGCCACAAGAGTATTGGGAAAAACTCTTCGCCATGGGACCGGTTGACATACTTTTTACACACATCCCGCCACTCCATCCACTACTCAACTACGACACGGTGGCACGACGGTTTGAAATTGGTTCGGCAGCAATCACCAGCTACATCGAGAAATATTCCCCCCGGTATCACTTTTTTGGTCATGTTCACCAGCCCCAGCGATCAAGGCTGCGAATGGGAACCACTGAGTGCATCAATGTCGGGCACTTCCACGGCCGCAAGACTCCGTTCACCATTGAAGTCTGAATTCACTATTCACGAATTAACGAATGACCAATTCACGAATTTACGAATTTAGGAAGCTTAGGATGCACAGCATCCCGCCAGTGGAGTACCGTGCACCCATGGCTGAACAGACCGAATCCAGTATCTCCATTAATGCGAGCCCGTCGCAGATTATGGAAGTAATTGCGGACCTTCCCGCATATCCGCAATGGAGTGATGGAATCACCTCGGTCACGGTGTTGAGCAAATATGAAGATGACGACCGCCCGGCAGATGCCCGCTTTTCCCTTGCTTCCGGACCCATCAAGGACACCTATGAGTTGGAGTATGACTGGGATGGGAATCGAAAAGTCACGTGGACTCTCACCACGGCTGAAATGCTGACAGCGATGGATGGCGAATACGAACTGACCGACAATGGCGATGGAAGCACCACGGTGCATTACCGGCTGCAAGTTGACGTAAAGATTCCCATGATCGGAATGTTGAAGCGCAAAGCCGAAAAAGTCATAGTCGACACAGCCCTTAAAGGTCTGAAAATCCGCGTGGAATCGGGCGCGGGAAGTGTCGTCTAGCCTTCGCATAACCTGCGGAGCCGAGCCCACGAGGGGTTCGGGAACCTCACCTGAGATCGTCGCTAATTTTTTTGAATCACTGATACATCCGTTTGGTTTTTTTCATCCGACCGCTGGGCTCCTGGGTGAACTGAATTTATCACGAGGCGTGAATTCCTTGCTATCACCTTCGCAACACCTTGAATTCGAGTCCGTGCAACAGTTGGCCCAAACGATCAGCGACCTTGACTCGATTTCAATTGCACTGCATCACATGGACTCTGAAGAGTTTGCAATTTGGTGTGGTTTGGGTAAAAGTAATGCTCGAACTCATCTGATGCAATTAATCGAGGAGATGCAGCAGGCTCGAATTCGAGTCAAGGGAGCACAACTCCAACTCGACTTTATGCATAATCAGCCAAGCGCGAGATCTTTATTCAGATCGCTTACCCAGCTCGCCCTCGTCGGCGTTGTGTGCGAATCACGTCAACTCCAACGGGCATGGCTCACGTCAACTCGCACGTCGCTTTCAAAGAAGTGGATCTCAAAATTTGAATCGATACAAGTTTTTAGTGGGAGTGGAGTCCTCTTAGAAGCAGAAGCATTGCGATTTGTGCTCCGCGTCAAATGGAAAGGTATTGGAGATTGCGATCCGGCGATTGGCGTTTTCCGCAATCAATTGGTAATTGATGTAGGTGGCGTCCGAAGTTTTGTGGAGCTTCCCGCAGCCTGTTCTCGAATGGAACCCGGCTCCGTCAGACTTTCAAAGAATAAATTTGAGATTGACCTCGCCGTCAAAGAAAGTGAATGGCCCCGGTCATGAGTGATGAAAATAATGACAAAAAATCATCAAGTGATCTCGGAAGCTGGCTTAACTCGATGGGAGCACCGGAATCAGTAACCGAATTGATGCCGAGTGAAATCACTGGACTCGATATTGCACCCATATTGTCGATGTTGGGTAGGGTCGGGATCAAAAGTGGGGTTCGCGGTGCACAATCGGGTGATGCCACCGCAGATGAAATTCGCTGGCTTCCCGTACTGCGCGGCTAGATCAGACGACGGCGCCGTCGCCGTAATCCTCACCGGGCGGAACATGTTTGTCTCGCTTTGACATCAGGAAGACGAATCCACCAATGGTCGCAATGAGTCCTGCTGTTGAGATTACGCCGCCAAGACCGAGCATAAAACTTAAGAGCAAGATCACGGGTCCACCTAATACGCCGGCCCAGGCGAAACGTGCGATTGCATCACTTGAGGCAGTGAGTTGTGGTGGCTCGGGAGGTGCGTAACCTTCGTCAAAATATTCGTCGATGTAGTCGCGCTCAGGAATCAATTCCTGGGGTGTGGGTTCTCTGCGAAAATGTGGGCCGAGATCAATTTGACCGCTGAGATCGGCAACAATTGCATCCCAAGCTTCATTATTTTTCTCGTGTTCTTGTGAATCCTCTGGATCCGGTGGCGTGATTGTCATATTGGAGTTCCGATTACCCGTTGACGAGGCGCTTGATGAAGTCAGCGCTCCGGGTCTCAATAAGTTCCGCGTCGTAGTCGAGTGTCGCGACATGAAATGAATTCTTCAAAAGAATTTCTTCTTTGTCCTTGCTGGAAACATGGTCAAGTATCCACTGGGAATTTGACGCCTCAACAACATGGTCTTGCAGACTACGAAAAAGTAGTACAGGTTGATTGACTTTGCTAATGTCGTTTTTTACTAATTTCCACAATTGGGCAAGTGAGGAGGCCGCCTTCAGGGGAAGTTTCCCGTAGGCAACCTCGTCCTGGCCGGGCTTGGCAATATCGTTGGAAATACCGGGAAAAGACCTCAGTACCCTAGAGATGACGGGCAGCAAATGTCGATCGGGTCGCTCAGAGTGCACGGCTGGGTTCACTAATACGATTCCGGAAATTTCGTTACCGTGCTGCTCCGCGAGTCTTAGGGTAAGGGATCCACCCATTGAAAGTCCGCACACAAAAACTTGATCGCATTTGGCCAATAGTTCGCGCAAATTTCGCTCGACTTCGGCGTACCAATCCTCCCAAGTTGTTAGGTTCATGTCCTGCCAGCGTGATCCATGCCCGGGGAGGCGCGGAACCCGAATAGTCCAACCGTTCTGGGAGAGGGCCTGGCCCCAGGGGGTCATCGAGGCGGGTGAGCCGGTAAACCCATGAATAAGAAGTACACCGATTCGGGCTGCTGGGCCTGTTGGGTCGATACTCCACGGTTGCGCGCCTGGTGCCAATGGCATTGGGATCTCCTAGTTCATTCTGCCGATACTTGATAGAGCGTACGCCCATGCTTACGTCAAGTATGCTGAGGTCAAGGCTGTGGTCTACCAAAATTGGATACTAGTCGAGCCCTTAGGCTTCGGAAAATCTTAGAAATAGTAGAGGCGGGTGAGCAGATGCTGTACTGGTTTATCAAACACATCCTGCTGGGTCCCTGGCTCAAAATCCTTTTCCGGCCTTGGGCGGAGGGTCAAGAAAACATTCCAGCATCAGGCGGAGTTATTTTGGCTAGTAATCATTTGAGTTTTTCAGACTCGTTTTACTTGGCACTTGTTGCAAAGCGCCCCATGGCCTATCTCGCAAAGAGTGACTATTTCACAGGTAAAGGGATTAAGGGTTATCTCACTAAATTATTTATGCGCGGGGTGGGCCAACTGCCCGTTGATCGTTCTGGAGGTCGAGCCTCAGAAGCGGCCATTCACACGGCACTTCAGGTGTTAAATGCCGGAGACATTTTGGGAATTTACCCTGAAGGCACCCGTTCGCCGAATGGAATCCTGTACCGCGGCAAGACTGGCCTCGCCCGGATGGCCCTTGAAGCCAAAGTGCCAATCATTCCGGTTGCAATGATCAACACCTATGAGATTCAGCCTCCCGGGAAAATACGACCGAGACTTAAGCGCGTTGGAATTCGAGTCGGAAAACCCCTTAAATTTGACCGCTATGAAGGCCTAGAAGATGACCGATTCGTTTTACGTTCGGTAACCGATGAAGTCATGTATGAACTCATGACCCTTTCGGGCCAGGAATATGTTGACATGTATGCAACTCGCGCAAAGGAGCTTATTTCCCGCGGTGAGTTAGCCGATGCGCAAAGTTCGCTGCGCTAGTTAGTTTGCCCATTTCAGTGAGCGTGCGATGGCATCGCGCCATTTAACGTGGAGCTCTTCTCGATCGGTCAGTGGCGAAAACTCCCCGGAGATTCTTGCTAGGTGTGAAATTTCTTTGGTATCTGCCCAAAAACCAACCCCGAGCCCGGCAAGGAACGCGGCACCTAGACCAGTTATCTCCACTTGCTCAGCTCTTTTGATCAATAAGCGTGCGACGTCGGCCTGCAACTGACACAGAAGATCATTCAATGAGGCGCCACCGTCAATTGCCAAGTAGGGAAGTGTTTCCCCCGTCTCAGCTGTCATCAAGTCGACAACGTCGCGAACTTCAAGTGCGATGCCTTCGAGAGTCGCCCGGGCAATGTGAGCGGCGGTTGTTCCACGGTTAATTCCGATGATGAGACCGCGGGCGTAGGGATCCCAATCGGGTGCTCCTAATCCAGTAAGAGCCGGAACGAAAACAACTCCTCCGGAATCGGGAACCGAACTCGCCAGTTCTCCGATGTCGGAGGATTTCTCAATTACTCCCAGTCCATCACGCAACCATTGCACAGCGGCACCGGTCACAAAAATAGATCCCTCCAGTGCAAATTCCCTGCGACTGATTCCCGATGCATCGGGGTGGGCGAGAGCAACGGTGGTGAGCAGTCCGCGGGGTGAGTGAATGATCTTTTCGCCGGTGTGAAGTAGCAGGAAGGATCCGGTTCCGTAGGAACATTTAGCATCACCGGCATTGAAGCCGGCGTGCCCGACGAGTGCTGCTTGTTGGTCACCCGCAATACCGCTGATGGGTGCGTCAATGCCCAAGAAGACGTCAGGGTCAGTGGGGGCGATGTTCCCGTAGGAGGTCACAATTGTCGGTAGCGATTCCTCGGGTACCTCAAAAAGTTCACATAACGTGGGACTCCAGGTTCCAGAATTGAGGTCATAGAGCAACGTCCGTGAAGCGTTGGTGTGATCGGTAACGTGTTCAAGCCCACGCGTCATGCGAGCAATCAAATATGAGTCAACAGTTCCAATGGCAACTCGACCTGAAACCACCTGCGCCCACGTGTGGGGGTCATTTTCTTTCACCCACATCAGTTTCGTGGCGGTGAAGTAGGGGTCAAGACGCAGCCCGGTGTTTTCGCGAATGCGCACTTCTAATCCAGCGTCAATCAACCTTTGACAAATGTCAGCGCTTCGGCGATCCTGCCAAACAATCGCTCGCCGAGGTGATCCCAAGGTTTCTCGATCCCAAAAACATGCAGTTTCGCGCTGGTTGGTGATTCCGACAGCAATAATGCGGGGGGCGCTTCCATGCTCGGCTGTGTGCGCGGCCAACGCTAATGTGACTGCTGCCAGAGTTGCCTTCCACATTTCGCCTAAATCGTGTTCAACCCAACCTTCCTGGGGGAAGTGCTGTGGGAATTCTTGGTAACCCTTGGCGGTGATCAGCCCCTCATGAGAAACAAGCAGGGCGGTAAGCCCGGTCGTCCCGGCGTCAATTGCGAGAATGCGATCTGATGAATGCACAGGAGCAACGCTATCTGTTGCCGCTATTCACTTCTCGGTACTCCTTCAACCGTTTAAACATTTTTGCTTGGCCCTGAAACAGAATGCTGCAGTGATAGCGTTTGTATTCACCGCTTGACAGGGAAGATCCCTTGATTCGGGTCACATTGGTGGAAGGTGAGTCACATGCGCGTTGGAGTCCTCACGGGTGGCGGAGATTGTCCGGGCCTCAATGCCGTTATTCGTGCGGTCGTTCGACGTGGTGTAACAGACTACGGATTCGAATTTGTGGGCTTTCGGGACGGCTGGAAAGGTCCACTTGAGGGCCTCACGATGGAACTCAATATTGCTTCGGTTCGAGGGATTTTGCCCCTCGGTGGAACGATTCTTGGTTCATCGCGCACGAACCCAATCAGAATCGACGGCGGAGTAGAGCGAATCAAGGCCAATATGGCCGAACTTGGCGTTGAAGCGCTCATCGCTATCGGTGGTGAGGACACGCTGGGTGTGGCAACAGCGCTCACCGAATTGGAATTTCCCGTCGTTGGCGTACCGAAAACCATCGACAACGACCTCAGCGGAACTGACTACACATTTGGGTTTGATACGGCGGTGACAATTGCGACCGAAGCAATGGACCGTCTGCACACGACGGCCGAATCTCACCATCGCATTTTGATCTGTGAAGTCATGGGGAGGCATGCTGGATGGATAGCGCTTCATTCCGGAATGGCGGGTGGAGCTAACGCGATCCTGATTCCCGAGGTCCCATTTGACCTTGATGAGGTCGTGGGTTGGGTTAACTCGCGTTTTGACACTAACTACGCACCGATTATTTGCGTGGCTGAAGGTGCACTCCCACAAGATGGCTCCCTCATCACGAAAGACGGCACCTTGGATGCCTTTGGCCACGTCAAACTGTCTGGAATTGGTGAGTGGCTCGCCGGCGCATTGGAAGAGCGCACCGGACATGAAGCCCGGACAACTGTTCTCGGCCACGTACAACGCGGCGGCTCACCCACGGCTTTTGACCGGGTGCTCGCAACCCGATTTGGCCTCAATGCAATTGAATCGGTGAAGGACCAAGCTTGGGGAACCATGGTGGGGCTTCGGGGCACCGACATTGTTCGGGTGCCGTTGGCGCAGGCAACGGGAACCCTGAAGACTGTCCCCATTGAGCGCTATCGCGAAGCCACCGCGTTCTTTGGCTGAGCCAACCCTCTACGCTGAGCGCATGAATTCCCCGCAGGTGCAAAAGACTCGTGGTCGGGTTGAAACCCCCGTGACCTTAGATTGGCCAGATTTAGTGGCGGCCCAGCAGCCACCGTGGCCGGATCCGGTTGCCCTGGAGGAATCCATAGCCAAACTGCGCAAAATGCCCCCATTGGTCTTTGCCGGCGAATGTGATCAACTCACCGATCGCCTTGCTGCGGCAGGCCGCGGTGAGGCCTTCGTCCTCACGGGCGGTGACTGCGCGGAAACATTTGAGGCGAATACCGCTGATTCGATTCGAGCTCGACTGCAAACAGTCCTCCAGATGTCCGTCATTTTGACTTATGGAGCTTCGTTGCCGGTTGTCAAAATGGGTCGGCTCGCCGGGCAGTACTTCAAACCTCGCAGTAAGACAATCGAGGTCCGCGACGGAGTAGAAATGACCTCCTATCTCGGTGACGCGGTTAACTCCCTTGAATTTGAGGCAGGTGCTCGCCGCCCTGATCCAGAAAGGTTGCTGCGGGCCTACCATGCGTCAGGTTCAGCGCTCAATCTTGTTCGCGCATTCACCATGGGTGGGTTTGCCGATCTGCGTCAGGTCCACGCATGGAATCAGGATTTTGTTCGGGATTCCCTTGCGGGTCAGCGTTATGAACTGATGGCTCGCGACATCGATAAAGCACTTTCGTTCATGCATGCATGTGGCGCTGACCCTGACGAGTTCCAACGGGTGGAGTTCTATGCCGCCCATGAAGCACTGTCCATGGACTACGAACGCGCACTCACTCGCATCGACTCACGAACCGGAAACGCCTACGACGTGTCGGGTCACTTCCTGTGGATCGGAGAGCGCACGCGACAACTTGATGGTGCGCACATCCATTTCGCATCAACCATTACAAATCCTATTGGAATGAAGGTTGGGCCGACCGCGACCCCGGAAGACATTGTTGAAGCTGCTCGGATTCTTAACCCCAATAACATTCCTGGTCGTTTATCGCTGATAACTCGCATGGGTGCTGATCTCGTTCGGGAAAAGTTGCCCGACATTGTGACCAAAGTTGATGCTAGTGGAATTCCGGTCGTGTGGGTTTGTGATCCGATGCACGGTAATACTCGAGAAACAGCAAATGGCTATAAGACCCGACTATTCGACGATGTGATTACTGAAGTTGAAGGTTATTTTGCTGTTCACCGTGAAGCAGGAACATTTCCTGGAGGCATCCACATTGAACTCACCGGTGATGACGTTACCGAGTGTGTCGGTGGGACCGCGGGAGTTGCTGAGGGCGACCTTTCCCAGCGCTATGAGACCGCTTGCGACCCACGCTTGAACCGTGAGCAGAGTTTGGAACTTGCATTCCTTGTCTCAGACATGTTGAGCAAAAGGTAACTAGCTCATGTCTCGTTGGCATGGCACGGCGCCGACCCCGGCTGGACTCGTTTACTTTGTATTTGATGAGGCCGACCAGCAATTAGTATCGGCCCGATTTGATCCGCTAGATGTTGACGGACGGGCAAACAAAAAGTCACCCGTGCATGATGCATTCGCACGATACGGTGATGGCCTGTTGGATTCATTCGATGATGTGCGAGTCCAGTGTGCAACATCAGAGTTCAATGCGAATGTTTATGCGGCCATGCGCAAGATTGCTCCTGGAACGGCGAGTACTTATGGAGAACTTGCCGCGCGCTCTGGCTACCCAAGGGCTGCGCGGGCAGTGGGAACTGCATGTGGGCGCAATGAAATAGTGATTGTGATTCCGTGTCACAGGGTGGTAGCCAGTAAAGGGATTGGCGGATACGCCTACGGAGTTGATGTTAAAACTAAACTGTTAATTCATGAGGGCGTCGAAGGTTACTGAGATTGTGAGTCTCGGAATTTGAGACCCAATTAAATGATTCGGATAGTGACCGCAGAGCCCTTCGGGATCTCGGTGCCAGGAGCCGGACTCTGACTAATCACGCGATTTAGGGGTGCGACCGCACCCACTTCGACCTGTGCTCGGAGCCCGATTCTCTCGAGTGCCGCAATGGCTTTCCTGCGTGGCATGTCGACCAGATTGGGAACCGTCACTGGAGGCGGACCCTTTGAGACCACAACTTCAACGGTGCTGCCGGATGACACAACGTTTCCCGCTTTGGGTTTAATTGAAATGACAGAGTTTTTCTTTACAGTCTCTGAAAAGACATTGGTTCGATCAACTTGCAGGCCGAGACTATTCAAGTTTTGTTCAACGACTTTTATCTGTTTACCGACTACCACAGGAATCTCAACGGGTTCGGGCCCCTTTGATATCACGAGGTCAACACGTTCACCGGATTTGAGCTCGCTGCCAATCTTTGGCGTGGTTTTCGCCACCTGACCCACCGCGATGTTGTCATCGAATGCTTCAGTCCGACCACCCAATGTGAGATTGGCAGCCGTGATCGCATCAGTTGCGGCTTCGGGGGTCATTCCTGCGACGTCAGGCACCAAGTAACGCTCTGGACCCTGGGAGATACTGGCGGTGATAATCCCTGTTGGGTTGATTCCTGAACCAGGCTGCGGATCTGTAGCAACGATCACTCCTTGCGGAATTGTTTCACTAAAAACGGGGTCAGCTGCAGCAATGGTGATCTTTTCGGTATCGGTTGTAGCGAGAAGTACACCTTGAGCTTCTTCGAGTGTCTTGCCAACCAGATTCGGAGTCGCAATATTTTGTCCAGGTCCGGCAGCGAGCCACCAGCCGCCAAGGCCTGCCAGCAAAACGCCAACCATGAGTGCCAGTACGAACCATGGGCCCCTGCGTGTTTTCTTGCGCGGGGGAAATTCCTTGGGGCGGAAAGTTTGATCCGTTGTTTTTTCGGTCCGAGATAGTGCCTCAAAATCTTTACGATCGACAACTAGGGTGTTTTTCACATCAACAAACGGTTTGGGGGCAGGCAGAGTTTTACGGATCCGACGGACGTCAGCCAGAAAATCTTGAGCAGTTTGGTAACGCAATGCAGGATCACGTTTCGTGGCGGAAAGAACAATTGCGTCTGCTTTGGAAGGAATATCGCTGATAACACTCGATGGTGGTGGCACATCCGAGTTCACGTGCTTGTACGCAACTGAGAGCGGGCTTTCACCGGAGTGAGGGACTGATCCGGTGATCATCTCGAAAAACAATATTCCGGTTGAGTAAATATCTGAGCGCTCATCTGCATCGCCGTGTTCGACCTGCTCAGGGGAGAGGTAACTCACAGTGCCGATGATCATGCCGGTTGTGTGGGTTGAGTCCGTTGTAGTTACCGCACGAGCCAACCCAAAGTCTGCAACCTTGACCCGTCCGTCGTCGGAAATCAAAACATTTTCAGGTTTGATATCCCGATGAACAAACCCGGCTGCGTGTGCTGCAACGAGGGCTTCTATCACCGGGTCGAGTAGGACTAGGGCTTGCTCGGTGCTCAGAGGGCCATACTCGTCCAACACGTCACGTAATGTGCGACCCGGCAAATACTCCATGGCTAAATAGACGTGGGAGCCGGAACTTCCTTGGTCATACACCCCAACAACATGTGGATGCGAAAGTCGGGCGGCACTCCTTGCTTCGCGCTGAAAACGGGCTACGAATCCTGGGTCATTTGCCAGATGAGGGTGCATAACCTTCAGCGCGACAACCCGATCGAGTCGAAGGTCGGTAGCAAGGTAAACGGTTGCCATACCGCCCCGAGCAAGCAAAGAGGTGACTTCATACCGCTGATCCAAGGTTTGGCCAACTAAGCCACCGGGAACAGAGGACTCCATTCTTGGGAGTCTATGTGGAATCTATGAGGGGAAGAGGTTGCCACGCCTTGGTCCCAGGGAGTGTGAGCAAGGATAATGCGAGAGCTAACCGTTGCGGTGTGGTTTGAGAGAGAAGCGGGATTTTTGTACCGTTAACGGACGCTGCCTGCGTGAGATAAGCCACGATTGATGTGTGCATCCGCTCTCGCACATTCTCGCTGTCGCGAAGTGGGTCTGGCTGCCAGGGAAAATCAATATCGCAGAGAAAAATTTGGTCATAACGATTCAGGAGTTTCGGCTCCAAGTGCCGGTCAGTTCCAAAATATTCCAATGAATAAAAGCCAGTGGTGATTGCTGCTGGGTCACACACGATTACATCAAATTGAGTACTTGCTGCATCTTCTAATGCAAGTTGGCCTTGAAGGATTTCGTCTTGGTCGTCAAACTCGGGAAGTCGGGAGTTTTCTTCGCACCAAATTCGCAAATATTCCGGAACCATTCCTGCGTTATAACCCCGATCCCGTAAGGCTGCTGTCAATGCAGCAGCAAGAGTTGTCTTCCCTGAACTTTCAGCCCCGAGTAAAGCGATGCGATACTTTGCAGTTAAGCCCGATATGGGATCCGAGGTTTGGTCCACACTCATAATAGGCAATTATGGTGCTGTGGAAGATTTCATGGATTTTGGCCGCTGGAGTTACGTCGCGGTATTAATCTTTGTGATCTTGGGCTCTATCTGGCTTGAAGTATTTCTCCGCACTCGCGTTTTGCGCAGACCGAAACGACTCCTACTCACCATTGCGCCAGTCTTGCTACCGTTTCTCGTCTGGGATGCCTATGCGATTAGCCAGGGGCACTGGTACTTCACCGAGTCGAGAATCCTTGGGGTGTACCTGCCAGCCGGTATTCCACTGGACGAACTTCTGTTCTTTATCGTCATCCCGTTCGCCGCAATTCTGACTCTCGAAGCGGTGCGAAGTTTCAAAGGAACCCAATCTGCGCGCTGGCAAGTGGGAGATGAAGTCTCATGACATATACGGCAATTGGCGTGTTGGCGGTTGCGATTGCAGTTTTACTTGATCTTTTCGCATTCAAAACTCGCATGGTCACCAGACCGATCTTTTGGGTTTCCTATGCAATCATTGTTTTCTTTCAATTAATAAGTAATGGCTTGTTTACCGGGACCCAGATTGTTAAGTACAACGGCTCCGCAATTATTGGTGGAACCTCACCGGCGGATGTTGCTCCACCATTTCTGGGTGATGGACGGATTGCTTTTGCACCCGTGGAAGACCTACTTTTTGGTTTTTCCCTCGTCCTTCTGTCATTGAGTTTGTGGGTGTTCTGGGGCCGAAGAGGAATTGATCGAACTCCCGTTTCAGGACCGCCAATGTGGCGCAAGTAAGTACTGATTGCTTGTTGCCGGTTTAAATGGGATTGAGCCCCTGAACATTTCCTGGGCCAAATGTGCGCCGAGCTTTGCGGGCATGACGCCACGCGGGGAAAGCGACCCAGAATCTGGTGTGCAGGGATACGCGGGCACGTTTTTTGAATATTTCAAAATCAATTTCTTCAACTTTATTCGCGATTCCGCAGTACAAGATTCGGGCAGCGTTGATGCAGTCGCGTGAGGAGGGGTGCAGCATTTCGATTCCAGCGCGTGATTGCTCATCGAGTCGGCGCACCCGATCGATTTGGTGGCGAAGGGCCGCTTTGATGTTTTCGGTGAGTTCTCGTTTTTCTAAATCTGCCCGGGTGACGCCGAACCTTTCGAGTTCGTCAAGGGGTAGGTAGATGCGGCCGCGGTCAAGATCTTCATTCACGTCACGGATGAAGTTTGCCAGCTGAAAGGCAACCCCGAGATCCTTCGCGTATTCATAGGCCTGTGGATCGGTGGGCTCCAAAATGGGGAGCATCTGCAACCCAATAACAGCGGCTGAGCCATAGACGTACTCGTAAAGATCATCAAATGTTGGGTATTCGGTGACGGTGAGATCCATTGTCATTGAATGCAAAAAGGCGTCGAAGAGATCCAGTGGAATTTCCCAGCGTCGAACAGTGTGAACTACTGCGCGGCATACAGGGTCATTTGATTCACCACTTTTAACGTCGGCCATAAACCGCTCACCCCATGTTTTCAGCCAGTCAGCTTTTTCTTGGTCGCTGAGTGTTGAATCGAGGTCGTCAACAATTTCGTCGGCATAGCGAGCAAATCCATAGAGCGCGTGAACGTAGGGTCTTTTGCCAGGTGGGAGCAAAAGCGTTGCAAGGTAATAGGTTTTTCCGTGTGATGCGTTGAGTTCTCGGCATACTTCGTAGGAGGCAATGAGATCCGGATCAGTGATCCCCGCTTCTTTGTATTCCTTTGCGTGCAGTCGATTCACCTAGTTGCCCGGGACTTGTAATTGTGGTCTTTGCCCGTAATGCGTTCTGCGGCCAGCCGACCTGAGATCAGAACCATGGGGACACCGACACCAGGCTGCGTGCCTGATCCGGTAAATACTACGTTTTCGCCCCACATGTTGCGTGGTCGGAACGGACCGGTTTGACTGAATGAGTGTGCTGATGCAAACGGAGCGCCACGTTCCATACCTCGATCGGCCCAATCCTGCGGTGTAGTGATGTTGTCTATTTCAATTGAATCGCGAAGGCCTACATAGCCTCGTTCCTCAAGCACCTTGTAGCACTCATCGCGGTAGCGCGGGCCAATTTCTTTCCAGTCAATTGATGCATCAAGATTTGGGGTCGGGAACAGGATGTAATAGAGCTCCCTGCCTTCGGGGGACAAACTGGGATCAGAGAAACTCGAGTTTGTCACCAAGATGCTGGGATCGGTCATCAATTTTTTCTCATCAATTAACTCAGTGAAAACGTTTTTCCACGACTTACCGAAGTGAATATTGTGGTGGGCGATTTGTGAGTACTTCTGGGTGGAACCAGCAATTATGACGAAGGCGGACGGCGAATAGTTCAGACGCTTGACCGACCAGGGCTCAGCACCGATAAGTTCCCGGTAAGCAACAGGAAGATCTGGATTGAGAACGACAACGTCGGCCTCCATGAATTCACCGTCGCTGGTGAGCACTCCCGATGCCCGGCCGCCACTATGAACGACGGATTCCACCGTTGTGTTGTATTTAATGGTCACACCGTGTTTTTCCAACGCGCCCGCCATAGCTTTGGGTACAGCGTGCATTCCGCCTTTCGGGAAGAAAACTCCGGCGACAGAATCCATGTACGCGATCACTGCGTAGATGGCTAGGGCGTCATAGGGGGAGAGGCCGGCATACATAGCTTGGAATGAATAGATTCGCTCGGTGCGAGGGTCCTTCATGTACTGACGTACTTTTGGTGTGAGTTTACGAAAACCACCAATGGCGAAAAGTTTCGCCAGATTGGGAGTGAGCAGGTCAAGGGGTGAATCAATATTGCGGTCAATGAAGTCTGACATCTCGTATTTGTAGAGTTTTGAGACAAAGTCAACATATTTACGGAAGCCTTGAGCTTCTTCGTCACTGATTACCTCTGAGATTTCTTGGGCCATTTGATCAACGTCGCTGAACACATTCAGGATTGATCCATCGGCGTAAAAAGCGCGGTACAGGGGCGAAACTGGCTCAAGGGTGAGCCAATCGTTCATATTTTCGCCCAGTGAATCAAAGCAGTCGGCGATCAGGTCGGGCATAGTTAACACACTCGGACCAGTATCCGCGTGATAGGTGCCACTCTCAGTTTTCATCTCGATGCGTCCGGCACGACCACCAGGAATGGCTTCGCGTTCTAAAATTGTGACGGTGCGTCCCGCACCCGCCAAGCGCATTGCTGCTGAGAGGCCGGCCAGGCCTGCTCCCACAACGATCACGTTGTCGGTTGGGCCAGAAACTGTGCGCTGGGTGGGAAGTAGTCGACTAATCAGTGAGTTCGACATGTATTTATAAGCTCCTTTGAACGGATTTGTGGGCAAGATCTGTGAGTGCAGTTACCGCTTCTTGGTCAAGGGGTGCCGTGTTAAGGGCTGTCAAAGACTCCTCCAGTAACTGAGAAATCAAACTTTCGGTGTAATCGAGGGAACCGGTATCGCGGATAATTTCCCTCAGGGTTTCGATACCACTCATGGATAGGTGTTCGTCACCTAGGAGTTCATGCACAGACTTAAGTTGATGCGGATTGGCTCGTTCAGTTGCAATTGCGATGAGCACCGTGCGCTTTCCTTCGCGCAAGTCGTCCCCTGCGGGCTTCCCGGTGACTTCCGGATCTCCGAAAACGCCGAGAATGTCGTCGCGCAGTTGAAAAGCTTCACCAAGAGGAAGTCCATAACCGGTGTAGGCGTCAAACACTTTTTGTGGTGCGAAGGCAAGTGCTGCACCAATGTGCAGTGGTCGCTCAATTGTGTACTTTGCCGATTTGTATCTAACCACTCGTAGGGCCCGTTCTACAGAGCCACCACCGCGCGCCTGCTCGAGTAGGTCCAAGTACTGCCCAGCCATGAGCTCGGTGCGCATTTCGTCATACACCGACTTGGCGGCATTGAGATTCGCTGTAGGCAGCCCACTTGTCAATAGAAGTTGGTCTGCCCAAGACAAACACAGATCACCGAGCAGAATTGCCGCACCTTCACCGAAACGATCTGGGATTCCCAGCCACTGACTACCGCGGTGCATGCTGGCAAATTGGCGGTGGGCTGCGGGAAGTCCTCGTCGCGTATCGGAACCATCCATGACGTCGTCATGAATGAGGGCGCATGCTTGCAGAAACTCGAGGGAACTTGCTACAGTGATCACCGCATCGCGCTGGCTGGGATCACCAAAAGCTGCGCCCCAACCCCAGTAGCAAAAGAGTGGACGCAGACGCTTTCCGCCATTGAGCAAGGTTTTGGCGCTATCCCACAATGGGAGCGTTTCCGGCCCGATTTCCTCAAGAATTGGCTTCTGTCCGGCCAAAAATTGGTCAAGACAAGCCTGTATTTGCGGGCGGATATCCGCAGCGAGCGTTTCACCCGGGACCCCTTTACTCACGAGAGCACTCTATTGCCTCCACATATTTTGCACATATTGGCAATCTCACCTGCCGGATCCACCCATCGAGCCAGATACCTTTGCCTAAGGACGGTTCGATCAAGAGCTCTAGGAGGTGTGCACATGGGGCTTGAAGAACTCGCCATGGGTACTTTTTTGGGTGCGCTCATCGTTCTGATCGCAATCCTTTCAGTTCGCTTTGCAACAAAATTAGGCGTTCCAGGTCTGCTTTTGTACCTGTTTCTTGGTCTGGTACTTGGAGCAACAGTCCCCGCCCTTTACTTTGACGACGCAACCCTTGCAACTGTCCTGGGATATTCGGCTTTGGTCCTGATTTTGGCTAATGGTGGACTGACGACCAAAGTTGACCAGTTACGTCCCGTGCTCGGTCCTTCGCTGGCATTGGCCTCGGTTGGCATTGCGGTAAGCATTTGCGTGGTCGCCTTACCACTAATTTTCATCTTTGATTTTGATCCGCAACTTGCAGTCCTTTTAGGCACCGTGCTGGCAGCAACTGACGCAGCGGCAGTTTTTTCACTTCTTGGCCGAATGCGAGTTAACAGCAAAGTCCGTACCTTGCTCGAAGCCGAAGCTGGATTCAATGATGCACCCGTAGTCGTCATTGTCAGTATCGTTGCAAGCGGATCCTGGGGTGAAACGGCTGCGTGGTTGATTCCTATCTTGGTTGTGGCTGAAATTATCGGTGGCGCAATTATTGGAATCGCCGTCGGATATCTCGGTCGGTTTGTTTTACCTCGATTGGCGTTACCAGGGATCGGTTTGTATCCGATCGCGGCATTGGCTCTTATCGTGTTTTCCTATGGAGCAGCGTCCGTTCTGCACGCATCGGGCTTCATGGCTGTCTACATCTCAGCAATTTTGATCGGTTCGGCAAAGAAACTCCCGCATCGACGATCCATTCTGGGATTCTCTGATGGGCTCTCGTGGATCGCCGAAATAGGTCTTTTTGTGATGCTGGGACTGCTGGCTGATGTTGGGCGCTTACCCAAAGCGATTCCGCTCGCCTTAGGAGCCATAGCGCTGTTGATATTTTTTGCCCGGCCTCTTGCTGCCATCGTTTCACTCGCACCGTTTCGGATGGGTACCAGAGTCATTGCTTTTGTTTCGATAGCGGGGTTACGTGGAGCAGTGCCAATCGTTTTTGCTGCGATTCCGTTGGGATTCGGTGTTCCCGGAGCTGAATTGATTTTTGATGCAACGTTGATTGTTGTATTTCTCCTACTTCTATTTCAAACGCCAGTTATTGCAATCCTCGGTCGCAAAATTGGCGTATGTTTACCCGAACAGTTGCGTGAACTTGAGGTGGAAAGCGCACCTCTTGACGGAATGTCGGCAGCAGTTCTAGGAATCGACGTTCCAAAAGGATCGGCACTGGTGGGTGTCTTTGTTGTGGAAATGGGATTGCCGCGCGGTGCGCTCGTGTCACTCGTTATTCGAGAAGGCGTCGCGGAAGTTCCGCGTGAGGAAACCCGGATTCGCGCGGATGACCAGTTGGTGATTGTGGCAACACTTGATGTGCAGGCTCAAACAGAGGAACGTATCCGGTTGCTTTCATCTGGTGGACGACTAGCTCGCTGGTACGGATTTACGGGTTTGACTTCTTCGCGCGACCAATAAGTTCGCTCGTTATTTCGGCGCCCATTCCGACCAAAGGGAGTCCGCCACCCGGGTGGCTTGATCCGCCAACAAGGTAGAGCCCGGTAATTACTGACTGATTAGCCGGTCGGGTAAATGCGGCGCGGGGGCCGTTGCTCGAAGTCCCGTAGATGCTGCCACCCGGCGCCATCACTTCACGTTCCAGATCCGCGGGTGTTCGAATTTCCATCCACTTTATTCGTGACCGAATATCAGTTCCACGCTCGGCTAATTTCTCCAAAATATTTTGCGCGTATTTCTCTTTAACTTCGGGTGCATCCCAATCAAAACCGTTGCGGGCATTTGGGTCATGGCGAGGTGCATTAACCAAGATGAACCACGATTCGGTGTCCTTCGAAGGGCGCATTTCCGGGTCATCGGGGACACACGCATAAATTGCTGGATCGCGTGGGGGAGCCGGTGTTTTTCCAAAGATTGCATCAAATTCTGCATCGTAATTTTCGGGAAACCACACATTGTGGTGTGCGAGTCCCTCGGTAGTTCCATTGAGTGCGAGCAGCAAAACGAAACCAGCAAGTGATGGTGAGTCAGGAATTTTAGGAAGACGCTTTTGGTCTTGCTGTGAGAGTAGGTCTTGGGTCAGCGTTGCATCAGAGTTAGAGACCACAAGGTCAGCGGCTATGAATTCCCCCGATTCGAGTCGAACCCCGGACACCGTGTTATTCATCGTCTCAATGTTGGTTACCGTGACCCCAGTGCGGATCGCGACTTTGCGCTCAACGCAACGTTTCTCTAATGCTGTTGCAAGGGTTCCCACCCCGCCGCCAATATGCCAAGCGCCGAAAACTTGCTCGATATAGGGAATGGTTGCCAAAACTGCTGGCGCATGGCGCGGATCTGATCCGGTATAGGTGGCGTACCGATCCACGATCGTGATCATGCGCGGATCGGTGAAGTATTTTCGAGCGAGTTTGCGCAATGATGTAAATGGCGCAATCGTGTTTACATCACTTGGATTAGCTAAAGGCAGTAATGACTTCCAGCCCTTGAGCGGCGACTGAAGGAATGGGCCTCGAGTTAAACGCCACATATCTGCGCCACGTGATGTGAATTCACGCCACTGGGATTCACTCCCTGCACCAAATGCTGCACCGAATGCTTGAGCACATTTTGCCGGATCAACGCCAGGAAGGGTTACTTCACTTCCATCGGGGAATACATATCGAAATGCCGGGTCAAGTTCCTGTAGATCAATACTTTCTTCAAGGCTCTTGCCGGTTTTCAAAAAAAGGTCGCGGTAGACAGCGGGGAGGGTAAACAGACTTGGACCCGTATCAAATGCAAAGCCTTCACGACGGTAAGTGAAAAGTTTTCCACCAACTCGATCAGCATGCTCAATGAGGGTGACGCTATGTCCTTTAACACTCAAACGCGCAGCAACAGCCATTCCACCAACACCGCCACCAATCACAACAACGTGCGAAGTTTTGGATTCACTCATGTGGCGTATCCATCTAAATCGATCTCCCTTTCCAGGAGTTTTTTCCGCGCAGGTGGCGAGACCAACTCAGTGCATTGAGTCCAATGAAGGCTGCTATGGATACCGGCTGTGCAAAAGAATCAGGGACAACGCGCGAACCTGTCTCTTTCGCAACCATCGCGCGACCTGCCACACCGGAGAGGTATCCAACTGCGCCAATACATCGAGAGGAAGGTTTTCGCGAGGTCATCATGGCAACTGGTGGAACGAGATAGGCGAAGGCAAGCAGTGCATTAACGGCAATTGACCCGGCGGGGGACCCAAAAGCATCCCACAAGGATTTTGTGTAACCGTTGACGAGAGCGTCTGTGTCCTGATACATGCGGCAATGGGCCAATTCGCTGCCATTGACGGTTGCGCAATGAAATCCGCTTGACTTTACCGATCGCATTAACGCAATGTCTTCGAGTACTTCTCCTTTGACACTGGTGTGACCACCCGATGCGCTGTAGGCAAGTGAGTCAAAAACTAAGAATTGTCCATTCGCCGCTGAAAGGGATGGCCTCAATGAATTTTCAGCAATTCCAAGCGGCATTGTGCTTGCCCACGACCAAGTGACGAGTGGTTGGATCAAACGCTCGAGGTGGGTTTCTGCGAGCTGTCGCGGATACGGTGCGACGAGACCAAAGTCTTCGGCTCTCAGCAACTCAACACAAGCAGCAATTGCCGTGGGCTCAAGAATTACATCGGCGTCGACAAAAACGAGCACACTTCCTGTTGCTCGTTTCGAGAGTAAATTGCAAGCATTCGGTTTCCCCAACCAGCCCGAAGGTGGATTCACATCATTGGTGACCAACGTGATGTCGGAGCTTTCATCTGCTAATCGCTGAACTATCGCGGCCGTGGAATCGGTTGACTGGTCATCGAGAATAATTATTTCGACATCGGTTAAACCAATTTGATTGCGGATACTTTCAATTGTCAGAGCGATATGAGTCTCTTCATTACGTGCTGGCACGAGAACGCTTACTTTTTCATTTATCGCAGTGCCACTCCAACGTGGTGAACGCAATTTGGTGAGATTGAATGCAGTGTGCACGGTGAGTGCGACACAGAGTGTGCTGGCGATTGGAAGAACTACCACTGGGGCTGGCTCCAGACTCGCCACAGCCAGGGAAACATGAAAAGTCCCATTGCGATTCCGCCCCAAAGCGCCACGCCAATTGTTCCCAAAAACAGGGCAGCGGCGAGAATGTTGGAGAAATAAATCCAGATTAAAAGCGTGTTGGGCACCGCATCATTGGCGACCTTGCGCGGCAGAAGGTTTAAAGCAAATGCGAGTGCAATGGCGCTCAAAAGCCAACCGAGGAAATTCTGTAATGGAATGTTAGGAATCCCCGGAAGAACCCAGCCAAGTTGATTCCAGGTCCAATATCCCTCGCCCACCATCATGGGATCAAGGAATAGGTCCCAAGCCGCGAGGAGCCAACCACCGATAAACGCTGTAGCAAGAGGAGTGGCCGCCATTCTTTGGGTGGCGAGCATGACCGGATAAGCCATCATTGACCACGCCATGGGAATCAAAATAGGCACGCCGAGCAATGCCAGGCCGAGCTTGTCGGAGTAGGTGTAGTCGCCAAATGGGAACTGAGTAGTTGTCCCCAAAACTTCAATGAGCCAACCAAATGCGAGTGAGATACTAAAAAATGAAAGGGTCCAACCCAGCCCGCGACGCAGATAGGCGTGGCTAAAACTGGCAAGGAAGAAGGTGGTTACCGTCATTGCCGTCAGGAAAACCCGGGTGTCCCCGGAGACCAAAATCCACAGAATCTGGCCCAGAATCGTGAGGACGGTGAAAACCCATGGAACGTACTTAGTCCACGAGGGCCGGTTACCTCCACGATCGGAATGCGGACCGTTGTATACCCGCATGCTCATGGCACATAAGCATAGGAGTGGACAGCGCACCGTGACCGGCAGCACTCACGCAGGAATGATCACCGGGTTTGTAGCCTGAATTGCCCGGTACGGCGCGGAGCTCATCAGCCCGGTTTACTAACGAATCCAAAGGAATTGACGGGAGTAGAGTTCAGTACGAGTTTTAAAAGCGAGTCAATTGAGTTAACAAGATGGCATGGAAAATCTGAAACAGGAATAGGGAAAAAATGACTGAGCAAGTTCGTGCAACGGTTATTGATACCGGTCAAAAATACGTCCGGTCAGGGAAAATAATTATCGATGCCCCTGCCTCAGTTATTTTCGCTTACCTGAGCGACCCTCGCAAACACGCTGACTTTGACGGTTCGGGCACGGTAAAAGGAAATGTTCGCGGGCCCGACGTGCTAACGCTTGATTCCAAATTTGGTGTTGACATGCATTTAATCGTCAATTACCGAATCAAGAACACCGTTAAAGAATTCAAACAGGATCGACTGATTGCTTGGTGTCACCCGGGTCATCACCGTTGGCGCTATGAACTCATTGCAATTAATGATCAGCAAACTGAAGTAATTGAGACTTTCGACGGATCAACCGCCCGCATTCCAGCCGCTCTCAACTTGATGAACGCCTACGAAGGCAATCAAAAAGCGATTCTCAAAACGCTGGTGCGATTGAAAAAACTTGTTGAAAGCGAACAATCTGGCTGATCGGGTGGGAAAAATCAGACGCTAATTTCGGCGGCGTGCCCACCGGTGATGCGCAGTAGTTCGTCATAGGTGGTTGGGAAAACATAATGCGGGTGACCAGCGGCTGCCCAGACTTCGTCGTACTGGCTCAGCGAGATATCGACAATTGTTGGTAATTGTTCCGGGTGACCAACAGGTGCCACGCCACCAATTGCATAACCTGTGGCCGCACGAACATCATCCGCTGTTGCCTTGGTAACTTCATTAGCCTCGAGCGCTGCGGCAACACTATTGGTATTTACCCGGTGCTTACCCGAAGCCATGACGAGAATCGGGTTTCCATCAGCAAGAAAAATAAGTGAACTTGCAATCTGCCCAACTTCAATTCCTAAAGCGTCAGCCGCCTCTTTGGCAGTTCTCGCGCTGTCATCAAGACGGCGAACTTCACCCTTCACGCCAAGAAGTTTCAGGGTATTGCGGACATGAATAACAGACTGCTGTTCGGTATCGGGCATGAATCAACATTAGTCCGGGGTCAGTTTGGCCGCGGCCCCGTGGATAGGGGGATTAGTCGGGTGTGTGAAGTGAATTTGGGGGCGGGGTTGACGGATGTCAGTGGACCGGTCTATCTTTGGACTTGTTCGAACAGATGTTCGATTTAATCTGTTTGAACTGCCTCCCGGGCCCGGATTCGCGGCTAGGCGCGGGTCTGGTCAGTTAGTACCGGCACATGATCACAGTCACCGGGGTCGATTCGACCCCGACCCCGGTGACTGGATTGTGTGCGGGTGGGTCGAGAGAAATGGGTGTCTTTTTGGCACCAATATTTTGTCGATCAACCCGAAAGGATCTCCCATGGTGGGAAAGTTCACGCGACGCCCAGCGTTAGACCTACTGCATTGCGCCCAGGGAAGTTTGCAGGAAGCCATAGCGGCGCACACTCCACATGAGCGTTATGCGGCAGCACACCTTGGTGCGTTACGCGCCGCTGCGGCAGTGCTCGCCGCCCGTGCCCAAGTGGCCCTGAGCCCACATGGAGGCCCACATGGAGGCCCACATGGAGGCCCAGCGAGGCAGCGCATTCGTAGCGCGTGGGAAGTACTTACCGAGGTCGCACCTGAATTTGGTGAGTGGGCAATTTTCTTTGCCGCGGGTGCCCAAAAACGCGCATCAGCACAAGCAGGTATTCCCTGTGTTACCGCACGGGAAGCTGATGACCTCGTCCGTGACTCACAGCGATTCATCTTCGAAGTAGCTACATCCCTTGACGCACTTGTACAAGGGCGCCTGCCTTTAGAAACCTGCAACTCTGATTCACCTTCTCAATTTCTACGCGTGAGCTGAGCGAGCAGTCGTGGGGGTTTCACCAGATTCGTTTGCCCATTTACAGGTTGCATCGGGTTATTCACTGCAATACGGGGTATCCCGACCCGACACACTTGTTGATCATGCCGCAGCCCTTGGGCAGAAAATTATTGGTCTCACCGACCGTAACGGACTTTATGGCGCGGTTCAGTGGGCTCGAGCGTGTTCGCGCAACGGAATTTCTCCCGTAATTGGAGTTGATCTTGCAGTTGAGCGAACTGAATCAAAAGTAGTCTCCGGAAGTGGTGCTCGCCGAACACCGGCACACGGTGGCCAGTGGATTGATGAAACAAAGCCGCGGGTAATTCTGTTAGCCACCGGGGCACAGGGCTGGGCATCGTTGTGTCGTTTGGTTTCCGCAGCACATGAAAAACGCGGGGATCCCGTTCTTTCCTGGCAGGCGTTAGCCCAACATCACGCGGGAATAGTTGCGCTGCTTACTGCTGAGTCAGAAGTTGGACAAGCATTACTTACCGGAAGGGCGCACCATGCTGACGCACTGCTTCGCCCTTGGCGGGCGATCTTTGATCGCTACCTCGGCCTTGCGGTCACTTCCCACTTAGAAAAATCAAAGTCAGGATTATCAACTGCAAAAGCTGCTCGGCTACTGTCTTGGTCACGGGAAGTAGCACTGCCTGCCGTGTTAACAAATGCCGTTCGTTATGTCAGTCCCGAACAGGCGAAAGTCGCTGACCTCCTTGATTCAGCCCGGTTGCTGGTTCCTCTGGATTCACGGCACGTGGTGGGCAATAGCCCGCAAGGATTTTTGAAAGATGCTGAACAAATGCATCACGTTGCCCAGGAGATTTGCCAACAGAGCGGTGAGCGTGATACACATAAATTATTGCGTGACACCCAACACTTAGCCGAATATTGTGCACTAGATCCGGCACGAGACCTTGGTCTCGGTGACGTGTTTGTTCCCGAACTTGACATTCTTGTGAATCGCCCGGTTGCCGAGCCAGAACGCGAGGCGAACCACATCCTTTTACGCCGCTGCGAAGATCAATTGCCACAGCGTTACTCACACCCACATGATCGATCCGTTGCATCCCATCGGCTTGAAGCAGAAATGCGAACCATTACCCAATTAGGTTTCTCCGGTTACTTTCTTACCGTCGCCCACGTAGTTGACATGGTGAAAGAAAAGGGAGTGCGTGTTGCCGCGCGCGGTTCAGGTGCCGGGAGTTTGGTCAACTATCTACTGGGAATTTCAGGTGTTGACCCTATTGCTCAAAACTTGCTCATGGAAAGATTTCTCTCACCCCTTCGCCGGGTGCTCCCCGACATTGACATTGATGTTGAGTCCGAACGCAGGCTGGATGTCTATCAGTGGATCTTTGACAAATTTGGAACTGAACGTATTGCCACAGTCTCCATGATGGAGACCTATCGCGTCCGTTCTGCAATCCGAGATGTTGGTGCTGCATTTAGTTTGCCAGCCTCCGATATTGACGCGTTCGCTAAAGCATTTCCGCATATCCGCGCTCGTAATGTGAAGTCTGCGCTGGTTGATCTACCAGAACTTAGACACTCGTCATTTGGCAAATTAGCCGCAACCGGTGAAATTGATAACTTCCTTGACTTGGTTGAAGCACTTGACGGGCTACCCAGACATATTGCAATGCATCCATGCGGGGTTGTGCTCTCGGATCTGACATTACTTGATCGAACTCCTGTGGAAAGTAGTGCAGCAGGATTTCCCATGTCCCATTTTGATAAAGACGATGTTGAACACATGGGATTACTCAAACTTGATGTGCTGGGTGTGCGCATGCAGTCGGCAATGGCCCACGCCCTCAACGAAGCAGAACGGGTTACCGGGGAGAGGCCGGTAATTGACGGGACCACACTTGATGACAAAGCAACATTTGAACTCATTCAATCAACTAAAACTCTGGGGTGTTTTCAAATCGAGTCACCGGGTCAGCGTGAATTGGTGGGAAAGTTTGCTCCAGAAACTTTTAATGACCTGATAATTGACATTTCATTATTTCGCCCGGGTCCGGTGAAATCAGACATGATTACACCATTTTTGCGGGCCCGACAAGGGTGGAATGCTCCGGTGTTTCCACACCCTGATCTTGCCTCCGCATTAACCGAGACTTATGGGGTTGTGGTTTTCCATGAACAAGTTTTACGGATCTTCAGTATCTTTTCTGGTTGTTCGCTCGCTGAAGCTGATGAATCCCGGCGGGCCATGGGATCTCCACAGGGCCAAAATGACGTGCGAGTGTGGTTTTATCCTGCAGCACTCGCACGCGGCTACGACATTGACCATATTGATCGGGTTTGGGAAATTCTGCGATCATTTGCCTCTTTTGGATTTTGTAAAGCGCATGCGGCCGCTTTTGCGCTACCCACCTATCAAAGCGCGTGGTTAAAAACCCACCACCCGGAGGCTTTTTACTGCGGCCTGCTCACCCACGACCCCGGTATGTACCCCAAACGATTAATCCTTGATGACGCTCGAAATTTTGGGGTCACCATTTTGGGTCTTGACGTTAATGAGTCAAATCACGTATTTCACCTTGAGCAACTCCCTGATTTGAGCTTTGGAATTCGAATTTCTTTTACTGATCTAAAAGAAATCTCCGAGGCTGAGATTGAGCGGCTTATTACGGGCCAACCGTTTTCTTCACTTTCTGATCTGTGGTTGCGTGCACGCCCCTCCCGCCCAGTCGCCGAAAACTTAGTGGTGGCTGGCGCTTTTGACAGCCTTTACGGTTTCACTCAGCGAAAAATGCGTGGGCAGATCACGCGGCGGGACCTGCTTCTTCAAATTGCCGATCTTGATCGCAGTCACGGGAAAAGTGCCCCGGTGGCGCAACTGAGTTTTGACGTCACAGATAGTGACAGTGGTGTTATTGCGTCAGGTTTACCTGAAATGACAAGTGCACAGCGGGTGAAATCTGAGTTAGAGGTTTTAGGCCTTGATGTCAGCGGTCATGTCATGGACTTTTATTCAGACGTTGTGAAAGGCCTGAACATCGTTCAATCACGGGATCTGTTGAACTGTCGATCTAAGGAAATCATTTTTATTGCTGGAGTCAAAGTTGCAACACAAATGCCACCGATTCGTACTGGTAAGCGGGTGGTCTTTCTTACTCTCGACGACTCAACGGGTCCGGTTGATGCAACTTTTTTTGAAGATGCCCAAGGTCCTTATGCCCATGATCTTTTCAATTCGTGGATTCTGTTAGTTCGTGGTGAAATCCGTAGGACCGGGCCACGGGGGGTCTCATTGCGCGCAACCGGTTGTTGGGAGTTGGGAGGTGTTAGGCGTTTGTGGCTTGACGGTGGAATTGCGGCGGTCAACGAATTGGTTCTCACGCACCAGGTTCCTGATCGCGGTACACCGCATAAACGAATTGCCCGTATTCACGGAAGCGGGTTTAAACAGTCTGCTTATGCTGATATTAAGACCCCGATTGCGACCCCGCCAAGTAAGTTGTGGCACATAAGCCCCGGGACTCCCGGATGGTGAAGGCATTAATAGCGAAGGTATTAGTCGAGATTAAGGAGCGCACATGAGCAGGAGTCAAGTGCGCCGCCAAATCGGAAAACTTGATTTTGGCACCAATGATTCAGGTTGCAATATTTTGCACATTGACATGGATGCTTTTTATGCTGCAGTTGAATTGCGCGACTACCCCGAACTTAAAGGAACACCCGTTGTTATCGCGGCCCAAGGAAATCGCGGGGTTGTTCTGACCGCGACCTATGAAGCACGTGCACTTGGTGTGCATTCAGCAATGCCTATTTCACGCGCCCGCAGAATTGCACCCGAAGCAACCTTTCTTACGCCACACCATGAGAAATATTCCGAGGTAAGCCGCAATGTCATGGCGCTATTTGAATCTGTTACCCCACTCGTTGAACCGCTAAGCCTCGATGAAGCATTCCTCGATGTTTCGGGAGCTCTTCGTCGGCTTTCCAATCCACTCACCATTGCCGAACTCATTCGAGCTCGGGTCGCAGATGAGCAGGGCATCACCTGTTCAGTCGGTGTCGCTAGCACTAAATTTGTCGCAAAACTCGCTTCAACAAGAGCTAAACCTGACGGGCTACTGCTGATACCCGAAGATCGGGTAATTGATTTCCTGCATCCACTTCCCATCAATGCGCTGTGGGGAGTGGGAGAGAAAACAGAAGAAGTTCTTATCCGCCTTGGTTTGCAAACTGTCGCAGATATCGCAAACACTCCAGTGCAAACCTTGAACAGGGCACTTGGCCAAAGTGGAACACACCTTCACGAACTTTCCTGGGGCAGAGATCCCCGTTCAGTGGTGCCACATGAAGTGGAAAAAAGTGTCAGTAACGAACACACCTTCAGCAATGACGTTGATGACCCCACAGTAATCCGTGCAGAACTCACCGCGCTCTCAGACAAGGTTGCTGCTCGGCTGCGCAAAGCCGGTTATAAAGGCAAGACGGTGACGGTGAAACTGAGGTTTGCTGACTTCACCACAATTACCCGTTCCAAAACAGGCGCCTATACCGATCTATCCCATGAAATTTATGCAACCGTTTGGAAGCTTTATGAAGCACTTGGATTGCAGCGAGTGCGAATCCGGCTCGTTGGGGTGAAGGTTGACGGCTTGCTAGCAGCCGACGAAGCACCCGATCAACTACTTTTTGGTGAGCCCGAGCATGGTCGCCGTGATGCCGAACTTGCAATAGACACTTTGCGTGACAAGTTTGGTCCGGGGGCTGTGCTTCCGGCCCGATCGGTGGTTGGCTCGCCAGAGACCCCTCCTAGCCAATAAATGGGGATTTATGGTCATTAATACTTCGAAATTAGCCATATTTGTCGTGAATAAGGGGTGAGGGGTTGCTTACCAGGGGATTCGTCATATCCTTAGGGGAGTAAAGGTTAAACGAGTGAGTAGATTGCGCCGACACGAAAGGGAACCAGCGTGGCACTGTCAGAACACGAGCAGAAACTGCTCGAACAAATGGAACAGGCTTTGTACGCGGACGACCCCAAATTCGCATCGAATCTTCGTACAGCGGGAAGCGGGGCAACGCGTAAGCGTGCGGCACTAGGCGTCCTCGCAGTTCTTGCCGGCCTAGGGCTTTTAGTTCTTGGTGTTGCAACCAGCCCAGCAGTTGGTGTGGCGGGTTTCACCGTTATGTTGATCGGAGCGGTAATCACCTACTCGGCATTTACAGGTGGGGCTGCCGTTTCAGCAGACGAAGTTGGTGCTGATCCTGATGTCAAGGCATTTCGAGCCAAAACCCAGAAAGCTCCCAAGAATGTGAACTTCATGAATCGCATGGAGGATCGGTGGCGTAAGCGCACCGACGGCGAACAATAAGAACAAGAGGCTTTAAATACCAGTGAGTGAAATAGTTTCGGCCCAGCTGGGCCGTTTTTTTGAAGACTTTGAAGTTGGCACTACCTACCAACACCCATTCGGGCGCACCATCTCTGAGGCTGATTCGACCTGGTTCACGCTTTTGACGTGTAATACGAATCAGAACCATTTCAATGCGCACCTCGCGCAAAGTAACCCGATAACGCAAGGGCGCATAATCGTTAACTCTGGTTTGACGGTGGCACTCGTTCTCGGCTTGTCGGTCATTGATATGAGTCAAAATGCGGTGGCCAACTTGGGTTGGACCGATATCAAACTCACGTTTCCCGTGTACATCGGAGACACCATCTACGCAGAGAGTGTGTGTCTTGAAAAGCGAGAGAGCGGCTCCCGACCTGAGATGGGAATAATTCGCATGAAAACTCGAGGCTTGAACCAAGACGGTGAAGAAATTGTGTCTTGGTACAGATCAGTGATGGTGCCTAAGCGCACTTCAGGCATTGGACAGGACTATTTTCCCCACGCAAAAACTGGTCCACTTACTTCCGAATAACTGTTAAAGCGGCGGTAATACGGGAATCGGATCACCACACGTTGACTTCGGTATAGTCCCGGCAAAGATTTTCTGTAACCAGTCGACCGCCGTTGGGCCACCAATCGCTGGGGCAAGTGTGTGCCCAACACCGCCAAGCCATAGTGCGCTGATATTCGTGCCCGCTTCACACCATGTCTTTTGCAGATATGCGTTTGGTTGGGGAAGAACAACTTCATCCGCAGTACCTTGAATGAGCAGGAGTGGCATCTCGGCGGGGAGCGGTGGCGGGGTTTGATCGGCTAAAGCTGAACTCCAAGCCGCATTATCAAGGGGGTTCGAAGAAAAGAAGTTCTCGTTGAATGCATTCATCCGAACTTCTGCTTCGATGGCGGCATCCTTGATGCATTCCTGGGCTAATCGGTCGTAATTTTTCTGGGCGGGAGTGGTTAAAATCTCATTTACGGGAAGATCCGGGTAACGCAGCGGCCAAGAACGCATTACCTCGGCACCGATCACCCAACCAATCAGTGTGTCCCACTGCTTACTCATTATTTGCTTTAACTCTGCTGCAGGTGCCGCTGCGACTACCCCGAGTAGATCAAGCTCAGGCGCAAACTCCTTACTTAGATGTCCGGTCCATAAAGCGGTATGACCGCCCTGTGAGTGACCGAACACCGCGTATCGGGAACCAACGCCTGAATTGGGGATCTGCTGGAGAGCGCGAACACTGTTCACTGTGTCGCGAACTTCTTGGTCTTTGAGCAGGTACGCCTGTACTCCTGGGGTGCCCAGGCCGGTGTAATCCGTGGCAACGAGGGCCCAACCAAGTTGAATCATGCTTGGTAGAAATTGGGTTAATTGGGATGTGGGATCGGCCGAGCGCGAGGGCGCGCACGCATCTCCTTGGCCCACGGTTCCGTGGGTCCAGGCAATTACTGGTCGAGGCACCTGCGGACTTGATGCTGTCGGGATGAATGCCGTCCCGCTGGCAGCAGCTAGGTCGCCATTGTCGAGTTCGGTTAAGTAGAGGATTCGTAGTGATTCCGCGCCATCAATGTCAATACCGAGGGGCTCAACTCGAAGCAGGTCACCCGGCTTTCCTGAAAGGGGAGTAGGCGGGGTGTAGAACGGCTCCAGATCACGTTGCGTCACTGATGACTCCATATTGTTTGAGATAGTCATTGCGGTGAGGAAAAGAGCCAGCCCGGTAACAATTGCGAGAATGCCAATTGCCCAAGATTTAAGGATGCCCATTCCCGAAGCATAGTTGGTAGGACATGATGTACCTGTGAGTGACGAACTGGATGAGGGAGAGTCTTGGGTTGAGATCTCACTCGATGCTCCGATTGAAGCGAGTGCCCTCGGCTCTGTGGTTTCCACCGCGGCTTCAGTTGGATCAGGAGCGTTAGGTCTGGCACGTTTCGCCACAGAAACCTCAATTTATTTGGTTAAGGAGTCCACGAAGGCAATAACGAAATCAGTTCTGGACACGGTAGTACCGGTTGCAGTTAATGCGATTGTCTCCCGAATCGACATCAACGAGATTGTTAAAGAACACGTTGACGTGAATGAAATTGTCGCTCAAGCAGACATCACACCGATCCTTGATCGCATTCCCATGACGGAAATTGCCGATTACGTAATCGAGGAAATTGATTTGCCGAGTCTGGTGCGTGAGAGCACAGGCGGTGTCGCTGATGGGTTGTTGGGAACCCTGCGTTTCCAAGCGATTCAAACCGATAACTTTGTCAGTCACATAGTTGATCGGATCCTTTTCCGCAAAGAAAGGCAAACTAAATCACGAGAAGTGTCGGTGCAACATGCCGACATTTAGCCAGTTCAACAAAACGTTCGTCCCGGGTTCGCAAGTTCATTTCAGTTCCTTGCCGGAACGAGCACGCGCGATCCAAGGATTGAGCGCGGGGTTCACCAGTCGTTTGATTGCTGCATTCATAGATATCGCGCTTGTCGCGATACTTGTTTTAGGCGCATGGGGAGGCTGGGAAGCGCTTCGTTACATCTTGAATGTCTTTTACACCTTGCCAGCGTTATCGGGAGTTCCATTATTGATCATCGGTTATCTGCTCATGTGGCTTTATTGGACATGGAGCTGGTCCATCGGTGGTAGATCATTAGGAAATATCTTGATGGGATTACGCGTACAAACAAGTCACGGTGAAAACCTTGGACTGTGGTTGGCGGGACTTCGGTCAGCATTTTCAGTCGTGTTAGCGCTGGGCCTGCTGTGGTCAATTTTCAGTTCTAAGAACAAGTCGTTGCAAGATCTAGTTTTGGGAACTGAAGTGGTCTTTGATTGGGCACCTCTGTTGCCTAAGGTCGACATGACATTCGCAATGGAAGAGAACCCAAATAGCGGAGAATAACTCAATCACAATGAGTTAACTGAATGCAAGTCCTTACTGGCAGCGGACTCAGGACGATTGAGTTCGGAAATCAGTCTGATTCGACTTCAAGTAGATAGAGCTGATGCGTTGCTCGAGTACATGCGACAAAAATATCAGAGCCACGTACACCCTGTAGACCAATTTGCTCTGGGTTGACGACAAATACGAAGTCGAATTCTAATCCTTTTGTTTCCCTTGCGCTCAATACTGCAATGCGAAAGTCAATCGCTGCCGGCCCGAAACCGATTTCGGCTGACTTGTCACCGTATTTTTCTTGCCAATGAGATAGGAGCGTGTCCGGCAAAATTACGCAGGCGCGTCCCGCGTGACCTTGCATGGTCTTTATGAGGAAGGCTAGAATTTCGCTTTCCCCGAGGCTCACATTGATGGTGGGCAATCCATTACGAATTGAAACCAATTCGGGTGCGGTTCCCCCCGCTTTGATTAACTGCTCGATTGAGGTTTGGACGGTCTCTTCTGTAATGCGGTAGGTGACATTGAGACTAAACAACGCCAACTTTTCCCCAGCCCAATCCAAAGCATCATTCCAGTCACGAGCACCCGCAGGATGTGACGATTGTTGCAGGTCACCCACAATCGTCATTGATTTTCTCACGGCTCGACGTTGTATGGCTCGCCAAGCCATTTCACTCAACTCCTGCGCTTCGTCAACAACAATATGCCCATAAATCCACTCGCGATCAAGATATGCGCGCTCTGCGACGGTTGATGTCCGTGCGGATCGAGCGTCGCGATTCCCGTAACGCATTTCACCCGCGTCGAGTTCCATGTAGTCAGAACGTGTTTCACGGGGCGCGGGAACTGAGCGCACCCAATTACCAAGAAGTTCAGCGCATTCATCTAGAAGTGCAATATCGTTGACAGTCCATGTACTTCCAGCTTCTCGGAAGAGCAAATCTTGTTCCCGAGGTGAAAGAACGTCATGGGATACCCGACGAAGGAAATCACGATCAGCAAATAACTTCGTAAGCACCTTTTGTGGGGTAGTTGGCATCCACATGAGGTTTAAAACTCGGCGTACATTTCGATCGTCGATAAAGTCAGCGAGCAGTTCGCTCCTTGTCTCGTAGTCAAGTTGCTCGTGCCCTTGGTCGTTGGCCAAATTTCGTGCCAAGTATTCGAGGGCGCGTTTGAGAAAAACCTCTCGATTCACATGGTAGGTACCCCGTTTGGGCAGCGATTTCACACAATCGCGAATTTGACTTCGCGTAATGTGGAGCTTGGTGCCACCATCAGTCGTTATGTTGATTTGCGAGTCGGGAATATTTGACCAATGGGAGACCGCGTTGGTCAATACCTGAGCCATTTTTGCTTGGCCCTTAACCGCCGCAACTTCAAATGATTCATCTAGCGTGGCATTAATTCCGGGAAAAAGTTGTCCAGGAGTTAGCAAGACGATGTCAGTTTCACCAAGACTTGGGAGCACTTGATCGATGTACCTCAAAAATGCGGTACTAGGTCCCACAACCAGAATCGCATCCCTTGCCAGCCGCTCGCGGTAGGTGTAGAGCAACCAAGCGGCACGGTGCAGGGCTACAACAGTTTTGCCCGTCCCTGGTCCACCTTGAACTACCGTAATTTGGTTGAGGGGGCTGCGGATTATGACGTCCTGATCCGTGGCAATAGTGGCTAGTATGTCCGCCATTCGGCCATCACGTGGGGCGGTGACCGAATCCTTCGCTGCTTGGAAGCTGCCCTCACCGGGCTCGGTGAGGACTTCGTCGTCTACGTGGGTGACAACCTGTTTCCCATCGAGGGACTTGATAGAAATCCGGCGACGCAAGACAGTATTCATTCGATGCGCGGTTGTCGCCTGGTAGAACGGTGCGGCATTGGGAGCGCGCCAGTCAATTAAGGCCATGTCCCCAGATTCAGTGCGCAGGCCAATCCGACCGATTCGATGGGTCTCCTGGGTGTCGCTGTTTATTCTCCCGAAGTAGAGACGGTCTTTGGCAGCTTCAACCGCACGTAGTTGCGAGCGCAAGTTGTCCGCATGTGCCTCACGCTCAAGATCATCTTGCCCCGTTCCCGTTGAGGCGGCATGGGCGAGGTTATTCATGCGGGTTGTTAAGCGTTCCCGTTGAGAGGAGAGAAGTGAATAGGCAGTGTCTGTGAACTCTTGTTCGTCATCTAAGACACTCGACATTATTTCCCTCCTTGTCCCGTTTAGAAATCTTGGCGGTGCTAGAAATTGGTAGCCAACTATGTCACGCCGGTAGGAGGGAGGGGTGTACCGGTCTTTGAATTCAGATAGGACAAACTCTGACCATGGCTTCTGTGCCCGATTTCCAACACGTGGTGGTTGCACCTCCGGGTGTCGAGTTGGTCTTGGGCCAGCTGAATGCCGCTGGCGTTGAGGCCAACCTGATGGTGGAAATGCGGGAACTTGGTCGAGCCTGTGCTCGCCAGGCGGCCCGGGAAAGGTCGGGTGACCCGACAGGTGAAGTCATTTACTCAGAGCTGGGTGCGCCGATTTGGAAAGGTGGAACGGTTGAAACCTACATCTCTATCTCACGGACGGGTCAATGTGCGATGGGAGCGGCATCCCATTCCAGGGTCGGGGTTGATATCGAGTTCACCGACCGCGATGTCAGTCGCCTGCTGAAGACATTTACGCCAGTTGAGCGGGAAGTCTCTCAAGTCGTGAATCCAATTGCACTCTTATGCGCAAAGGAGGCTGCGGGAAAATCTGCGGGCGTTGGTTTAGCGGGTTCAATTCTTCGTTGGAGTGTGATTTCTTCCGCGTCGGATGCGAAATCTCTTTTGGTGCGAGATTTAGAGAGCGGAAACCAATGGCGGGTATGGATCGGTGAGATTGGGGTGGGGGATCGATCGTTGCAGTGTGCCGTTGCCCTGGGGACTGAACCTGTCGGTAATGACTTACTCGAGATTTATGAATCCGCCCAAGTGGAAATCCGCCCAAGTGGATCGCAAGTGTGGCAGGAGGGCTCCCAGGCCGTCCGTGAGCGTGCACTCAGTGGAGTTGTAATCACTGCATGGAACCCGGGACTGGATCGCCCCAGTATTGAAGAAAACAATCATGCGAATGAACTGCTATTGAAACGACTTGAAACATACTGCTCGGATATCTGGGAAGCAGACGGTTTTTCACCCGATCAAACTCACCGCGAACCGGGTTTCATCGCATGGGAGTTGAAACCCGAAATTGGCCTGCAGATCGCCCGCGAATTTGGCCAGTTAGCAATTTTTTATTTTGAAGCAAGTGGCAATCGGGTCTTGCTGAGCGTTTGATTTTGTCTCGTATTGGTTATTAACGGTGTGGGAGTTGCCTTGGTGCTCTTGATCACGACATCGCGCTCCTTGTTATACAAAGCGATCCACGTGTGTCCGGGGTGAAAGGGGGCCGGGTTACCAAACGTGTCGGTGAAGGTTGTTCCTGATTGTGAATCTGGTCGAGACCACAACGCACTGAATACTTGGCCGTTGCGCAAGATCATCGCTTCTCCGGTGCCTACCGTTTGGACTTCGGGAGTATTGCCACCGCCTTTGTCGAAATAGCCGGACTGGGCTTGCTCCACGAACTGGATAACGGCGGTGTCAGCCCAAACCTTGCCCTTTCCCGTCTCGACTTCCTCAAAACTAGCTCGCTCACCGTTGAGCTGAATCGCATACTGGGTGCGGCTTGGGTTGTAGCGAAATTTGAGGGATGAAGAAGGCCAGGTGAGTTCTGCGCTGAAGGCAGGGCTTCCGCCGCTGGGAATTTCCTGTGCAAACGTGAAACCCATTTCTTTGGCTGGGGAAACCCCTTCCAATCGCGCTAACGCGGTTTCTGCGTCAAAGAAATAATTGTAGGGAGCCCATCGACCCGAGTCTCTTGAGTAATCCTGCGGATCCTTGTTCGCTGATACGTCAATGAAAGGCGCATCGGTAAGGGCAGGCCAGAGTTTGCTCTGGGCACCCGAAAAAGCAAACGCCGGTGAACCGTATTGAGATAAGAGCTCGATGTCGGTGATTCGAGCAGATCTCACGGGCCCAATTCGGGCGGGAATAGTTGAACTAAAAATTGCGGCTAGCCGAGTCATGCCGTACTCGACCTCTTCGACGTAAACCAGATCGGCCGCTTCTACTCCAACTTGTGGCTGGGCATTACGCGTGTTGTCAATTTTGACGGCAAGGACTGGAGGCATGCCGGTGGATGCGGCTAGGCCCGACGGCTCGACATAAGGCAACCCGGTCAGCGGATGTAGAAGTTGAGGAAGAGTCGGGCTGGGTGAGGGGCTGGGTTGTGCTGTTGCCGTCGGTGAATCAGCGGGGGGCGAGCTGGGGGCAGCCCCGTCATTTGATGGGGAAAGCGCGCAACCGCTGACGAGAGCCAGAAGCGCGACCCCGATCAGAAGGCTCTTCGGTTGTGGCACGTCCTCACCCTAAGGGGGAAAGTGCCTCCATTCTCTCATTTAGGCCGCCTGGCATGACCTGCAGCAATAAATGAGTTGAAATGGAGGATTTTTATGAAAAATGGGGGCCTAGGGTTGACTATGGAGGAAAATGGAGTATTGTGGCGTCACTGGGAGTTACCCGGGGGATTCATGAGGTCAAAGTGAGAGGTGGGGCGCATGTTTCTCGGTACCCAATCTCCGCGGCTTGATGAAAAGGGCCGCTTGGTGCTTCCGGCCAAATATCGGGAGGGTCTGGCAGCCGGACTGGTTTTCACCCGCGGCCAAGAAAGATCGATCGTGGTGTGGCCGAGCGCAGAGTTCGCCGCCTATGCGGAGCGACTAAGTGTGGCTTCGCGTTCGGATTCCAGTGTCCGCGCCTATCTACGAGTCCTGTTTTCGGGGGCGGTCGACGAAATCCCAGATCGTCAAGGTCGAGTGATGGTGCCCGCAGAACTTCGCTCATACGCGGACCTCGATCGCGATGTAGTTGTCGTGGGTAATGGCAGCACTCTTGAAATTTGGAATGCCCCTGCGTGGGAGGAATACCTCTCGGGCCAAGAGGCTGGATTTTCCGCCTTGAGTGAGGAGGTAATTCCGGGAATCTTCTAAATGCGGTTTGGCCAATGAGGTCTCCACCCGCTCTTTGATCCTGACATCACTTCCCCGATGTCAGGGCCCGCTACAGGCAACATGGTTTTGGCGAGAGTTGGTGATAGCGGGCGGAGACCTGATTGAGCCAAGCACATCACTTCAGAAAAAAAGCAATGAACCCGACCGCGAATCGTGTTCCACGAGGGAAGGAAAGAGAAATGAGCACAATCAACGAATATCTCCACAATCAAGCCGACCTGATTCCTGGTGTAGTTCGCACCGGAGCATCTGTCGTTGCAGCCGGAATTGCCACTGGCAGCCTGGTCTATTTCTTGTCAATCCTCGTAGGGACCTGGGGATAACCCACATGTCAACAACGCCCCGTCATACACCGGTCCTCGCGGACCGGGTTTTGGCGCTGTTGGCTCCAGCTTTGGATCAACCCAATGCGGTCCTCATTGACGCAACTCTGGGACATGGTGGACACAGCGAGATGGCACTTAACACTTTTCCACAACTCACCGTTATTGGTCTAGATCGAGATCTCAGTGCCGTTGAGTTATCAACTCAAAGACTCGCACCATTTGGGTCACGCGTAGTTCTTATTCACGCGGTTTACGACCAGATTCCAGAAGTGCTTGCCGATAACAATCTTTCGGGTGCGCAGGGAATTTTATTTGACCTCGGAGTTTCCAGTATGCAACTCGATGAACCTGAGCGCGGATTCTCCTACTCGATGGACACTTTTCTCGATATGCGGATGGATCAATCCCGCGGAGTCACGGCAGCCGAGGTGTTAAATACTTACGAGCCTGGTCAACTAGTACGAATTTTGCGCAGTTTCGGTGATGAAAAATTTGCAACTCGAATCGTGGAACGTGTGGTCCGTGAACGCACGCTTGAGCCTTTTGATTACTCAGCTCGCCTCGTTGAGTTAATCAGAGACGCGATACCGGCAGCTGCACGCCGCACTGGTGGCAACCCCGCGAAGCGAACTTTCCAAGCTCTACGAATTGAAGTGAACTCCGAACTTACCGTTCTGGAGAGCGCGATCCCGCGCGCCATTGATTCACTCACAGTGGGTGGTCGCATCGTGGCAATGTCCTACCAGTCACTTGAAGACAAAATTGTCAAGCGAGTGTTCACTCAGCGCAGCGTGGCGAATGTTCCACATGACTTACCCGTGATACCCGATGCGGCCAAGCCTGAGTTAAAGCTTTTGACACGCAGTTCAGAAAAGGCAACCGAACAGGAGATTGCGCAGAATCCGCGCTCTGCTTCAGTTCGACTTCGTGCCGCCGAACGCATTCGTATTCAGGACCTCTCCGAAAATAAAGAGGGAGTCGCCGCATGAGCGCTGCACCGATTCTCGATCATCCCCTTGATCGTTCAACTGAATCTGCTACTGAGTACGCAACGCGTGGAGTGCGCAAACGCACTCGTGAGAACCTGCGTTTGGTTGCGCCGATGCGAGTCCGTAAGGCAAGTCGAGGCGTGTTCGTAATTGTGCTTGCCAGTATTTTAGGTGTCGGCCTTTTCGGGATGCTCTTGATTAACACCACGTTGGCCCAAGGGGCATTCACTTTGAGTGAATTGAGATCCACCCAGACTGAACTTAGTCGGACGGAAGCGACTCTGATCGAGAGCGTTGCGGCCCTTGCGGCGCCCACGGTCTTGGAAGAAAAGGCACGCGAGTTGGGAATGGTTCCAAGTTCTACCCCTGCGTTTATTCAAATCCCCAGTGGAAAGATTTTGGGCAAGCCCAAACCTGCACCTGGAGTGCCTCGGGCAACACTCGCAGATGCGACGGTAGGTGAAGGTGTCGAAGCGCCTTCGAGTTCAGGTTTACCACCTGCCTTAGGACAAACCTACGATCCAGCTGCAGCCGATTCCAAGAGGGCAACGGGTGAATGGTCAGAACCAACACTTATCAACTCCCAGGTGATATCCGATGATCTCTCACTTGACTCAAATGCGGTCGAGTAGGTCGTACGTGAAGTTATTGGCTGAGCATCCATGAGCCCAAATAAGAATGGACGTAGCCTTAGTGATTACGGCGCAGCCCGAATCGACTTAGGTAATACCCGCAAGCGGGGAACCGCTCTTATCGTGGCATCAACCCTTATTTTGATGATTTTTGCGGGCCGACTCGTTGACCTACAGGCTGTTCAAGGCGACAAGCTTGCATCTGCGGCGCTGGACCAAAGACTGAAAACCGTTGAATTACCGGCTGAACGTGGATCGATTTTGGATTCATCGGGTGAACCCTTAGCCATGACTGTTGATGCCAAGAACGTGACAGCTGATCAAACAATGGTCACGGATCCGATTGTGGTGGCACAGGCCCTTTCCCCGATTCTTGGTGCAGATGCAGATATCTTGGCACATCGATTAACGGGGGACCGCCGCTTCATGTATTTGGCGAAAGAAGTCACTCCACAAACCTGGGAACAGATTTCGGCATTGCGTTTGCCGGGAATATTCAGTGAGAATACGTCGCGAAGAATCTACCCTGCTGGGGAACTCGCGGCGAACGTCATTGGATTTGTGGGCGCGCAAGGATCTGGTCTTGGCGGGTACGAATACGCCTTCAACGATCGACTCAGCGGTACGCCGGGAGAAACAACCTACGAACGGGGACCAGGGGGTAGGGCAATCCCCACGGGATCATCGGTCCGGGTAGACGCCCAACCTGGCGTCGACATTGAGCTCACCATTGATCGCGATATTCAATATTTTGCCCAAAAGGAAATCGCATTGGCGGTTCAGAATTCCGGTGCAATTGACGGGACCGTTGTGGTCATGGATCCACAAAGCGGACACATTTTGGCCTTGGCAACGGCTCCCACTTTCGACCCTAACTTCCCGACTCAAAGTACCCAGAAAAACCTCAACAACAGACCATTAACTTCGGCATTTGAGCCGGGTTCGACAAGCAAAGTTATGACTCTGGCCGCGGTAATCAATGAAGGCGCGGCAACTCCTTACACACCAATTAAAGTCCCTAGTTTCTTGTCTCGAGGTGACAAGAAATTCCGTGATGCGACCCCGCATGGAAACATCAACTTGACCCTCAGTGGCGTGATGGCAAAGTCCAGTAACATCGGAACGATTCTGGCTGCTGAACGTATAGGTGGAAAAAAGCTGTCCAAATATTTAAAGAAATTTGGGGTAGGCCAGCCAACCGGGCTGGGATTTCCGGGGGAAACCAATGGTTTTGTTCCTGATTACGAAGACTGGTCGCAAACGTCTTTTCCCACAATTGCCTTTGGTCAGGGTCTTAGCGTCAATGCTGTACAGGTAGCGAGCGTCTTCTCAACCATTGCAAATGACGGTTTGCGTGTTGAGCCATCCTTGGTGAAAAGAATTGTTCATGCAGACGGCAGTGTTGAAGAACCCGAGGCGCCAGTCACAACACGTGTAGTTTCACGTGAGGCGGCGATTCAGGTCAGAGCAATGCTGGAGAGTGTCGTTGGGGAAGGTGGAACAGCGACAAATGCCAAAATTCCTGGCTACCGCGTTGGAGGCAAGACGGGCACCGCCCAAGTTGTTGACGATCGGACGGGTGAATACAGCGATCAAGTTGTTGCGTCTTTTGCCGGCATGGTGCCGGCAGATGACCCGCAACTTGTTGTCGCGGTGTTTATCTCGCAACCTCGAAATGGCCGTTACGGTGGTGAGTTAGGTGGGCCAGTCTTCAAAAAGGTCGCCCAATACGCACTTGGCGCATTGGAGATCCCGCCTACGGGTTCACACGCACCTAAACTTGCCTTGACTTTTGGGGGCTAACGTGAATTCGACTTCGGTTGTCGAGATTGCTTCACTTATTGGTGGCCAATTCTCAGGGGATTCCAGTGTTGTGGTCACCGGTGTTTCATTGGACTCCACGGCAATCCAAGAGGGTGATTTATTTGCTGCGCTTCCCGGGCGAACTGTGCACGGAGTTCGCTTTATCGAGCAGGCAATTCAACGTGGAGCATCGGCAATTTTGACCGATCCTGCGGGTATTCAACTTATGGAAGAAATTGATAACTCACTGAGGATTCCCGTAATTGAGGTGCGCGATCCAAGGGTTTGTCTTGGTGAGGTCTGCAAATTGGTTTATGGGGATCCGACCTCCGACATAATCGTGATCGGAGTCACCGGAACCAATGGGAAAAGCACCACGACCAGCATGATTTATCAGGCGGCGCGCGCCGTCGGTATGAGTGCCGGACTTATTGGCACTCTTGCAACATTGATTAATGATGAAGAATTGGTGAGCGCGCGAACAACCCCTGAGGCTCCTGACCTTTATCGTACGTTTGCACGAATGAAGGCTGCTGGAGTGAAAATTATCGCAATGGAAGTTTCCAGCATTGCCATGTCTGAGCATCGAGTTAATGGATTGAAATTCGATTGCGTTGCCTTCACGAACCTTTCACATGATCATCTTGATTACCACGGCTCAATGTCTGAATACTTTGCAGCTAAAGCGCAACTTTTTACACCAAAATTTGGGCGATTTGCGCTCATTTGCACGGATAGCCCTTGGGGCGTTGAACTCTGTGCACGGGCCACAATTCCCTATGAAACAGTGGGTACGGTGGGAACGCCCAATTGGAAAATCAGCCGTGGCAATGACACGCGATTTAATTCTTCCTGGAAAATCAACGGACCACGTGATGAACTTAGTTTTGACTCGATGGCCATGCCAGGACAAATTAACGTCCTAAATGCCGTGCTGGCAATTTCGATTTTGGATCACCTGGGTGTCCGCGGCCGTGATGTAGTCCAGGCAATATGCAGGGCTACCGTTCCGGGTAGGGGTGAGTTGGTCGGAACACGTGGCGATGTTTCATTTTTTGTTGACTATGCACATTCACCTGAGTCCGTTGAAGAGTTTTTGTCCGGCCTGAATAACGAATTCAGTGGGCGAATCATTACGGTCTTGGGCGCTGGTGGGGATCGAGACGCCAGCAAGCGCTCGTCCATGGGGCGTGTGGGAGCAAGCCTGTCGGACATCTTGATTGTGACAGATGACAATCCGCGTTCCGAAGATCCAGCCCAGATTCGCAAACAGATCATTCAGGGCGTTGAAGGATCTTCACGATCGAAGTTGATCGAAATAGGCGATAGGCGTGAAGCGATTACTCGAGCCCTGGAATTAGCCGATGGTCACGACGTCGTGGCCATTCTGGGCAAAGGTCACGAGCGAGGTCAGGAGATCATGGGCCAAACGATCGCATTTAGTGACGTTGAGGTGCTTCGCGAACTTTTAGGGAATAAGGGTCATCATGATTGATTTCACTGGGCAACAACTTATGGAAATCACTGGTGGAACTCTCACTAACTGCGATTATGAACTTGACCTCAGTGTTCCCGGATTTTACGTCGATTCCCGCATCCCGATCGAGAATGGGATTTTTGTAGCGCTTGCCGGTGAAAAAGTTGATGGACATAGTTTTTTGGCGGACGTCAAAGTGGCTGGAGCATCTTTGGGCATTGTCGCAACAGGCTCAAGTGCGCCACTCCCAGAAGGCTTACCGTTGCTTCACGTTTTGGACCCTTTGACTGCTTTAGGTCAGATTGCACATTGGGTGCGCGTTAATGTGCTTACAGCTCAGGTCATCGGTATTACGGGTTCCAGTGGGAAAACTACAACGAAGGATTTAATTGCTGGCATATTGGGCCAGTTCGGCCGATGCATTTCCCCTCCTGGATCATTCAACACAGAGGTAGGTTTACCACTCACTATCCTGAGTGCCGATGCACAGACGGAATTTCTGGTACTTGAAATGGGCATGCGTGGCCTTGGCCACATCACCACCCTTTGTGAGATCGCTCAACCTGATATCGGTGTTGTGCTCAACGTGGGATCTGCACATATTGAAATGTTGGGCAGCGTCGAGAATATCGCTATCGCGAAGTCAGAGTTGGTTCGTTCCTTGTCCGTTACCGGACTAGCTGTCCTGAATCAAGATGATCCATATGTGGCGCGGATGAGCGAAGGACTGAAATGCTCACAGTTAACATTTGGAGAGACGCAAGGCAGTGACATCTATGCCAGCGAGATAAACATTGAACCTGATGGAACAACTCGTTTACTCGTCACATATAGAGATGTTTCACAAACGGCACACGTTAAATTAGTTGGTGAGCACTATGTCGCAAACGCGTTGGCGGCCCTTAGCGCAAGTGTTGCTGTGGGAGTGCCGTTTGAGACTGCTTGCGAATTTCTCAGTAATGTGAATGTGGTCAGTAAGTGGCGCATGGAAGTAACCGAGGCCACAAATGGGTTGACCGTCATCAACGACGCCTACAATGCTAATCCGGAATCCATGCGCGCAGCGCTCAAGACCCTGGCTCAATTGGGATCTCGCGGTCCGCGCCGCCGTACATGGGCGATTCTTGGGGAGATGCGGGAGTTGGGCGAATACTCCGTTGATGCGCACGACGCGATCGGCAGATTAGTTGTCCGTCTCGATATATCCCGTTTGGTTTGCATGGGCGCGGCGACGAAAGTAATGCACTTGGCGGCTGCGAATGAAGGATCTTGGGGTGAAGAGTCGGTCTGGGTTCCCGACATCGATGGTGTAATGACGTTATTGGCTAATGAGTTACAGTCGGGCGACATCGTATTGGTAAAAGCATCGCGATCAATAGGCCTTGACCGTGTGGCCAGCGAGGTTCTGGAGCTTTCATTAAGTAGTGTTGCACAGGACTTTGAGTTGGGAACTGATCGAGAGCAGGGAACCCCATGAGGCTAGTCGTTATTGCGGGTGCGATAGCGACTTTAATTTCTTTTCTTGGAACACCTCTACTCATCAACCTGCTTCGCAAGCACGGCTATTCCCAAGCGATTCGAGCGTCTGAAGAAGGCCGGCTTTATCCCGCGCACGAAGGGAAGCGCGGCACGCCATCAATGGGTGGAATCGCCATAATCGTAGCTGTACTCGGGGGCTACTTCCTCACGCATTTAGTCACCTGGCGACCGGTTTCAATCTCAGCGTTGCTCGTTCTCTACCTCATGGTTGGTTTGGGCTTGGTGGGTTTTGCCGATGACTATTTAAAGATTTTCAAGCAAAGAAGTACAGGACTTAGGGCCAGGACGAAGTTGATTGGCCAAGCGGTTGTCGCGTTTTCTTTTGCGTATTTATCCGTTCAATTTCCCGATGCAGCGGGGAATACAGCGGCATCAATGGCCATTTCTTTTGTTCGTGACACGAACTTCGTCCTGCCATTAGGACTATTTCTGCTGTGGGTGTGGTTCCTCGTGACAGCAACAACCAATGGAGTCAATCTCACAGATGGCCTTGACGGACTAGCTGTTGGTGCGGCAATCATGAGTTTCTTGGCTTATGTACTACTCGCCATTTGGCAATATGGACAGAATTGCGCATTTGAAGTCACTGAATTTTGTTACAACACTCAAAATCCACTTGATTTAGCAATGGTTGCGGCTGCTACGGCTGGTGCAAGCTTTGGTTTCTTGTGGTTCAACACTGCCCCTGCTCGAATCTTTATGGGGGACACGGGTTCACTCGCTTTGGGTGGTGGAATCGCAGGCCTAGCGGTGCTCACTCGCACAGAACTTCTGTTGCCGCTCCTTGCAGGTCTTTTCGTCATCACGACTTTATCTGTGATCGGACAAGTTGGATCCTATAAATTAACGGGCAAAAGAATTTTTCGGATGGCACCCCTTCACCACCACTTTGAGATGCTGGGGTGGCCTGAGATCCAGATAGTTGTGAGGTTTTGGATTATTCAGGGTCTGTGTATTGGTGCGGGACTGACTATTTTTTACGCTGAGTGGGTTAGGGCCTAATGCGTAATCTTGATGAGCTGACCTCCCGTGACGCTGACTGGTCATCACTTCGCGTTGGTGTTTTAGGCCTGGGCATCGCCGGTTTTGCCGCGGCGGACGCCCTCATGCAACTGGGTTCACAGGTAAGCATTGTTGATTCCTCATCAAATGATGCAGTTAGTGAACGCGCCAATATTCTCGGTTCCCTGGGTGCGTCGGTTTTTTTGAATGCCAGTGAACTGCCCGAAGAGAGTTTTGACCTAGTGGTGACATCCCCGGGATTGCCTCCCCAACATCACTTTCATAAACTGGCGGATCTAAGAGGAATCCCCATCTGGGGTGAACTCGAATTGGCGTGGAGGATTCGGCCGAAAATTGGAGGCGCGGAATGGTTGTGTGTCACCGGTACAAATGGGAAGACCACGACAACACTCATGCTGGAATCTATTTTGCGATCTAATGGGCTACGCACGGAGGCAGCTGGAAACATTGGTCACTCCCTTGTAGGTGTCGTTATGCATGACGAGCTAGATGTGATTGCGGTGGAGGTGGGTGCCCCTCAGTTGCCATTTGTGCACACCATGAGCCCATGGGCGTCGGTTTGTCTAAATATTGCATCGGATCACATTGATCATTTTGGAAATTTCAATCAATATGCACAGGCAAAAGGTCGCATTTATGAGCGAACTCAATTTGCAGCCGTGTACAACGGCCATGAGGACGCAACCTTGTCCATGGTCGAAGCAGCCGATGTTGTAGAAGGCTGTCGCGCGGTGGGCTTTACTCGCGGAATTCCCGGGTTGAGCGAGTTGGGAGTGGTTGACGGCGCCCTCGTTGACCGGGCATTTATTTCCAATCGCCGGGATTACGCCCAAGAATTGGCACTCGTGAGTGATGTCCATCCTTCGGGTGAACACAACATCGAGAATGCACTCGCTGCCGCGGCTCTTGCTCGTGCTTTTGGCGCCATGAATGCGGGGGAGGAGAATCGTGTATCGCCGAAAGCGGTGCGTGATGGCCTTCGTGACTTTAACCCCGCACCACATCGAAATGCGTTGGTTTCTAGCGCTCGGGGAGTCACCTATATTGATGACTCAAAAGCGACAAATGCGCATGCGGCCCACAAATCCCTGTCGTCTTACCCTTCGGTTATTTGGATAGCTGGAGGATTGGCCAAAGGGCAGGATTTTGATGACCTGGTGTTGGCTCATGCAGCCCGGATTAAATTGGCAATCTTGTTGGGAACCGATGCTCCAGTAATCGCCGACGCCCTCACTCGACACGCACCAAATGTCCCAGTAATCACACTGGTCACTCGAGAGACTAGTGCCATGACGCAGGCGGTGCAGATCGCACACGAACGAGCTGTCAGCGGTGACACGGTCTTACTGGCACCCGGCTGCGCTTCATGGGACATGTTTGCCAACTATTCCGAACGCGGTGACATGTTTGCCAGCGCTGTATTGAGTGAATTGGGCCGCTAATGTCACTGCGCACCCAACCCGTGTCCGAGCGGATTAACAAGATCAGCGACGCCTACAAAGGATCCCGATTGTCCTTGTTGGCCGATCACCCACTGAGCACCTACTACTTAATCATGGGATCAACGCTTTTGCTATTAGGGCTCGGGTTGGTCATGGTGCTGTCTGCCTCGTCGGTGGAGAGTGTCCGCATTTTTGGATCGGCCTACACCATTGCCCAGCGACAGACACTCTTTGCTGTCGCCGGCGTCATTGCTTTAATTTTTGCCGCTCGTTCGTCAATTCAATTTTGGCGCAAGACCGCTTGGATATTTCTTGCAGGCGCGTTCGTTCTCCTTGTTTTGGTGTTGTTTATTGGCGATGAAGTTGCTGGCCAACGGAACTGGATTGAAATCATTGGCCCATTTAAATTACAGCCAAGTGAGTTTGCCAAGCTCGCTCTTGTTATCTGGGGCGCAGAAGTCTTGACGAGAAAAGATCGTCATATTCCCACTTGGAGGAATATTCTGGTCCCCATCCTTCCGGTAGCCGGAATCATGATGATCTTAGTTTTGCTCGAAGGTGACTTTGGAAATACGTTGATGCTCGGTGCGATCTTGTGCGGAATTCTTTTTGCGGCAGGAATTCCGATTCGCCTTTTTGCACTCTTTGGTGGTTTCGGTCTCTTTTTCGTGTGGATGTTGACTCTTGCGGCGCCTTATCGCATGGAACGCATCACTAACTGGCTAAATCCTGATTCAGATCGTCTCGGGTTTGGTTGGCAGGTCGCTCAAGGACAATACGCCTTGGGGACAGGTGGAATTTGGGGAGTAGGACTGGGCGGGAGCCGTGAGAAATGGGGCTCACTTCCCGAGGCGCATACTGACTTTATTTTTCCTGTGATTGGGGAGGAATTGGGTTTAGTGGGAACTTCCGCTGTCCTGGTGCTATTCGGGATTCTGGCCCTCTCTATTTTTAGATTGAGCAAGAATTCACAGGAACCATTCGTTCGTTTAGCCGCTGCCGGTGTCGGGTCGTGGATCGTTGTTCAAGCCGTCATCAACATTGGTGCTGTGCTCGGACTACTTCCGGTAACAGGAGTTCCTCTCCCGCTCGTTTCGTATGGAGGGTCTTCCTTGGTCCCCACATTGTTCGCCATAGGGATGTTGCTGGCGTGTGCTCGGAATGAACCTGGGGCGCGCCGCATTATTCGACGAAGGCAAACAGCTTCCGCTATGCGTCGACGCTAACCTCGAGTGTTACCAGGGAAACGTGCAATGAAATTCGTCCTCGCCGCCGGTGGAAGCGCCGGTCACGTGTATCCAGCCATAAATACTGCCCGAGCCATTCTGG
>Ga0247832_1000484_pt1 | contig 80058 bp, 78 predicted proteins | sample LaCruzMarch2015__10_FD_192407 | JGI IMG/M metagenome (GOLD analysis project Ga0247832, IMG submission 192407) | Freshwater microbial communities from meromictic Lake La Cruz, Castile-La Mancha, Spain - LaCruzMarch2015_4m | ecosystem: Environmental > Aquatic > Freshwater > Lake | place: Spain... | reverse complement strand
CGAGGAGGAAGCCGACCGGTTCGCTCTTGCGTCGCCTGCCGCAACGCCGATACTTACATCGCGCGCGGCCTGAGCCGGTACACTGCTTGGCCGCCCCAATTTACACCACTCAGGTGGACGTGACCAATTCGAGCAGCGCCTCAAAGGCGCGACATTGCTGACCACCAAAGTGCTGTATTGCACGCCGAAGCACCCAACACGACTGCAGACCTTCACGTGGCAGACGCTCGATGAAGCACCGCGTTTTCCGCGCCTTGAAAAGTTCGTGGATTTCTGGCGGCGGGAGATCGAGGCAGTCATCCACTCGGTCCGTGTCGCTTCCGGTGAGTCGCTGACCTCCGCAGTGTGGCGCAAGGTCGATGGCAACATCCAGCGGCACTGACCTCGGCGAAGCGTGGTTGGCGATGAGCCTAGTTCAGCTTCAGGTTCTTCAGGGCAGCAAACGGATTTGACTCGTCAGACTGCTTGGCCGGGCCGGCAGCGTAATTCTGCGGCGCGGGTTTTCCACCCTTCTCCTTGCCCTGCGATGGGGCCGGCTTGCCGTGCGCACCTTGCGTTCCCGCAACTTCGCGTTTCATCGACAGCGCAATGCGCTTGCGGTCGAGGTCGACCTCCTTGACGCGCACATTCACAACGTCGCCAGCCTTGATGACCGAATGGGGGTCCTTCACGAACGTGTCGGCGAGTTCCGAGATGTGGACGAGGCCATCCTGGTGCACGCCGATGTCCACGAAGGCGCCGAAGGCCGTGACGTTGGTCACCGTGCCTTCGAGCTTCATGCCGACCTTGAGATCGGAGATCTTCTCGACGCCGTCGGTAAAGGTCGCTGTCCTGAATTCAGGACGCGGATCGCGGCCCGGCTTGATCAGCTCGGCCAGAATGTCGGTGACGGTCGGCACGCCGAACTGTTCGTTGGCGAAAGCTTCCGGTTGAAGCATGGAAAGAAAGGACTTGTCGCCAATCAGCGCCTTCAGCGGGCGACCGGATTTCTCGGCGATACGCTCGGCGACCGGATAGGCCTCCGGGTGAACCGCCGACGCATCCAGCGGGTTCTTGCCGTCCATGATACGCAGGAAGCCTGCTGCCTGTTCAAACGCCTTCGGCCCCATGCGCGGAACCTTCTTCAGCTGTGTGCGCGCCTCGAAGCGCCCGTGTTCGTCACGATAGGCCACGATATTCGCGGCGACAGCCGTGTTTAGCCCGGACACGCGGGAGAGCAGGGCGGCGGACGCCGTGTTCACGTCGACGCCGACAGCATTGACGCAATCCTCGACCACGCCATCGAGCGATCGCGCGAGGGCGTTCTGATCAACGTCGTGCTGATACTGACCGACCCCAATGGCCTTGGGTTCAATCTTGACCAGTTCGGCGAGGGGGTCCTGCAGGCGGCGTGCGATTGAAACCGCGCCGCGCAGGCTGACGTCGAGATCCGGGAATTCCCTGGCTGCCAGTTCGGAGGCCGAATAAACCGACGCGCCCGCTTCGGAAACCGTGACGCGCGTGAGCTTCAGCTCGGGCATCTTGGATGACAGTTCAGCGACCAGCCTGTCCGTCTCGCGGCTCGCCGTACCGTTGCCGACGGAGACCAGCTCCACGCCATGCCGCTTGGCAAGCTGCGCCAGCGTGACCAGCGATCCGTTCCAGTCCTTCTTCGGTTCATGCGGATAGATTGTGGCCGTCTCGAGCAGCTTGCCCGTCGCGTCCACGACGGCAACCTTGCAGCCGGTTCGAATCCCGGGGTCGACGCCCATCACCACTTTCGGTCCCGCCGGCGCCGCGAGCAGAAGCGCCTTCATGTTGTGCGAGAACACGCGGATGGCGTCGGCGTCGGAGCGTTCCTTGAGGCGATCGACCAGATCACTGTGCGAAGAGGGTGCGAGGCGCTGCTTCCATGCCTGGCGTGCAGTCTCGGCCAGCCATTTGTCCGACGGACGCCCGCGGTCCTGGATGTTGAAGGCCGACATGATCGATGTGACTGCCGGATGGCGCGCCTTCTCGTCGTGGGGAATATCGAGATCGACCTTGAGCACGCCTTCCTTCTCCCCGCGCAGAAGGGCGAGCGCGCGGTGGGAGGGCATGTTGGCGATGTTCTCGTTGAATTCGAAATAGTCAGCGAACTTGGCGCCCTCGGCTTCCTTGCCTTTAACAACGCCTGTCGAAAGCTTGCCCGCGCTCCAGACCTTCTCGCGGAGCTGTCCCACCAGCGTTGGCGATTCCGCCATGCGCTCGATCAGGATGCTGCGTGCGCCCTCGAGAGCTGCATCCGAATTCTCCACGCCCTTGTCAGACGAGATGTAGGCGAGCGCCTCCGCCACAGGGTCAAGTCCTGGGTTGGCGAGCAGGCGGTCCGCCAGTGGCTCAAGGCCCGCCTCGCGCGCAACGCTCGCCCTGGTGCGCCGCTTGGGACGGTAGGGGGCGTAGAGGTCCTCAAGTTCAACCTTTGTGGTGGCCGCGCGGATCTGCTTCTCGAGTTCCGGCGTCAGCTTCCCTTGTTCGCCGATCGAACGGAGCACGACTTCGCGCCGGTCATGAAGGATGGTGAGGTATTCAAGACGCTCGGCCAGCAGGCGCAGCTGTGTGTCATCCAGCCCGCCTGTTCGCTCTTTCCTGTAGCGCGCGATGAAGGGAACCGTTGCGCCTTCGTCAAGCAGCTGGATCGCTGCCGCAACCTGGCCTTCGCCGGCATTCAGTTCCCTTGCGATGATGCGGGCGATTTCGGCGACGACACGGGGATCTTTGCCGGACATGTATCTACCTCATCTCGCAGTTTTTCGGGTCAGTCGTGAAGGAAGCGAGAGACTATCCCGCCGCGGCCAAGATGTCGCGCGCCAATGGTTAGCGACTGGTTATTCGCGGCGCTTTTGCACAGCGAAATCAGGCGTTCACGAAAAGCCGGGCGATTACAGCGGCAGCTGCTTCGTCGTCACCGAAACGTCACCCATCTGGATGTAGACGGCGGTGTCGGGCCGCGCATCGGCAAGGCTCTTGGCGTCATCCGGAAGTCGCGTCCAGTAGCCCTGCACCAGCCATGTCAGAGGCTTCGCATCGCCGCCTTCGGGGCGAGGCGCGAGCGTCACATCCACCGTCGCGCCATCCGCTGCGCGCCCGATGATGTCGAAGACGAAGACTTCTGCCGCGACCCCGCCGAAGACATAGTCGGAGCCGCCGAACGCGACGGACATCGGGTTTGCCGCTGCAGGAATACGCAGGCGAACCTGCCGTGCGTCTGGCGCCGAGAACTGAAGGCGGATTGTACGCCTGCCGTCTTCAGCGACCGTGTCGTTGAGCACGGCCGCAACCGCCGGGCCGGGCGGTGTGAAGGCGATCGCCTTGCTGGCAAGGTTCGGCGCAGCACCGGGCGGAGAGGGATGTTCGCCGACCGTCAGCTGGGAGCGGACGGCCTCGGGTAATGCCCCTGCGCGCGCGCCGGCGAAGACAGCAGCCTTCCGCGCATCGGTGTCGAAGTGCGCCGTGAAGTTGAGCGGCAGCGGGCGCTCAACGCTGTAGGCAGGTACGAGCAAGGTAGCGACGACAGCGACCAGGGCCACGGCGCCAAGCGACGCGACCATGTTCAGCCGGCCGTGCGAGACCCCGCCGATCATGGCGAGCAGGGGCGCCAGCACCATCGCCTCGACCACGCCGAACATCGCCGCCATGCCGAGCCCCATCGTCACGTCGAGCAGATGGATGAGCGGGAAGAACATCAGCATGAGAAACGCGCTCGCCACGCCATAAGCCATGAGCTGGTAGCGCGGAAACAGCCACGCGACCCCGCCCGCCAGCACGAAGACGACGCCTGGGATCAGGAAGATCATCGCAAAGCCCGACAGCGCGAAGCTCAGCCCCATGCCGACAATCAGGAACCAGAACCAGCCAGAGGCATAGAGCGTCTCGCGCGAAGAGTTCGGCGCCACCCAGCCAAGCGCCAACGACGATACAAGCAGCGTCACCGCGAAGATCGCCATGTTGAACGCTTGCGGATGGGCCGCCCAGAATGCGGTGTCGGGACGGATAAGCGAGACCAGCTGCTGCAGTCCGAATGCTGCAAGCCCGGATGCTGCGATCAGGATAGGCGGCAGCGCAAGCGCCCGCCAGTCCAGCTTCCGCCAGCCTCCTTCGCGCCTCGGCCTGATGTTGAGCATTACCGCTACGCCGAAGCAGAGCCCCAGCAGGACAAGAGCAAACACCTGCGGCAGAGAGACGAACAGGCGCGAGCCGATATCGGAATAGGCAATCTCGCCCGCTGCGCCATCCTTGCTCCAGTCGCTGGCGAGAAAGGCGCGTGTGGCGCCAAGCGCCTGGTCGCCCATGTGCTGCACGCTCGCGCGGTTCAGCTGCGCGAGGTCATCGCGATTGGTGTGATAGAAGTCGAGCCCGTCCGAGATGGCGATATTGACGCCGTTGAACCCGGCTTTGAGATGCACGCTAAGGTCCGTTGAATTGGGCAGCACTTCATAGACCGCCGTCATCATGGAGTTGGCGAACGGCCTTGCGCCACTCTTCGACCAGTCGGAAACGAGGCTCGCATTGGGATGGCCGGTCTCGAACATCATCGCTGGCCCGCGGACGCCGCGCGCCTCGAGATTGATGATGCGGCCGACCGTGAATGGATAGTCGTCCTGATTGTCGACAAAGGCCTGCGCACCAAGCAGGCCGGTTTCCTCGCCATCTGTCAAAAGGAAAACGACACGCTGCGCTGGCGCCTGTTGCCTGAGGTGATGGGCCACCTCCAGCCAGACGTCGGCCGATACCGTCGTCGCCAAAGCCCGGGCTGGCGTCGACGCTGTCATAGTGCGCCGAGAGGATGAGGGCGGGGCCTTCGCTTGGTCCCGCTGTGAAGAACACGTTCTGTACGAAGGCGCAGCGCGCCGCCGTTCCTGACATCGACTGGCAGACATTGTGCGCGCGCAGTTCGGGAGAATAGCCCAGTGTGCGGATTTCCTGAAGCAGGCGAGCGCGCGTTTCGTCCAGCGCGGCCGAATCCACCGGATGCGGCGTGCCGTCGAGCACGCGGCCGAGCCTTTCGATGGCGCGCTGCGTATCGAACTGATCCGGCGCGTTGGTCTGGCGCACGCTGTCGAGTTCGAGCGGCGTCGCACGGAAGAAGAACAGAACGAGCAGCACGGCAATAACGCCAAGCGCCCATGGCGCGGCGGTGCGGATGCGCGATTGTGGTGTCCCGGTTTCCAGATCTCGCCCCTGTGCCGCCGCAGCGTCTCGGTCGGACGATAGGAGAGGTTCGGCCTCAGCGCCAGCGCAAGGTCTGGCTGGTCTCTTCGGCCTTGGTCGGTGATAACCGCCGCGTGACCATGCAGGCGAGGTAGCAGCACGCCAGGCTGGATGCGCCCGCAGCCGTCGACCCCGAAAGCTCCAGCACCAGAACTGCCGCCGCCATCGGTGCGTCTAGAAGCACTGCGACGCAAACGGCCATGCCGACGAGCCCGAGATAGGCCTGTGGCGCCGGAATGCCGAGCAGAAAGCCCGCCAGCACGCCGAGCGACGATCCGGCCATCGCGCCCACGAACATGGCTGGTGCGATGGCGCCTCCACCCCAGCGGAAGCCGAATGTCACCGCGGCAGCCGCGATCTTGGCGAAGGCAAGCACAGGCATCAGGGCGGGTCCGCAATTGCCGCTGAGCCCTGCGCCCAGGGGCTCGAAGCCAGGGCCGAGCACCTGGGGAAAAGCCATGGCGATCACGCCGAGCATGAGGCCGCCGATGACCGGAAGCAGCCAGAGCGGAAGCCCGACGCGACCCGCTGCAGTTGCGACCAGCCCGGGGGCCCGCGCCCAGACCATGCTGCACAGGAAGGCAAAGCCGATCAGTACCGGCAGCCCGATCAGCGCTGCAAGGTGCGCGAGCGCCGGAACATTTCCGACTGGCGGCACGGAGATCAGCGCGCGGCCGTTGAGCAGCCAGACGGAGACGAGCCATGCGGCTACTGCTGCTACCGCAACAGGTCCAAGCGATGAGATACGCTGTCGCCGCAGGATCAACTCCCGTGCGAGGAACACGCCTGCGATCGGTGCGTGCATAATGGCCGCGACTGCCGCCGCCAAACCCATGCCGACGAGCAGCCGTCGCGAGGCGACATCGAGGCCGAGCAGGCGGCCATGCAGAACCGCAATCGTCGCGCCAAGGTGTGCCGCGGGCTCCTCCCGTCCGGCGCTGCCGCCCCAGCCGAGTGACACGATTGCAACCAGGATCGACAGGAATCCATCGCGGAGCGTCATCGTGGTCGAGCGGATCGATCCGCGCAGGCGGCGATGCTGCACGACATCCTGGAGTCCGTAGGCGCGCGGCGCTGATCCCCAGCCGAGTGACATGCCGAGCGTCAGCAGGAGCGCAATGATCGCCCCGCCGACCAGCGGCGCGATCAGCCTGCGCCACCATTCCAGTTCGACCAGCCGCGCTGCGAGCCGGCCTGGAACTGCGCCAAAGGCAAACCATTGCGCGTAAGCGATGATCCCGACGACAATGACAACCGCAACTGCAATCAGTGCCCCGACCAGCGCTGCGAGCGCCCAAATGTAAAGGCTGCCGCGCCGGGGGCGGTCAATGATCTCGCCGGATGGACGAACGATAGCACGCGACATTGCCTCCACGTTCGGCGTGAGCAGGCTGATGGGTCAAGCGCGTTGAGGCTCGCGTGGACAAAGATTCAGTATCCGGAGCAGATTTTCTGGCTGCCCTGGCGACCTTGCGCGGCACGCATTGCCGCACCACTCTGACCGTTCGAAAACCGGCGGAGCCAGAATGCGCCTTTTCCTTGCGGTCAGCGTGCTCTGCGGAGGTCTTCTTGCCGCGGGTTGTGGCGGCGAGGCTGACGTGGCGCCGGTGGTGGACGTCGCCGAGACGCCGGAGCCAACTCCGGAAAGCGGCGCCGAAGCCGGAACGGCGACAGCATCGCTCGTGCTTGGCTGCGGCGCTCCGTTCACGCGCGAGGCGACCCCTGCCACGCTGGCGGCGGTGTTTGGCCGGGCAAATGTGATTCCCGAGACGATCGCCGGCCCCGAAGGCGCCCAGTTGAACGTGACGGCGATCTACCCCACAGATCCCGCGCGGCGGATCGAAGTTGTGTTCCGTAACGAGGAGGAGCGAACTGACCTTTCGGCCGTGATGGTCAGCGCGCCTGAGTCGCAATGGACCGGTCCGGGCGGGGTGAAGATCGGTGATGGCATCGAGGCCGTGGAAACGGCCAATGGCATGCCCTTCGAGGTGATGGGCTTTCAGTGGGACTATGGCGGCTTCGTTGCAGACTGGAAGGGTGGCAGGCTGGGCGAGGCGAATGGCTGCGCACCCACCGTACGCCTGTCGCCGGACGCCGATTCGCTGCCCGCAGACATCGTCGGCGATGGCGTGCAGTCTGCATCCAGCCTGCCGGCGATGCGTGCGGCGCAACCGAAGGTCAGCGTCTTCGGCATCAGCTGGGCGCCGCAACCGTAGCAACCGCAGATTGGGTCCGACGCAGCGAAATCCTCCTTTCGTCAGCGCGGCGCGTTGGCTGGTTTCGCGACGCCCTATCCAGCTTACGCGCCAGCCGCTAATCTGCCGCCACAACAGGGCGGGGCGCGCATGACGTCGTTGAATCGCAGGCAGCTGGCGGGCGGACTTGGCGGGGCGCTCGTGCTGGCTGGCTGCGAGAGCGTGGCCGGCCAAGCTCAACCTGCTGTCGCGCCGCCAAAACTGTTGTTTCTTGGCCAGGCGAAGGTGCTGATGCTGGACGCCGCCGGCGGCTCGCCTGTCACGCTTGTCGATGACTCGCCGAAGGATGGTTCGCGACCCTCAGGCGTCAATGACGGCATCGCCGTTCACACGGCCACTGGCCATATCTACTGGACGAACATGGGCCGCGCCGACAAGGACGACGGCTTCATCATGCGTTGCGAGCGCGACGGCTCCAACGTGACGACGATTGTCACGCCCGGTGGGACCTTCACGCCCAAGCAGCTCAAAATCGATGAGCGCGCGGCTAAGCTGTACTGGTCTGACCGCGAGGGTATGGCGGTTCAGCGCTGCAATCTCGATGGCTCGAGCATCGAGACGCTGGTCGTCACCGGCAACCCGCTTCTGGACGCAGGCGACCAGTCTCGCTGGTGCGTGGGCCTCGCCCTCGATCCTGGCCGAGGTCATGTCTACTTTACCCAGAAAGGCGGCGACAATGCCTTGCAGGGCTTGATCCGGCGCATTGACATGCAGGCGCCGCGCGGCTCCACGCCCGCCAACCGCCGCGATATGGTGACCCTTTTCTCGCGCCTGCCCGAGCCAATCGACCTCGATCTCGACCTTGCTTCGCGCGCGCTCTACTGGACCGACCGGGGCGACAACACAGTGTCGCGCGCGCCGATGGATCCGCCTGCCGATTTCGACCCTGCAACGCGCCTCGACCGGCAGATTCTTGTGCGTGGGCTCAAGGAGGCGATCGGCGTCGCCCTCGACTTGCCGCGCCGCCGCATGGCCTATACGTCGCTCGGCGGAGAGATCGGCGTTGCCTCGCTTGATGGTTCGGGCGCGCGGATGCTGGTCGACTCGGGCGCCATGCTCACAGGCGTCTGCTGGGCCTGACGGAGGTCTGACGTCCCCCCGCGGCGATGCGTGATCACGTACCGTGATGTTTGATGGCTTCCAGACCTGAAGACCTCCGGCCCAAGGCCTATGCATCGCTCGAGCTTCTGCTCGATCTGACCCGTGCGACCCGCACGCTTGTGCAGGCTGGCCTGGACAGCATCGCGATCTACCTGTGTGTTGCAGAAGCCACCATGCATCCGGTGTTGGCCGATCCCGCCGGGGTTCACGCCCTTGCGACGACCGACCGTGCGCCCGAAGCGTGGCGCGGCTCGATCACCATGCTGCAGGCGGCGGACAGGCTCGACATGCCGCGCGAGACAGTGCGGCGTGAGGTCAAGCAGCTGATCGAGAGGGGCCTGCTTTACGCCGATGAAAAGGGTCGCATCCGGTCGACCCCGAACTTCGACAACCCCACGGTCGGTTCCGCAATCAACGACGTTCATGACGCCGTTCGTCGCGATCGTGAGAGGCTTGCAAAGTACGGCATCGACTGCTGAGAGCAGCCCGTTTCCGGCGTGCATTGTGCGCCGCACGTGAATGCGTCACACAGGCGTCGCAGGGCTCACCGCCCCAGAACGGAGACTGATGTGAGCAAGATGTCACTGGCTGTCGCGGCTGTCGCGGCTGCAGCTTTGTGTTTCCCTGCCGCCGCGCAGACATCCGAGGCGAATCGCGCGGCGCTGCGCGAAATCTTCGAGGAAATGGTCGAGATCGATTCCTCGCCCACGAGTGGCTCATGCACCAGGATCGTGCGCGCGGCGGAAGCGAGGCTGCTCGCTGCCGGCTATTCGCCGGAAGACCTTCAGGTGATCATACCGCCCGACCGGCCGGACGACGGCAACATCGTTGCGACGTTGCGATCATCGCGCGCCACGAAGAAAGGCGTACTGCTGGTCGGGCATATCGACGTTGTCGACGCCCGCCGCGCGGACTGGGAGCGCGACCCCTTCACCCTGATCGAGGAGAACGGCTTCTTCTTCGGCCGCGGGACCGCCGACATGAAAGGTCAGGCCTCCGTCTGGCTCGAACTGATGACACGCTTCAAGCGGGAAACGAACTTTCGCCCCGCGCGCGACGTCGTGATGGCGTTGACCTGCGGGGAGGAGACCTCCAATCGCGTCAATGGCATCGACTATATTCTCAACAACCACCGCAACCTGTTCGATGTCGCGTTCGCGCTGAACGAAGGCGCGGGCGGGCTGTTGTCTGATGACGGCAGGCCTCTGGTCCTGCAGGTGCAGGCGGGAGAGAAGATCCACCAGGTCTACACGCTTCAGGTCACCAATGCCGGCGGGCACTCGTCACGACCGACGCCGGACAATGCGATCTACCGCGTCGTGGCTGCCGCAGACAAAGTCTCGAAGCTGTCCTTTCCTGTACAGCTGACGCCTGTGGTGCGCGAATACTTCCGCATCACCGGGCCGATCCTCGGCGGCGACGTTGGGGCGGCGATGTCGATCCTGGCTCGCTTTCCCGAAGACGCGGCTGCGCTGCGGGTGCTGATGGCGGATCCGACTTACAACGCCTCGCTTCATACCACCTGCGTCGCGACGCAACTGGAAGCGGGGCATGCACCGAACGCGCTACCGCAGCGCGCGACCGTGACGCTGTCCTGCCGCGTCATGCAGGGCACAACGCCGGAGCAGGTGCAGGCAATGCTCGAAGCTGCGATCAACGATCCGGACGTGAAAGTCGCCATCGTGCGCCGTCGCGACGGCTCGTCCGCGCCACCACTGACCGACGAGATCATGGGGCCGATCAAGGCGCAGGCTGCAAAGATCTGGCCTGAGGTTCCGATCGCTCCGCTGATGACGGCAGGCGCTACCGACGGCCGTTTCCTCATGAATGCCGGTATTCCGACTTATGGTCTCAGCGGCATGTTCGCAAAGAGCGGTGAGACCAACGCGCATGGCCTCAACGAGAAGCTACGTGTGCAGTCGCTTTACGAGAGCCATCAGTTTCTTGAGGGCCTCGTTCGGGCCTATGTGAGGTAGACGAAGCTACGGCTTCGCCTTCGACTCGAGAATTCGCGCGCCCTGCAGTATGCCATGCAGGGCGTGGTTGCCTTCATGGCAGGCGAATTCATAGACCGGACCGTTCGACGTCGTGAAGATCATTTCGCCCGTCCATGTCTGCGTGTAGAAACCCGGATCGTCGATCTCGAAGGCGTAAGTCAGTTCGTCCGCGCCGGTGCGCGTGAATCGCTCGGTGACGGTCGCCTGCTCGGACAGGAAGACCGGCTCATAATCGCCGTGCCAGCGATTCCAGTTCTTCGTCACGATCACGAGTGTGTCGCCTTCCCAGCGCCCCACACTGTCGCCGAGCCATTGCGAGACGGGTGTTGGCTTGTGCGTCTGATTCAGGCGCACAATGCGTGCGTCGTGCATCATCTCGACATCGATCATCACATGCTCGGGCGTCTGCACGATCTGGTATGTGTTGTTGTAGATATTGTTCAGCATCGGCGGCCCGCCCGAGCCGCGTGACCCGACAAGGCAGCGGTCCGCAGGGTTCATGCCTTCCGGCCCGTCCTCATTGCGGGTCTTCATGATCTCGGCAATGCGTTTGCGGCCGGCGTCGGAGAACGGCATCTTCCCATTTGCAGGTTCGGTGATCCAGGATGAGCGCGCTTTGCCGTTGACGACGCCCACCCGCATGCCGCGGTCGAGCCAGAACGCGTTGTAGCCGCCGATGGCGCCGCCTGCGGCTGGCGCGCCCTCATCAGGGTTGGTGCGGCTGTTCTGCGAGACTTCCTGTTGCAGCCGCTGACCCTCCATGCTCGCGACCTGCTCCGGGCTCAGGAAGAGGGGCAGGGCGACGTTGGTGCGTTCGAGCGTCGTGATGCTCGAATTGGTCCACATCCCCTGAAGATCTGGACGACCATCCGGCGTGCGCGGCGGCTGGTAGGCCTGTGCAAGCGCGGCGGGTGCAGCTGCCGCCAGCGCTGCAACACAGAGAAGGGTCTGAAAGGCCTTCGCACACGTCATTGTCGAGTCTCCAGATGTCGGCGCACGCTAGGCCGAGCGAAGCTGCATGAAAAGCGGATACATGTTCGCGATGCGCTTCGAGAACGATTCTGACTTCGGCGAAACTTTCGACGACAAGCTCGCCGGCCGGTGGACGGTGCTCGAGGATCTCAGCATCCGCGGCTCCATCGGCGCCGGCTTTCGTGCGCCAACGACCGGACAGCGAGGCAGAACCAATCTCTCCACAGTATTCGGCGGCTCAGCCCGATCACGGTGACACCCGCCATTCGCACGGGCACTCCTTGCTGCGAACGTTCCGTGCGCCGCCACCATTGGCCAGGTGTCGTTCTTGCAGAACGCCTTCGATTCCGAAACCTTCGGCGTCGATGTTGTCGTCAGCTACGAGGCTGACCGGGGCGACCTCGGTTCCACCAACTTCACAGCCAGCGCGAACGACAATGACGACCAGATCGCCAGCGTTAACATCGCCAACGCCGACGGTACGCCTCTGTTCGACGCAGAGCCGATCTATGACTTTGAGCACGGACAGGCGAGCACCCGTGGCGTGTTCACCGCGACGCACATGCCTGGCACATGGACGTTCATGGGCCGCGCCAGCCGCTTGCTGCCGGCGCCCGGAACGTGTTCGACGCGTATCCGGACGAGGGCGGGTTCCGCCTGCGTGAGACGTCGAACGGCCGGATCTGCCGGTCCGAACCGATCGTCGACTGGCAGGGCGGGGTCGACTACGGCAAGATCAGTTACGCGTTCTGACCGGAAGGTCCCACGCTGGAGGCGCACATTCCTCCCGCATGGGCGCCGGACGTGCGCTGGCGCTGCAATAGGTGGCGCCGTGCATGTTTGGGGGCGGGACGCGCCACGACAGTCTTGCCCGCGCGAGCGGCAGGGCGCGATGTCGCATGCCTTCCAGTCGAAAAGCGATTCCAGTTCGGCGGGATGGACCAGTCCCGAAGTATCGGGCTCAGGAAGCAACCCAGTGGCGTTGAAAGACATGGCTGACTTTGCCTCGCAGCAGGACTGGCTTGGTCAGATGTTCCAGCAGTACGGGCTGCTCGTTCTGTCCATGCTGGCTGCGGGGCTTTTCGCGGGATTCGTTGCGGGCCTGTTCGGGATCGGCGGCGGCTTCGTCGTCGTGCCGGCGCTTGCGGCCGTCTTGACAGTCCTGCCGCATCAGGGCGGGGACGAGCACATCATGCATGTGGCGATCGGCACCTCGCTCGCCACGATCTTCTTTACCTCACTGCGATCCGTGCAGGCGCACGCCAGGCGCGGGGCAGTCGACTGGAACATATTGAAGGGGTGGCTGCCCTGGGTGGTGGCCGGCGTCATCGGCGGCGTCGCGTTGACCAGCTTCCTCGATGGCAGCCAGCTAAAGATCGTATTCGGGCTCTTCCTGATCCCACTCGGCCTGCAATTCATCTTCCAGATTCTCGGCCGCAAGGCGAAGGCCGAGGAAAACATGCCGAAGGGCCCGGCGCGCGCGGCGCTTGGTTCGGGTCTCGGCGCCTTCTCGTCTTTGCTCGGCATTGGCGGCGGCACGCCAGCCGTGCTGATCATGACGATGAGCGGCGTCAACATGCACCGCGCCGTGGCGACCGCGGCCGGCTTCGGCACGATTATCGCCGTGCCCGGCGCCATCGGCAGCATGATCGCCGGCATCGGCGCACCGGGCCTGCCGACAGGGTCCGTGGGCTTCGTCAATGTGATCGCGCTGACGGCCATCGTTGCGATGAGCATCTGGACAGCGCCGCTGGGCGCGGCGGCCGCGCACAAGCTCGATCCGGTCAAGCTGAAACGCGTATTCGGCGTCTACCTGCTGCTGACATCGGCCTTCATGCTGAAGGATCTCGTACCGGGGCTCGCGTGATCTCGACCGCCCGTCGCCCGGCAGCCGCTGCAAAGCAGCGATTTATCGATGCCTGCACCGGCCTGCGGCGGGTTTGCCGGGCAGGGCGCCGGCTATCCCGAGACCTATTTGCTGAGGCTTGCCTTGTAATCCTCGGCCGCTTTCAGCAGGCGGATCACATTGCCGCTCCACATCTTCTGCAGGTCTGCTTCGGTGTAGCCTTCCTTCAGCAGGCGTTCGGTGATTTTCGGCAGGGCGGTGATGTCGCGGAAGCCGTCGAGGCCGCCGCCGCCGTCCCAGTCGGCGCCGAAGCCGACATGATCAACGCCCACAAGTCTGATCGTGTAGAGGACCTGCTGCATGTAGTCCTCAAATGTGGCGCGGTTCTCCGGAAACTGACGGTCGACAGCGTTCAGTTCGTCGAGATAGAGCTCATAACGCGCGCTTTCGAGCTCGTTCGGGTTTCCCCATTTGGTGCGCAGCGCCGCCATCGCGTCGGTGCGCTCTTTCGTCTGCGGCAGCGTCTTGATGAACGAGCCGAGCGCGTTCATGTGAATCACACCGCCCTTTGTCGCCATCTTCTTGAGCAGGGCGTCGGGCGCGTTGCGCGGATGTTCGTTGAGATGGTCTGCGCCGTGATGCGAGAGAATGATCGGCGTCGCTGACAGGTCGATCATCTGCTCGATCGCAGCGTCCGAGGAATGGCTGCCGTCGAGCACGATGCCGAGTTCGTTGGCGCGCCTGACGTAGTCGCGCCCCATCGGCGACAGGCCGCCCCATTTCATGCCGAGCGCGCCCGGGTTGGTTGAGTCGGCAAGCTGGTTGGTGCCGTTGTGCACCGGGCCGGCCATGCGCACACCGAGCTTGTAGAAGGTGTCGAGCAGGGAGAGGTCCTCGCCCAGCTCATAGGAGTTCTCGATCGAAATGTAGACGATCTTCTTGCCGCTCGCGTTGATCCGGGCAGCGTCCGCCGACGTGAGCGCAAGTTCGAGCTTGTCAGGATTCGCCGCGACCATCTTGTGGATCGATATCGCGCGGATCAGCGCTGCATCCCGTACACTCTGGTATCCCTCCGGCGTCAGCGGGCCCTGGCCCATGTATATGACCCAGAAGCCGCCATCGAGGCCGCCTTCCACCATGCGCGGATAGTCGACCTGCGTCCCATCGCGTTCCACATCGTGGCGCTCCATGATGTCGTAGCCGCGCACCGTGTCGAAGAAGGCGGGTGTGTCGAGGTGTGTGTCGAGCGTCAGGAGGCGGTTATGGATCGCCCATGCTTCGGCGCTGACACCGGCCGGCGCGGTGGCCATGGTCGAGCAGCCGGTCAGCGCCGTTGCGCCGATGAGGGCCAGTTTCAGCCGGGAGAAGATCGCCATCGATGTCTCTTGGGTTCAGGAGAGGGGGGTGTTGCAGCCACCATGCATGCCCGCCCGCCAGCCTCAAGAGCAGGAAGGGCGTCTTCCGCCTCGATGCTGAAAAGCCGGTCATGAACGCAATTTCCGGCAAAGCTGCAAATGAGAATGGGTTGCAATCAGGGGGTGTGTCGCGTAACTCCCTGGCAGAACGGAGCCGCTGGGGCGCCGAAAGGGAATGGCGCCGAAAAACGGGCGCCGGGATGCGGGATGGCCGAGGCCGCGGACAGCTCAACGGGTCTGATCGGAGATGCCGAAAAGGCCGCGAAGAAGGCCCACAAAGCCAAGGTGCGCCGGCTATTCTGGATGACCCAGGCGCGCGTCTGGCACTGGATCACGGGCGCGGCGACGCTGGTGTGCATGCTCCTGTTCGCCATCACCGGCATCACACTGAACCATGCGGGCCAGATCGAAAGCCAGCCGGTGGTCGTCGAGCGGACGGCGGTCCTGCCGGCAGAATTGCTCGTCCAGCTGGGCGAGGCGCCGCCCGAAGGCGAGACGGCGATCCTCCCTGCGCCGGTGGCCGACTGGCTCGCCAGGGAGGTTGGCGCGCCGGTGTCGCGACGGACCGGCGAGTGGTCCGAGAACGAAGTCTATGTCGGCATGCCCAAGCCGGGGGGCGACGCGTGGTTGTCGATCGACCTTGAGACGGGCGACGTCATCTTCGAGAACACCGATCGCGGTGTCATTTCGTGGCTCAACGATCTTCACAAAGGCAGGAATACGGGCCCGGTATGGTTCTGGTTCATCGACATCTTCTCGATTGCCGCCATCCTGTTCTGCATCACTGGGCTGGTGCTGCTCTGGATGCATGCGCCGCGCCGGGCGCCGACCTGGTTCATCGTTGGCGCGGGTCTGATCATCCCTGCGCTGGTCGCTGTCTTCCTGGTTCATGTTTGAGGCCGAGTTTTCATGCGCGACGTCCTGATGCTTACAGTTCCGGTGGCGATGGCGGGCGCGGCGCACGCTGGCACGCTTGAACTCGTCGTCGAGATTCCGAAGCTCAATGTCGCTGAATATCACCGGCCCTATGTCGCCATCTGGATCGAGGATGCGAGCGGCAAGGTCGCGGCCAACCTGTCGGTCTGGTACGATGTCGATCTCAAGGATCAGGAAGGCGAGAAGTGGCTGAAGGACATCCGCCAGTGGTGGCGAAGGTCGGGCCGCAGCCTTGAACTTCCGATGGACGGCGTCTCCAGCCCGACCAAGCCGCCGGGCAAGAACAGCATGATGTTCGACACCGCACTGGGACCGATCGCGAAGCTGCCGCCGGGCGATTACAGGATCATCGTGGAAGCAAGTCGCGAAGTCGGCGGCAAGGAGCTCGTCGAGATTCCCTTCAATTGGGCGCCCGGCGCCGAAGCGCAAGGCTCGGCCAGGGGCAAGGAAGAGCTGGGTGTCGTCACCCTCAGGCTGACCAGGTGACTCAAAGCATTTCGATCGGCCGGAGAGACCAGATGACCTTCGCCAAACGCCTTCTGATCGCAGCTGCTGCAGCCTCGCTGATGGCTGGCGCGGCCCACGCGCACCGGGCCTGGATCCTGCCGTCAGCCACTGTCGTTTCGGGCGACAAGTCGTGGGTGACGATCGATGGCGCGATCTCGAACAACCTCTTCTTCCCCGACCATCGCCCGATGCAGATCGAGGCGATCGCGATCACCGCGCCCGATGGCTCCAGCGTGAAGCCGGCGAATGCGGCGGTCGGCCAGTACCGCACGACGTTCGATCTCGAGCTGAAGCAGAAGGGCACGTACCGCATCGCTCAGGCGAATTCGGGTCTCAGCCCATCCTGGAAGGAAGGCGCCGAGACCAGGCGCTGGCGCGGCACGATGCAGGACTACCTCGCGCAGGGCATCGACAAGAAGCCGGGCGTCGAACTGGTAGCCACGAGCCGCCGCGTCGAGAGGTTCGTGACTGATGGCGCGCCGACGCCGCTGAAGGCGACCGGCAAGGGCCTCGAACTTGGCGGCGCGACGCATCCGAACGACCTCTATTCGGGCGAAGAAGCAACGTTCATCCTGACCGACAATGGCAAGCCTGCCGCGAACATCGAGGTGTCGGTAATTCAGGGGGGCGATCGCTATCGCGATGAGCCGGGCGAGCTGAAGCTGAAAACCGGCGCGGATGGTTCGCTGAAGCTGAAGCTCGAGAATGCCGGCATGTACTGGCTCGAGGCCGGGTCCGCCGGTACGACGACGATGGAAGGCAAGACGCTCAAATCGCAAGCGACCTATGTGGCCGTGCTTGAAGTTCTGCCGGGGTAATGGGCCGCGACCCGCGCCTGCTGATTCCCAAAGGCCTCAAGCCCGCCGATGTGCGCGCGTCGCGGATCGATGCGCCGGTGCGGCGTCTGTCGGGCGCGACGATGGGGACGGGTTGGTCGCTGTCATTCGCGGCGCATGAGACGGTGGAAACAGCGTCCGTTGTTGCGGCGCTCGAGGAGTCGTTCGCGCTGGTGATCCGGCAGATGAGCGGATGGGAGCGCGGCTCCGATCTTTCCCGGTTCAACGCGGCGGAGGCGGGGTGGCGCGATATTACGCCGGAGTTCGCCTTCGTGCTGCAGCGCGCGCTGCAGATCGCTGCGATCACTGATGGTGCTTACGATCCGGCGCTTGGGCGCGATGTCGAGGCGGCGGGCTTTGGCGCGGGCTTGCTGTCGCCCGCTGCGAATGTGGGGTGGCGCGGCGTCGAACTCGACATGGTGGGGCTGCGTGTGAAGCAGCCGGGCAGGGTGGCGCTGGATCTGTCCTCGATTGCCAAGGGGTATACGGTTGATCTTTGCGCTGATGCGCTGCGGCTGCTGAACGTGCCGAGCTTTCTCATGGAGATCGGCGGCGAGTTTGTGGGGCGGGGCGTGAAGCCTGATGCGCAACCCTGGTGGGTACAGCTGGAATTGTCTGATCTCTCGTATGCGGAGGGTGAGCCGTACGGGACGGATGTCGCGCTGGTGAATCTCGCCGTGGCGACGAGCGGGGATTTTGTGCGCCGGCGTCAGGGAGCCTCGCATCTGCTCGATGGGCGGACCCGGCAATCATTGAATGGCGAAGTGTCGGGCGTCGCGGTTCTGCATGCCAGCGCGATGCAGGCGGATGGCTGGGCGACCGCGCTGTTCGCGCTGGGGCGCGATGCCGGGCTGGCGATGGCGGAGGCGCAGGGGCTGGCGGCGGTTTTTGCAGTACGGGGTGAGGGCGGCGCACGAACGCTGCTGAGCAGCGCGGCGCAGGAGATGCTGGATTAGCGTGGGCCCAGCGCCGCCCCCCGAGTTGCGGTCAGCGCAGTTTCCACATCGCCAGCGCTTCATAGTGAGGGCGCGCAGCTTCGGCGATGCGCCGGAGGTGCGGGGCCAGCGTGATCGCGGTTTCGCCGGGTGGCGGGGCGAAGCCGGTCGATTGTTCGACGGCGTCGTACCAGGCGGGCGCCCAGACGCCGTCGGTGGCGCGGGGGCCTGCGGGCCAGCTCCGCATGCTCGGCGTCCACGGAATCTCGAGCGCGGCGCAGAGTTTCGCCAGCGTGGCGGCGGGGTCACACAACACATCGACGCCTTCGATAACGGGCGGGGCGTGGCCGAGGCGGTCGGCTTCGCGGGCGAAGATTTCGGCCTGCTGCACGAAGCCAATGTCGGCGAGCGTCACGTCCTCGCGCTTCTGCGTATAGGAGGCGAGGACGCGGACCGGATCGCGGATGAGAAAGGCGTTGCGGCGATGGTTCATCCAGTCGAGGCCGAAGTCCGGCAGCATGTGATGTGTCATGTGCTTTTCGTAGACGATCGACTGGCCTGAGGGCGGCGTCTGCTCGAGCTGGCATACCACATCGCGCCAGTCATTCGGCTGGCTCGCGAGTGTTTCGGCGAGCATCGGATGAACGAGCCCGGTCTTCGCGAGAAAGGCGGCGTAGAACGGCTCGTCCACCACATGGCAGTCGCCGCGCGCGCCGAAGGAGCGCATCATCGCGGTGGAGATGTTGCGCGGACCTGACCACATGGCGATGCGGATGGGGGAGGTCACAGCTCACCGTTATTGATGTCGACGGCGCGCGACCAGAAGGGGATGCGTTTCACCTTTGGCCAATCACCCTGCTTCCAATGCAATTCGCGTGCGATGTAGTCGGGCAGGTTTGCTCCGTAGATGATGATGTCTGACCTCCAGACCGAGAAGACGGGGTTGCCGCTTTCGAATGGCGCGTCGGGAATGCACCGATGATTGCAAATCGGGATGAGTTTGGGAGCCGACGCAATAAGGCGGCGGACAAACTCAACAGCGTCATCGTCGCTTCGTGGCCGTTCACCCCATTCAGGCCACCATTCGCGACGCTTCACATCGTCCAGGAACGCGCGGATTGGAAAATCAATCAGGTCGCGGATCTCTTGCTGAGGCGTTGTTATACAGTCGTGGGCGCCGGGAACGACCTGCCGTCGCTGCAGGTAAATCGTCACAAGGTCCGGCGGAAACCGAAAACCCCAGCGGTGCTGAGCGTCGTCGAGCTCTGAGCGCGAATAGCCGCTCACCGGTTGGCTCCGTCCACGGCTTTGGGGAACTGCTCGTCCTTCAGCGCCTCATACAGCTCGCGCAGGCGCTGCGTGACCGGCCCCGGCGTGCCTGCCAGCATGGCGTGGCCATCCACGGCGCGCACCGGCGTGAGGCCGCCGAAGGTGCCGGTGACGAAGGCCTCGTCGGCGGCGTGGACGTCGCGGAGGGGGAAATAGTCGAGCTTTATCGGGATGGCGTTGGCGTCGCACAGGCGGATGACGTTCCCGCGGGTGACGCCGTTGAAGCAGAACTCGCCGGTGCTGGTGCGCACCTCGCCATCCTTGACCCAGAACAAGTTGGTGGTGTTGCAGCTCGAGACGAAGCCGCCGGGGTCGAGCATCAGCGCTTCGTCGCCGCCGCGCGGGATCACGTCGAGCAGGGCGCGGATGAGCGGCAGGCGCGAATGCGAGTTGAGGCGCATGTCGAACATGTCGGCGGGCGTGCAGCGGATGGTAGATGTGACGACGTTGAGGCCTGTCGTGACGATGTCGGGGCTGGGCTGCTTGTACTCGGCCACGATGACGATAGTGGCGCTGCCAAGCGCGTTGCGCGGGTCCTGGTTGACGGCTTTCTTGACGCCTCGCGTCGCCATCAGGCGGAGGTGCGCGCCGTCGGTCATGCCGTTGGCGGCGCAGGTTGCGTGCAGGGCGAAGGTCATCTGTTCGCGCGTGAGGCCGAGATCGAGCATGATATCCGCGGCGCCGCGCCAGAGGCGGTCGAGGTGGGCGTCGAGAAAGAGGAGTGCGCCCTTGTGGAGGCGCAGGCCTTCCCACACGCCGTCGCCGAGGACGAAGCCTGCGTCGAAGACCGAGACCTTTGCCTCGTCCTTGGGGACGAGCAGGCCGTTGAGCCAGACCTTGAGGTCGGCGTTGCGCGGGTCTGCGGCGAAGTCCTGGCTGCCGGGCATGAGCGCTAGTCGTCCGAAATCATCGCCATGGCGCCTTTGCGCTCGCTCGGCTTCAGCTTGATGAAGAGGGCGCGGGCTTTCTTGATGTCGGCGGGCTTGCCGGTGTCGGAGGCGAGCTTGAGGGCGATGGCGGTGGGGTCGTCTGCGCCTTTGATGAAGACGAGGGCCTTGGCCATCTTGCCCATCGCCTCGCGGTCGATTGCGCCGTCATCCATGGAAGTCTCCTGGGGCGGCTGGTCCGCCCGGCGGTCTTGTCCGCGATGTGTAGGCTTTCGAGGCGGGTTGAGAAAGCAAGCGCCGGTGATGAAGAAAGGGGCCCGCCGCCCGCCCGGCGCTCCACAGACGGCCAAAGGGTAGTCAGCCCGCTTCCGCGTGTTATGCAGGCAGATCGTTTCCGGGGAGCCCCTGCCGCATGCAACGCCTGATCTTCATCGGCCTGATTCTCGCGATGGTGCTGGGCGCGGCCGTGGGTGCTTTTGTCTATGGCGACCAGGGCGCGCGCGTCGCAGCTGCGGCTGAGCGGGTGGCCGCGTTTGATGCGAACAGGGATGGGTCGCTCAGCGAAGCGGAATTCACGGCCTCGGCCACGGGGCGGGCCGACGGCCTCAGCTTTGCGCAGGCCGACAAGAACAAGAACGGGCAGGTCACGGCGCTCGAACTCGAGAAGACGCCGAGCAAGAACCAGACGGATATTGCCAGTTATTTCAAGATCCTGTCGGACATTTTCCTCCGCCTGATCAAGATGATTGTGGCCCCTCTTGTCCTCACAACACTGACCGTGGGCATCGCCCATCTGGGCGGCGGCGCGGCCGTGGGGCGAATCGGGGCACGCACGATGGGCTGGTTCATCACTGCCTCCCTGGTCTCGCTGGGCCTCGGGCTTGTGATGGTGAACCTGTTCCAGCCCGGGGTGAATTTCCCGGTAACGCTGGAGACGGCGGTGGCAGACACATCGACGGTGCAGACCGGCGCATTCTCGCTGGCGGAGTTCATCACGCACGTCTTCCCGACCTCGATCGTGGATGCGATGGCGCGGAACGAGATCCTGCAGATCGTGGTGATTTCCCTGTTCCTGGGGGTGGCGCTGCAGTCGCTGGGACAGAAGACCGCCAAGGTGACGGACCTGCTGGAGCAGGGCGCGTTCCTCATGCTGAAGGTGACCGGCTATGTCATGATGGCGTCGCCGTTCGCGGTGTTCGGGGCCATTGCCTACACTGTCTCGCTGCAGGGGCTGGGCGTTATTGCTGACTATGGCCGGCTGGTTGGGACGTTCTTCCTGGCGCTGCTCGCGCTATGGTCCCTGCTGATCTTTGTCGGTTTCCTGATCCTCGGGCCGCGCGTCTTCAAGCTTATCTGGGATGTACGCGCACCGGGCCTCCTGGCGTTCGCGACGGCGAGTTCGGAGGCGGCCTACCCGCGGCTGCTCGAACAGCTTGAGCGGCACGGCGTCGCCAACCGGGTCGTCTCGTTCGTGCTGCCGCTTGGCTATTCCTTCAACCTCGATGGTTCGATGATGTACTGCACGTTCGCGGTAATGTTCATCGCCCAGGCGATGGGCGTGCCGCTGACGGTCGAACAGCAGATCGGCATGCTCCTGCTGCTCATGGTCACGTCGAAAGGGATTGCCGGGGTGCCGCGTGCATCGCTCGTTGTTATCTCCGCCACGCTGCCAGCGATGGGCATGGACCCGACCTGGATTGCGCTGGTGCTCGCGGTCGACGCCTTCATGGACATGGGACGCACCGCGACCAACGTGATCGGGAATTCGATTGCCTGCGCCGTGATCGCGAAGTGGGAAGGGCTGCTGTCCGACCCCGACAGGGACCCGCCGACGGTGGAGGGGGTTCTCGGATCGGGCGAAGAAAAGACCGCCTCTGAGGGGAATCGCTGACGCGAAATCGCCCGCTGCTGACGCACTGGTCAGTTTCCAACCCGGAAAGTTGAAGAACGCGGCGCCACTGCGAATTGACGAAGGGTTATGTGCAGGGCATATCCCAACAAAAGAAGGGTCGCCGGCTCCCCCCGGCGGTGCGGCGAATAACAATAACAGCGCCGTTTCCTAGGCCCCTGCGAACCGACGCATTTGACAGAAATGCGACGAGAACGCGCAACCTGTTCTGCAAAAAACGCCGCTGTCAGTCTGGCGCTTGGGGCAAAACGAAGGCATAGAAATCCTGTCTCGCCACCAAGGCCCAGATGCCGGGGATGAGACACTGGGGCGTCGAGAGCGAGAGAGACATGTATTACGCTACGAAGCGGAGCAATACCAAGACGCGTATCGCCGGGGTCGTCGGCGTCGTGCTTGGCCTTGGCGTGTCGGGCTACGCGCTCGCCAACGGGCTCGGCATCATCGAGACCAACGAGCGGATCGAGACTGAAGTGGTCATGATCGAGGAGCTCGACGAGGTCGTCGAGGACGAGCCGCCGCCGCCGCCGGTCGATGTCGATCTGCCGCCGCCGCCGCCGCAGGTGATCCTGCCAGACTTCGTGTTCGACACGCCGCCGCCGCAAGAGAACGCCTTGCGCCAGGTACAGGCCGTCTCCAATCCCGCCCCGCCGCCGCCTCCGGCCCCGGCTGCGAAGCCGGCTCCGCCGGCCGTGCCGCCAGTCCGCCCGAAGGCCGACGCGAACAGGTTCTCCAAGCTTCTGGTCGATGACTACCCTGCCGCTGCGATGCGCAAGAAGCAGGAAGGCGACGTGACGCTGTCGATGTGCATGAGCGTTGATGGTCGGGCCAGCGACGTGAAGGTCATCAGGTCAAGCGGCGTGGATTCGCTTGATGAAGCGGCTGTAAAGGGCATTCCAAAATTGCGCTTCCAGCCGGCGAAAGACTCAGCGGGCAAGCCGGTCGCTTGGTGTCCGCCGACTTATCCGCCCTATACGATGGTGTTGTCCTGGAAGTTGCCGGAGTAACAGCCGGCAGGTCAGGCGCGGTGGGGCATTGGCGCTCAAACGGGTTAATGGTGAGGCGGACGAAGGGATAGCTTCGCACCGCCGCAGGCAGTCTCGGGGTGACCCGAATGAGGAGAAGACGATTATGAAGATGGCGTATCTCGGGGATGGTCTGAAGCGGCAGTCCAATCCGATCAAATTGTTGCTTGCCGCGCTTGCGATGCTTGCCATGCCGATGGCGGCGCTTGCTCAGCCGGCCGATGCGCCGCCGATGCTTCCGACGGAAGAGGCTCCTGCAGCTCCCGCCGCAGAAGCTGCTGCCGCGCCTGCCGGAGAAGGGGGCGAGGCCGAGTCCGAAGCTGGCTCGATGGAAGAAGCTTTCACGCTTGCGGCCGTCTGGACCGAGAGTGACGAAGTCGGCAAGGGCACGCTGATCATCATGATCATCATGTTCGCCGGTACGATCTACATCGCCGTCACCAAGGCGGTGGACCAGACCATGCTGAGCAAGCAGATGAAGAATATCCCGGCTTTCTGGGACGCCAACACGCTCGATGAGGGCCTTGACCTGCTCGGCCGCAACAACGCGTTCCGCGCCGTGGCTGAAGGCGCGATTGCCCAGGCGAACTCGGCGCAGGCCGGCCTCGGCGCGCGTATCTCGCGTTCTGACCGGATGTCACACCAGGTCGGGATCGAGCTCGAGCGCATCAACGGACGTCTGCAGGGCGGCATGGCCTTCCTTGCCACGGTCGGCGCTATCTGCCCGTTCGTCGGTCTCTTCGGCACTGTGTGGGGTATCGTGAAAGCGCTGATCACCATCACGGCTTCTGGCGACGCCTCGATCGAGCGCGTGGCTGGTCCGGTCGGTGAAGCTCTGATCATGACCGCCATCGGTCTCGCGGTCGCCGTCCCGGCGGTTATCTTCTACAACCTGCTCGGCCGCCGGAACAAGAACATCTCCGACGCCGCGCGCCACTTCGCCTATGACGTCGACAAGCTGATGGCTTCCTCGGCCAAGGCCTAAAGGTCGCGGCTGCTCAGGAGGCCACACCATGTCTGACGAAAAGATAGGGAAAGAAGGAGCCGGCGGTATCCAGCTGGTCGAGACGGATGAATCTCCGGTCAATTCCTCGATCAACACGACCCCGCTCGTCGACGTCATGCTCGTGATGCTGATCATCTTCCTGATCACCATCCCGGTGGCGGTGAAGAGCATTGAGGTCGAACTGCCAACTGAACGGAACCAGGTGGTTGTCCCGAAAAAGGAGAATATCAACCTCTCCGTTCGTGCCGATGGCGCCGTCTACGAGGATCTGAGGGAGCTGACCGATTCCCAGCTGGCGCAAAGGATGGCTGCCTTTGCCCGCCAGGATCCCCAGCCTGAAGTGCATATCCGCGGCGACCTTACGACCCCGTACTTCCAGGTCGGCAGGGTGGTCGAGATCGCGCAGAAGGCCGGCATTCTGAAGGTCGGCTTCATCACCAAGGCGCCGCGTCCCGGCAGCACTGGTTGACGTGTAATTTCCCTCCTCCCGGCATGCCGGGGGGAGGGCTGAAGGAGTAATGCCTCATGGCAATGGCAGTTGGCGAACGCGACGAAGGCGAACCGCTTTCCGAAATCAACACGACGCCGCTGATCGACGTCATGCTCGTTCTGCTGATCATGATGATTGTGACGCTGCCGCCGCAGCGCCACGCGGTGAAGCTGGATACGCCGCTTCCACCGCCGCCGAACCAGCCGCCGCCGCCGGACGACATGCCGGATCCTGTTCGTATCATGATCGGATTCGACAACCAGATTTCCTGGATGGGCGAGATCGTCGATCGCAATTCGCTGGACTCGCGGATGAGGATCGAAGCTCAACGCAGCATCCAGCCCGAAATCCACATCGAGCCGGACCGTCAGGCGCAGTACGGCGTGGTCGCTCACGTTATGGCAGCCGCGCAGCGGAACGGGCTCAAGAAGATGGGCGTGATCGGGGGGACCTGATGACTGCAGCGTGATCGGGGGTATCTTGATCACGCCTCGTTCTGCCCGGTGAGATTGCAGGCGGCGCCCGTCCGATGGCCGGGCGCCGCTTCACGCAGTTCAAGCTGCGTGAATCGAGTTGAGGATGGGGTCGGGCAGGCTATATCGAATTCTGACGTGATCACGTTTCCAGTCGGAACGCCCCCGGTAGAAACGCCCGGTCAAAATGAAGGTGGAGGATAAAAGATGCAGACGTTCGGCAAAGCCTTGCGCAACAGCCTGCCCGCCCTGGGCCTAGGCCTGCTCGGCGCGCTAGGCGCAGCCAGCGTGACCGCTCCGGCGGCATACGCCCAGAAGGTCACGGCGAAGAAGGAGTTCGTCGAGAACTTCAACGCCGCAAACTCCGCGCTGAGCTCGCGCAACTGGAGCCAGGCGCTCGCCAAGGCCGACGCAGCCGCCGCTCACGCCTCGGGCGCGCAGCAACGCGGCGCGATCGAACAGATCCGCGTCGCTGCCAGCTGCGACCCGTCGATCAAGAACCACCAGGGCTGCATCGCCGCCATCGAGAAGGCCAAGGCCTCGGGCGGCAGCGGCCTGCCGATCAAGAACTACGATCAGATGCTGGCTGGCCGCTATTCCGACGCCGGCAATGCCACGAAGGCGCTCGCGCAGACCAAGGAAAACATCTCGAAATACGGTGGCACGTCGACCGAGCATGCCTTTGTCGCAAAGAAGGAACTCGAGGCCAAGAACTTCGCAGGCGCGCAGAGCGCCATCAACAAGGCCATCTCCGCCGGGAAGCCGACGGCCACACTCTATAATATCCTGCTCAATGCCCTCGCGGGTCAGAACAAGATGGACGAGTACTACAAGACGCTCGAGCGCATCGCGCCGTCGATGGGCAATGACACATACTGGCGTATGCTGATCGAGCGCGCCAAGAAAGAGCCGACCTATCGCTCCAACGATGTGGGACTGGATGTGTTCCGCGCGATGGAAGCGGCCAAGGTGAGCCTGAAGCCGCAGGAACGTTTCGAGATGGCGGAAGCTGCGCGTAACCGCGGCATCGCGATCGAGGCCGCCAACGCCTGGGCCGTGCTGGTCAAGGCGGGAGATGCCAACGCCACGAAGAACAAGGCGCTGGTGGATTCGGTAACCAAGGCCGCTGCCGCCGACAAGGCCACCGAACTGGCCAAGAGCGAAGCGACCGCGGCGACCCGCGCGACGGGCGAACAGTTCGGCATCGTTGCCGAAGGCTATCTGGCAAGCGGCAACACCGCCAAGGCGATCGAGCTGTTCAACAAGGCGCTGGCCAAGGGCGAAATGCCCGCGGGCACGGCAGACCTCGTGAAGCTGCGTCTCGGCGTTGCGCAGATGAAAGCTGGCAAGAAGGCGGATGCCGTGAAGACCTGGCAGTCAATCAAGGCCGACAACGGCGCGGCCTGGCTGGCCAAGACCTGGATTGCCATCTCCAAGTCGTAAGCTGGTTCTGACTTGAATTGCGAAGGCCTGGCTGGAAGCAGCCGGGCCTTTTGCTTTACCGGGCTCGAACCGGACGGAATGGCCGCAGGATCGGCGTTTGACGCACCGCGGCCAAGCCGTCATACGGGCGGCAAAAGACGCCAAGAAATCCTCTCCCACCATGCTCCAGATCAATGACCTGACGTTCCGGATCGATGGCCGGCCCCTGTTCGAGGGGGCGTCGGCGCAGATTGCCGACGGCTGGAAGGTCGGCCTCGTCGGCCGCAACGGCACGGGCAAGTCGACGCTGCTGCGCATCATCCGCGAGGAACTGGCCAAGGGCGAGGGCAATGGCGACGGCTCGGTGCGCATCAATCGCGGCGCGAAGATGGGGTATGTGCTGCAGGAAGTGCCGGCCAACGACACCAGCCTGCTCGATGTCGTACTGGAAGCCGATATCGAACGCGCCAGCCTGATGCGCGAGGCGGAAACCTGCGAAGATCCCGACCGCATCGGCGAAATCCACGAGAGGCTGGCCGACATCGACGCCTGGTCGGGCGAGGCGCGGGCGGCGGAGATCCTCGTCGGCCTCGGCTTCACGCAGAACGACATGTCGCGCGCCTGCAGGGAATTCTCGGGCGGCTGGCGCATGCGCGCGGCGCTTGGCGGCGTGCTCTTTGCGCAGCCCGAACTTCTGCTGCTGGACGAACCGACCAACTATCTCGATCTCGAAGGTGCAGCCTGGCTTGAACAGTATCTGCGCAAATACCCGCACACCGTCGTCATCGTGAGCCACGACCGCGACCTGCTGAACCGTTCGGTGACGCACATCCTCGCGGTCGAGAACGCCAAGCTGGTGCTGCAGGCGGGCGGGTATGACACCTACCTGCAGCGGCGCGCGGAGCGCACGCAGCACCTCGCTGCGCAGAAGGAAAAGCAGGACGTCCAGCGCGCCCACATGCAGTCCTTCATCGACCGCTTCAAGGCCAAGGCCTCGAAGGCCGCGCAGGCGCAGAGCCGCATGAAGATGCTCGAGAAGATGACGGTGATCACCGTGCCGCTGGCCGAGCGCACCGTGCCATTCAAGTTCTACGAGGTCGAAGAACTGGCATCCCCCATTCTCGAGCTCGACAAGGTCGACATGGGCTATGCGGCTGGCAAGCCGGTGCTTGAGCGGGTGTCCCTGCGTCTCGATTTCGATGACCGCATCGCCATCGTCGGCGCCAATGGTCAGGGCAAGACGACGCTTGTTAAGTCGATCGCGCAGAAGCTACCGCTGCTCCAGGGCATGCGACGTGCCTCCAAGAATCTGCGCATCGGCTATTTCAGCCAGGACCAGCTCGACGAACTGCGCGCCGGCGAGACCGTGCTCGATCACGTGAAAGACCTTCTGCCGAACGCAGGTCAGGCGCAGGTCCGCGCGCTTGCAGCCCAGTTCGGCTTCGGTCACGAGAAGTGCGAGACAAAGGTCGACAAGCTTTCCGGTGGCGAGAAGGTGCGCCTGCTCATGGGGCTCACAACTTACAAGAAGCCCCACATTCTCATTCTCGACGAACCGACGTCGCACCTGGACATCGATAGCCGTGAGGCGCTGATCTATGCATTGAACGAGTTCAACGGCGCCGTGCTGGTCATCACCCACGATACCTATCTGGCGGAAGCGACGGCTGATCGGCTCTGGCTGGTCAACAGCGGCAAGGCCAACCCGTATGACGGCGACCTTGCCGACTACAAGGCGCTTGTCCTTGCCGCCGACCGCCCCGAGCAAGACAAGCAGCACGCCATCGCGCGTGCGGAGATTGCAGCCGCTGCGGAGAAGTCTTCTGCGCCATCAGGGGGCGGTCACGAGAAACCGAAGTCCGCGCCAAAAATGTCGTTCAAGCAGAAACACCGCATCGAGACCGCCGAGAAGGAGGTCGAGAAGCAGCGCGCTGCGCTCGAACTCCTCGACCGCGATCTGGGCGACCCGGGGACCTTCACGCACAAGGCGGACGCAGAAGCCAAGCTGAAGGCGCGTGCCAAGGTTCAAGCGCAGCTCGACGCCGCAGAGGCAGAGTGGCTCGCAGCCCTGGAAGCTGCGGAGCAGTAAAGCCTTGCGAAGCGGCGCCGATCGTGACGTGTGCGATCAGGCCCCACCACCGCCGCCGCCACCGCCACCACCACCACCACCACCCTTGCCTTGCGTGCGGCGCATCATCTGGTTGCCGGCGCCGCCAAAGGCTTTTCCGCCGCCCTTCAGCTGGTTGGGATCGAAGCCGGGCTTCTTGAGGCCGCCGGGCGGGCCGTTCTTTGCGGCTTTGGCGCTCTGCAGCCTTTCGAGGGCCTTTTTCGCAATGTCGCTCTGGCTATTGGCTGTGTCGTCAGCCTTTGCCTTCGCCGGTTTCCTGGGGTCGCTCGCCTTGGCCATTGTCCGGCTCCGTTATCTGGCGGGCGTATAAACCGCCCGCTGACGCAATGTAGGCCGCTCGATCTCAAGGCGAGAGGGGAAAACCCCCTCGGCCCTCATCCGCGACTCGATCCAGAGCAGGATATGCTCGAATGTCGGCTTCTCAAGGCCCTGCACGTCGTTGAGGACCGTGTGGTCCAGCCCCGACAGGATCCGCGCCAGCAGGTCCTCCAGCGCGCCTAGGTCCATTACCCAGCCATCACTGTCAGGGGCGGGTGAGGCGACGCTGGCGGTCACCAGGAAGGAATGGCCGTGCACGCGGCGGTAATGCGCGCTGCCGGCTTCGGCCTCGATATAGTGGCTGGCCTCGAAACTGGCGGTTGCGCTGATCTCGAACATGACCCGGAACTCAGACGTCCAGCGTCCACCAGGGGAAGCCGGGCAGCGAGGGGCCCATCCGCCCCATGCGGCAGGCCACGATCGCGACGTCGGGGTATACGTCGGGCTTGTTGGTCTGCACAACCGCTCCCAGCACGCCGGGCTGACGCAGGCAGAGATCAAGAATTTCGCCGCAGAGTGTCTCCTGCAGGTTGAAATGGCGGCCATTTACCAGCGCGAGCACCCCATCCCGGACGAAGTCATAATCCTGCACCCCCTCGATTGTGTCCGCCCCTGGCGGCGGCATGAGGATCAGCGTGACCGAGACAAGCAGAGGCTGGCGGGCGGCCTGCTCGAAGGCATGGATGCCGATCGAGGCGGAAGTCTCGATGCCGCCGATGCGGATCAGGTAGAAGCTGGGGAAGCTCATGTTGCGCCGCCTTCGCGTCTTGTGTCGAACATCACATCGCGCGCGCTCGCGTTCAGGCGCTGGCCGTTGTCGACATGGATGACCTGCCCGGTGAGGGAGCGCGTGGCGAGCAGGAAGTCGAGCGCGGCTCCGACATCGTCGACATCGATTGGACGGCCCATCGGGTTTCGGCTGGCGACGGTCTCGAACTCGGCCTGTGTCTGGTCGAAGCTCGGCAGCAGCAGGCCCGGCGCGATGGCGTTGATACGCACTTTCGGCGCAAAGGCGCGCGCCATCATGTCAGTCGCGGCGAGCAGCCCGGCCTTGCTCATCGTGTAGGAATAGAAGTCCGGATTCATGTTCCACAGCTTCTGGTCGAGAAGGTTGACGATGACATTGTCGCGCGCGGGGTCGGCCTGCGCGAACAGACTGTCGCAGAGCAGGGCGGGCGCGCGAAGATTCACCGCCATCGCCTGATCGAACATGTCGGGCTTCATGGCGCCGGGCACATCGTAGTCGAAGGTCGACGCCGAGTTCACCAGCGCGCTGAGCGGGCCGCCGGCTAACTGCGCTGCCTGTCCGATGAGGGCGCTGGCTGCTGCTGCGTCCGCGAGGTCGGCGCTGATCGCCCATGTGTTCGGGTTACTGGCGCGCAGTTGTTCGCAGAGTTCGTCTGCTTCAGCTGCGTTGCGGTTGGCGTGTATGATGACGGCGTGTCCCGCCGCCGAGAGCCGCTCGCACAGGCGGCGGCCCACGCGTCGCGCGCCGCCGGTGACGAGGATACGTCGTGTGGTGGTCATGAACCTGTCTTGGGCGCAGGTGCGCGCGCGGGTCAAGTATCGTTTGCCAGCGCGGTGACATCTATCGCCTTACGCATGCGGAACAGAGACCTTACCTTTCCCCCTGGTCGAGAGGGGGCAGGGTGAAGGGGGGCATTGGGCGAACGGGGCGCGAAAGGCCAGCGCCTCACAACGCTCAGCGAGCGCCCGCTGCGACCTTCGTTGCCGGCTCGCCCTCAAGCCGCTGCCCCTTGCGCCAGTCGGACGGCATCACGAACTCCCCGGCCCAGATTCCAGCCTTCGCTTCGCGCGCGGCGATCTCGGCGGAGATAAACTCGGTCGAGTACGCGCGATAGGCGATGGCATGGCCGTTGCGGACGAGCCAGTCCTGTACGCTCTGGCCGCGCACGGAGCACTTGCCGAGAATGCGCTGATAGCGGTCCTTGCCCTCCGGAATGCAGGTGACCGGGTTGCGGTTGATCCACGCGTCGAGCGCGTTGGCGGCGATCGATCCGCAACGCACGAGCGCGCCATTCGCATCCTTGCACTTCTGGCCAGACTCCGGGGCGTCGACGCCGACGAGGCGGATGCGTTCAGAACGGATGTCGAGCGTGTCTGCATCGATGACGGAGGCCGTGCCGACGATGGCGCCATGCGGCGCGGGCGGCGGGTCGGCTTCTGTGACGGTCGTGCCAGGCGTCTCGGGGCCAGGCGTCTCGGGGGCAGAAGCTTCAGCGCCGCCGCCGCTGGGCGCCGGGAAGGGCACGCCGACATCTTCTCCCCAGACATACCAGGCTGTCGCCAGGACGCCGAGAATAGCGCTGACGACGATGGAGATGGAGCCGGACCGGCCGCGGGAACGGCGTGGATGTGATTTCGTACGGGTGCGCTTTGCCATGCCGCGAACGGTGCGGCCCGCCGGTTACTGAAAGGTTGATTCGGCGGGCTTTATGCCTTGCGCCGGGCGGCTGTGGGGTGTCATTTGCCCGCGGGTTCAGGAGCCACGTCGATGACCGGAGTTGTAGTGGTCGGCGCCCAGTGGGGCGACGAGGGCAAGGGCAAGATCGTCGACTGGCTGTCGAGCCGGGCGGACGTGATCGTGCGCTTCCAGGGCGGCCACAATGCGGGCCACACGCTGGTGATCGACGGAAAGGTATTCAAGCTGAACCTTCTGCCCTCGGGCGTGGTACGCGGCGGCAAGCTGTCGATCATCGGCAATGGCGTGGTGGTCGATCCGTGGCACCTGCTCAGCGAGATCGAGAGCATCGCAAAATCCGGTGTGCATCTTGGACCGGATGACCTGCTCCTCGCCGACAACGCCGTGCTGATCCTGCCCTGGCACAAGGACATCGATGCGGCCCGCGAAGAGGCCGCCGCCGGCGCGCAGATCGGCACAACGCGGCGCGGGATTGGACCGGCCTACGAAGACAAGGTCGGGCGGCGCGCGATCCGCGTTGCAGACCTTGCCGATCCTGCAGCACTCGACCTGAAACTCGATCGCCTGCTTGCCCACCATCGCCCGCTGCGCCTCGGCCTCAACCTGCCGGAGCCGGATGGCGCGCAGCTGAAGAAGGACCTGCTCGCGATCGCGCCTCAGATCCTCGCCTATGCGCAGCCGGCGTGGGAGCGTCTGGACCAGGCCGTGCGGCTTGGCCGGCGCATCCTGTTTGAAGGCGCGCAGGGCGTCATGCTCGATGTTGACCACGGCACCTATCCGTTCGTGACCTCATCAAACGTCGTCTCGGGTCAGGCGGCTGCCGGATCGGGCACGGGCCCCGGTGCGATCAGCTATGTGCTCGGTCTGGCCAAGGCCTACACCACGCGCGTTGGCGGCGGACCATTCCCGACCGAGCAGGACAATGAGATCGGCCAGCGGCTCGGCACGGTGGGCCACGAGTTCGGCACCAATACCGGCCGCGCGCGTCGCTGTGGCTGGTTCGATAGCGTGATGGTGCGGCAGGCATGCGCCGTGTCGGGCGTCACCGGCCTCGCGCTGACCAAGCTCGACGTGCTGGACGGGTTCGACGAGATCAAGATCTGCACGCACTACAAGCTGGGCGATCGCATCATCAGCCACTTCCCCGCCGGCATGACTGACCAGGCAAATGTCGAGCCCGTCTACGAGACCGTGAAAGGCTGGAAAGGCTCCACCCGCGGTGCACGCAGCTGGACTCAGCTGCCGGGCGAGGCCGTAAAGTACGTGCGCCGCCTCGAAGAGCTTGTCGGCAAGCCGGTCGCGCTCCTCAGCACGAGCCCGGAACGTGAAGACGTGATCCTGATGCGGGACCCGTTCGAGAAGTAGCGCGCCTCGAGGCCGACCATCCGTTCGGTTCAGCCATTGGCGATCTTGCCCTAATGCGAAAGCATGATCGCGACGTTCGGCTCCTGCAGCTGGTGCTGTGTCGCGCCTCCCAGGATGAATTCGCGCAGCTTCGAATGGCCATATCCGCCCATAACCAGCAGGTCTGCTGCGTGCGCCTTTACGAAGTCGGAAATTGCTGGTCCGATCTTCCGAGGTCCAATGTCAACTTCGTCAGCGAACGCCTTGATGCCGTGCAAGCCAAGGTGCCGGACCACGTCATTGCCGAGCCCTGCCGTGGCCTCAGGCTTTTCCTTGACGACCGTCAGCACCCGCACCTCGCGCGCAAGCTTCATGATGGGAAGCGCATCGGCCATCGCCCGCGCAGCCTGGCGGCTGCCATCCCAGGCGAGCACGACGCTTCCAGGTGTCTTTGCGGGCAGGTCAGCGGCGCCTGGGCGGAAGATCACGACCGGTCGTCCTGACTGGAACAGCACCGCCTCGGCGACCGAACGCTGTCCATCGAGGCTGTCGACCATGGGGATGAGACATACGTCGCGTGTGCGCGCGTGGAAGCTGACGACGTCGCCAAGCAGGGCCGGCTCCGATTTGGCGAGCAGCGTGCTCACTGTCACACGCTCCGTCGCGGCCTTCTCCGAAAAGGCCGCCAATGCTGCCTTGCAGTTGGCAAGGCTCTTCTGTTCTTCCTGCGCGCACATGGCGCTCAGATTGACAAGACGCTCTGCAAGCCAGTTGCCAGGGGGCTTGAAGTCGACCTGCACTGCAAGCGCGGTGATCCCCGACCCAAGTGTTGCAGCAAACCTGACAGCCTGATCGATCGCGGCAACTGGCGTCGGGTCCGGATAGCTGTCGACGTGGAAGAGTATGTCCTTCACTGCACCTGATCCTGTGTCTGATGGCTGATACCTGGCGACACTAGGCCGTCCGGCTGCTACCTCATTGATGCAGGTCAAGAGATTTCTGCTGCCATCCTTGTTCCACCAGCCGATCGAACAGTTGCGGGCCTGGAGCTTCCAGACTGCAGCTGGATTATGCGGGCGGCGATAAGTCCCGCTCCGTCCGTTCGCCCGATCAGCCTGGCTTTGGCGCAGGGACGCTTGTCGGAGCTGTGGCATTCACGGGTCAGTCATGGGTCAAGCAGCCGCGGGCTCAGGCATGATTCCGGATGTCTGCTTTGATCATCCGGGCGGCTGCGACCCCGTTCATTTCGTCTTCGGCCTGAACGCGATCAGCACATTGCCCGGCGGCTCGCCGAAGCGTGCATAGCCGGACTGTACGAACAACGTGCCATCGCCTGCGATGTAGGGCGCTGAATCGAGGCCGCCACCATGGCCTTCAACGCCGTTCACGGTGTCGGGGAATTCGCGGTTGGTCATATACTCGAAAAGGACCTCGCCGGTCTTGCCATCGAAGATGCGCAGCATGCCCTGCGTCGTGCCGGTGACGACGGCGCCGTCGACCAGTAGCGGGGCAGGCGACATGCCGAGGCGGCACGGCGCAGGGGGACGCGCGGGCGGCGCGGCGGGGGCGTTCGCCACGGTTGGTGCTGCAGCTGCTGGCGTGGCGGGACGCGGAGGCGTTGCAGCCACGCGCGGTGTCGGAAGTTGGGGCGCAGACACAGGCTGGATGCGCCACTCTGGCGCGGGCTTATAGGCCTTCGCCACGGGCATCTCTGCGCCGCAATCGCGCTGGTTCGGCTTGTAGGACCATGCGATCTCACCGGTCATTGCATCGAGCGCGTGGAGGCCGGGACCGAAGTTCGGGTTCTCGCCTGGCGTCGGCGGACGGTTGGGATCATTCATCGGCGCGAAGATGAGCTCGCCATCGAAGGCGAGTCCCCAGTGCGCGCCGCCATTGGCCGAGCCGCGGCCTACCTTGTTCGACCAGACCAGCTGACCGTCATCTGGATTGAGGGCCCAGACGACGCCCGACTTCTGGCCTGCAACAACCAACTCCGATCCGTCCTTGCGTTCGAGCAGCATGGCGGTGGCGCCAAAGTCGTGGTCTGGGCTGTGATATTCGCCGGGCCAGTCGCAGTTGGCTCCGCGGCGGCCGCAGGCGTAATTCCAGATGTCGGCCTTCGTCGCCTGGAAGACCCACTTCCTGGCGCCGGTATCGAGATCATACGCGATGATGGCGTCCGACGTGTCTGTCGCAGGCCACGAGACATTTTCGCCCGTTCCCGCGTAGGCGACATTCCGCTTCGCGTCGATCACGGGCGTCGACCAGATGATGGCGCCAGACGGCCCCCATTGCTGCGTCCCGGTGCGCGAGAGGCGCGTCGGCTGCGCAGGCTCCATGGTCGTGCCGGTCCAGAGCTTGTCGCCCGTAGCCAGGTCGAACGCGATCACGGCGCCCTGTCCCTTGCAGCATTCGTAATCGTCCGAGCCAGCATAGTTCACTTCGATCGCCGACACCGGCGTGATCACCTTGCCGTCATGGACGACAGGCGCGCCGGTGATGCGGTTGTATTCGCTGAGCTGCGCGTTGGAGACCCATAGCCTGCGGCCGGTCCTGGCGTCGACCGCGTGCACGAAGCCTGCAGCGTCGCCCATGATGATCGCGGCGGGCGACTTGTCCGTCGCATCGGCGAAGGTGAGGGAGGAGCGCAGCGTCATTTCGGAGATGTAGCGCCACTTCACGCATCCGGTATTGGTATCGAGTGCGTAGAGCCGCCCCGCATCTGTCGCAGCGATGAAGATGGTATCGCCGACGATCACGGGCTGCGAGCGCATGGTTGGCGTCTGCGGGAACGCAACGACCCAGGCAACCTCCAGCGTTTTCATCTGCTCGCGTGTGAGGCCGGTCTCTGCCGCGGTCTGTGCGCGGTTGGCCGTGTTGGTGACGCCGAACGTGGTCGAGGTCCGCGGCGCGCCGTCGAGGCGCACTTCGCGCGCCTTCACCGGGCAGCGCGCGGCGTTGGTCCACGCATCGTTGTTTCCCTCCGAGGTCGGCAGCCAGTTGATGAGCTGGGCGAGCTCTTCCTTGGGTACGTCCTGCGCCTGGATCTTCATGTACCCGAGCTCGAGTGCGTACTTCACCGTCGCCCGGTTCAGCTGCCGGATGGCGGCAAGCGACGGCGCGCCGCTCTGCTGGCCGCTGTCGTGACAGGATGCGCACCATTGCTGGTAGACCGCCTCGCCGGGGTGTTCGCCGGCCTCGGCCGAAGCGTGCTCAGCTGTAACTTCGCCTGGGCGCGGTGCGCATGCGGATATGGCGCAGGCGACAAGCGCCGCGAGCGCGAACGCGCGGAAACAGGTCATTGAATCTCCTCCCCGGAGCCGTCTTTTGTTTGCGGCAAGGTATCGCCGCCACCCGCCGTGGCAAGGTGAAGGAGGGTCAATGGGGCGTCAGAGACCGCGCTATTCGGCGGCGACGGGGTGCGTGCGCGCCTGTACCGCAGCGCGGCTGGCGAGTGACCAGCTGAGCAGGCGGTCGAGCCCGGTATGGAAACCCTGCGGCTCCCACCGGATGGACTGTTCTGCCTCCATCTGGTCGAGCAGCGGGCCGGACGAGATGGCGGGCGGTCCCTCGCACGACACGAGATCCATCCAGCGCCCGGTCTGACGGGGCGTGCGCTCGTCGAGCAGGGCGCAGACGGATTCTGCGATGTCGATATCGCGGCGTTCGGCGCCCACGGACAAGTCGATGCGCGATAGCGGAGGAGCGGCCTCCGCGGCGCGCAGCAGGCCCGCTGCAAAATCGCGTACCGGCAGCCAGTCCCGCACGATCTCACCGCCATCGGGAATGATGAAGTCGCGATCGTGCATCAGGTGCGCGACAAGGCGCGCCATCAGGGATGTTTGCGGCTGCCACGGCCCGAACGCTTCACCCACGACGCAGGTGACAAGCGGCAGGTCGCAAGCACGCGCCCAGCGGTCCATCAGCGCGGCGGCGGCGCTGCGCGCAGCCTGAACCCGCGTGGGACGAAATTCGCTGTCGTTTGCGGCCTGTTCAGCATGCACGATGCGTAAGCTCTGACGTCGCTCGCCGGAAAAGCTGTCGCGATAGGCGCGGCAGGCCTCGAGCACGGCGTAGGCGGCCCCGATCTCGCCATCCATCAGCGCATCGCCCGGCGCATCAGGCGTGGCGGCGAGATGGATCACGGCGTCGGGTTCAAACTGACGGATCACAGCCCGCATCATCGCGCGGTCCGACGCGTCCGCTTCGAGTCGGGCATAGCCTTCGCGCGCCGCTATTGGTGCGAGAGCAGGCGTGGGCGTCGTGCGTCCGCGCCGGTCAAGATTCATCACATGGTCACCTCGCTCGACAGCAAGACGCACCACAGCGGATCCAACAAATCCGCAACCGCCTGTAACGAGGACGCGCATAAGGCCCCAAGGCTCCAAGGATATCACGTGGGGTTGTTATGGTTAGCGGATCGTTAATCCAGCATCAGCCTTCGTTGACTTTCGGCGTGAAGTCATTGCGTGCGCTCAGTTTCCGGTGCGCTTGAAAGCATAGACCACCTTGTCGAGGCCGAGCAGGACTGTCGCCTCGTCTACCATCGGGAAGTCGAGCGACACGCTGGCGTTGTTTTCCTCGCACGTGAAAGTCAGCATCGTTATGTCGAGCGCCGTGAGGCCGAGGGCGACGGCGTCCCCGGCAGGATCTGGCAGCTTGCCCTCAAACAGCGCGCGTGGGGGCACGATATTGGTGCTGTAGACTGGCTTGCTGCAGGTGACGATCGGCGGTCCGGAGGACGCGTCTGCGGTAAGCTTGAATTTCGTGAAGCCGGGATCGGGGGCCGGTTCCTCGCCCTGATTGTCCCACCATGGTGCGACGCGCGCCGCGGTCAGCTCCCACGTGCCGAAGAACGGATTGCGCGGCGTGATCGCGTCGACGCCCTCGGCCGGTGTGTCGGCTGCGGGTGAGCAGGCTGCCGCAAGCGCGAGAACTCCGACGATTATTCCACGCAAGATCAATCCTCACCCGCTGTCCGGCCGTCTGCATAACAGGCGCGGGCTGCGAAGGGAAAGAGCCGCAGCCGCTGGGTTATACGTCGCGACGTGTGAAGACGTGTGCGAGTGCAATGGCGCCTGCGGTTGCGACGTTGAGGCTGTCCATCGCGCCGGCCATCGGGATCGAGACGCGGCGGCTGTGCGCCATCAGGTTGGCGGGCAGGCCGGGGCCTTCCGCGCCAAGCACAAGCGCGAGGCGAGGTGGAGGCGCGAGGCTCGCCAGGTTCTCGCCGCCGCTGGGCGAGAGCGACCATGTTTCGATGTCTGCATCGGCGAGCGCCGCGAGAAGCGACGCCCCATCGCCGCCGTGCGCGAAGGGCAGGCTGAGGGCGGCGCCTGAGGAGACGCGGATCGACTTGCGGTAGAGCGGGTCGCAGCTGGTCTCGTCCAGCAGGACGGCTGCGGCGCCGAACGCCGCCGCGTTGCGGAAACAGCCGCCGACATTGTCATGGTTCGACAGGCCGACAAGGACGAGCAGCGTGAGCGGGCCAGCGGGGAGGCTGGCCAGGAGTTGTCGCGCCGTCGGATCGTCATTGCGTTGCGCCAGGGCGAGCACGCCGCGGTGGAGATGGTACCCCGCGAGGCCGTCCATAACGGGCTGAGGCGCGGTGTAGACCGGGGTCTGCGGAAGCTGCGCAAGCAGCGGCGCGAGTGCTTCGATGCGTTTTTCCGAGAGAAAGACCGAATCGATCGCAAAACGCCCAGCGCGGATCAGCTGTTCGAGCGCAATCACGCCCTCGACGATGAAGCGCCCCGCGCCGCGATCGAGGTCGCGGTCCTTCAGCATGCGATAGGGCGCAATGCGCAGATCGTCGCCGGAGGAGAGTGGGATAAGCACAGCGGTTTGTGACGCGTGCAGGCGGCTTGGGCAAGCGAGGTCTGGGAGGCGGAAAGACGCTGGACCCGGCCAAAAAAGAAAAGGCCCGCTCCTGCGAGCGGGCCTTTCTGTTTTTCTGTTGCGAGATCGACTAGAGGTCGATGTCGGCGTCGCGCAGGTCGCGGGTTGCGCTGGCGCGGGAGACGTTGCCAGCTTCGAGCTCTTTCTTGTCGAGGCCGCCGTCCTTGTTTGTGTCGAGATCGGCAAAGCGGGTCCGGACAGAAGCCATCGTGCCGGTCAGCTCGTCGATCTGCACCTTGTTGTCGGCGTTGTTGTCGAGTGCGCCGATCGTACGCGAGTCCATCAGCTTCGCCTGCAGATCGTTGCGGACGTTGGAGACGGTCTCGTCAGCCCAGCGATAGTTGACCCGGAAGTACATCATCTCTTCCCAGGACTGCTCGCCCCAGGTGACGTTGATGGTCGGGTCCGGATTGGCCTTGTTGTGCTCGGAGTTGTCGTAGATCCACTTGGCGACCAGCTTGGTGCCGGCCTTGATGTGGATGGGATCCACTGGATCGTAGTCGCGCTGCCAGTTGAAGTCGTATTTCGGCAGGCTGAGCAGCATCGTTTCCTTGCCGTCCGGGGCAATCTGCTTCAGCTCGACCGACCAGCCGCGATAGTGGGCGTGCGGATAGAGCGTGTAGAGATAGGCGTCGGCCGGGAATTCGAGATAGGCGATCTCTGTGTGGCGCGCCTCGCCCTTCGGGATCTTCAGCGCGAAGTCGGAGATGACCGTCGAGCGCTTGATGAACTCAGGCGCCTGTTTCAGCGTGTAATAGCCGATCTGGGTCTGGTCCGTCGCCGACTTGCCGGTCGTCGTGTAGTGCATCGAGAAGGACAGCTTGCCGCCGGCAGGAACCGGAGCGCCAGCGCCCGCGGCGATGACCTGAGGTTCGGCCCCCGGCGTGTAGGAGCCGACCGAACCGCCCGGGATGCGGGCAGGCTTCGCGCCGCGATCAGGCGAGTGGTTTGACGTCACGTGGTGCAGCACGGACCGCGCGCCTGGCTTCACGGCAATCGCCTTCAGCCAGGTATCTTCCATGAACGGGTTGTCGATGCGCATGTTCTGATATTCGACCGTGCCGGCGGACGGCACGTCGAAGGACGGCAAGGTCACGATCACGTCCGGTTTGCCGAGGGCGGTGGGCCATTCCGGCGCAACGCCAGCGGTTTCCTTCAGGAGGTCGGAGCCCGCACCGCGCGGCGCCCCGGCGCGAACCCAGTGGATCAGCGTCTTGGTCTGATCGGCGCTCAGCGCGTGGTCATTCTGGAACGTGCCGATATGCGGATCGGCGAAGTAGGGGGGCATGCGGTCGGACATGACCGACTCGAGGATCATCGGCGCGAACGACTTCACGACTTCGTAGGAGTCGAACTTGAACGGGGCGATGCCGCCCTCCTGGTGGCAGGCGACGCACTTCGCCTGGATGATCGGCGCAACTTCCCTGGAGTAGGAAATGTTGGCGTGCTCGGCGACCTTGCCGCGCTCGGCGAACGGGATGGCGGCGCCGCTCTTCACTTCGATGCGCGGACTGGCGACCGGCTTGCCTGCCAGCACGGCATCAATCGCCTTGGCGGCTTCCGTTACTGGACCGTGGTAAGCCACCTTGAAGCCGGTCTTCGGCGCGATGACGAAGACTTCGCCTTCACGCTGGATGCCGAGATCCTCGCCGACGAGCTGCAGCTCATCCATCAGGACCGGCATCGTGAACTTCTGGGCTTTGGCCTCGGCGGCTGTCGCCTCGCGCGACTGGCCCGGGGTCGAGTTGATCATGTAGAACAGGACGCCCTGGTCCTTGTAGGTGTCCTGCACCTTCGCCAGCGCGCGGGCGCCTTCACGCGAAAGCTTGCCGCCATTGGTCTGCGACATCAGGACGATGGCCGGCGCGTGCTTGAAGTAGAACAGTTCGTGCGCGAGGCGCGTGGTGTCGGTGAGCTGGAAGTTGCCAGCCCGCTCCGGCGCCAGGCCCGTCGTGGGGGCGGGGGCGGCGATCACCGCGCTGACGCCAGCGACAGCAATCACGGCCGCGAGCGCACTCGTCATCAGGACACGTTTCATTCCAGCTCTCCCTCTGGCGCCCGTCAGGCGGGCCTTCGCACCCATGAGATCGGGCGCTGTGTAATTGGAATTCCCATTATTCATTCCGGGCGAAAAATCGTCAACGCGGCAGGGTCTTTTCCCGGCCTGAAATTGCCCGTTTTCCGGTCACAAACGTGATAGCCGGCAAGGTCGGCCCCCAGAATGAGCGAGAAGCGACAAGACCGATGCCTTTGACCCTACGGCAGTATGTGCGGGCGCCGCAGAATCAAAACGGCCCGGAACGAGGTTCCGGGCCGTAGGGACGTTGATCGCTGATCGGACCGATCAGGTCCAGCGAAGGTCGCTCTGCACTGCGGGCAGCACGCGGATGCGCTTGCCCGTCGCCGCGAAGATCGCGTTGGCCACAGCCGGCAGAACCGGCGGCAGCGCGGGCTCGCCAAGACCGGTCGGCGAGTTGCTCGAGATGTGGAAGTGGCTGTCGATCTGCGGCGCATAATCCATGCGCAGCAGCGGCATGTCCTGGAAGTTGGACTGCACCGTCCGGCCTTTGTCGAAGGTGATCTTCTGGTGCATCTCCGAAATGCCGTCGACGATCGAACCCTGCACCTGGTTGTGTGCATTGGTCGGGTTGATGATCGTCGAGCCGACGTCACCCACCGACCAGACCTTCTGCACGCGCCAGGAGCCGTTCTGCTCGACCTTCACCTTCGCAACCTGGGCAAAATAACCCTGGTGGGAGAAGTAGAAGGCGACACCCATGCCCGTGCCCTTCGGCAGCGACGTGCGGCTGGCCCAACCGGAGCGCTGCCGGACAACATCGAGAACGTCGGCCATTCGCTTTGCGTTCATCGGGCCCTTTTCGCCCGACACGGCCGCAGCCGGCGCGTTGAGCAGGTCGATCCGGAATTGAAGCGGGTCCTTGCCTGCGGCGATGGCCACTTCGTCGATGAACGACTGATAGGCGAAGCAGACAGCGTTAGACACCGGCGCGCGCAACGGGCCTGTCGGCATGTTGCCCGGAACGAGCGACTGGCCGTAGGTGGTGTTTGCGATGAAGCCCGACGGAAACTCCGTCGGCGGCGAGGTGGCGTTTCCAAGTGCGCGGCCATTGGCCCCGAAGGTGACGAAGTGGTTCGTCAGGGCCACAAGATTGCCCTGGGCATCGAGTCCGGCGCGGAAGTTGTGGTAGCCGCCGGGGCGATACGGATTGTGTTGCGTGTCCTGCTCGCGCGTCCAGAGCAGCTTCACGGGAACGCCGGCTTGCTTTGAGATCGCCGCCGCCTCGACCATGTAGTCGTTGGCCAGGCGTCGGCCAAAGCCGCCGCCGCAACGGATCATGTGGCAGGTGATCTTGTCGGCGGTGACGCCGAGTGCTTCGGCAACCAGCCCTATGCCCTGGCCGGGTAGTTGTGTCGGCGCCCAGATTTCCACAGTGCCATCTGCCTTGGCGTGGGCCGTGCAGTTCTGCGGTTCAAGCGGGGCGTGAACGAGGAACGGATAGGTGTAGGAGGCCTCCACCTTCTTTGCAGCACCATTCACGGCCGCTTCTGAAGCCGCCCAGTTTGCTTCCGTGGGGGCCTTGCCCTGCGGGCCAAGGAAGGCTTGCGGCTTGGCCTTGGCGAGCGCGCTCGCCTGGCTGTCGAACGAAGCGGTGGAATGATCGGCGGCTGCGCCTTCGTTCCACTGGATCTTCAGCTTCTTGGCCGCTTCCTTTACGGTCCACCAGTCGTCGCCGACGACAGCGACGCCATCGAGCAGGCCCATGAGCGAGGCGCCGACCTGTTTCACCACGAATGAGTCAGTGATGCCGGGCAGTGCCTTGATCTCGGCCGTGTTGGCGGAAACAATCTTGCCGCCAAACACAGGGCACTTCACGAAGTGCGCGTATTTCATCCCATCGACCTTGACGTCGATGCCGAAGATGGGTTCGCCACGCACGATCTTTGGCGAGTCCCAGTTCCGCATGGACTTGCCGATGATCCGATAGTCTTTCGGGTCCTTCATCGTCAGGGTTGCGGGCTCCGGCGGCGTCAGCTTTGCCGCGTCCGCGACGAGGTCGCCATACGGGATCTTCTTGTTGGTCGCTGCGTGGACAACCATCGACGGCTCTGTCGTAAGCTCGCTGACTGGCACCGCGAGGCGGGCAGCTGCCGCAGCAAGCAGCATCTGGCGCGCGGCGCGGCCAACCTGCCGTTGCGGAATCCAGTGTTGCGGGGTCGCGAACGAACCGCCGGCGATCTGCTGGCCATAGCGTTTCTGGTCCGCATCGCCCTGTTCGATGACGACCTTGGACCAGTCGGCGTCGAGCTCTTCGGCGATCAGCATGGGCAGCATCGTCTTGATGCCTTGACCGATCTCCGGGTTCTTCGACATGATACGAATCGTGCCGTCAGGCGAGATCGCGACGAAGTTGTTCATGTCGACGACGGGCGCGGCAGGCTTCGCCGGCGCTGCAGCGATAGCGGGGGCGCCATCGGTTGTGTCCGCCGGCGTCACGCAGCCAGCGAGGACGAGGCCGCTGCCTGCTGCGAGCAGGAAGAAGCGGCGCGATGTGTTGATGGTGATGTTGCCGTCAGCCATGGCTCAGACCTCCCGCGTGTCTTTGGTGTCAACGCCCGCGGCCGTCTTGATGGCCTCGCGGATGCGGACATAGGTGCCACAGCGGCAGGCATTGCCCTGCATCGCCATGTCGATGTCCTTGTCGTTCGGTTTTGGGTTCTTGTTGATGAGGGCGGTCGCCGCCATCACCTGTCCCGCCTGGCAGTAGCCGCACTGCATGACATCGACGTCGAGCCATGCCTTCTGGACGGCCTGTCCGGTCTTCGTCTCGCCGATCGCCTCGATCGTGGTGACGCGCTTGGCGCCGACCGACGACACCGGCGTGACGCACGCGCGCGCCACTTCGCCATCGAGGTGCACGGTGCATGCGCCGCACATCGCGATGCCGCAGCCGAATTTTGTGCCCTTAAGGTCGAGTTTGTCCCGCAGGACCCACAGGAGCGGCATTGCGCCGTCCACATCGACTGTCTGGGTCTTCCCGTTCACGTTGAGTGTGTAGGTTGTCATTTGGAGCTCCGCGGGCGTGTTTCCGGAATAGTCGATCCGGTTCCTCCGCCCAGTTTCTAACCCGCGACGCACGTGCCCCGATAAAAGCGGCGCACGCCTTGCGGGAATCCATAGCGCGAGGTTTGGCGAACGCCAATGACAGCGCAACCGGGCTGGCCGGAAATCTCTATGGCGCCGAAACACGCTTGCGCGAGGCGCCCGCACCATGTGGGGTTTTGCGAGCCATTCTCAGCTGGTGGGGCCATAAGCGTTGTCGTTCGCCAAGGCAAACGCTGGCGGCCGATGCTGTGCCGGCCCGGCCACTATCCGGCAGGTGGTACTGGCGGCGTCTTTTCCTGGATCGTCAGCAGGTAGGCGACGATGTCGTACTCATGGCCCTCGCCAAAATGGAAAACCGGCATCCGCCGCAATGAAACCGGCCGCGACGCATGCAGGTCGTCGGCGAGCCAGTCGGCCCGGTAGTTCTGCAAGGCGCGTCGCAATGGAGGCGCAGCAGCATTGCGGCTCTCGCCCGTCGTCCCGGTTGCGTGGCAGTCCGAGCAGAGATCCTGAACGACCTGATAGCCGCTCTCTGCGTCGCCAGACTGCCAGGCAGGCGCAGGCTCGGTCGAGCAGGCTGCAAGGGACGCTGCCGCAAGTAACAGCATTGGCATGCGCATGTGTGATGTCCCAGCGGTCGGAGGCTCGACCCAGGCACCGATACTGTGACAGCGACGGCGGCGGCGATTGCGCGCGATCAAACCGGATGGACGAATCTTCCGGCATCCCACGTTGATCGGTCCGACAGGTCCTGTCCCCGGAAGGCCATGACCACGCCAAACGCCAGCGCGGCGCGACAGAGCATCATGGCGATCGCGCCCGGCGCGGCGAGGTGCACGCCCATTGCGTCGGTCTCGTCCGGCAGCCTGAGCTGCCGCGGCCCGGTGTGACGTGGCCCGCCATAGACGAGACCTCTTGGAATCGTGAGATCAACGCCGACACGGCATTAACGCTGCCATAGCCCTTGCCGAGCTGCGTGGTTTCGAGCGCGTCAGGCACCCTTGAAGACCGGCGCGCGTTTCTCGACGAAAGCCTTGGCGGCTTCCGCATGATCTGCCGTCTGAGCGGTGCGCGAATGGTTCAGCGCCTCGGTGTCGAAGGACAGCAGCATATCGCCCTTCTCGGCGATGTTGAGGTTGCGCTTCATGAGCCCTTGCGTGATGCGCGCGCCGTTGGCGAAGCGCCTCGCCAGCGCCATTGTCTCGGCCTCGAGCTCCCTGGGATCAACCGCGCGGTTCACCATGCCAATCCGCTCCGCCTCCTCCGCGATGATCACGTCGGAGAGGAGGTAAAGCTCCTTTGCCTTGGCCGAGCCAACCAGTTGCGTCAGAAAATACGTGCCGCCGAAATCGCCCGAGAGCCCGACCTTCGCGAAAGCTGTCGTGATCTTCGCGCCGCGCGCGGCAATCCGGAAATCGCACGCCAGGGCGATCGACAGGCCCGCGCCCGCCGCTGCGCCGGGGATGGAGGCGATGGTGATCTTCGGCATGTCGTGCAGCCAGCGCGAGACTTCCATGCTCTGACGCAGCGCATGCGCTGCCTGCTCGGGCGAGCGGCCGTGGTTCGCGCCGCCGTCCGTTGCCGCAAATCCCTTCACGTCGCCGCCGGCGCAGAAGGCGCCGCCTGCGCCCGTGATGACGATGGCTCCGACCTCCGGATCCGCCGCAAGTCGTGGCAGCGCTTCAAGCAGTGCGCCAAGCATAGGCTGTGACAGCGCGTTGCGCGCCTCGGGCCGGTTCATCGTGAGGATGGCGACGCCGTCCTGCCTCGTTTCCAGAAGGTCGGCCATGGCGCATCTCCCTGTCTTGTTATGGCTCCGGGATAGGACTGCAGAATCGTGCGCGCAAGCGCGCCGGCTGCCAGCCTATTTGGCGTGTTGCGAGACGCTCTCGCGTGATGCGACAGGCGAGTGGACGCCCAGCGTGATGTCGGCAGACCCGCAAACCGGACAGAGCAGCTCCGGCGTCACGGCCGCAATCTCCGTCTGTACGCCCACGCGCAGCGCGATTGGCGCCGGATCGAGCGGGGTCTTCGCGCCGCAATCATGGCAGGCGACCAGCAAGAGGTGATCGTTGTTGAGAACGTCACGGAACTTCATCGTAGTTACCCCACACAACTCGCCTCTCTTGTGGAGGCTCAGCCCTGTGGAGAAATCCTGCACCGGGCATTTGCGAAAAGCGATTCGGAAGTTCGTGCGCCGCGTGCGTGGCCAGGCGGCGGATTTCCGAAATTCGTCGTGAATCGCGCCCATCCGCCAAATCCATACGTGTCTTGAGGACAAGTGTATACGACATTTTGTAAAACACGCTTGACTTCAAGATCGGGAATTGTAAAAGAAGCTTTACCAAACGACAAAGAGGTTTGTCATGTCGACCGAAGCTTCAAGACCAACGCGAAGGGCCGCAGGTGTACTGACCATGGGTGTTGGCGCTGCGCTGCTGTCGGCGACCGGCCAGCCGACGCCGAAGGTGATGGCCCGCCTCGCCGAGCTTGGGCTGCCCGACCTCGCCGCCCGCCTCGCCGTCCATGCTTTGCCGGTTGTCCTTGTCGTCAGCGCAGTCCTCCTGGGCCGGGCGCTGGGCAAGGGCCGGAGCAAGACGGTGCGCTGGATCATCTACGCGCTGCTTGGCGGCGTCGTTGGGTTCTTCACGGGCTACACGATCGACATTCTGGTCGGCCTGCCTGCCTTCATCCAGGCGGTAAACGGTCCGCTGGCCGCGCCGTCCGTGACCGACATTGCTCTCTGGGCGATCGGCGCGATGTTCATCGTCCTGGGGCTCATGATGGCGGCGCTTGCGGTCTTCGGTTCGCCAGCTGCCCATGCAATTGAGCTGGAGCCGGATGACGATCCCGAAGCCATGGACATCAGGAAGGCCGAGCGTGGGATCTTTGGCCTTAGCAGCGCAGGCGCGTTCGCCACTGGCATTGCAAGCATCGCGCTCGCGATCGCCCAGCAGTCGGGAGACGGCGCCACACTTGGACCAAGCATCATCGCGCTCGTCGCGGGCGCCGCCAGCGTCTTCGCCAGCATCATCCTGTGGAATCTGATGGACGAACTCCAGCGTCGTCAGGTCGTGAACGCCTATGCCGTCTCGGCCGTGATCCTCACCGCTGGAGCGTTTGTCTGGTCGATCGCGGAAGTGCAGGGGCTTGTGCCGCCGTTCAGCGCAAGCGCAACCTTTGTGGTGATTACCCTCGCGCAGACCATAGCCGTCTTTATCATCACGACAGCCGCCGCAGGCAATGCCCGCGTAAAGAAAAGGCGGGCCGCATGAAGAACCAGCTGCGCGTCCTGAGAGCCCAGCGAGCCTGGAGCCAGGCCGACCTTGCGGAGAAACTCAAAGTGTCCCGACAGACCATCAACGCGATCGAGACCGGCCGCTACGATCCCTCCCTGCCGCTCGCCTTTACCATTGCGGGACTCTTCGAGCTGAGCATCGAGGCGATCTTCTCGCCCGAAGATGCCGAAGCCGGCCACTAGCGCCGGCCCCGACTGACCGAACCACCAGCGAACATTGACTGTTCAACCCTCAACCCTCCCCAGGAGAGACAAGATGAATACCGCCCGGACCCTTGCCGCCTCGATCGGACGTGGCGTGCGCCGCACGATCGCCACCACCCTGATCGCAGCCTCCGTGCTTGGCGCACCAGCGCTCGCCCAGCCCGCCATGTGGGCCGTCAAGGACGCTGACTCCACCATCTACCTGTTCGGCACGGTCCACCTGCTGAAGCCTGAAACACAGTGGAAGACCGAGAAGCTCGAAGCCGTGATCAAGGAAGCCGAACAACTCTGGCTCGAACTGCCCACCACCGATGCGGAAGCGTTGGCGCCGCAGATGATGCCGCTGATCTCGCAGTTCGGTCTTGCGCCGGCAACGCCTTTGTCATCGAGCCTTTCGCCCGACGAAATGAAGACGCTTGACGAGGCCGCAAAGCTGGCGGGACTGACCGGCGCGCAGCTCGATATCTTCCGTCCGTGGTTTGCCGCCCTCACCATCTCGACATCGGCAATGGTCCGCGCCGGCTATGACCCTGCTTCCGGCGTCGATGGCAAGATCGAGGCGGCCTTCAGCGCGCGCAGCGTCAAGCCCAACGGTCTCGAAACTCCCGAACAGCAGATCAAGGTGTTCGCAGGCATGGAGCGCGACGACGAACTCGCCTACCTCCGCGAGACTCTGGAGGAGTACCAGAACGCGGCGACCATGCTCGACGGGATGGTCGATCAGTGGTCACGAGGCGACATCGCGGCGATGGAGGAACTCTTCGTCACCGAGATGCGCGATGCTTCGCCGGAGCTCTACGCCGCGCTCCTGCCCAATCGCAACGCCAACTGGGTCGGCCAGATCGAAGAGATGCTGAAAGGCAAGGGTACGATCTTCATCGCCGTCGGCGCCGGCCACCTGATCGGTGAAGACAGCGTGCAGGCCATGCTCAAGGCCAAGGGCATTGAGTCGGTCCGCGTCCAGTAGCCAGGCCAGTCCGGCGCCACGAGCGACATAGGATCCGGCCCACGACAAACGTCGACACGGACTTGCGGCGCCGCCCTCCATGCGGCGCCGCTTCTCTTTTGTGAGCGGCTCCTCGCGGCCACGTCTTGCAAGCCGCGCGTAATCGCGCATCTTCAGGGCATGGCCGGTTCAACCGCTGACATTCTCGGGCGATATCTCCGCGACGCCCGGCGCATCGTGGTTTTTACGGGCGCCGGCATCTCGACGGAGTCCGGCATTCCGGATTTCCGCTCGCCCGGCGGGGTGTGGTCGCGGATGAAGCCGATCTATTTCCAGGAGTTCGTCGGCTCCGAGGCCAGGCGCCGCGAGGCATGGACGCGCGTCTTCTCCGGCGCCGCCGGCTGGGTTGGAAAAGAGCCCAATGCCGGCCACGCCGCCGTGGCGCGGCTGGTCCACGCCGGCAAGGCCTCGTCCGTCATCACCCAGAATGTCGACAACCTGCACCAGGCCTCCGGCGTGCCCGACCGCCATGTCATCGAACTTCACGGCAACGCCAGCTACGCCACCTGTCTCGAATGCGGCGTGCGTCATGAGCTGGATGAGCTGCGCCCCATCTTCGTCGACCGCGGCGAGATTCCAGCATGCCGCGCCTGCGGCGGTCTGGTGAAGACCGCGACGATTTCCTTCGGCCAGCAGATGCCGGAAGAGCCCATGCTCGCGGCCGAGGCCGAGACACAGGCCTGCGACCTCTTCCTCGTCCTGGGGTCCTCGCTCGTCGTCACGCCCGCCGCGCATTTTCCGGTGAAGGCAAAGCAGTATGGCGCCAGACTCGTCATCCTCAACCGCGAGCCGACCCAGCTCGACGATCTCGCCGACCTCGTCCTCCACGACGAGATCGGCCCGACGATGACAGCCGCGATGCGGGATCTGAATTAGCGAGGAGCGGAAATGGCGGTGCTCTACTTCGCCCGCCGTCCCTTTCTGCTCTGCATCCATGTCCTGAACAGCACCACCGGCGCACCCACCACACGCAGCACCGACACGCACATCAAGAGCCCGTACAGCTTGAGTCCGGCCAGCACGGCGCCCGCCTCAAATGACTTCGGCTGCAGCTCGGTGAGGTTCAAATTCTGCTGCAGCGCCGTCTTCGCATCCTGACTGAGGAAGAACGCAAACACATCGAGCCCTCCCATGATGGCTTGCGACAGGAAATTCCAGACCACGAATCCCTGTCCCGCACTCGCGCCGAACAGCTTGTCTTCGATGCGTGGCGGCAGCAGCGTGTAGGCATAAGCCATCGCCGCGATCACCGGCACTGCCGTGAGGTGCGACAGCATCCCGCCGATGTCATCGCGCAGCAGCTGGCCCGGGCTGAACTTCCTGCGCGGCGTCATGGCGCCGCCAAGATCGTGTGGCTTCCAGATGCCGGCGATGTCGTCGATTGCGTGCGCCGCGGCGTCCGCAATCGCGATGCCTGCGAAGATGCAGAACAGCAGGTGGGCGGGGTTGGTCGGCAGCGTTGGCCGAATGATTGGTGAGACCACGGCGAGCCAGAAGATCGAGACGATCGACAGCAGGCCGACGTAAATCCAGTAAAGACCGATGCGCCGCGAGCCTGCCGGCCGTGGCGCAACGACGCCTACCACGCCAGCTCCTTGCCGTTCCACGCCAGGAACCGGCCGGTCGAAGCAATGTCGAGCTTGTCGATCAGCTTCACAAGGTTCGCCGCGCTTTCATCGGTCGTGAGCTGCGCGCCTTCTCCGCCCATGTCTGTCTTCACCCAGCCCGGGTTCACGATCAGCACCGGAATGCCGTGCGGTTTCAGCTCGGTTGCAAGCCCGCGCATCAGCCGATTCCGCGGTTTGCGCCAGTGATCAGGGCAACGGCCATCGTCGTGCGCTCAGCGTGTCGGTACCGGCTTGTCGCCGCGATAGTCGTAGAAGCCGCGGCCGGCCTTCTTGCCCACCCAGCCGGCTTCTACGTACTTAACCAGAAGTGGGCAGGGGCGATACTTCGTGTCGGCGAGGCCATCGTGCAGCACCTGCATGATGGAGAGACAGGTATCGAGGCCGATGAAGTCGGCCAGCTCCAGCGGCCCCATCGGATGGTTCGCACCCAGCTTCATTGCGGTGTCGATCGACTCCACCGTGCCGACGCCTTCATACAGCGTGTAGACCGCCTCGTTGATCATCGGCATCAGCACGCGGTTGACGATGAAGGCGGGGAAGTCCTCCGCATTTGTCACATGCTTGCCCAGACGCTCCACGATGTGGACGGCTGCGTCATAGGTCTGCTGGTCTGTCGCAAGCCCGCGGATGACCTCGACCAGTTTCATCAGCGGCACAGGGTTCATGAAGTGCAGGCCGATGAAACGCTCCGGCCGGTCCGTCGCTGCGCCAAGGCGTGTGATTGAAATGGACGAAGTGTTGGTCGCCAGCATCGCCGCCTTCGGCAATTTCAGGCAAAGCGCGTCGAAGATGGCGCGCTTGACCGATTCCTTCTCGGTCGCCGCCTCGATCGCAAAGTCGACATGGGCGAAATCCTCAAGCGAGGTCGTGGTACGGATACGGCGCATCCCGGCATCGCGTGCGTCCGAGGAGATCATCTGGCGGTGAACCTGCCGGTCCATGTTGCGCTGGATCGTCTTGACCCCGGCTTCCAGCCGCTCCGCCGAAACATCGTTCAGCATAACGTCGAACCCCGCCAGCGCGCAGACATGCGCGATGCCGTTGCCCATCTGCCCTGCGCCGACGATGCCTATGGTGCGAATTGCGGTCATTCTACTCAAAGTCCGTCCATGGGTTTGGCCTTGAATGGAGTCAGGCTAGCACGCGGCGAGGCAAGCGCGAGGCAAGGCTATTCGCACATGCACAACAGGGTGGGAAGAAGCCCCGCACTGTGTCCTTTGCGCACCTGCATGCCGCGCCGCTCACGGCCGCGTGAGGCGGCCGCTGCCAGCTGCCTGTCCCGCAGCGGCTTTTTCCCCTTCGACGCCGATCCAAGCCGGGTATATTAGTGCGTTAGAGGCTGGCGCTGTCTGGAGAGACGCTGGCCACATCGGAGGATTGAGATGCTGAAGTGGATGTGTGCAGCTGCAGCTTCGCTGGCGTTCGCGGGGCCTGCCCTGGCCCAGAAGACTGACCTGCCGGACCGCCCGGCCAAGCAGACGACGCCATTCGACGTCGCCGCCATGAAAGAAGGCAACACGCTGCTCAAGGCAAACGGCACGTGCATGGCGCAGTACATCGTCGGCGCCAACGGCCGCGCCAAGGACATCACCGTCGACTGCACGCACGCCGACATGGCGCCGTACGTCTCGCGCACGATCGAGACAGGTGTGTGGGATGCTGAAGTCCTCGAGAAGGAATTCCTGGATTCGCTGCCAATGCGCCAGATCTTCAACTACGGCACTGGCCTTGCGGGTCCCGATCCGCGCGGCGAGAAATCCCCGGTCCTGGTCGATGGCCTGCGCGAACGCGATATCGCCGCCGCACTCGCCAAGGTCGATCAGGAAGGCATGTGCGATGTGAAGTATACCGTCGGCGCCAACGGCAAGCCCAAGGACGTGGAGCCAAACTGCACCCCGCCCGAATACAACGACCTGATCGTCGCAGCTGTCGCCAGGATGGTCTTCGAGCCCGCCCAGAAAGGCGGCGCTCCAACCGACTGGCCCGGCATCAACATGCCCGTGAAACTGACCAAGCCTGAAGGCTCCTAGGCTGCAGGGCCAACGGAAATCGGAAAACCAGTCATGGGCCGCCTGCGCGAGGCCTTCTGGCGCGCCTGACTGGTACACTTTGCTCCGACGTTGAGCTCCGACGTTGACAGCCCAAAAAGAAAGAGCGGGAAAGCCTCCGGCCTTCCCGCTCTCCTTTTTTCAGGCGCTTGGCGCGTCTAGTAGACGGCGCGAAGGCGCGTATACCAGAACCCGCCATTCATGCCGAACGGCCCGCCCGAGCGCGGATAGACCTGACCGTCAGCCAGGCTGTTGGTCAGCGCATAGACCGGGTTGGTCGTGGAGGGGGCGATCCTGTCGGGATACTCGTCCGTCAGGTTGTTGACGCCAACCGTCAGCGTGTAGGTGTCTGACAGGGTGTAGCTGACATCAAGGTCGAGAAGGACCTTCTCGCCGAATGTCTGACCCGGATACTCCAGCTGGTTGGCCCACTCGCTGTAGTAGTTGGCCCGGCCGTTGACGGTGAAATCACCCATCTGCCAGCCACCTGCCGCCACCAGACGGTGTTTGGGGGCGATGTTGGAGACGTTGAAGCGCTGGGCGGCGCTGATGACCAGCGGATTGAAGTCCTGCACTTCGCTCTTGTTGTAGTTGTAGGCGAGCGAGAGCGTGAGGTCTCCGCCCATCAGATCCGTTCCGTAGGTGGCGATGGCGTCGACGCCTTGCGTCGTCACGTCGAACCCGTTGGTGAAGTAGTTCACATCACCGCCGAGGCCGACGGCCGACAGAGAGGGAAGCGCCAGAAGGTTTGCCGCCGAGACCGTAAAGGTCTGAGACAGGCCGATCCGGTCCTTCACCTCGATGGAGTAGCCATCCACCGTGACCGTCAGAGCGTCCATCGGCTTCAGAATGAAGCCGAGGCCATAGTTGACTGACTCTTCAGGATCCAGCGAGCCCTGCGCCCCATAGAACTGGGCGATGTCGCTCGACACCGGATATGTGCCCGTCTGAACCTGGTTCCCGGACCGGAAGTTCGTCGTGATGATCTGGGTGTTGTTCTGACCGGGCGAGGGAGCGTGGAAGCCCGTGCCCACCGTACCGCGGATCGAGAAGGCGTCGTTCACTTCGTAGATGGCGTTCAGCTTGCCGACGAGGGCCGAGCCGAAGGAGGTGTAGTCTTCATAACGGATCGCCGCGCCGACGCTCAGCTGGCTCGTCACGTCCGTCTCGGCGCCAACATAAACGCCATAGTTCGACTGGCTGCTCTTGCCGGCGAATGTGGGGCTGGTGCCGCCATAGCCGCTGGCGGCCGGGGGCTTGGTGGCGGTGATGCCGGCAGGAGCGTAAACGCCGGGCGAGACGAGGTTGTAGAGTGGCTGGACGGCGTAGGGACCTGCGCCATAGGATTGTGGATCGCCAGCGGTCTTTTCGTACTCCTCGTTGCGGTATTCTGCACCCGCCGACAGCGTCACCGGGCTCGCAAAACCGAGGTTCACCGGATAGGTGAAATCGGCGTTCATAACCTGCTCGGTCTGGATCAGCTTGCCAAACTGGAAGCTGGTCTGGCTCTGCGGACCATAAGACGGGCTCACAGACTGATTCATCGACAGATCAAGCGAGTTGCGGGCGAAGGTGGCCGAGAAGTCATAGGTCAGGCCGCTTGCGACCTCACCCCTGATGCCGCCGGTGCCATAGGCCTGATCGACCACGCCGATAAAGCGCGGGGTAAAGCCGCCCGGAAATACGGAGCTGAAGTTGAATGTATTGGTGTCATTGACGAAACCGCCGGCCGGGCAGGTGGCGTTGCCGGTCGGGCAGGGGGTCAGGTAGAGGGTGGTATAGGCGGAGTTCCGGCCCGGCGAACGGGTCGACGGCGTGCCTGTTCCGACATCAACCACCAGCGGCACGGGCGCGCTGATGGGCGGGCGGTAGTTGAAGCTCTGATCGGCTTCGCTGCCGGCGAGGTTGACGGTCAGGTAGACTTCGCTTTCCGCACTCAGATCATAGCCAGCGTTCAGGAAGGTCTTCCAGCCATTCGAGGGGGAGGAGCCCCAGATCTGTGCCGGACCATCGGGCGCATTGGGAATGCGGTTGGCGACGGCCGGGTTCGTCCGCGCCAGCTCCAGCGCGATTGGGCGCGTGGCGCCGCGGCTGGTGCCTTCATCATCATACCACTCGCCGGCCACCGTCACAAAGCCGGCGCCGCCGAGGTCAAAGCCGCCCTTGGCGGCAAGCTGCGTGCGGACGCCATCACCCTCAAAGGCCTGGCCGTAAATGGCCTGGACTTCAAAGCCTGCGTCCTTGCGGATCTGGTAGTTGATGACCCCGCCGATGGCGTCCGAGCCATACTGCGCGGTCGCGCCGTCCCGCAGGATCTGCAGGTTGTCGAGGGCGATCGCCGGGATGTTGCCGATGTCAGCGCCCTGGGAGCCGAATGACAGGGCGGTGTCGGCGCCCGTGTAAACCTGAACAAGGGCAGCGCGGTTATAGCGCTTGCCGTTGATCATGATCAGGACCTGGTCAGCGCCCAGGCCGCGCAGCGAGGGCGCGCGTACGAAGGTGGAGGCGTCGGAAATCGAGTTCTGCGGGACATAGAAGGACGGGACGATGTTTCTGACCACGTCCAGGAGGTTGAAGGCGGGCTGGTCGGAGAGTTCCGAGCCCCCAATGACGTCGACCGGCGAGGGCGAGTCCGTCGCCGAGCGGTCTGACCGCCGCGTGCCGGTCACCACGACCACATCGTCACCATCAGACGCCGCCGGCTGGGACCCCTGCTGGGCAGACGCTGCAGGCGCTGCGCCGATCATGGCGGCGCCCATCAGAATAGTCCCCGCCAGGAGGCGGTTCTTAGTGCTGAGAATGTGCATGAAGAATTTCTAGCTCCCACCAAGGCTTCATCCCGCACCCCAAACAGCGCGTGGACCCACGACATAAATCGGTTGCAAACGTTACGCAGTATGAAGATTACTCACAAGGCACGGGCAGCCCGGGTCGCACTCGAATGTGCTGCGGGATGCAAAATTGTGACATTTTCTGCATGCCGCGTATGGTCTTGTATCCCAGCCGGGAGAGCGCGTGAGAGGCTTTTCCCTCTGCATGCTGTGTTTCTGCCTGTGATCGGCCCTGGGTCAGGCTGCGGATAGGTGCAATCGTCGGGACGCCGATCCGACGTGCGCGGCATGCGACTGATCTCGTCGCAAGCCGAGGGATCCGCGTCCGGCCCTGTTCACAGGCCGTCCTCACGAAGCGGAAGGCCATCAGACAGCGTAACTTCGGCCAGCGGCGCCTGCAGAACCCCAGAGGCGCTGTCCAGCGACCATGATCAAATGATCAAAAATCCTCCGCTGGGCGCCCGTCCTCGCTGTCTGGCGTTGTTCGACGATGGACGCCTCACTAGTTCAGCCCCGCCTTCCTCACGTCTGCGGGCACGCCGTTCAATGACAGCGCTCCGCCATCGACCGTGACGGTGATCGCATCGCCATCCTTGATACGGCCTTCGAGAATGCGGCGGGCGAGGGGGTCCTGCAGCTCCTTCTGGATCACGCGCTTCAGCGGACGCGCGCCATAGACAGGGTCGTAGCCGCGCGTCGACAGCCACTGCATCGCCTCGTCGTCGACGCTGATCGTCATGCGGCGGTCAGAGAGGATTTTCTCCAGACGCTTAAGCTGCACGCCGACAATGCGATCAATCTCGCCGCGGCCGAGCCGCTTGAAGAAGACGATCTCGTCGATGCGGTTCAGGAACTCCGGACGGAAATGCCCGCGAATGGCTTCCATCACCTCGTCCCGCGTGCGGCCCGATATCTCGCCTTCCGACTTGTCGTCAGCGATCGCATGCGCGCCGAGGTTCGACGTCATGATGATCACGGTGTTGTTGAAATTCACCGTGCGGCCCTGTCCATCCGTCAGGCGTCCATCGTCGAGAACCTGCAGCAGCGTGTTGAACACGTCCGGGTGCGCCTTCTCGATCTCGTCGAACAGGATCACCTGGTATGGCCTGCGTCGTACCGCCTCGGTCAGCGCGCCGCCTTCCTCGTAACCGACATAACCCGGAGGGGCGCCGATCATGCGGGAGACAGCGTGCTTTTCCATGTACTCCGACATGTCGAGGCGCAGAACCGCGGTCTCATCATCGAAGAGGAATTCAGCGAGCGCCTTGGTCAGTTCGGTCTTGCCGACGCCCGTGGGGCCGACAAAGATGAAACTGCCGATAGGCCGGTTCGGATCCTGCAGTCCTGCGCGCGCGCGGCGCACTGCATTGGCGACGATCTCCAGCGCCTCGTCCTGTCCGACCACGCGCTTGCGCAGTCCGTCTTCCATGCCCAGCAGCTTCTCGCGCTCGCCTTCCATCATCTTGTCGACAGGAATCCCGGTCCAGCGCGAGACGACAGCGGCGATTGCCTCCGCGTCCACCTCTTCCTTCACCAGGGGCGCCTTCGCGCCGACGGAGGTGTCTGTCTTGCCCTCGGATTCCGAAATCAGTTTCTCGAGCGCTGGGATGTCGCCATACTTGATCTGGCCAGCGCGCGCCCAGTCCGAGCGGCGTTCCGCATCGGCAAGCTCTGCACGCGCCTTGTCGAGACGGTCCTTGGCGTTGGTCGCGCCCGCAAGCCGGCCCTTCTCGGCCTTCCATGCAGCCGAGATTTCATCCGACTTCGCCTGCAGCTCCTTGATCTCCGCCTCGCGCCGCTTCAGCCGATCCTTCGAGGCGTCGTCCTTTTCCTTCTTCAGCGCTTCCGCCTCGATGCGTATCTGCATCAGTCGCCGGTCGATCTCATCGAGCTCCTCCGGCTTCGACTCGACCGCCATGCGCAGGCGCGCCGCAGCCTCGTCCATCAGGTCGATGGCCTTGTCGGGCAGGAAACGATCCGTGATGTAGCGGTTCGACAGCATCGCCGATGCAACGATCGCGGCGTCCGAAATGCGGATGCCGTGGTGAACCTCATACTTCTCCTTCAGACCACGCAGGATGGAGATGGTATCCTCCACGCTCGGCTCGCCGACAAACACGGGCTGGAAGCGCCGTGCCAGCGCTGCGTCCTTCTCCACATGCTTGCGATACTCTTCCAGGGTCGTTGCGCCGACGCAGTGCAGCTCGCCACGCGCCAGCGCCGGCTTCAGCAGGTTGGACGCATCCATTGCGCCCTCGGCCTTGCCTGCTCCGACCAGCGTGTGCATCTCGTCGATGAACAGGATGATCTGGCCTTGCGCCTGCGTGACTTCCTGCAGCACGGACTTCAGCCGCTCCTCGAACTCGCCACGGAATTTCGCGCCCGCAATCAGCGCGCCCATATCGAGCGCCATCAGGCTCTTTTCTTTCAGGCTGTCCGGCACATCGCCATTGACGATACGCAGCGCCAGCCCCTCCGCGATCGCCGTCTTGCCGACGCCCGGCTCGCCGATGAGCACCGGATTGTTCTTCGTGCGGCGGCTCAGCACCTGGATGCAGCGCCGGATTTCCTCGTCACGCCCGATCACCGGATCGAGCTTGCCGGACCGCGCAGCCTCGGTGAGGTCGCGCGCGTACTTTTTCAGCGCCTCATACTTCTCTTCCGAGGTCGCCGTGTCTGCCGTGCGTCCCTTGCGCAGCTCGGCAATGGCTTTCACCAGCGCGCTGGTCGTCGCGCCGGCCGCGTTCAACGCGTCCGCCGCCTTGTTCTTCATCTTGCTCGCCGACAGCAGTAGCCGCTCCACGGTGACATAATCGTCGCCCGCCGACTTCGCGTCTTCCTCCGCCATCTGGAACAGTCGCGCGAGATCCTGGCTCAGCCCCGGCTGCGATCCCCCCGTGCTCTTCGGGTGCGAGTCCAGCAGCTTGTCGATGTTGGAATGCGCCAGTTCCGGATTGCCCCCGGCGGCGCGAATGAGGTTCAGCGCAAGACGGTCGCGGTCCGCGAACATCGCCTTCACCAGATGTTCCGGCAGGATCTGTGGGTGGCCGCTGGCGAGCGCGCTCGTCTGGGCGCTCTGAACGTCTGCGCGTGCGCGCTCGGTATAGCGTTCGAAGTCCATTGATTGACCCTTGCAAAAAGCAGTCGACAGATAAGTCCCGGGACCCGCAACCGGCATCCCGGCAGACCATACGCCCGCCTGTCGGCCGGGTTCTGATCCAGAGCAAGAGGTAGGGTTCCTCAAACGGTGCACAAGAGGATGTGAACAATACGTCCGCTGCGTGCGCGGCCCCTTGCGACACGCTTTGCGCGTCACCTCGCTTTTGAGAGCTCTGTTCCCCCGCCTGCGGCGGGGCAAGACGTCCCGCCACATGGGGGAGGTCTTGCCGCGATGCATGGCGGCGCGGGAGGCGCCCAAGAGGGGCCGATGTCAGCTCAGTGCGCCTCAGCGGACGATCCGCCACTGGCAGCCGCAGGCCGTTTCAGCAACGGCGCAAGGCACAGTATCAGCGCAAAGCAGATCGACATCACCAGGAACAGGTTGTTGAACGTCATCACGTTCGACTCGATCTGCATCCGCCGCACCAGCTGCCCAAGCGCCGCGGCCGATGGATCGGGATTGCCCGCCGCACGCAGGCTCGCCTCCGCCTGCAGCAGAAAGTCCTGAACCTCCGGCCGCGACGGATCGAGCCCCGCGGCAATCTCCTGGTTGTGCAGGTTTGTGTAGTTGAGCCGCATCGTGTTGATCGCCGCGAGCCCGACCGCGCCGCCAAGGTTGCGGCACACCGTGATCAGGCCCGTGGCATTCGGCATCTTGTGCGGTGGCAGGGTGCCAAGCGCGATGAAATTCGACGGGATCATCGACATGATCAGGCCGAGGCCGCGCAGCGCCTGCGGCCAGAACAATTCCTCGAATGAGGATTCCGCCGTCAGAAAACTGTTCCAGTAAAGTCCGATCGCCGCCAGCGAGAGCCCGGTCGCCAGCACGTAACGCGGATCCACCTTGCGGATCAGCACACCGGTGATCGGCCCGCCGATGAACATGGCGATACCGCCAACGCTCATGATCTGTCCGATTTGAAGCGAGTTGTAGCCGCGTACCGTGCCGAGAAAGAGCGGTGTCAGGTAGATCGACCCGAACAGGCCGAAGCCCACAATCACGGCGACCGTCGAGCCGACCGCAAAATTGCGATCCTTGAAGATCGTCAGATCAACGACCGGGTTCGCCCGCGTAAAGGCGCGCCAGAAGAACACCACCGCCGCCAGCGAACAGAGGAACATCCAGACAATGAGATGCTCGTCTTCGATCCAGCCCGCAGCCGGGCCCTCTTCGAACACATATTCGAACGAGCCGAGGAACAGCGCCATGGCTGCAAGGCCGATGATGTCGATGTTGCGGATCAGGCTCAGCTGCGTCGGCAGCTTCGGCGTCAGGTTCCACACCAGTATCGCCACGATGATCCCCGGGATCACATTGACGAGAAACAGCCACTGCCAGCTCATGTTCTCGGTCAGCCATCCGCCAAGCGTCGGCCCGATCGACGGCGCAAGCGTCGCCACCATCCCCACCGCCACCTGCTGCAGCATCGACCGGTTGGGCCCGAACAGCGTGAACGCAGCCGCCATCGTGGTCGGGATCATCGCAGCGCCCAGAAAGCCCTGGATGCAGCGGAACACGATCAGGCTGTTGATGTCCCATGCAAACGCGCAAAGCACGCTTGCAGCCGTGAACCCGCCCGCCGAGAACACGAACAGCCTCCGCATCGAGAGTGCGCGGTTGAGCAGGCCCGAAAGCGGAATCCCGATCACCTCGGCGATCAGATAGCTCGTCTGGATCCACGCGACCTCTTCAGCCGACGCCGAAACGCCCGCCTGGATCTGTGCAATGGAGGAGGCGACGATCTGGATGTCCAGGATCGCCATGAACATGCCGACCACCATCGCGAAGAAGCCGATGTTGAGCATCAGGCTTTCGCGCGTTCCCCTGGCCGGAGGCGTGTACGCTCCCGGCGGGGCTGTGATAGCGGTCGCGCTCATCTCTACTTGCAGTCAGGCTTGGTGGAGACCGTGGCCGTCACCTGCAGGCCGGCGCGCAGCAGGCCCGTCTCAAGCGCTTGCCGGTCCAGCACGATCTTCACCGGAACGCGCTGCACGATCTTGGTGAAATTCCCCGTCGCTGTGTCCTGAGGTACGAGGCTGAACGTGCCGCCCGTCGACGGCGACAGGCTCTGCACCCTGCCAGTCACATGCAGGTTCGGAAGTGCATCGACATGCACGCTGACGCACTGGCCCGCGCGCATCTCGGTGATCTGCGTCTCCTTGAAGTTCGCCACCACCCAGACATCGTCCGACGACACGATCGACAGCGCCACGCGTCCCGGCGACAGGATCTGTCCCTCGACCACATCCTTCTTGGTGACCACGCCATTCATCGGCGCATGAATCCTCGTGCGATCCAGCTCCAGCTGCGCGCCAACAACCTTCGCCCGTGCAGCCTCGACCTGCGCATCGGCCGACAAAGCGGCAGCCTGCGCACTCGAAAGCTGGCTGCGCTGCGCCGTGATTGATGCGTTGGCCTGCGAAAGCTGCGCATTCGCCGTGCGACGCGCTGCTTCAGCCTGTTCCAGCTTCGCCTTCGGATACCAGCCCTTCTCGGCGAGCTCCGTCAGGCGCTTCTCGTCGGACGATGAAAGGTCGGCCGAGGCGTCCGCTGCTTCGCGCGCAGCGCGCGCTTCGGCCAGCGTATCGCGCTGCACGGTGATGCGCGCCCGGGCCTGCGCCGCGTCGGCTTCCGCCTGCGCCAGCTCGGCCTTGGCGAACGCCAGCCGCGTCTCGAATTCGTCCGCTTCCAGTTCGATCAGCAGGTCGCCGCGCTTGACCGTCTGGTTCTCGGCGACATGGACCGTCTTCACATAGCCCTCGATCTTCGGCGTCACGCGCGCGATGTCGGAGCGCAGCTGGGCGTTGTCGGTGGAGATGTTGAACCGGCCATTGTACAGCCAGTCCACGCCGAGCCAGCCTGCAACGAGCACCGCTAACGCTGCGATCCCGAGCAAGACCTTCTTGCGAACGCTCCCAGCGGCCGGCGCCGCTGCCTGCTGGGCGGAGGCGTCAGCTGCGGGCGCCTGCTGCTGTGCCGGCGGGGGCGCAGGCTGAGGCGGCGGTTCGATCTTGACTGGTTTCAAGGCCATTTCACGTCCTGGGATAGCTGGGTAGCTGCAGCCAGCCAGACTACTGTAATTACCGTTACGTTTGGATTGAAATGTAGCCGCGATCACGCGAGTATCAAGTCCTCATGATTGGGGGTATCATGCGGTGCATGTCGCCATCAGATTCCGTCCCAACCGACACCCCGACCGTTGAACCCGAAGCTGGCCGGGCTGAGCTTAGGCGCGCCGCTTTCCTGAAGGCGGCCCGCGAGGTGTTTCTCGAACATGGCTACGAAGCGGCAAGCATGGCCGAGATCGTCCGCCGTGCTGGCGGTTCACTGTCGACCCTTTACGCCCAGTTCGGCGGCAAGAAGGGCCTCTTCGAGGCGATGATCGATGCGCGCGTCAGCGAACTGACGACCCAGATGCAGCTCGAACTCGCCGCCCACGCGCCGCTGCGCGAAGGCTTGACCCGTATCGGAGAGGATTTTCTCTTCCGGCAGGTCCAGCCCGAGAACGTCAACTTCTTTCGTCTGATGGTCGCGCAGGCGAAGAAATTCCCCGAGATGGCCGAAGCCTGGAGCAAGCGCGCTCAGGAAGCCGTCAGGCGGGCGCTCGCCGGCTATCTCGAAGATCGTGTCGCCGCTGGCGAAATCAGGATCGGCAATGCCGAGCAGGCCGCTTCGATCTACTTCGATCTCCTCCGCTCGCGCATGCAGTTCCGCACACTGCTGATGCCGTCCTACGTGCCCACCGATCAGGAGGTGCGCGAACAGGTCGCGCGCGCCGTGAAGGTCTTCATCGGCGGCATCGCGGCGGTGAACTAGCGCGCGCTCGTCCATCGACAGACGCTCCCCTCATCCTGAGGACCCGCCGCAGGCGGCGTCTCGAAGGGCGGTCGCTGCTCAGGATGAGCGCGGGGTTCGCCGAAGCCAGCTACCGCCCCGTGAATTCCCCCCGACGCCGCTCCCCTACCGCCTTCACACCCTCGCGAAAATCATCCGTCTTCATCAGCCACTGCTGCTCGACAAACTCACGGTCCGTCGCCGCCCGCACGCCAGCCGCCATCTCGCTGCGCAAGGTCTTGCGCGTCGACCGCACCGCCAGCGGCGCGTTCTCCGCAATCGATCCCGCCAGCGCCCTCGCCCGCGGCATCAGCTGATCCAGCGGCGCAATCTCATCCACCAGCCCCATCCCCAGCGCCGCCTCCGCATCGAAGCGATCGCCCGTCAGAAACATCCGCGCTGCATGCTGCCGCCCGACCAGGCGGGGCAGGGTGTAGGTCAGCCCGAACCCCGGATGAAATCCCAGCTTGGTGAAGTTCGCCGCAAAACGAGCCTCTGGCGCCGCCACCCGAAAATCCCCCACCAGCGCGAGGCCCAACCCTGCGCCAACCGCAGCGCCCTGCACAGCGACAACGATCGGCAGCTCCATCGAGAACAACCGCACCGCCTGATCATAAAGCGGATTGCCGCGCGCTTCCTCCTTCGCCGCAATCCCGATCTCATCCGCGCGCCGCGTGAGATCAGCTCCCGAACAGAAAACCCTCCCCGCCGTCGCAAGCACGACAGCCCGCGTCACGCCATCCCTGTCGAGCCTCTCCAGCACGTCCGCGAGGTCGCGCATCAGGTCCACGCTCACCGCATTGATCGGCGGTTTGTCGATCGTGACGGTGACGACGAACCCGTCGCGCGCAACGTGAATGTCGGTCATGGCGCGGCTCCCGGGTATCGCTGCGGCCAGCCTACACCCACGCCTGCTCAACGAAAACAGGCTTGAAGGCCGACCCTGGCCTTGGTATTACCCGGTCATACCAACTGGCGGATGATCCACGATGACGGTCAAGACCTCCATCTCCCTCACTGACGCGCAGGAAGCCTACGCTCGCTCGCTTGTCGAGAACGGACAGTATTCCAGCCTCAGCGCGGTCCTGCAGCGCGGGCTCGACATGCTGCGCGCGGAAACGGAAGCACGGGAAGCCGAACTCGCCGCACTCCGCAGCCTGCTGAAGAAACGCGCCAAGGGGCCCTTCCTGTCCATGGAGGAAAGCAGGCAACGCATGGACGAGATGATTGACCGAAAGCGCAATGAGCTGAAGCGCCGTGGTCTATAGGGTCGTCCGGTCCGAGGACGCCGACCGCGATCTGCAGGTCATCTTCGAGCACTTGATCGAAAGTCACCTCGGTTTTGGCGAGGCGACGGCCGAAGCGCTTCGTCTCGCCGCCGCTCGCATGGACAAGATCCACGACGCAATGGCGAGGCTCGGCAAGCAACCACACCAGGGCACGCTTGAGCCTGCCCTGCTGCCTGATATCCGCCACGTCACGAAAGACCGCGCGATCTCCTATTTCACCGTCGATGACGCGGCCGAGCTCGTCACCGTCCTCGCAATTTTCTTCGGCGCACAGGATCACCAGCGCGCCATGCTGAAACGCATCATGGGCGGATAGCGCGCATCGCGCTCACCCCAGGAAGCGCTCGCGAATGCCTTTCCTGAAGGCCTCGACGCCGGCCGCAAGCCGCTGGCCATAGGTCGCCCGCGCATCATCGCCCGCCACAAACGTCACGCGATCGCTCGTATCTGTCGCGGCGGCATACGCCTCCTCGGCGATCTTCTCCGCCGTCGATCCGCCCGAGCGGCGCTCGGGATCCATGAACGCCTTCATCGTCTTGCCGATCGCTTCCATGTAGGCCGGATGCGGCGTCATCACGAGCGAGCGGCTGGCGAAGTCCGTCGCAATCCCGCCCGGCGCCAGCGTGCGAACCTTGATGCCGAACGGCGCAAGCTCATAAGCCAGGCTCTCGCTCCAGCCTTCCAGCGCCCACTTGGTCGCGTGGTAGACCGAGTTGAACGGGAAGGTGACCAGTCCGCCAATCGACGTCGTCGTCAGGATCATTCCGCTCTGCTGCGCGCGCAGGGCAGGCAGGAAGGCCTGCGTTGCGCGCATCACGCCCAGCAGGTTGGTGTCCAGCTGCGTCTGCAGCTGCTCGTCGGTGGCGCCCTCGAACGCGCCGGCCAGCCCATATCCCGCATTGTTGAACACCACATCCACTGGCCCCAGCGCCAGCGCCTTCGCGGCTGTGTCCTTGATCTGCGCAGCGTTGGTCACGTCAAGCGGCATAAGCGTCACGCCCGGAATGGCGGCAAGGTCCGACGTCGAGGGATCGCGCATCGTCGCGACCACCTTCCAGCCTTTAGAGGCAAACAGCCTGGCCGAGGCATAGCCGAGGCCGGTGGAAGCTCCGGTGATGAAGATGGTCTGGGTCATGTCTCGCTTTCCTCCGCGTCAGACGCGACGTGAGTAAACGCTCACATTCTCGTACGCCCTGCAAGACCTACCGTTTCAGCCCAAGCAGATTCCGCGCCACCACCCACTTATGCACTTCAGTGGGGCCGTCATAGATCCGCATCGTGCGCAGGTGCCCGGACATCAGTGACAGCGGCAGCTCCTTTGTCACGCCCATCGCGCCATAAAGCTGCATCGCGTGGTCGAGCACCTCGTACGCCATCTCCGTCGCATACGCCTTCACCGCGGAGATATCCGTGCGCACATCCGCACCGCGATCCAGTTTCCACGCCGTCTCGTATGTCATCAGTGTCGCCGCCTTGATGCGCGTATAGGCATCCGCAATCCACCACTGCACAGACTGCCGGTTTGCCAGCGGCTCGCCGAACACAACGCGCTGCGGGGCATACTCCAGCATCATGTCGAGCGCACGCTGCGCCATGCCGATCGACCAGCTCGCCATCTGCAGCCGCCGTGTGGAGAGCCGCACCTGCATCGGCGCAAAACCCTGTCCCTCGATGCCAAGAAGATTCGTCGCCGGTACGCGACAATTCTCCAGCGCCACCTCGTAAGTGAACTGCCCGCCCAGCATCGGGATGCGCCGCAGCACGTTGAACCCCGGCGTGCCGCGATCAACCAGGAACGCCGAAATGCCCCCGCGCGCGCCCTTCTGCTTGTCCGTCACTGCCATCAGGATCGTGAAGTCCGCCTCCTGCGCGCGGCTGATCCAGATCTTGCGCCCATTGATCACCCACTCATCGCCCTCCCGCACCGCCCGCGTGATCATCGCTGCGGGATCGGCCCCTGCGCCCGGCTCCGAAATGCCGATGGCGGACACGGTTCCGTTCTGCACATAGGGCGTCAGATACCGCTCGCGCTGATCCTCGTTCACCGTCGCCATCAGCATGCGCAGGTTCGGCGAGTCCGGCGGCAGGTAGTAGGGAACGCACGTCTTCCCGATCTCGATATTGACGCCGACCATCGCAATCGCCGGCAGGTCCGCCCCGCCGACATCTTCCGGCGCATCCAGCCCCCACAGCCCCATCTCGCGCGAGGCGACATCAATGCGATCGCGCTCCTCATGCGAGAGATAAGCGCCCTGGCCATGCGCATCGCGTTCCAGAACCTTCTGCTCCAGCGGCATCAGGTTCTCCCGCACGAACCGCGCGACCAGATCCTGCAGCAGCCTGTGCTCTTCCAGCAGTTCGAAATGCATGTCCCATCTCCCGCCGGTCTGACGCCGATGGGGAGAGGATGGACCTGCTTTCCAGATAGGGAAAGGGCTTCGCCCGATGGGTTTATGGCGACGCCGGGCGAAAGCTCTTGCGGTCGGCTGTCTATATGCTGAACAGCATTGTCAGGCCACGCTTGTCGGTCTCTGCGAGAATCGATCCGGCGATATCGTTGAAGGACCCTGGGAATGCGGCATCGTGTTCATCGTGGCGCAAGCCGACGATACCCCGCTCAACGGCAGGAACGTGGCCCCCATCATCCCGAACCTCGAACGCTTCCATTGTCTGCACATAAAGTCGCTTGAACGGATGAAGCTCACCAAACGGCGTGCGCACTCCGATCTCTTCAAACAGGCGCCTCGCCCAGTTTGCGCGGCAGCAAAATCTGCTTCTGCGGCCCCGTCGCTCATAACCCCAGCCGATAAAACCTGTTCGCCGTCCCAAAGAACAGCTCGCGTTTCTCATCAGCACTCGCGCTCTTCGCGATCAGCTTCAACGCATTCCAAAGAGTCGGATAATCGCAGCTTACCTCGTCCACCGGAAAGTTGCTCTCGAACATCGCGCGCTTCGCGCCGAACGCCTCGACGCACGTCTCGATATACGGCCCCCACTCCTTTGCGAGCTGTTCGGACGGCGCCCGCGTCTCCGACAGCATCGACGGGAAATTGCAGAACGGCATGGCCAGCCCGCCCAGCTTCACATGTACATTCTCGCACGCCGCCAGCGCGCGGATATTCTCGCGCCACGTGCCGAACCGCTCCGGCAGCCTGCCTGCATAGCTTGCAATCCCCAGCGGCGTACCGACATGGTCCAGCACGATCGGCGTCTGCGGAAAGTGTCGCGCCAGGTCGACCAGCTCCGGCAGTTGCGGCTCCATCATCCACGCATCGAAAGACAGCCCCCGCTTGCCCAGCTCGGCAAAGCCTTCGCGAAACTTCCGCTCCATCATCACGCCCGGTGGATTTCGGTTCAGTGGCCCCAGCACGCCTCGATCGGCATCATATGATGTCGACCGCCTTATGCCCTTGAACCGCATGGCGGCCGCTGCGATGTGCGCATCCAGCACGCCGCCAACCTCCGCCCCCAGCAATAGCTCTGCTGTGCTCACAATCCCCGCACACGCCAGCGTCTTGCCATACAGCCCGCTCGCCGCCATCGCAGCCTGGCCGTTGACGAACTCCGTCTCGCCCACGCACTTCATCTCGGCCGGCCCGTCGGCGCGATACATCGAGCGGCATTCGAGATAGACGGTCGCCACGATGTTATGCCCGCTGCTGGTGTCCTCCAGAAGCTGGTCCAGCAGGTAGTGCCCCTTGCGATAGCTGATGTGCTCGAAGGGGTGCACCGGCGGCGGGATCAGGTGCATCACCGGCCGCCGATCCCATAGATGGTGGTGCGGGTCGATGATCGGCAGCTCGGGTTCGATGATCGCTTCAGGCATGCATGGCTCCGCGTGACGCGCGAACCATCCGGCAATTCTGCGGTGATGGAAAGTCTAGTCCAGGTCCTTGCGCTCGCGATACCACGTGACAAACGCTTTAGCGCTTGCACCGGCTTCAGCCTCGACCTCGTTCCAGCCGAACGCATAGCGCGCCGCAAAGGTCGAGAGGCCCCAGTCCGTGTACTGCTGCACGTGATGAATCTCGTGCGCCCAAAGCGCCAGGCTCGAGACATAGCTCTCGTCCTTGAACACCACCGTGTCGATCAGCGTCACCGCCGCCGCGCGCCCGTTGCGGATCGCAAAGCCGGCCAGCCCCGCCTGGCTGGTATCGCCGATCGTGTAGCGCACATTCTCCAGCAGCTCTGCCGGATAGAACGGGATCAGCTCGCGCTTCACTTCCTCGGGGATCGGTTTCGACCCCGGCCGCACCGCATCGCGCGATCGTTGCAGCGCCGATGCCAGGGTCTGCGACACCACATTGCCTGTATACTGCGTCTGCACCTGCATGAAGCCGCGTGTGAGACTGGTCAGGTGGCCGCTGACGGTCGGCTTCACGGGAGCGGCCGTTGTGGAATTCGGCGCCACAGGACGCGGCGCAAGCCCGCTGGCCCCCGCCGCATTGGCCCCGGTCTGGGCCGCGACAGGTGCTGCGCCCACGATCATGGTGGCAAGGGCAAGCAGCGCAGGTCTAAGCATGGATCCCCCGGGAGCATGGAGCGGATGCTGATGAGTTGCCCGATCGCCCATGAATGCGCCGTGAATGTGGCGGCCGCGGCCACGCCGTCAGCCTAGCCGCCTACGCCTCGGCCCGTTCCTGGCAGGCCAGTATCCACGCTGATTTGTGGTCGTTGTACGCCATCGAATCCCACGGATGCGCCGTGGCCGCCGCCCGCTTGATCGCTTCATAGGCCACCGCTTCCTCGCGATGCGCGCGCAGGTAGTCGCGGAACAGCAGTTGCCGCGCGACATTCGCGTGTCCGTCGACAAAGAAATGCGTGTGGAATACGCGCTTGCCGTCCCGCTCAAGCACGCAATAGCGCCGCTCCGGAATTCCGAACTCTCCGCGCCAGAGATATCCCAGCGCCTCAACGTTGGAGCGCCGCGCCTCCAGAGCCGCGAGGCTCGTCACCGTCGGCATCAGGTCCACCACAGGCTTCGCAGCAATCCCCGGTATTGCCGTCGACCCCATATGGTGCACAGTCACGAGAGCTTCACCAAGCGCCGCCTTCAGCCGCCCCGCCTCCGCCTCCGCCATGCGCGCCCAATCCGGATTGTGCGGCTCCAGCGTGACGCGCGTCGCATCCGCCTTTCGGGCTTCCCGCTCATCCCCCATGGAAGAAATCGTAGATCCGGCGCGCCAATGCTTCGTTGACGCCCTCAACCGTCTGCAGGTCCGCCATCGTCGCGCGGCTCACGCCCTTGGCGGAGCCGAACCGGTTCAGCAGCGCCTTCTTGCGCCGCACGCCGACGCCCGCGATCTCGTCCAGCGGATTCTGCCCGCTGATCGCCGCCGCGCGCTTCGCCCGATGCGCGCCGATCGCCCACCGGTGCGCCTCGTCCCGCAGACGTTGCAGATAGTACAGCGCAGGATCATTCGGCGGCAGCTGGAACGGCGCGCGCCCCGGCCGGAAGAACTGCTCGCGCCCCGCATTCCGATCTGGTCCCTTCGCAATGGCGACAAGATTTAGCTCGCCTGGCTTGAAGCCTAGCGCCTCGACAGCTTCCCTCGCCGCCGACAACTGCCCAAGGCCGCCATCGATCAACACAAGATCCGGCCATGAGTCCGGCCTGCGTGCTCCCTCCGCGCGAAGTGGCGGGGGATGTAGATCGCTCGCACTTGCGAGCGAGAAGGCGCCGGATGTCTCAACATCTCGACCCGTCACAGGAGCCGCCTCTGTCTGACCCTGATGGCCATCCAACTCCCCCGGTTGCTCCGGCGGAGGACTATTGAACTCCTCCCACTCCTTCTTCAGCCGCGCAAACCGCCGCCGCATCACCTCGCGCATCATGCCGTAGTCATCGCCCGGCACGAGATCGACGTCGCGGATGTTGAACTTTCGATACGCGTTCTTCTCGAACCCGTCCGGCCCCGCCACCACCATGCCGCCCACCATGTTGGCGCCCATGATGTGGCTGTTGTCGTAGACCTCGATGCGCTTCGGGGCCTCGGCCAGATCGAACACCTTCTGCACTGCCGCGAAGATCTTCTGCTGGCTCTGCGTCTCCGCCAGCTTCCGCCCCAGCGCCTCGCGCGCATTCAGCGTCGCCTGCGCCACGATCCCGCGCTTCTCCCCACGCTGCGGCGTACGGATTTCTACCTTGTGCTCGGCCTTCATCTCCAGCGCATCGGTCATCAGGTCCCACTCCTCGATCTCGCGATTGAGAAGGATCAGCTTTGGCACAGGCTTGTCGTCATAGAATTGCGCGATGAACGCTGTCAGCACCTGCTCGGGCGAGTCATCGCGATCATGCCTGGGATACCAGACCGTCGCGCCCCAGTTCTGCCCCGCGCGGAAAAAGAAGGCCTGCACAGCCGACGCCCCCGCCTCGGAGTGGATGGCGAACACATCCGCCTCCACCAGCCCGTCAGGATTGACGCTCTGACTCTGTCGCACGGACGACAGCGCGCGAATGCGATCGCGCAACGCACCAGCGCGCTCATAGTCCATGTTCTGCGCCGCGCGCTCCATCTGCGCCACCAGCTGCTCCTGCAGCGTTTCCGCGTCGCCATTGAGAAAACGCTCAGCTTCCCGGACAAGCTCGCGATACTCGTCCAGCGGGATCAAACCCGTGCAGGGCGCCGAACACCGTCCCATCTGGTGCAGCATGCATGGCCGCGAGCGCGTCGCGTAGATATTGTCCGTGCAGGTCCGCAGCAGGAACGCCTTCTGCAAGGTGTCCAGCGTGTGATCGACGGCCCCCGCCGAAGCGAACGGACCAAAATACTTCCCCTTGATCCGCTTTGCCCCGCGATGTTTGAGCGCCTGCGGCGCTTCGTGATCTTCGCGAATAAGAATGTGTGGAAAGCTCTTGTCATCCCGCAGGATGATGTTGAAGCGCGGCTTCAGCTTCTTGATCAGGTTCGCTTCAAGCAGCAGCGCTTCGGTTTCACTTGCTGTAACAACGAACTCCATCGTCCGCGTCAGCGAGATCATCCGCGCGATACGCTGTGTCTGCCCGCCGATCTTTGCGTAGTTCGAAACCCGCGCCTTCAGGTTCCGCGCCTTGCCGACATAGAGCAGCTCGCCGGTCTCGCCGAACATCCGATAGACGCCCGGCTTACCCGGCAGGCGGCTCACCTGGTCGCGGATGATATCGGGCCCGCTTATCCGCTTCTTCTTCGCCCCGTCTGCGGCATGAAGGTCGACCCCTGAGGAAATCTCCTCAGTCTCCATCTCGACCGCGTCGGGAAGGTCGTTCGCCACGTCATCGGAATCGTCGACCGTGTCGTCGCCCGCCTCGTCAGGCAGGTCCTCTGGCGTGTCTTCAGGGATTTCCGGGGCGTCCGATTCCATACCGCATAGGTAGGCCAGCCGCGCCTGCGGTTCAAACGCCATTGCCCCGGCCTCCTGCTGGCGGTCTGTCAGCATGAGAGGCCTGTAAAGGCGGCCATGCTGCCCCATGTCAGCGATGTCACGCCATTCCAGCTTGTCGTTGCCGCGACGGCCGACAGGCTCTTCTTGCCGCGATGGGTGGTCTGGGCGCTGTCGCGCTGCTTGCGGCTGCCGCCTCGGCGCAGGTCTGTGCCGGCGCGGAGCGACCATCTTCATGGCGGACGTCGATGGCGAGGATGTCAGCCTTGGCGCGATCCTCGGCCGCGCAGGCTTCAGGACCAGCACATTCTTCGGTGTCGAAGGCGAACTCGCCATCGGCATCCAGGACGACAATTTCGACATGCTCGGCCTGGAAGTCAGCGCTGGCCTCGACAGCGCGTATGGCGTATTCGCCGTCGGCTGGCTGCCGCTCCCGCTTGTCGGTGACCTGTTCGGCCGGGTCGGATATGCCGATCTCTTCATCGAAGCCCGCGCCGGCGCGCTCGGTTCTGTGTCGGAAGATGGCTCCGGCCTTGTCTATGGCGATGGCATTGCGCTGAGCCAGATCCCCTTCACCAAACTCCGTCTCGCATAAACCCGCTACGAGCTCGATGCTGGCGAGATCGACGCGTTCGGAATCTCGGCATTGTTCCAGTTCCAGGCGACAAACGCTCAACGCGATTTGAGACAACACGGCCCGCCAGCAATGCGGGCCGTACCAGTTTCTAGAACCGCCCAGACACGCGGACCGCATACGACCGTGTACCGAAACCGCCTGTCGCCGCGCGCGACTCGATCGATGAGGGGAGGGCCGATGCGCCCCGGTCTGGCGTGAAGAACTGACGTTCGCGAATCTCTTGCGGCAGCAACACGTCTGCAACAGTGAACCGCACGATCAGGCCGGTGATTGCGGTCGTCTCGACATAGAGATCGAAATTCGCCTCGTCCCATCCCGTCGTGCGAAGCTCCCGCAGCCGGTACTGGTCGACCTCATCGGCGCGCTCATACAGCGCGCCCCAGGCAAGTTTCACATCGGGCAGCGCCTGCCGGACATCGACCGAATAGCTCCAGTCGGGCTCGTCCGAGAATCTCCGCGAAACGCCAGTGACCGGATCGGTTACGCTGCTCTCCTGGGCCATACCCTTGAGCCGAAGTTCACCGCCGGCCAGGCCAACGACGTCCAGCGGCGCCGTGGCATCCAGCTTGATCCCGGTGCGCCGGCCATCTCCCAGATTGCCCGGTGCATCGAACAGCCCGGCGATCGGTATCTGATCCTGCACCGCCTCCACTGCGTCATGGAACGCAGACAGCGTCAACACGCCCTTGGCGCCGAAGCGATGCTCCCACTCCAGCGTCGATCGCCAAGTGCGCTCGGGCTCAAGGTTGGGGTTTCCGAGATCCACCGTCCCGTCGAAAAGCGAGACGACGCTGGCGAACTCGGTGAAATCGAGCTGGCTCACGTCACGCTCCAGCAGGAACCGCAGCTGGTTGGTGCTGTCGGCCGACCACGTCGCCCCGATGCGCGGCTTGAAATAGGTGAAGTCGCGCTCCTGCGCTCCATCGCCTGATTGCGTGATGATCGACGTCTCGACCGTCACGCCAGCCTCGATACGCAGCCCCGGCGCCGCCTGCCATACATCGCTCACGAATGCTTCGGCGCGCTCCTCTTCAACGCGCGTGTTTGCAACCGGCGGCGTTGCGTCGATCGTTGCCAGTGGCGTCTGCACCCGCACATCGAGATTGCTATCGAGATAGTTGAACGCGATCTCGCCGCCCCAGTCGATTGCGTGGTCCTTCAGTGGCTTCCATGACATCACGCCGCGCGCGACATACTCGCCGCTGTCAGCCGCACGTTCGATGAAGGTGTTGCGGAATCCGCCCGCCTTGAAGTTCGTCGAATACCGTTCGGACGATCCCGTATGCCGCCCGCTGGCGAGGCCAATCAGCTTGAACGAGGCGTCGGGCGATAACCGATGCTCCCAGTCTCCGCCTGCTTCCGCCGCCCACGCGTCATCGCCGGTCACCTTGCTGTCGTCGACCTGCGCCAGCCCGCCGATTGCATTGTATGTCTGCGAAAACGTATGCCGCCCGTCGCGCGAGGGCGTCGCCTGCAGGTTCACGTTGAACGCGTCGCTCTCGCCGGCTTTCCAGCTGGCCCGGCCGCTCATCCGGTATTCCCAGTAGCTACCTTGCAGGAATTCTGGTCCCTGCGAGACAAGCGCGCCTGTGCCGCTGCGCGTCTCCTTCTCGTATTCGATCCGCCCGCGCCGCGCAGGCTGCGCCTGCAACGCCAGGTTCAGGTTCACATCTCCGACCTTGAACCCGCTGGTGAGCACGACAAGCGGGTTGATGCTGCCCGAAGGGTCGAGCTGGCTCGCCTGCGCGACGAATGTGTTGGTCGCGCCCGCCTCGCGCGGGCGAAGCCGCACATCCGCGATCATCGTCTGGCCGGAAACATCCGTCCCATCGCCGCCGCCGACCCGAATGTCGATGCGCAGCACATCCCGCGCCGAAATGCGCGACAGCTGCTCCGCCAGCGCCGTCTTCGAACTCGGCCGCTCGCCATTGATCAGCACATTGCCTGCAGCGCCCGCAAACCCGCGCCTGTCGTCACCGCCATCGAGCGAAAAACCCGGCAGACGGCGGATCATGTCCTCCGCCGTAACAGGATTGAACGGCGCGAAGAAATCGGCAGCATAGGATTGCGCCGCCTGCGTCTGACCCGCTTGCTGCGCACGGGCCGGAGCTGCGGCCAACATGAAGGCGAACGGAATCAGCAGGCAGGCCGACAGATCGGCCTGCCTCCCTTTCCGGAATTGACGTCCGTGCATAGGGTGTTTTGTCCCGGAGCCGGCTCAGGGTTGGGGGAAGAGCCGGCTGAGGTAGACTACAGTCCAATTCTGGCGCGGGCGCAACTGCACGTCCGTGCTTCGACATGACTTCGTTGTGAACGCTTCGGCCTCAGGCCGCCGCGCCGTCGAGGAAGACATCGACGAGCGCCTCCAGCATGGCCGGCAGACTTCCGCGCCGCTGCGCATGCAGCCACTGGATCACCGCCCCTGACAGCAAGCTGTCGAACGCCGTCGCCAGTACCTCCGCAGAAGCTGCGCGCGAAATGTCTCCGCGCCCCTGGCCGCGCGCGAAGATCGTCGTCAGAATGCCGAAAGTCTTGCGCTTCAGTCCGGGCGACACGCCGTCGCCGTCCAGTCCCATCGAAACCTTCCGGATCTCGACGAACACTTCCCGGTAGAGATGCTGGTTGCCCGCAATGCCCTTGCCCATCTGGCGGAACAGGCGGCGGAGCAGGGCGGTGGTCGGCGCTTGCGTGTCGTCGAGCGCAGCGCGCAGCATCGTGCGATAGCTCTCAAGCGATCGCGCCGTGATTGCATCCAGCACCAGTATCTTCGAACCGAACTGGTTGAACACCGTCGCGCGTGAGACGCCGGCTTCGGCGGCGATATCCAGCATGGAAACGCTGTGGAGCCCCTGCACTGCAAACAGCTTCTCGGCCGCAGTGAGGATCAGCTCCCGCGTCTCCCCGCCATAGGTCCGCGCCTCGCGAGCTGGCCGCGCACGTGTCGTCATGCCGGGCTCACGCCAGTCTCGACCTTCGACCCGCAGCGCTTCAGCACCTCGACATAACCGCGCGTGATCCGCATCCGCTCGCGGAAGCCCTTCTCCATGAGCAGGTTGTGCGTCTTCTCGAGGTTGTAGCAGGGCACATACATGAAGCAGTGGTGCTCGCAGTGATAATGCACCCAGAACGGCGCGATCAGCATCCGTTCGAGCGGATTGGCCAGCGTCGTCCGTGCGTGCGTGAACGGATCCTCCTGCGTGTTGACCATCGCATGCTCGCCCATCGCGCGCAGCCGCGTCACGAGCGGAAACCATGTTGCCATCGGCACGATCCACAGGGCCGCCCACGCCCACCAGTAACCCAGCGCCGTGGTCACGACGAAGATCACCGCCTGCGCCACCCAGAACCGTAGCTCGGGATTGTCCGGCACACGTGGCGGCTTGCGAGCCTTGCCGCCAAGCCGCTCAGCAAAAGGTGCGATCCGCTGCTTGTAGAAAGTCTGCCCGGTCAGATCGCGCACGAACTTCCGCCACAGCGAGCCGCGCGTGACCGGAAACGGACGCGACAGCACCAGGTCCGGATCCTCCGGCTGCTCCGTGTATCTGTGGTGCGTCAGGTGATAGGGACGATACCGTTTCAGGCTCCCACCCACCGGCCCGCCGCACAACCACTCCGCCAGCCAGTCATTCAGTCTCGCATTCGGATGCAGCGTCCCATGCGCCGCCTCATGCTCAAGGATCGCCAGCCCCAGCTGTCGCGCACCGATCAGCATCACCGCCAGCATATAGGTCAGTGGATTGGGAAGCGCGATGAACAGCGCGCCCGCGCCGACGATAACCGCCCACGCATACGCGACCAGGGCAGGGCCCCTCCACACCGACTGACGCGAAACCCGCGCCCATTCGTCCGGCGTGAAGATAGTCTTGGGATCAACGCGTGTGACGGCTGGCATGAGGCAACGCTAGCAGAATGCCTGCCGCTGCGCAGCACCCAGAATGTCTCGCCCGTAACGCAGCGAAAGGGGGTAGCGGCCAGCGCTGGGTCCGTTAGGTTGCCGCTCAATTCGACGTCGGAGCGACCGGTATGAAACGCCTTGTCTCACTAATGATGAGCTGCGCTGCGTTGGCTGCCTGCGGGGAGCCGGCTCCAACGCCCGCGCCTGAACCCGCTCCCGCGGCAACCCCGGAAGCCGCCGCAGCCCCCGCTGCTGATCCCATGCAGGGCGATGGCGGTGTCGATGTTTTCTACACGCCTGACCCCTCCATCCCCGCCGAGCCCGGCAAGCTCATCCGTACAATGACGCAGCCGCCGGAAACTTCGCTCGTCGAGGCAGGACAGGCGATGCGTCTGCTCTATTCATCCACCAACGGTCTTGGCGAGGCGAAGACGCCGATCGCCGTCTCGGGCACACTCTTCCTGCCCAAGGGCGAAGCCCCCGCCGGGGGCTGGCCGCTCATCGCCTGGGCCCACGGCACGGTCGGCATCGCCGATATCTGCGCGCCGTCCAATCGCCCGCGTTCCGACCGCGACCAGAAGTATCTCAACCACTGGCTCTCGCAGGGCTACGCCGTCGTCGCCTCCGACTATCAGGGCCTCGGCACGCCCGGCGGCCACCCCTATCTCGCAACGCGCCCCGCAGCCTACTCCGTGCTCGACTCCATCCGCGCCGTGCAGGGCGATCCTGCGCTAAACATCGGCAAGCCCGTCGTGCTCGTCGGCCAGAGTCAGGGCGGCGGCGCAGCGTTCGCAACAGCAGGCGAGGCGGCGACCTACGCGCCCGAACTCGACATCCGCGGTACCGTCGCCACTGGCACGCCCTACTTCACGAATGACACCGCGCCCGCTGTTCGCGATCCCGAAGCGGTCTCCGGCCTTCTCACCTACTCGATGTACATCATGTACCTCGCCGAACAGGCCGACCCGCTGTTCAAGATCGCGGACTACGCATCGCTTCCTGCGCGCCCCTTCTTCGAGTCGACCCGCACCCAGTGCCTGATGGACACCTGGACGAAGATCGAAGCCGAAAAGATGAGCCAGGCGACGATGTTCACCAACGATCCGACGCCGGCGATGGCGAAGTTCTTCCCGCTGATGGCCTATTCATCGCTCAAGGCGAAAGGCCCTGTCTTCATGGGCACGGGCGGCAAGGACGCCGACGTCCCGCCCGCCGGCCAGGCACGCCTCTTCAAGGATGCCTGCGCCGCCGGCAGCGTGATCCAGCACAAGGTCTACCCCGACCTCGACCACTCCGGCGCCGTTAACGGCTCCCTCGCGGACTCGACCCCCTTCGTGAAGAAGGCGTTCGCCGGCGAGGCGCTGACGGGCAATTGCCCGACGGCGGGGTAGTGCATCCCGAAGCACACCGCGCTGTGTAAGGCGCGGCGTCCTCATCTGCGCGCGTCGTCTCCCAGCGCTGAAACCACCAGATCGCGGTAAGCGTGCCAGCTTGCCAGGCCCGGCACTGGACATGTGATGATCAGGCCAACGAAGGCCGTTCCGACTGAAATTGCGGTAAGACCTGCGATGATCAGCGCCCACAAGGCCATCGGTCCGAGATTTCGCCTGACCGCGCGCACGCTCGTGACGGTGGCGAGGAAGAAGTCTGAGTCCCCGCGAAGCAGCATCGGGATCGACACGACCATGATGCAAGAGGTCAGGTAAGCGATTGCCGCCCCCGAGGAGTGTCCCAGATATCAGCATGCCGGCCCCCTCCGGCGAGTCGATCGCTAAGGCGATCAATTCGTCCGCTGTGCGGTCCAGGCGATAGGTCTAAAGTCCGTACACGATGGGCGCGATCTCACCCCCCTTGCCCGCCTACACGCTTAGGCATTACCTGCCGCACACAAGCGGACGATGATCCGCATCGCGGGAGACAACCAATGCGTACACACATCGCGAGCGCCGCGCTGGCCGTGGCCTTGATCAGCGGCTGCACCAGCGGCGCGCCGTCCGTCCCTACACGCGCGCCCCAGCCGCTCCCCGCCCTCGACATCGCGCACGCAGACTTCGCGAACCCCTCGCTCTGGCTCTGCCGCCCCGGCATCGCCGACGACAAATGCAAGATCAACCTCGACGCCACCATCGTCGGCACGGACGGCAAGACCAAGGTCGAGAAATTCAAGGCGGCAACCGATCCGAAGGTTGACTGCTTTTTCGTCTATCCCACCGTCTCCGACGACAAGACCTGGGCGTCCGACTGGACCGTCGACAAGATGGAGATCGAGGACATCAAGCTGCAGTTCGCCCGCTTCGGCTCTGTCTGCCGCCAGTTTGCGCCGATCTATCGCCAGACCACGCTCACCGCGCTGCGCATCGCCAGCGGCGGCCCGCAGCCAATCGGCGAGCGTCTCCCCGCCGGTGTTGGTGGCTACAACGACGTGCTTGACGCCTGGAACTGGTACATGGCGAACGAGAATAACGGTCGCGGCGTGATCCTCATTGGCCACTCCCAGGGCGCTGGCGTTCTTGCGCGCCTTATCGCCAACGAGATCGAGGGCAAGCCCGCGCAGAAGCAGTTCGTCTCGGCGATGCTGCTGGGCTCTACCGTGCTGGTCCAGCCCGGCAAGGACACCGGCGGCACCTACAAGTCGATCCCGCTCTGTCGCGCCGAAGACCAGACAGGCTGCGTCATCTCCTATGCGTCGTTCCGCAACACGCTGCCGCCGCCGGACACCGCGCGCTTTGCAAAGGCAGCCGGCGGCAACATTGCCGCCTGCAACAACCCCGCAAACCTCGCCAGTGGGCAGGGCGTCCCTGATTCCTACTTCATGACCAGGGGGTTCCTGAACGGCTCGGCCGGTCCGAACCAGCCCGACTGGGCCAAACCCCAGCCGACCATCACCACGCCTTTCGTCAAAGTCCCCGGTCTCATCTCGACGAAGTGTGTCCAGAACGGCGACTATCACTTCCTCGAAATGACGGTCACGCCCGATCCCGCCGACGCCCGCACCGACGAGCTCGCTGGCGAGATCATGCGCGCCACCGGCCCGGACCTGAACTGGGGCCTCCACCTCATCGACGTGGACCACTCGATGGGTGACCTCGTCCGCATCGCCCGCAAGCAATCGGCTGCGTGGAAATAGCTGCAGGGGGAAGCCCTCCCTCGCAGAAGGCTGCGGATGTGGCGGCGAAGCGGACGGAGATGGCCGGCTGCGACGCAGGCGGACCCGCGTTCAGCGCCGCGCCTTGATCTCTGCCACATCCTCGCACAGCTGCTTCAACTGCACGCTGATCGCATCCGTCCGACCCAGAATGTCGCGCTCGCGCAGTGTATCCAGCTTGTCGTGCAGCAGCATGATCTCCAGCTCCGCGCGCAGGTTCACGATATAGTCGTGCTCGGCCGCCGCGCGGTCGATCGCGCCATGCCGGTTCTGGCTCATCATGATGATCGGCGCCTGGATTGCTGCGATCATCGACAGCATCAGGTTGAGGAAGATGAAGGGGTAGGGGTCGAACGCCCGCGTCGCCAGCATCACATTGCCGCCGACCCACAACGCAAGGATTGCCCCGAACGCAATGATGAACCCCCACGAGCCGCCGACCCGCGCGACCAGGTCGGCCAGCCTCTCCCCGAATTTGCCTGCCTTGTCGTGATCCAGCACAGGGGCGAGCCCGCTCGGCTTCTGGTCGGCGATCAGATCGATCACGCTGCGCCTCTGCTGGCTCAGCTCCCCATAGGGGGCGCCCAGAAGGTCGCGCGCCAGCTGTTCGCGGATATCCATATCAGGCCTCCGATGCGGACAATCGCCTTTTGCGCCGACCCCTCCGGTCGCGCAGCCGCCATCGCCTCACAGAGGCTTTTGAACCTTTTTCGGGCCGCCGCGTAGTGCAGGTTCACGCGAACCTTTCAGGCCGTAGACCCGTGCCCCCGGAAATCCTGCCGCCATACGCCAACGCGGACGTGTAACGGCTGCGCAAGCTGGAGAAGCTGCTGGATCGTCAGTTCACCGTCGCGGGCGTGAGTTTCGGCATCGACAGCGTTATCGGTCTTGTCCCCGCGGTCGGCGACCTCATCACCGGCGCGCTGGGGCTCGACCTCATTCAGCAAGCGAAACGCTGCTGCATCTCGAAATTCACGCTCGCCCGCATGTCAGCCAACTGGGGGATCGACGTCGGCATCGCCGCGCTCGCGATCGTGGGCGACATCCTCGACCTCGCTTTCAAGTCGGACACAAGGAAACTGCGCCTGCTGATCGCCCATCTCGGGAAGAGCAAGGCGAAGATGGCCCGGCCAGGCTTCTCCCAGCCCGGTGTCGACTGATCGTCGCCTTGACCTGGATCAGGTCCGTGCTTGGCAGGGAGGGCAGGCTGCCGCGCTTATCGGAGACAGAGGCAATGGCCATTTTACGCGATCAGCAAAGTCTCGTGCTCGACATTCTCGGGCAGGCGCTTGATCTCACGGTTGCAACCAACCGGCCCGACGGATGGCCACAGGCTACGACTGTCAGCTTCGTCAGCGACGGGCTGACGCTATACTTCGGGACCTGGTCGCACAGCCAGAAGTCCGAGAACATCGCGCGCGACCCGCGTGTTTCCGCAGCGGTGAATGCGCCCTATCGCGCATGGGACACGATCCGCAGCCTGTCGCTCGCTGGCGACGCCGCGATCGTGACGGCGCCGGAGGAGATGGCCAAGGTCGGCATGCTGATGATGGAGCGCTTCGGCAGCCAACTTGCGAAGCAGGGCAGCATCGACATGAGCCAGACGACGCTGATCCGCATCACGCCCCGCATCATCTCGCTGCTCGACTACGGCCAGGGCTTCGGCCACAAGGCCGAGATCGTGCTGTCCGCCATCACCGCCGCCAACTGAAAGGCGAAGGGGCGGGCCTTGCAGCCCGCCCCCTCTCATGTTGGTCAGTCCGGCTTTGGCGGCGCCTAGCAGCCTGTCGGACTCGCGTCTGCATTGTCGGATTGCGTCAGGGCGGCCCTCTGAATCAGGGCGGGATTCAGTTGGTGGGGGATTATCGATCCGGCGAGGTGGGGTTTTAGAGCGAACGCCA